>Ga0179594_10000282_pt1 | contig 13264 bp, 9 predicted proteins | sample CZOMad1_1_08_16f_FD_148625 | JGI IMG/M metagenome (GOLD analysis project Ga0179594, IMG submission 148625) | Vadose zone soil fungal communities from Angelo Coast Range Reserve, California, USA - CZOMad1_1_08_16fungal (Illumina Assembly) | ecosystem: Environmental > Terrestrial > Soil > Vadose...
GCGCGCTCACGCCAGAGTTGGCCCACGCTTTGTACGAGGAAACCCAGGGGATTACAGATTTCGCGGCGAAGGTTTTCATGCTTGCACAGGCGCGCGCAATTACAACCTCAAAGGACGGAAAGGAAGAGCTTTCAAGCCAGATCATTCGTTCGGTTTCCGCCGACAGTCTCAAGCAGGCGCAGCCTATGCTCAGAGCGCTGAGAATGGGCGACACGCGGGCTCTGGCTCAATACGACGACATGCGGCACATCGATATTAATCCCCCGTTTGGTATTGCTCCGTGGCCTTGTCTCAATCGCACGGCGGAACATTTTCAGCAGAACGTGGTTACGATATGTGAGCTAAAAACGGCACAACACTATCCTCGCCGGCCGCGCGGAATATTTCGGTGTGACTGTGGATTCGCATATTCGCGCTTGGGACCAGACAAAGCAGAATCAGATCGGCAAAAGATAGATCGGTACGTCAGCTTTGGCGAGCAATGGGACAAGACGTTGTGTGAACTATTAGAACAGGGCCAAGGATACGACTCGATTAAGCTTCGTATGGGCGTAGGCACCAGAACCCTCGCGAGACAGATGATCAGGCTGGGACTGAAGACAGCCGAAGGAAGCACCTCCTCCTGGGCCTTACTTTCCCCGTCGGCTACAAAGGTTCGTGACCGTAGAAAAATCTCTGCGGCCAATCTTAAAGAAGGACGTGCGAACAACAGGAGACAGTTCCAAGAAGCACGAAGGGCGAATCCGGAACTGGGGCGAGCTCAACTCCGAAAACAGTTTGCTGCTCCATACTCCTGGCTTTATCAGCATGATCGACCGTGGCTGGAGAAGCATCTCCCGGTTCGACGCAAGGTAAGAAAGCTGAAAACGATAACGAACTGGCCCGAAAAGGACGCGGAATTAGCAGTTGCGGTAAGGATGGAAGCTGAAAGGATGCGCGCACTTCCCGGACGGCCTGTAATAATCTCCAGAACGGCAATTACCCGCAATCTGGGAATGGCTTACCTCTCGAAAAATCCAGCCGCCAAGCTCCCGTTAACGAACAGTGCCTTGTCGGAGGCCGCCGACACTCGAGATCAGTTTGCCGTGCGACGCGTCAAGTGGGCCACCAGTGTCTTTCAGGCACAAGGGTTGTCTCCAGCGTCATGGCGCATTGCGTTGTTGGCACGCCTCAGCGGTGATTCGGCTAAAGCGCCTGTCGTCAAGGCCGCCTTGGACAACGCCGTCGACCTGCTGAAGTCGCAAATGGAGCTGAACTATCGCGAAGCCAACGCAGCTTAGCCGAGAAGCCTTCGAAAAGACGCAGCGTTCAGCGATCCCTTTGAAAGATTGCACGGTGCGCATGCCCAACACAGATTGTTAGTCCTGTTAGAACCACCCCTGGCCCGACTGTTTTTGTGATCCACGTGCCCGTTCCCGGCACTTCTACCGCAATACGAACACCGGTAACCATCTGGCTCCGCGATAAACCTCTTTACGGTTCTGCCTAACGGCTCGTAATTTGGTGGCCTTGATCGCCGCGGCGGCGTTACACGCTCGCAACCCCCGTCGATACGAATGATCGCGCGGTCGTCAATGGTGTGCAGACATCACTCGATCAGTTTCGGGGGCACTCCTTATTACCAGATTGATTTGCGCGTGAGCCGCGAATCTCACGAACAGTTAATGGTGATAACGAAAATCTGTATTGACAGCGATGGACCGTTGCGTAAAGTCCGCACCGTTTACAATAGTCTCCCTCGTTCGCCTTTGATGTCCCAGAGCTATCCGTCCGACGCGAATGAGTTTCTCGCAACTCTCTACTTCTGGAGGAAACTTGCTCCTGAGTTTCCTTTAATAAATCGACCTGGAACTAATTGGCCACAACAAGTTTCTAAGCTAATGGGAAGAGTAACCCATCGCTTTCTTATATAGGACGCTCACTGCTGCCCTTTACAGCCCCGGAGGCCCAAATGCGCAGAATCTCCCGTCGTAGTCCTAGAGTTACGCGTTTACTAGTGCTCTTCATTTGCTCCTCATTCCTTTTTTCTTCATTGGCATTAGCTGGCGGTGTAAGCCGGGGCCCTGGCAGCCCTCAAGATGAATCGAGGCGGGGCCATCCTGAGGCTGGTCAGCCAGCGGCAGCATTACCAAACCTTGATGACGTGCGGTACCGGCGTTATCCCGAGCCACAAGCCCCGGCGCCGATTGAGTCGACTGCGCGGCGGCACCGCAAGCCGCGAGTGCCTCGCAATGGACTAAGGGTCGGTGATCCCATTCCGGCGGGCTTTAGCGTTGGACAGCTGACCACGGGACAAGTCTCCGCCGACAACGACGAGACTGCCAGCAGCGGCGCCAAGAAATTGAAAGTGACAGCGCAAAACAAGAAAGCGCAGAATCCAACCTCCAGGCGCTTGCACCACGCGCGTTCAACAACGACGCCTCTGTTTCCCACTGGCATCAACGATGATTGGTATGTGGGGAACTTCTTCTCCTACACGCTCGGAAGAGCGCCCTCGACTTCTGGGAGTCCGAGTGAGCAGACCTACTGGTACAACATGGTACGGTCGGCAGGGCCTCATGGACAGCCGTCGATGACGCTGGCCGTTCGTGAAATGGGTATGACGCTGTTTGAATCAGCCGAGTATGCCGCGCGAAATCGAACAAATCACGAATACGTTTGCGATCTCTACGAAACCTATTTGTTGCGTTACCCTGACTCCGGTGGCTGGACGTTTTGGGAAGGACTGCTAAACCCGCCTAATTCGTTCACCCGCGAACAAGTGCGCCGCGCCTTCGACGAGAGTGGGGAGTACATCAATGATGTCGCTACGATAGTTAACCACGGCAGTATCTCCGGCGCGGTTGCTTCGTTGGCGTCCGCGCGAATGGACCATGGGAATCAGTCGGGCGATCAGGTCAGGGCGCGTGACGCTGAATGGAGCACGACCCTATTGCGTCTACCGGGGCGTGCTGGTTTCGACCTGAGCCTGGGCCTTTCATACTCTTCGGCGGCAACCTGGACCAAGTCCGGACCATACATTTACTTCGATGCCGACAACAGCTCTTTAAGTCCCGGCTTTCGGCTCGGCTTTCCGACGATTCAAGAACCATACTTCGACGCCGCGATCGAACAGAACGTCTACTTGCTGATCACTTCTGCGGGCACTCGGATTGAACTGCAACAGGTTGGCGCGACGAACAATTACACTGCCGGCGATTCTTCCTACCTGGAACTCACCGACAACGGCGCGAGTGGCCTGCTCCTACGGTCGAGCGATGGTACGCAGATGAGCTACTCGAAGATCGAGAGCGAATACCACTGCACCAATATCAAAGATCGTAACGGAAACTTCATTACCACAAACTACAATTCATTAGGCGACCTCACGACGGTTGTTGATACGCTGAACCGGACCGTCACTTTCAACTACGACGCGAATACGAATCTGACTTCCATCACGCAGATGTGGAATGGGCAGCCGCACACCTATGCAACGTTTAGTTGGGACAATAAGGGCATTCAGCCCAGTTTCGCGGGCGCGGCGCTGGTGGGGTGTGGCAATGGCATCGTCATCCCGATGGTGGTGCGAATGTATTTTGACGATGGCACTTTCGTCGACCCGTACTATCCCGGCCCGGGCTCGGGCGCCTTCGCGCAAACGGGCATCGTCGCGGCATTTACGCGCTTTAGCCCCGATAACCAGCCGCGCGCATATACCGCCTTTGATTTCACGACAGATCAGGGCGATACCACGCCCCGGATTGCCGACAACCGGGTGTGGGCGCAGGGCTGGACCGGAAGCAATGGAGTGCCCAACGAAGTGATGACGCAATTCAGCACTATAGGTAACGGAGTATATGCGGTGACGGCGCAGGACGGGACTGTCGACAAAGTGTACTACGGCACGGGCTGGCAGCGCGGACTAACGACAATGACTAAGTCGTACGCGAGTGTGGCTGACTATCAGGCAGATTCCGACGCGGCTCCTAAATGGAAGAAGAAAACAACGACGACGTGGACGCAGGATGACATCAACCTCAGCTACGAGAAGAACGCGCGCGTCACTGAGACTAACGTCGATGACTCTGACGGCAATCATCGCCGCGTAACGCTCGGATACAGCACGCCTTTCAACTTGCCGGAAGGCGGAACCGGCGTCTTGCCGAGCGATGTTTACGAATACGCCGCGACCGGCGCGACCTTGCCCATCCTGCGACGGTCTCACACCGCTTACAATGTTTCGAGCCCTTACTTGGACGCAACCCACAGAATCATCGGCTTGCCGACGGCCAAGTATGTTTGTGAAGGCAGTAGCACGGAGACGCCATGCACTGACACTAGCGGCGCGGCGCTCCTTTCTAAAATGAGTTTCCTGTACGACGAAACCGGCTCGGTCGTTTATCAGGGAGCGCCCGTGCAGCACGACACAGCCTTTGATTCGGTATCGATCACTGGGCGCGGAAATCTTTCCAGTATCCGTCGTCACGACGTAACCAATCTCAGTCAAACTGTTGCCACAAACATGGTCTACAACACGGCGGGTTCTTTGTTCACCACTACCGATGCAAGCGGACATCTCACCACGATCGGCTACGCTGACGCGTTTTCGGCCGATGGCGTCAACGCCACCAATCCGGGGGTCGTGACATTGGCTTACCCCACAATGGTAACTGATCCATCGGGCTATACTTCTTCGGCGAAATATCATTACGACCTCGGCGCGCCGACCTGGAGGCAAACGCCACAACCGAATACCACGCAGAATCTGCCCGGACCGCAACAAACGATGCTGTACGATTCCGTCGGCCGCCTGCAACGGGTGACCAATCTCGTGAACAATGCCTACGTGCGTTACGTGTACGGCGCCAGTGTCACCAAATACGTGCAAAGCTATGCCAGCGTCAATAATGTGGCTGATGAGAAATATTCAATTCAGACCTATGATTGGGCGGGCCACCCGCTCACCAGTGCTACTAATCATCCAGGGAGCACCGGCGGCTATTCCGCGCAGGCGACTATCTACGATCAGATGGGCCGGGCGGTGAAGCAGTCCAACCCGACAGAGATTGATGGCAATTGGTCGCCTGCTGGCGATGATGCGGCTGGCTGGCTGGCTATACACGCAACAAACTTACGACTGGAAAGGCCGTCCACTACGAACCACCAATACCGACAGCACGTATAAGGAAGCCAACTACAGCGGCTGCGGCTGCGCTGGCGGTGAGGTGGTCACGCTCACCGACGAAGTGGGACGCCGACAGAAAGGCTACAGCGACGTCATCGGCCGGTACCTGAAGACTGAGGTCTTAAACTGGAACGGCAGCGTTTATCTGACGACGACGAACACCTACAACGCACGCGACCAGATCACACGAGTTAGACAATACGTGGGCGCGACGCCTTCGCCTGAGCCAGATGGTGAGGGCACAGGTTATCAAACTTCGACGATGTACTACGAGGGCTTTGGCCGCCTGAAGACTCGACATTCTCCAATCCAGCAGGTCGACTCGAACAACAGTGCTTCAACTGATCACACTACTTGGGACTATTACGCAGACGATACGGTCCAAAAAGTTACCGATGCGCGGGGCGCGGTTTCTACATTCAGCTACAACGGTCGTCGCATGGTCACGAACATCAGCTACTCACTCCTGCCTGGTGCTCCTACGACCGGGCCATCGGCGATTGCTTCAGCCGCCTCGGCTAGTTTTACTTACGACGCGGCGGGGAATCGGATATCCATGACTGACGGTACTGGAAACACGACCTACAACTACGACCAACAATCCCGAATGGCATCGGAGAACCGTTATTTCAACGAACTCGGTCACGGCTACGCGCTCTCATATGGTTACAACCTTGCAGATAACGTGACAAGCGTAACTGACGCGTATGCCGGCCAGGTCACTTACACTCGGAACGAGGTGGGCCAAATCAGCAACATCAATGGCAGTGGCACCGCCTTCAGCACATATGCGTCTGCCTTTGGATACCGGGCCTGGGGGGCGTTGAGACACATTAAGTATGGAAACAATGTGACCGCCGATTCGACCTACAATCTTCGGTTGCAAATCGCAAGTTACACCGTCTCTGGAGCTAATCCAGCCCACGGCCCGGCTGTTGTCATGAACGGCGAGTTTGGGTATTACGCAGATGCACGTCTCAAAAATGCCAAAGATCTTAATGATAGCAATTTCGACCGCTCGGTCGTTTGGGATTTGTCCTTTCGAGGACTGCGGAGCCAGGTGGAATCCAAATGTCCAGAACGGTCGTGGCTCCTACGGGGCTTGGGAGTTCTACCACATCTTCGGTAATGGTTATAGCGGGTATATGACACCCTATGGCTACAGTAACTACCAGAAAAATGAGTTTGAAAACGGTACCTTCTATAACTCGTCGCATGAGAATGACATCGAACTCAAGTCGCATCTCGACTACTCAAGCGAGCCGCAAAGTGCCGGCTTCAACGTGTCGGGAATCATACAACGGGTGAGCGGCGTCTTAGCGCAGCAAGATTGCGCTGAGTTTGCACAAACCGTACTGAATGCGATTTCAAGCAGAAGGAATCCGGCACTCGGGAGCTTAGCTGGAGTATTCAAGGCCTTTGTCGCTCAGGGGGACGATCATGACTTGTTCTCACGAAAGGCACCACCCGGCTCTTGGGGATATGCCAGCCCAACCGGCAGCATTGCGGGGGGAGACGCAGCCATCTATGCGCAGGATTTGAAGACGACGCCTGAAGTACAATTAGGATACGACGCGGATTCAACTATTGCAGAACTGTTCCACTTGGCAGGTCGGAATAAGAGTTATACGGACGAACAACTTGCTAAAGCCGTTCATGCTTCCAATTATGCAACGGAAGCCGATTCAGTCATTGATCCGACAACAAACATCTTTGACAACCGGTACAATGCGAGAGGCTGGAAGAACCATCAGGCGTATTCCGTCTATTTCCATTATATTCAAATGCTGCATTGTACGGCGGTACCGCAACCGCCGGGCCATCCACGGCGCATAGGGTGAGTATATGGTACCAGTAACGCACAAATTGCTTTTGATAGCGATTCTCGTCTTCACCTGTGCGGGCGATTCCACGGCGCAGGAGTGGCGCGGCATCAGGCCTCTACGTTCCACGAGAGAGGATGTTGCGGGCAAATTCAATCAATGCCGAGATTCTATTCTTAGTTGTGAGTTTAGCCTGGCCGATGAGTTCGTGCACATTGAGTTTTCAGGCGACGGGACAACCGACGCTCATCACTGCCTAAAAGAGCTTCGTCCATACACTGTGCTACTTATTGAGGTATCACCAATTCACCCCTTGACGTTGAGGACGTTAGGGCTTAGAACCAAAAATCTGAGAACATTTCAGATTCCACCGTCGACAACCGGTTACGTGGCCGATGGGACTGGCCTAGTTTTTAAAATGGATGGGCAGACAATTACACAGCTCGATTATATAGGGTCACGTGAAGACAGGTCGTCTTGCCCATCCTATTACGAGAGTCCTGAGGCCTTTGTCGCAGAAATTTTCCCTATGCATGTGCCGGTAATGCCTGTCAGTTGCCCGTCATCAAACATCCGGGCCGGTGAGACTGCAAATTTCTCGGCTGCGGTTGCAGGACAGCCAAAGTTAAGTTTCCTTTGGACAGTTACCGCAGGCAGGATTCGGTCTGGCCAAGGCACGCGCGTCATTGGTGTCGACACAACTGGACTCGAAGGTCAAACCATCGTAGCGACTGTTAGGCTCGGCCGAGTCGAGGCGTCCTGTCAGGTGACAGTTACCTCAAAATAAGAGGGTCTGCCGAAGAACGTTGCCCACGTAACCCACACGACCACTAAGAACGTTACAAACGGATCATAGTCTGGTGATCTGGAGTCTAATTGATACCAGGACTTTTTTGAACAGGCGCCACTCGCTGATGTTTTTAGAATTGCGAACAAAAAGAAAGGCTCGCAAGAGGTAATCGCGGGCCTGTGGCACATAACCTTAGAATTGAGAGCTTTCACTTTCCTCCTTGAAAGTTGTGACGCCGTTGAGGGCTTTGCTTGAAATGAAAAGGGGCCCACGGATATTCCATGAGCCCTGTTTGTCAAATCACCGTTTGGCGAACATCAAGTCGCCACGCCCCTCCCAACTCTTATCCGCCGACAGCTGGAAGCTTTGGCGGACTGGGGCCAGGTTTTGGCACGGCACAAGACAAAAGTTGCACATTTAATGGCCAGCCGACCTCATGCACAGAACTGCGACATCAAATCGATATCGACAACGCCGCGCTGGAGATTCAGGTCGGAATTCACACCTTCGAAGTGCCCATCACGTCGGCCGGCCTGGGTATGTTCACGATTGAAACACACCGATTCGTGCGCGACCCTGGTGAGAAACTGGGCCCCGCTGGTCCAGACGACCCCGACGAGGCAGTAGTTAGAGTAAACATTGATCAGGAAGGAAAGGGTCATTACGAGAGGTTCCTTTTGTCAGTCGAATCCAATGAACTCCCGTCCACACCGCAGAGTTCCGTACAGAAGACGGAACCTTGTAAAGGCCCAATCCCTGAAGCGGCGGGAAGAGCGATATTGACGGCGGCAAATGAGGCCGGCATTGATCCAACGCTCCTCTCCGTGACTTGGAGACACGAATCGGGGTTCACGGAAGATCCATTTCCAAACCCAAGGAAAGAACGCGGGAAGATCGTCGGTTATGACGTGGGACCCTTGCAACTCTCGACTAACTACTTCGACAAGTCACCGTACACGAAGGGGCTTCCGAAGGCTTTTACCGGCCATTCGTTTACCTTTTCTAATTTCTTCCCTCATAAGGATGCTCGTCTCAGTTATTTCAATGAAGGCGTGCGTTTCAACGGTGTCACTTCTCAGAATTTGCTGGCTGGGGCTCGAGCATTTGCTTTGGCTATCTTACCGAACAGTAGAAGTTTGGCAGATGCAGCGGGTTTGTATCGTGCAGGTAGCCGGAGTGGCCCTTACCAAAGCCGTTTTGATCAGTACACAAATGAGGCCGCTGCGGACAAGGCTTATCTGGATTGTCTAAAGAATCACTAGTGATAGTAAACTCAGAGTGCACGGAACTTCTGGATAATTAGCCGGAGAAAATGATGCAATGAGTCTTTGGAATCTACGCGTACTAAGTATTTTGGCACCCGCCATCGTTACGATCGCTTGTGCGCCGGCGGCGAGTCGCACTTATTCGAGTGATGCTCACCGAATAGGTCCTAAGGAAGTGGAACAGAGATCGTCGCCCTCGCGAACGACGACACCCGGCACGAAATCACCGATTCGCTCGGTGGATTTCAGCAAGGTGAGCTACGCTGACCTCACTGAACATATTAGTTCGTCCAGGGCAACGCACTCTACCCTGAAGGTTGGGGAAGGTAGCCCATCCTTTATCAACTACGGGGACATCACTGGAGACGGGTCCGAAGAGGCAATGGTAGCCCAATCAATTGATAATCGAGGTTCCGCGATCCTTTACTACGTTTTTGTCTTCACCTTGGAGAAGGGCAAACTCAAGGTTCTCTGGGCTTTCGAAACTGGCGACCGCGCTGACGGGGGGCTAAGGCAAGTTTACGCAGATAATGATCAACTTGTTATCGAACTATTTGGTAAGGATCGAGTAGCCGGAGGTAATCTATTCATAGGAGATGAAGCCCTTTGTTGCCCTAGTTCATTTACACGGAGCCGCTACAAGTGGACTGGCACGGTCTTTCAACAGATTGGCAAAGAGGTCTTGGAAAATACTAGAGGTGATGCCAGCCCTGTAATGCCGCCTTATCTTCCGGCAAGTTAATCGCTGAAGATCTTGTGGGCACGTCGGATCGAACAATGAAAAAAGACCCGCAGAAATTCTTCGAGCCCAACCCTTGCCTCTGGCGTTAAGATCGGGGCCTCAAACAGCTTCCTAAATAACGGCCGTGAACTCTTTTGATGTTTGAGTATTGCAAAAGAACAGAACGACTCGCGAGACCGTAAGAGCGTGTAAATAGTTTTGTGTAAATGGTCATCGAGTGCCAACCGGTGTAGGGTTGGCAAGGAGAAAAGATGACCAAAGACAAAAGCATCGACAACCAGGTGATTGACAATCTGCTGAAGAACTACAAGAAGCCCGAAGACTTGATCGGCGAGAACGGGCTGTTGAAGCAACTGACGAAACGGTTGCTGGAGCCGGCGATGTCCGCGGAGATGACCGAGCACGTCGGCTACGATAAGCACGACGCGGCTGGGAACAACAACGGTAACTCGCGCAACGGCAAGTCGGCCAAGACGATCAAAGGAACGTTTGGGGAGTTAGCGCTGGAGACGCCGCGGGATCGGAATGGGACTTTCGAGCCGCAGATCATCGAGAAACATCAGAACGCGCTCGAGAGAGGTGTTTTTGAAACATACTGTCCGTTCTTATCCAGCGGAGACAAACTACTTGCTTTTTCAAAAGTTGCGGAAGTATCATCCGCCCGAACCATACCCGTCCGCAGCCCTAAACCGGGTCTGAAATCGCGACCCGCCCAAGCAGTCTGACACACCTTGTTCTCGCGCCAGCCGGAGGTCATAAGGACAAACATGGAAACTTTTCAACGCCCGGAGCTGAAGGAACGCCCGGCCAAAAACATCGACTCCGACAAGGCCGCCTTGCAGGCCATCGCCCAAGCCGCCATCGACGTCGAGCTGTTCACCCTCCCGCTCTACATGGTCTCGATGTATTCCATACAGGGCATGCACCAGATCACCAGCAAGGGGAACGACTTCTACCGCGGGCGGCTGTGGCCGGGCGCGTCCCCCGCACGCGAACCCGCGAGCAGCCCGAACGCGGCGGCGTTTAACCACTTCTTCAGCGTCTTCATCGACGAGATGCTGCACTTGCAACTGGCCTCGAACATCGCCAAGGCGCTCGGCGTGATGCCGAGCTACAGCAGCGCGGCGCTGGTGGACGGGGACTACGGCTGGGTCTGTTACGGGCCCGACAACACCGTGCTCCCGCATATCCTCGACTTCCAGGACGCCGTCGAAGGCTACAACGACATCAAGGTCAAGCTCGACGCGCTGACCGTGGAGCAGAACCGCCTCTTCCTCGCCATCGAGCAGAACGAGGGGGACGCGAAGAAGATCATCGACCCGGACAAGGTTGGCAAATACTTCCCCGCCGCCCCGTTCGAGAACTGGAGCGCGGGCGACGACCTCCCGATGTTCGGCACCATAGGCTGGATGTACAAGTGCCTCTGGCAGTACATGGAGATCGTCTACGACAACGGCACCAGCCTCTTCGAGTCCGTCTTCAACCGCGGCACGCTGGAGCGAGACCTCTTCAACGCCAGCAGCAGCTACCACAAGCCCGAGTACCCCAAGATGCCCACGATGGCGTCGGGCGAGGTCAGCGTACCCTCCGCGATGGAGAACATCCTGAACATGATTAACGCCATCACCGACCAGGGCGAGGGCGAGGGCGTGGCCGAGTGGATCAGGCAGATGCGCGGGCTGCTCCAGTATGCGCCAGTCGAGGGGCAGTTCCAGCCGGACGAGGAGGCGCTGAACTTCGACTACCCAAACTACACAGACACAGGCATTCAGAACGACCCTTCAGGAAACAAGGTCTCGCGAAGTCAGAACGGCGAGCTCGACCACCACGACCGTTTCCTCGCCATCGATGCTCTGCTGAAAGCGGGCGGCGTCGTCACGTGGGATCAGTGGCACGCGGCCGGCAACAAATGGACGGCAGAGATGCTGATGACGAATGAGCAGGATTATAAAGCGAACACGTGGAACGTCCCGCCTGCCGGGGATATCGCGGCCGCGCTCAACAACCTGAAGGCGGACGACGCCAACTACAAAGTCTTCAGCCAGGCGGCCGCCGGCTCCATCGCTGGCATCACGCGCGTGCTCGGGAGCTTCTGGACGGCTGAGACGACCGGCTTCCCAAGCCCCTCGATGTACGGCTCGGGCGACCGCGTCTCGATATGCTGGGCCGTCTTCGGCCGCTATCCCGACATCACGGCCGGCGTCGCCGCCAAGACCCTGGGCGAGCTTTACCACGCCTGCCAGGGGCTCGAACTGAGCAGCACGCGCGGCGACACGTGCGCGCAGGTCGAGGTCTTCCACTCCTGCCGCGGCTCGAACACCTGCAAGGCCGAGGGCGGCTGCGGCTTCGTCCAGGTGCAAGGGCAAAGCGCGCTCTGCGGCCACAAGGTCTTGCTCGATCACCTGAACCCGACCCGGCCGCTACAGGGGCAGTTGCAGGCCAGCGGGAAACTCTACAGCGCGCCCTCGGACAACATGTGCGCGAGCTACGGCGGCTGCGCCGTCCCCATTTCGGCGTCGCAGCTCTACCCCATCCCCGACTCCACCCACCCCGACGAGGTGATCGGGTGGATGGAACTCTATGACTTCGTCGGCGAGACGTCCGAGCCGAAGGTGATTAAGAAGGGGATGCAGAAGGTGCTGCAAAGGTACGAGGTGGGCGACCGCGTCTACGACATCGCGTGGGACGCCTACGTCAAGGTGCTCGAATATCGCAAGCAGCCTATCCCCGACAAGCCCAAGGACAGCGAGCTGCGCCTCGCCTTCCCGCCCTCCACATGATTCAGGACTCGACCGTCGAAGTGCGTGCAGGCCGACCTCCGCGACGAGGTCTCCCGAACCTTGGCCTGGGGGTCGGCCTGCGCAACCAGCACTTCTCCTACCTGATGCGTCACGAACCGGACGTGGATTGGTTCGAGATCATCAGCGAGAACTTCATCGACAACTACGGCTACGCGCGCCGCGTGCTCGAACGCGTGGCGTCCGTCCGCCCCGTCGTGATGCACGGCGTCTCGCTCTCAGTCGGGAGCACAGACCCTCTGGATTGGGACTACCTGAAGAAGTTAAAGGCACTCGCCGAGTTCGTCCACCCTGCGTGGGTCTCAGACCACCTGTGCTGGACGGGCGTCGCGGGCGTCAACACGCACGACCTCCTGCCCATGCCGCTCAACGAAGAGAGCCTGCGTCACGTGGCCGAGCGCGTCCGGCAGGTGCAAAACTTTCTAGAAAGACCGCTGGTGCTGGAGAACGCTTCGAGCTATCTGGAGTTCAAGGACTCGACCATCACCGAGTGGGACTTCCTCTCAGAGCTAGCGCGCGAGACCGGGTGCGGGCTACTGCTCGACGTGAACAACGTCTACGTGTCTGGCTACAACCACGGCTTCGACCCAGAGCACTACATCCGGAACATTTCGCATGACGCCGTCGTGCAGATTCACCTCGCGGGGCCGACGGACTGCGGCCGCTACCTCGTGGACAC
>Ga0179594_10000283_pt1 | contig 13211 bp, 13 predicted proteins | sample CZOMad1_1_08_16f_FD_148625 | JGI IMG/M metagenome (GOLD analysis project Ga0179594, IMG submission 148625) | Vadose zone soil fungal communities from Angelo Coast Range Reserve, California, USA - CZOMad1_1_08_16fungal (Illumina Assembly) | ecosystem: Environmental > Terrestrial > Soil > Vadose...
AGAACAACAAACAACCAAAACCGTTTATCTGGACAGCTACCGCACAACAGATCATCGACAAGGTCGGTCGTTGTAAAGGAATTTCTGAGACACTACACTAGTTTTCATTAAGACCATGTGGTGCCTGCGTATGAAGCCGTCGTTTCCACGGACCCTCGAGGCGTATTACATCGGTGGGCTCCAAGTCAGGTGAGACGCGCTGAAGGATAGAAAAGCGAAAGTTCTGCGGCCGGCGGTTTCTGAGTAAACTATTTCCTCCGTGCCCTCGGACAGAATAATTCAACCATCTGCCAAGCAGATTACTTTCTCCGTACGCAGAGCCCACGTAGCCTTTTCCGTCAGAGGTGTCGAAGATGTAATAAACACCACGCCATTGCGAAAGCGCGCTCTTCCAGCGTGCTGGCAAGACCCGAAGCTCCTCCCAGGTAAGCTGTATCTCATGCCATTCCGGCATCGCAGCATCAAGCGCACTCTCTTCAAGGACCGCGACGACGGGAAATTCGTTGCGATGAGCGCGTCGGCACCAGACGCGCTCAGGTGCTGGCCAACTTACTATTAGCTTGCCTTTCCAGTGCGCATAGAAACCAGTCAATGAAAGATCGAACCACAGTACTGAGGGCGGATCGGCTTCTACCTTTTGGGCCCAACCCTTCATACCTAAACCTTTCAGTTCGGCAAGAGATGGAACCTGCCAGAAGTCCTCATATGTCAGCGCCTTCGACGAGGTGATTGTGTACAACCCCACGAACAGTGCCGTGCCAGGTTCTCGACCCATGAAAGACGCCACATATCCGCTGCCCTTCAGCTTTTCCATCGCGCCCTCGACCCTCGCGCCCTGGGTCTGTTGGTAAGCGTTGAATAGCTCCGGTCTTTCAGCAGCGAGCCACGGAAGAACCTTGTTGAGTTCCGGTTCGTGAGGCCGATGCCTGAACACCAGAACTTGCCGCGGATCAATTTCTTGTTTTGCAAGGAGGTCGTTCAGATTCATTCGCAGACCACACATTTGAGCCGTTGTTTATTTTGACTTAGTTTTGAAACGGTCACCTCTTTAGTGCCGAGATAACTCCGATTATGGTGCCGCCAAAGCCCAGTTAAAGCTGCGATGACTCTGATCCAGAATTCCCAATTCTTATTCCGCTTTTCTATTATCAAGGCGTTTAGACCGGCTTGACCCACCCGTGTAAGCCATCTGGTAACCTCTCCGGGCGGCAGGCCAGAATCGCTGTCGTCGGCCCACCAGGTAGTCGTTTCCGGCGGTTCAATTCCAACTCGTTGTGCTTTCTCAAGAATCCGCTTTAGCAACAGAGACTCTCGAAAATTGACCTCGCGCTGTAGTTCCACGAGCTTATCAATACTCCGCTCGCCGGTCTCATAGCCAACCTCAAATCGCGCTTTTGCTTTAGTCAGCTCGCGCCGCAGCCTGCGCCGAGTTCTCCAGTCATCAAACATAGGAGTCATCTTTGAGCGGCTTCTCTGAGTGTGTCGCGCATCCATTCAGACAGGCTTTGCTTGTTCGCTTTGGCTGCTCGCGCAAACAGTTTTACAACCTCATCCCTAAGACGCATCGGCACAATGTTGCTCTTTTGCTGAAAAGTTGTCCATAATTGATGCTCTCATTCATCGTGGACAACCATCAAGTCGTATCTCAATAGCAGGTCCCTGATGCCAGTGAAACGATTGAAAAACTTGCTTGCGCTGATTCTGCTCGGACTAGTCTTATCATGCGCTACTTCAGCTCAGACAAACGAACGCCCCAGCAAAGTCAACAAGATTGGCAACACTCTGGTTGCTTACTACCCCAAAGCAGATATATCTCGAGTGATGGCACCAGTACGAACAGTTTTTGACAACAGCAACAGCGAATTGCCGCTCGCTAAGGGCGCGCAAAAGATAGATCTGATTCTGTCGTACGAGTTTCAAGGCGAGAAATTGACTCGCATTCCGCCCGCCATCGACTTTTCCTTCGGGTCCATCGCTGGAGTTCCTCCACGTTTTGATACAGAAGCGAAACGGCAATTCAAGATAACGATAGATGGAAAGGTGGTACTAACCGGAACCGCCAGAAGTACCTCTACCGTTCCGACCGCTTGGGTTACTTATGAAGATCTCGCTGTCTCTGTGCCCGCGGAGGTTAATAAGCAAATGCTTGCGGCCTCTACTTCCATAACCCTCGAGCTCGGCGTTCGAACATTCTCTTTAACGCACGCGGACCTGGCAGCACTCGAAGATTTCAACGCCGCATTAACTGCCCTCGCTCGTTGATGTCACAAACAATCTGGATCCGTTTGTGTTCTTGGCAAAGCAAATTGCAAAAAGACAATGCAGGGTATGCACCTGAAACCAAATCCATCTTTTCTAGCGGTCTTGCTGCTCGTTGCCTTGGTGCTTTTAGCGTGCAAGGTTTCCGATAACCGGATGGTCTCTCAAAATAGTAATGCTGCGTCACAGCCAGCTTCTACAGCATCACCCCAAGCGCAAATTCAACCGCTCGATGCGGGCGTGGTGTTGACCTTCAGCATCGAGACCAATAGCACTCGCCGACCGACAATTGCAGGTGAGACGAATCTTCCTGACGGAACTGACCTGATGATTTCCATTGACAGTGGAACCACTAAGTACAACGCGAGCAGTAAAGCCATAGTGCGGGGCGGTCACTTTCAGAGTGAGACCTTTTCCAAAGACAATAGCGATCTTGAAGCCGGGCAATATATTTCCGAAGTTTTGATGCCAGTGGCGTTAGTCCAATCTCCATCCGTTCGCGCGGTGATTGGCGAGAAGGGTGAGAATCTAAAAGGCTCGCTAGTACAACAAGGAAACTTGGGTATAACCGTTTCACGCAAGCAGCCCTTTCAGCTCAGAGCGGACGGCTCAATCGTACTCGCTGAAGATAAAACAGGCCTCGCTACTGCCGAGAAGAATGCTTTCGCAATTCTCGAAGCTCTTAAACACCTCGAACTGCTGGGCAGAGGGATGGAGTCCGTGCGGAATAGCCAGTCGATTGAAAGCGCACGAGCTTGTGGCAACTTAATGCGAGAGCGGCAACCTATGGCTGATGAGTTACGTTCAAAAGCCGACTTGCTTCCACGGCCGTTTTCCGTCTGGCTTGCTCCAATAGCAATTGATTTGAAGCTTTGTGTCTCGTGCTCGTCGTCTGCGATGAACGACTGCAACAGAGCAAAATCATCTCTTGACGAGGCTGCTAAAGAAATGCACATGAATCGACCCCGGTGAGGATTGCCACAACTTCTTACCCAACGAAATCATCAAACTCAGGTAACGCGAGATAGAAAAAGGCCGACCTCCTCAGGCACGGCCAATCGGCAAATTTCCGTGAGCAAAAGAATGAATGAGTATCCATAAAAACATACAGGCTTACTGGGCTGACTCTTCGGATGAGCATCACCGATACCGTTCATGGGAACACTGCTACGGATATTTCCGGAGTGCCCGACCGGAAGGACTTGTTGACAATCGTGATCACGCTGCTCTTCAGTTGGCTTTCTACCTAGCCAGTTGGGGAATGTACCGCGGATCCAGCTTCTTGCTCCGGCATACCTACACTGTGCATCGCGGGGTCATAGATCTCATCGCGCAGCCATGCTTCACAGCCCTCTGGGAGGCGGATTTCGGTGCGAATCATAACGATGGCCAGTTCATGCCTACAATTCGCGAGTTGACGGATGGCATCAAAAAGGCATACCGACCTTTTGCCCCGGCCATCGGATCGGCCCAGCCTACAGATACGTTGATCACAAAGGTTGTTCTCGGAACCTTCGGATGTTTGCCTGCCTGCGATCGATACTTCATCAATGGACTCAAGAGTGAAGGATTCAAGTACACTTGCCTCAACGATAAGTTCGTTGACCGCATTCGCAGGTTCTGTCGAGCGAACCTGGCTGAGCTGCGGAAGGAGCAGGCGCTCATCCTTAAAACTAGCCGCATGCGTTACCCTCTGATGAAACTCGTGGACATGCACTTCTGGCAAATCGGTTACGAACAGGACACGAAGAAAAGTGATAGCTAGTCACCGCGACGACGAGTCCAGAGATAAGGATCGTAGGCCTTCTGCGAGTGAGTCGGTTTGATCCCACCTGTCGGTTGAAGCTTCTCCGACGCCAAGACAAGCCGCTGGAATCACACAACCTCCTTCGCACAGGCTGGCTCGCTGCATATCAAGGCTTTCAACCTAAACTAGAGCTGCCTTCGCCGGACGCCACTCCGGGATTGATAACCGGATTAACGATAAACCCTTCGCGCCAGGTTCCTAATAGTCGCGTAGGTCTGGACCCGCAAAATTTCCAACCAATCGACAGGTCACCGAGCAACGGCAAACCAGCCAGACTAGCAACAAGCGCTTGGAGTTCATCGTGTGAAGGCGGACGCGGCAGTATGAAAGGCACAACCCTTCCAAGCGTCGCAATGCTCGTCGTTAATTCAGAAGTGGATGTGCGAGATTTACCGGGTAATGGCATCAGGCGGAGGCTTCGCCATGCGGAGGTAGGAAAAGACTCAATTGCCAATGTCCGGCCTGGCTGCAAATCATTCGCATCCTCAAGGCGTGGAAAGCCACGCACGGTCAACGCATCGAAGAGTTCGATAGAGAACGCCGCCATTCGCGTCCAAGACCCCGGTTTGACGAATCCTGGCAAACCAGTCTTACCAGGGGTCGCGAGTTCCCACTCGCATCGCCGGGCATGCACAAGGCCGTTCGATGGATCTTTCCAACCCTGTGGGCCATCTATGAACATAACATCGGCCTCGTGATTACCTGCCATGTCCGCAAGCCAACTGGCCACGTCTTCAACTTGCGGCCTACCGCGCAATCCGGAAGCGCCGGCTTCAACAAACTCGACAGCCACGAATCCCTCTCGCCTTGACAGTATCGCAACTCCGATATCTCTGTACCGGTTTGACGCCAGATCGACTGAAAGGATAGTCATTACTTACAACCTACCGAGAAGATTCATTGCCGGAAAGGAACAACGCTGAAAGTGCGCTCGAATCCCGCTCAGTACAAAGGCCAGCAAATCGAACATCCGATAGTTTAAGAGCATCAAGAAGAACCTGAAATGAAATATGTATCCCTGTAGATCTCGCGCTCCAGACACTCTTTGTTTTGACGCACTAGCTCGTACAGGGCCTGAATACTGGGATTCGCGCTGAACGGACAGCCGAACTCGTGAAGGGGCCAAGGACCGTATTTCGAGATGAAGATATCCTTGAGATAGCGACCTAACACTTGTTCCAGCGCAAAGACCGGAGCCACAGCGTAGACGATAAACTTTCTCAAATAGATCGGCTTGATGATCCCTTCCGCAGTCTTTAGCGTAGATTCGGATCCATAGAAGGCATCTGGCATTGGCCGCACCTCTCGAACCGATACATACGGATAAAAGAAAACGTCGTCTGAGCCCCAAAAGGGCAACGCCTCCCGGCCTCGGTGGATATAGTCGTCGCGCACCTTTCTAATGGTGAGTCCCCAAGGAACCAGCTCGTTCATAAAACTAAGCGGCGGGTCGAGGGGCTGATTATTTCCCTGAGCCCACTCTGCGAATCTACCGAAACTTTTCTGTCTCCTAACCGGAATCAGCGACCGCTCATTCGAAAACAGCAACGCCAGCTGATAGGTTGAATCCAAGAACGATCGCGTATTAGCCAAAAGCTGCTCGATGTCGAGCGTCAGCCGGCTGAAGAAGTCCCACTGAACACGCTCGTCATCTCGGTAATTGCTCAAATAATAAAGAAAGTAGTAGAGCAGGGTTGAAATGTTGAGCGAGTAGTGACGCTCTTCACTGTACAAGTAGAGTGCCCGCTTAATATTCACATCCCTCTTGTCTTCCTCAATGTGGCGCAACAGGTCGAACGCCCCAATAAATGGATCGTCAAGCTTCACTTGGCTATCGATAGGGATCGGATTTGGCGTAAACGCCTCTGCGAGAGTCGCAATCTTTCCAAGCACCGTTTCACACATATCTGTGGAAACATAGCACACCTAACGCCGTGCATTAGAAAATGAAGCGGTGGGTTCTTTGGGGGAATGCGGCATCTGGTCCAGTGCTCTGGTGAGCTCCTTCATAGGAATGCTCAAAAATGAACGTTCGGAGAAGCCAACCGAATCTCAAACGCCGATCACTCGCATAGCCATCAGCAAATCAAATGTCAAAGAGTCGCAGTGGAGAAGACAAGAACCCGATGCAACCGCGTGAAATCAAAGGCCTTGAGATAGCAGCCAAATTGAAGTTAGTCCGCAAGGGCAACACCTGGTACGTTCCATCGCAATCCAACAAGCAGGAGAAGTATACCGTTGCGTTAATAGATGAAGAACCTCAATGTACTTGCCGCGACTACGAATTCCGAAACAATAAGTGCAAGCACATCTTCGCCGTCCAATACACGATTGAACGCGAACAGACTCCTGACGGTCAGACCGTTACCACAGAGACCGTCAAGGTCGTTCGTAAAACTTATTCTCAAAACTGGCCCGCCTACAATGCAGCTCAGACACACGAGAAATCAGAACTACAGGCGCTCCTCTATGAGCTTTGCCGCAGCGTGCCCGAGCCTCAGCAACGTATGGGCAGGCCGCGCCTTTCGCTCGCTGACATTATTTTCGCCTCCACATTCAAGGTTTACTCCACCGTGTCGGGTCGCCGATTTATGACTGATCTGCGAGAGGCAAAGGCTCGCGGTTATCTGTCGAAACTGCCGCACTACAATTCGGTGTTTCGTTATCTGGAAGCGGAAGCCCTCACGCCATATCTCTATCAACTAATAACGACGAGCAGCCTGCCGCTTAAATCAATTGAATCGGACTTCGCCGTTGACTCATCCGGTTTCAGCACCGGACAGTTCATGCGCTGGTTTGATGTGAAGTACGGCAAGGAAGAAGATCGCCGAATGTGGATCAAGGTTCACTTGATGTGCGGCGTCAAGACGAACGTCGTAACTTCGGTTGAAATCAGCGACCCCTACGCGAATGACTATCACTACTTCAAGACATTGGTAAACAAAACCGCCGAGAGTGGATTCAAGATGTTAGAAGTTTCGGCAGACAAGGCATATCTGGGTGGGGAGAATCTTCTTACAACTTTGCGACATGGTGCGATCCCGTATATTCCGTTCAAGTCGAACTCTCAAATCCAAACCGATTACGGCCCAAAGTCCGAACTCTGGACCAGAATGTTCCATTTTTACAATCTGCATCGCGAAGAATTCCTGGCCCACTACCACAAGAGATCAAATGTCGAAACGACGTTCAGCATGATCAAGGCGAAGTTTGGCCAGAGGATTCGGAGTAAAAGCATGACTGGCCAGATTAACGAAGCTCTCTGCAAGGTGCTGTGTCATAACATGTGCGTGCTGATTCAGTCAGTTCGCGAACTGGGAATCGAGGCCGCCTTTACGGCCGACATTTCGCCGGAAATCTTTCTATCAAATCCTCCAAACTCCTACCCAAAGACTTAAGACAACGCTAGAGGTCCCACCGACCAGACCCACCAGTATCGAAGCGTGCCAGAAGTTTTTCATAAACCACCGCACAGTCAGAGTAATCACCTTGGGCCGCACCATAAGGATCGCAATACTCTGCATGGCTCTCTCCAGAATACCGATCGGAGATCCGATATCGAAGGCGGAGTCCAAAGTGAGTATTAGCAAGACACGTTGCCGTCACCTCAAGCGATAGGGGCCTATCAAACTGGTACACAAACATCTTTACTCCCGCTTCGATGCTTGCCATCTGTCCATTAAAGGCTGATGTACCGCAAATCAAATTTCGTTTCGCCTGCGCACGCTTCGTCGGAAGAAAACTAAAAGCAATCAAATGGCACCAGTGCCACGCGACTGCGGTTCCTGGACTGAGCATTAGAACACCAGCATCAATCAGTTGCTGCGCATGAGCAGTCGCCGACTCTCCCATAACAGTGCGCGCAGCAGGATATCTCCATCGTCGACGGTCGAACACCGCGAGCTTCTTTCTATCGACGGAGTACGAGAGTTCTATGGTCCATTCGTTCAGATCGTGCCTTTGAGACAATCGGGCGCCATCGCGTGGCGGCTGAAGGGAGTGATAACTCACGACACCGTGAGCTGCAATTTCGTATGTTGATGGAAAAAGTGGTATGCTAGCCACAGCTATGTATGCTGGTATGTTGAAGACCAACGACTCAGCTGGTTCTATGTCGGAAACATCGACATTGACACCCTCTACAGTCTCGATTCGGTTCTGGTAGGAGTTGTATCGTACTACTAGATTGGCATTGGTGCGCAAACCAAATAATGTGCGATTACGGCCGAAGTTTGGAATAGGCGACACCTGATATTCCTGCTTAAATTACCGCGTCACGCCGCCAGTTCAAAAAGCTTACTTTACTCGTGCGGCTTCCAGTTGCCATCCTTGTCAAAGTTGATCGAATGCGGCCATCCAGCGGCATTCCAGACGGGGTCCAGGAGCGTACGAAGAGGCCCATCAAGGTTCTCGTCGAAACTCTCAACCAAAGCTTCCGGAACAATGAGATCATCGCGGTCAATTGGGTGCCCCTGGTCGTAATATCTTGACGGACTAACCGCTAACTCGTAACCCTTGATCCCCAGGAAACTCAGCATAGCTACTGCCGGCGCCTGAACCTCAAGCCTCTTTTCAATTCCAAAACACTGTGTCAGCATCTTTCGTAGAGATGCTTCATACGCGACGCTCGGAATAATTTTGCGTTCGGATAATGCCGGATCAAACATAGACGTGTTCACAGCCTCAATGGCACCATTGCAGAAGATCTGGACGTATGAGTAAGAGAGCCCGTCGTGTGTTGCGGATGTATAGACTCCATCGAAGTTATAGCGCGGCCCATTCCATCCCGCGGCACGCATTGGCTTCGTCAAATCGGTCTCGTTTTCCAGAACACGGAGATCAGTCTTAGCTCCAGGCACAAACGCACCTAGCGGTACAAAATGAAGGACAAGTTTTGGGTTAGGGTCGAGTCGAACAGGACCGTCGCTCGCGATCAAGCGGGCAAGCCGATCCGCCCGAAAGTTACGAATACGCTCGGCAGCCGCTTCGGACAAGTTAAACACCCTGCGAAGCTCATCAACATCAATCAAGTATTTTCCGTTCGATGCTCGAGAGTAAAACCGAAATTCCCCATTGAAAATTACCTGGTGAGGACGTTGCCAGCTCTTCAAGATGCGGATAACAATGGCGAACTTCCCGGTTTCTAGTGGAACTGCCCTTATTAGAACAGATGGGATTCGTGGTCTAATGCCGTTCCTCAAAATATCCTCAAGCCGTAACACAAGGCCGTCAGGGTTTTCACAATCCTGTCCACACACTTCCTGAGGAACTCCGTCAGTTGCCCTAATTCCATAAATCAGGTGGCCACCTGCGGCATTGGCGAATGATGAAACCTGAGACAAGAACTTCTTCCTCGCCAGCTCGGAATCAACGGAAAGAAGTTGCTTGTACTCAACAGTCTTCCACTCGGCGAACTTCTGATCTACAAGCGCTTCCAAGTCTGCCGCAGTAATTTCTTCGAGACTCTTTGAAAAAGCTGACATGGCTCAAACTAACAGACGGAACTGCTCCTCATTCTTCTTCATGAAACTTCTTCGAGATTAAACAGAAGCTGATATCGAACGAGCTTAACGTTTGACAGGCCTCGCGCAGCAAACACCACTCGTGAGTCAAAGCTAGACGCTACAAGAATTCCACGCACACTCGGCTCGGACGCTGAAAGACAACCCATATATCCTAACAACTGTCCCAGCGCACTATCATTTCCCTTGCCGGCTTTCAATTCAATAACCACTAAGCGACTCGCCGCGTCTCTGGCTAATAGATCTATCTTGCCCGCTTCGGTTGGGTACTCTACTCCATCGTCAACAAGAGCGAGCCCGCTTTCGATTTCACTCACTCTCGTCGCCAAATATGAATGTAAATCTCGTTCCAGGGACAAACTGGCTTCGATGGACTCTTCAACTTCAGCCTCAATTTGATCTCCGTTGGTTGCTTCACGCTCCCCCGGAGGAAATTCCCGGTACTGTTATCTCGCCGGTTTTTATCTTGGATTTGTACCAGGCATAGTGAGTCTTTTTCCATTTGCTAGTAGGGAAATGTTGTCGTACGAGCGACGTGAGTTTCTCGTAGGAAGGAAATTGTCCTTCACTCACGCAAGCGTCAATGACGAGTTCCTTGATTGTGCGATAGTCACTCATTTCGTCACCGAGCGCGTATATGTCTACACCGAACTAACGTTGCATCCGCCGACGTTTGGATGCTGGTTTGTCAAGTTGGCCCAACCAAACTCGTCTCGTGAGAGTAACGTGAGACCAAGTATATTCTTTGATATATTTCGGCCAGCGGCTGCAATTCCAACAACAAGTCGACGATCGAATCACCGACATTCGATCCCACGACTAGCCAATTCTGCTTGGCGTCAGGTGATGGCAATGGAATATTGCTACCACCACACACGTTGGGAAATCTGAACTCTCGCTTCGTTCAATTACATGAAAACAAGAATCTAGGTTTGTTGTAGTGGCCTCTCCGTCCGGCAGGTCAAGCACCAGTACAAAACCGATCCTGGTACCGCTCGCATATGCCGAGGCCTGAGCTGCTGGTTTGTACTCGTCACTAATAAATTGAGACAGAGATTTTCTTCGTCCTCGCTGAACCTTCAGTTCAATCGGAATTTCGTCTAAGTAAAGATCAGCTCGGCCACCGTAACTCTCAGTTTTCTTTCTAATCCGACTCCCGAAGGACTCGCGCAAACGTTCTTGAAGGAAAGGAAGAAAGAATTCATCTTCCATTCTCACTGGGCTCTCGGCACGACGGTCCGAGAACCATTCGTTGGCACGTTTACTCAAAAACGAAGGCTCTTCCAAGCAATACGACACTTTTCTAATTGTCCATGAGGCGAGATCAGCGAAAACGTGTTCCAGTTTTGACCGACCGGAAAAAACATACCGCTGTGTTAACTCTCTGTGGAGTCTCTCATAAATAGAGAGCTCAACTTCATTCAGTCGTTTTCTAGTCTCGGCAGTCAGTCCATGAAAGGCAGCGCCAAACAAATTGATTTCGGCAGGTAAGTTTATCGCGTATTTGATCTCAATATCTAACGGCTCTACTGGATTACTAATCAATCCCATGTGGGTGATGTCCAGAAGTCCATTTGCCTCCAGAAATATCGGAAGCAATATCTTCTCTGCCGGACCGCAGGTACCCGGCGAAGGCATAGCGCCTTTCCCGCTCGGCCATATGGCCTGTCGAAACGGAATCTCTCGGCTGCTGAAAGAATAGTGCCTCTCACCAGTCAATTGTTGCCGATCCATTAAGAAAGCCAAAAGCAGATCAAGCTCTTTTCTATAGTCGACTCGAGGCACGACTAGTGGCACCTGCGCCTGGGTTTTCCTTACGACTTGACCGACCAACTCTAATTGTTTTTCTATCGACTCACCCAGAGTCCTAAGGACGTGTCCAGTACTGAATGTAACCTCGAAGGAACCCGGTTTTGTCATTTGAAACGACTGAATCAATTTCGGCAAAACGATTCCGTCGCCATCTCTAAGGTAGGAAAGGCTTGATTGAATTTGCTCCGTGTAATGATCGAGTGCCGTTAATGTGATTTCTTTTGCAGCGATTTCCAAACCGAGAGCATTGGTCATAAAGTCCACCATGTTCTCTGTCATCCTATCGGAATAGGTGAACTCTAACTCGGACGTGCGCTTCACTAGGTCATCGAGTTTTTGCGATGGAAATAGGCACGCAAGATCTAACCCTACGGTCACAATCCTTTCTTCCAGTGGATCTCGTACGAGGTTAAGCAACAATCGAGCAAGAAACAGTTCTCCAAGATCCGCGAATCGAATCTTCCGTTGGCGTATGAAGACGCGGTCGGCGGCAGCGTTGTCATTTTGCGCGTCAGCTGCCACTACAATTGACCTCACGATGCTTTTTTCTCATCGGCCCAAAACACCGGCTCAATTCCCAACTCGTACATCGACTGAATCACCACACAAATATTGTGGCACAGCACCTTGCATAATACCTCGTTAACTTGTGCTACCTCCGTCTTGCTCATCAACCGAGTCCCGAACTTTTCTTTGATCATCGAAAACGTTGTCTCGACATTGCTCCGCTTGTGGTAGTGCTCTTTGAACCACTCTTGGTTGAAAGCGTAGAAGTGATACATCCTGGTCCAGAGAGGATGCTTACTCTGATGGGACGCCTTCGCGTTTACTTTGAATGGTATGTAGGACGTTGCTTGTTTGTCAGCCACGAGTCGTAAGTTCGCCAGACTTGAATAGGCTTTATCGGCTGATACCTCACGGATATCGAAATTCTGATCGGTGGCCTGAACAAGTGGCTTAAAGTATGGGCTATCGCCCGCATTAGCCTTCGTGACCTGGACCGCGGTAACAATGTGAGTAGCCACTCCGCACATCAGATGAACCTTTACCCACTTTCGTCGATCTATCACCTCAGCTTTGCCATAGCGGAGATCAACGTATCGCCCAAAGTTACTTGTCGAGAACCCGGACGAATCAACAGCAAAGTCTTGTTCAACTAACTTCAAGGGCAGGCTACTCTCCGTAATCAATTGGTTCAGATAGGGAGTGAGATCCTTCATACCAAAGTAATTCAAAATTGTGTTGTAGCCTGGAATCCTCGAAATGAAACCACGTTCGAACGCAACTTCGAGATCAGAAATAGATCGTCGCATTGGGAATTTGATGTACACCTTTAGAGCCATGCAGTAGAGCATGTCCTTAACTGGCAGACGAGGACGTCCTAGAGGTTGAGGAGGTTCGATTACACCCTGACACAATTCATAGAGCAACTGCAAAAACTTTCGTTTCTCCGCCACTTGTGCGGCATTGTACTTAGCCCACTTTTGACCGTACGTTTTCTTCGGCTTCTTATCATTCTTAGCCATCACGTGCCTCTTGCTTTTTGCCACGCGATCGACTAACAATGCGGCTGTTCTTGGCTCCGCACGCGAGTCAATCGCGTTCGTGGTCGGACAGGCCTCGCCGTTGTTTGCGCAACTGGCGAGGCCACTTCTTTTCTTCCCACAATCTCGCTTGGCTCTCCCTAGTGTCCTGTGCGGATAATATTTATATACATGATCCAATCGCAATTGTATAATGCGACATGGCCGGAAAAACAATGCCGTTCGAGGTTGCCGCTGCTGATCGGACCGAGCTTTCGCGTTGGTTGC
>Ga0179594_10000284_pt1 | contig 13156 bp, 8 predicted proteins | sample CZOMad1_1_08_16f_FD_148625 | JGI IMG/M metagenome (GOLD analysis project Ga0179594, IMG submission 148625) | Vadose zone soil fungal communities from Angelo Coast Range Reserve, California, USA - CZOMad1_1_08_16fungal (Illumina Assembly) | ecosystem: Environmental > Terrestrial > Soil > Vadose...
CTTCGACAATGCAATCGGTCGTGAGCACGAGAAGCTTGCCGCGGTCCGAAGTTTCCACCACGGCGCAATCATCTCCGGGGCCAACGACAACCGCTTTTTTGAGCGAAAGACGAGGCAAAAGCTGATCGAGCAGCTGGTCTTCGCCCAAGTCAGCTAGCTTCATTGAGAAAAGATCTCTGGAAACGCAAGGGCGGTTAGAGTGACCGAATTGAAAAGCGAATGCATTGTCATTGCGACGAGAATGGAACCGCTCCACTCGTAGGCAATCGCGAAACAACTTCCCAGAACGAACAATGGCACAAACGAAGGAACGTGCGCGTGCGCGGCGGCGAACAGCAGCGCGCTTAATACCAGGCCGAGTAGCCGGCCAAAATAACGTTTGAGTACGCCGTAAATGAAAAATCGAAAGAGAAATTCCTCAACCATGGGCGCGATTGCCACGGCGAAAACGATAATCACAATCCGCTGCTCGATCGTTCGCGATCCGCTAAAAAACTCGACAATGTTTTGCTTGCTTGAACCGCCCCCGAAAAGCCGCTGCGTGATGACGTCGGACAACAAGATCAACGGATAAGCAAAAAACAGCAGGATCGCTCCGGTGCTCAAGACCCGGATGAAACTGATTTTGAAAAATCCGCCCAACGCACCGATGTGGAATCCGCGAAGGTGCAGGAAAGTCACAACAACCAGCACCACGAAAACCGTGAAAAGAAGGTTTGCCACGATATTGTGCGGGCTGAACTGGATCGATGGCTGCGAAATTGATGCGCCTATGTTCAGCAAAAGAAAAAGAATCAACAGCGCAGCGAGGATGGCTTCCGGGAGTCCGAAGCTTCGCGCCGGTGCCTCCGCGCCAACTGTGTTCGGCGTTCGCGCGCTGATCTGATGAATCAGCGAAATATAAACGTAAAGGCTGGCAAGAAGGTAAAGAACGGAAAGGAGGCCCAAGGCAAGGCTAGGGGCGGCTCCGAATGCCGCAAAGAGGCTGGCGGATGGCATGGGACCCCGCCGCTACGGTGCGTAATAGCTTGGCAGGAAATACGCGCGTCCCGATTCCAGTTGCGGAAGGAGCTGCTTCGGAAGCTGGAGTTCGATTTTTGATTCGGCTTCTCCAAATATTCGCAGGAAGCGGCTTAGACTAAAGGGAGGACCGTACTTCACCACTTTGGCGTCCGGCGCGCTACCCAATTCTTTTGCTTTACCGTAGGCGTCGTCCAACTCACCAAGGCCGTCGATCAGTTTGTGTTCGAATGCTTCCTTGCCGGACAAAATCCGGCCATCGGCAATGGTATTGCGCAGCAGATCGGCCGGCAGGTTTCTCTCCTTCGCGACGATACCGAGAAACTTGTCGTACGTTTTCATGATAAAGTTTTGCACAAGCTCGCGCTCCTCCGGCGTGATTGGCCGGGCGCCATTGAGCATGTCTTTGAATTTGCCACTTTTGAAAACCACGGAAGCAAGTCCCACCTTGTTGAATAATTGCTCGTAATTCAGGGTTTGGATGATCACACCGATGCTTCCTGTAATGGTCGTTTCGTTAGCCATCAAAAATTTGCCGCCGCAGGAGACATAATAGCCACCGGACGCAGCCAGCGAATCCATGTAGACAACGACCGGTTTCCTGGAGCGTGCCTTGACCAGCGCGCTGTAGATCGCATCCGATGCAGTTACTTCTCCCCCGGGAGAATCAATCTCCAGCACGATCGCTTTTACTCGGCTGTCGTCGCGCGCCTGTTGCAGAGCTGCGCGCATGTCATCGACCATTGAATCGGTTACACTACCTGGAAGCGACGAACTGATAAGGCCGCGCATGGTGATGACGGCGATCTTGTCGAAACTTCCGCGCGCGCCTCTTTGGAGCAGGATCTCTCGAAAACGCGGGATTGGTTCGGCCTCGCGAACGCCGCCGCCCAGGCGCTGAAACGCAGTGAGCATTAGGACGAAGTTGACGAACAGACTGGCGCAAAGCGCGACAAACAAAAAGATACTCAGACAACCGAGCTTCCGATTTCCCGCCATGACAGAGCGAAACTGGCGGAGAACAGCGGCGTGCACAAGCGCTTTTCATCGGGCGCTCATACGGCGATGAAAGTGATGCTGTGGTGTCCGCTGTCCATAGCGGATGATCGGCGATGCAACGCTCCCAGTGCGCTGAGGACAGCGCACGCTACAGACCTTGAGTTTTCTAGAGCGTCTTCAAATATTCGAGCAGCCTCTCTTTGTCCTGGCTGGATAGCTGAGTGCCGTAGGTGTGACCTTGGTTTGCGCTCCTTTTGTTCTCGTGCCGAAAGAAAATATGGCCGCTGCAATACTTCTATGGGTTTTGAGTTCCGGCCAAGTAGCGTAAAGCGCGTAAGCTTGGTAGAAAAAAATAAGCACCGCCGCGCACGGTGACGAATTGTGGCATCCCGGAGAGACGGCGCCGTAAACTGCCGTCACCAGGCATTGTGAAACTGCCAGTAATCGAGCAGCCTGATATCGATTCAAGATTACCTAGCAGTGGGTCGCTTCTCCAGGTAAGCCGGAGAACTTGGTGCTTACAATCCATGCGTTTTGCAGGAACTCGAACTGGCGCGAGATGTTCGCATTGAGACAGATGAAGTTTAGCCCGCGCGGCTGCCCGTTTTCCGGCGCAGGCTCGAGCGCCTGCTCGGGTGATAGCTCCGAACCGTATTCACGGCCGCGCCGGAGAATACGATGGAAACGAACCGAAGAAGTTAGATCGTCGTAGAAACCCTTGGGGCCAAAGCCCAGCATGATGATAAGTTTTCTCAATGCGCTAAGGCGCTTCAGCCAGCACAAAGGTTAGGGCACAGAATTGCACCTCGCGAAACTCCACTGAATTCGGTCCTTGCCCGATCCATCGCCGATCTTTCGAACCGGTTGTCGCGCTAGCCCCAGTCGGTATCGTTAGCCCGATGGGCGGCGGTGAGGCCGTTCCGGAAGAAGCGGTCATAATATTCGACTTCGACCTTGTGCACCTGCAGCCAGATGCCAGGGACGTGAATTGTATCGACATGCGCCGGAAAGCGGCCGTGCGTTGCGAAGATGTAGTTGCAGATGTCGCGCGCGCACTCGATCACCTCAGTCGAATAGTCACTCGCATCGTGCAAGTAAGTTTTGGCAAAGCCGTCCTTATAGATTTGGTCGAACACCGCGGTGTCGCGATAGATGCCCTTCGGGCCGAATTTGGCGGCAATGACGTCGTTGACCGCTTCGGTCATCGTATCGTAATAAGGCGGGCAGCTGCCCTTGATCAGATGCTCGCCCTTATGGCGCAGCCCCACCGGATGCGCGCGCAGATTGGCGAATTTGGGAATAGGGACTTGCCACCGCAGGAGGTCTGCCAGCTTCCATTTCGGCACCACGTGATCGAAATCGAGCATCTTGCCGTAAGTCTTGCGAAACTTGGGGTCGCCAAGCAGGATGGGCGGCAACATCGTGGCATGGATCCACGCCCCCAGCCCCATCGCGTCTGCAGTCAGGAACATGTTCTGAAGGATCAGGTCGGCCTCGATCTGCGTGCGCATCTGCGCGATCGATCCGAGCGGAATCTTGATGTCCTTGTTGAGGAAACCATTCTTTATCCATTTCTTGACGCCCGCCGGGCGGTAGAAATTGCGATCGTCGACCAAGGTCGGTCGCGCGCCCGCCGGCTGGGTGAGCAGGTACATCAGCCCGTTGATATATTGATGCGACAGGTCGACGACCGGAAACAGCAAGGTGGTACCGGGCAGATTCGACAGGAAGCGGTTCGAATCGAGATAGGCGGGAAAATCGCGCTTGCCCTCGGGCACGTCGATGCGGTGATCGAGCAACTGCACCTTGCTCTCTTCGGCGCGTCTCAACAGGCTGTCCTCGCTGAACGTGGCGTCCCGGGTCGGCGGCAGCTTGCGCAGGAAATAGGTGCCGCTGTCGTTGATCATGAAGAAGTGCGTGCCCTGCGCGTTGTCGGGGCTGCCTGCGGTGCGTCCGGCCATGTTGACGTTGGGCTTGGCCATAATCGGCTTGCCGTCACGCGGGTCGTTGAAGGGGCGGTCGGGCATGGTCAGGCCGGTGCAGCCGGTCAGTGCGATCAGCACCGCTTCCTCCAGCGGCGTCGGCGGCTTGCGCCGATTGGCGCTTTCGTAGCTCATCCCGCCCGCCGCGACGCTGCTCCCGCGGCTGACGCGGTGGGTGCGCCGATGCCAGATCGTTTCGATCAATGGCCGGTCGAGCAGGGCCTGCAGGCCGGGATGCGGAGAATCGGGTGCGTTGTTCATGCCTACCTCACGTTGTCCAAACCGGTACCGGTCGCCACGGCGCGAACGCGCTCGCGTCGCGCGGCGTCATGCTCGCCAGCTCAGGACAATGGCGGAGAATGAGGCTGGTCATGTTGTTCTGCTCGATCCAGTCCATGCCGAAGGGCGAATAGATTTCCGGACGGAAGTCCACGGTCAGGAAGCGGTCGCTCTGCAGCCGGCGCGACGCCATTAGAATGAAGATCCGGAACGCCGTGTCGGAAAAGCCGAACCCCTTGGGCACCGGCTCCGCGAACAGGCCGACCATCGTGTCGACCTCGTCGATTGTTCGATACACCTCGCGCAGCTGGCTGACCGATTCCGGATCGTCGGTCAGGTCCTCCCAACGCTTGATGCGCTGCTTGTGCAGGTTGGCCCGGAAGTCGTTGTAGCGCGGCACGCCGCGGCGGCGGGTGCGGACGAGGTCGACCACCGCGAGGTCGATGATCTCGCCGTCACGATTGAACTGGCGCAACGCATTAGGGTAATTGTGCAGTGTGATCGCCCCGGGATGCGCGATGCCGAACGAATAGAGGGCGTTGGCCAACCCGATACGCCGCATCTCGTTATCGGTCTCACGCCCCTGAATATCGGCGAAGAAGCGCGAGTCTATCTGCTTCCCGCTGGCATGATCGTGGAACACGTAATCGTCGGGCAACAGCGGGTGGAGCCGGTAGACGGTGGCGAAGTCTTCGGTCAAGCAATAGGGCGCGCCGTGATGTTCCGGCTTGGTCTTCGGAATGCCGACCGACGACTGCGCGTCGAGGAGCCAGAGACCCAATTTGGTCGTCCAGTCCTTTGCAGCGGGGCCAAACCAATTGTTCTTGAGAGCGATATCGATCGCAGGCGTCGCCAGAATCGCCGGGGTCCATTCGACGGTATGTATCTTGGCAATTAACGCCGACACGATCAGCCGCGCGGTGTGATAGACACGGTCGTCATTCCATATCGGATAGTGGCGCTGAAGTTCGTCGCATAACAGATTGTGTTCGCGCGCGAACAGCGTGTGGAGTGTGCTCAGCCCCAGCCACCAGCTCTGGTTGAAGCCGGTAACGTCCATGCCGTTGAGATCGGTCGGCAGGTAGCCGTCGGGTAATCGCACACGTGCGCCTTCCCGCAGCGCCGCAGCCTGGGTTAGGTTGGCGCCGTAGACCTCCGACCCATCCCACCAGTGCGATGTCTTGTTGCCGAACACATATTGCAGCCCATCGCGCTCGGACAGCGCGATGTTGCCTGCAATCCGCATGACCTTCTCGGGCGTGCCGTCTAGCGTGTTGCGCCAATGCGGAAAACCTTCCGGTAGTGGAACGCGGACATCGTTCTGGCCCAAGGCGTAGCGCGCATGGTCGACCCAGTCATGGACCTGAAACTGGATCCAAGCGGCCGCCAGAATATTGAGCGACCGCGCCGGAATGAACGCCTCCCGCTTGAGCAGGGTCTCGCTGACGGTGATCGGGTTGGGCGTGTCGAACAGGTCGGGCCGGTAATCGGGCTTCATGTTGCGGCCGAACGGCACTCCGACCGCACCCATATCGGGCACCGACATATCGTTGCCGCGGCCGTCGAAGCTGCGCGCGGTGCGGCCCTCCTCGTCGGGTGCCGGCGGTACGGCGCGAGGGCGCGGTGGCGCTTCCGGCGTATTCGTGTCAATCAGATTGTCGCGCCGCAGGACGAAACGGAACATGTCGAGATTGAGCAAGCTCCCACGAAGCGGCAACTTATGCCATTCGACGAATCTATTGACTCCCCTGAAAAATACTCTGGCGATGGCGCTCAAGACACGGTTGCGGACGAGCGGGTCGGCATGCCAGCGCATAGCCAACCGGTGCGCGGCGCTGGCGTCATAGGCCGCCTTGCGCGCGCGGTTGAGGTTGCCCAGCGGGCGGAAGTCGTCGGTGGTGTTCCAGGGATTGAACGACAATCCTTCTACCGCGCGCGAACAGGCGAGCGCCGCAGCGGGACCGACATCTGCCTTGGCGATCGTTATCGTCGCGACGGGCTCTGGCGGTGACACGCTTTCCTGCCACTCAACCGCCGTGTCCTCGATCGGCGTGACCTTTTCGTCGACAAAGCGCTGGATGCACAAATCGAAGGCGATGTCGCCACGGGCGAGCCGGAGCGCGGCCTCTTTGGCGAGATATTCAGGGTCCTTGAGCGCGGGATCGGGCGCGGGCGCGGCGGATGCGACGGGGCGAATGAGGAAACGGACCGCTTCGTCGCCCCATTTCATCGCGCCCCTGCTCCAATAGGTTTCGAGCGCGACGCTGCGCACCACGCGGCGGCGGCCGGCGGCGATGTTGCGCAGCATGCGGATCGTTTCGAACGGCCCGAGCGAGAACATTAGGCCGACAATGCCGAGGACGCGCGACATCCGGCCGCCCGCCGTCGCCACGGCAAATCGGACGAACTGGCGCGCGTTGCGTGCGTGCGAGACCGGATAATTGGTCGCCAGCAGATCGTGCTGCTCGTCAGCCGAAACGACAATCCTGACCGCGATCCCGCGCAGGTCGGGACGATAGTCGGGGCCGGCATGATTCGCGGCGTTCGAAATGCGGATGATCGCGCGGTAGGATGCGCCGGGCTTGGCGAACCCGATCGCGAGCCCTTTGGGAAGATCGCTTCGGAAGGTCACGGTTGCCTGATCGACCGCGACCAGTGCCTTGGCGTGAAAGGCGCGATCCACCGCTGCCGCGCCGGTTGCCTTCCGTGCCTTCAACTGCGCGCGCATGATGTCGATCGCGAGCCGGTCGAACTCCAGACGCTCCGCCTCGGCCCGTTGGCCGCTATTGTTCTCCGCCCATGTCGACGCCATCACCGCCTCCTTATGGTTTGTCAGCTCCGCGCATGCGCTCCTCGATGCGTTCGATGATCCCGGGGATCGTTCCGCGCGGCGACGTACTGAAATGCGGGATCGCCCAGCGTGTGATCTTCGCGTCGATGACGCACGGCTTGCCGGAGGCGAGCGCGTCCTTAAACGCCGCCTCGAACTCGTCCTCGTCGGAAACGCTGTAGCCGTTGGCGCCGCACGCGCGCGCATAGGCGGCGAAATCGGGGTTGCGGAAATCGACCAGGCCCGATTCAAAATATTCGGTCATCTGGTAAATCTTGATCAGCTTGAATTCACCGTCATTGAAGATAATCCAGATCACCGGCAGTTCGTGCTCGACAGCAGTCATCAGCTCGAAGCCCGACAACGAATAACAACCGTCGCCGCAACCGACCACGATGGTCCGGTCGGGGTGCGCGACCTGCAGGCCGATCGCGCCGTTGGTGTACCCACCCATTGGGCCGAACTCACCAGCCTTGCGGAAATGCTGGCCGCTCTCCAGCTCGAGATAATAGCCGAGCCAAGTGAGATGCGCTCCGGCATCGGCGAGGACGATCCCGCGTTCGGGCAGCAACCGGCCGACGATCTGGGCAAGGCGCGCGGGATGAATTGCGCCAGGCAACGGTGTTATGGTCCGGCTTTCATAATCGCGGCCATCGACGACTGCAGGCGCGCGCGCGCCGGTCTTAGCGTCAAGCGCTTCAGTCATCGCGCGGACCGCAAGCTGCGCATCGGCGACCAGCGCGTAGTCGGCCTTATAGACCTTGTCGATTTCGCGCTCCGAAATGTTGATGTGGACCAGCGTGCGGCCATCGAATAACCCTTCCCAATAGTTGAATGTCGCGTGCTGGTTGAACGCGTTGCCGATTGCCACGACGACATCTGCGTTCATGAACGCCTTCCAGGCGCTGGGATGGCCACTGTCGCAGAACACGCCGACTGATAGCGGATGGTTTTCGGAGACGATGCCCTTGCCGTCGAGCGTCGTGAGCAACGGGATCTGGAAACGCTCGATGAACTCCTTCACGGCGCTGTTCGCGCCGCTTCGGATCGCGCCGAAGCCGATCAGCGCCACCACCGACTTGCCCTTGGCGAAAGCATTAGCCAGCATTACCGCGATCTCGTCGACCCGTGCCGGATCAGGCGACACGGTCTCGACCGAGCGCTGGATTCGTCGGTGATTGGTCACGTCGTGCCCGGGCAGGTTGAATTCGCCGGGCACCGCAATGTGCACAGGCCCCGGGCGCCCCGCGAATGCGGTATTCACCGCCTGCTCCAGGATGTCGCAGGTCTGATCGGGGTGATCGATGATCCAGCTGCCCTTGGTGCAAGCCGCAAACATCGCTTGCGAATCGGGCGTGTTATTCCGCCCAGAAGTCTCGTTGAGCGAACCGCGGCCCATCCAGTGCCGGTTGGCATAGCCGGTGATCGCCAGCATCGGATAGGAATCCGACATCGCGATACCGAGACCAGAGAACAGATTAAAAGCCCCAGGGCCTGCCGTCGACCAACACACACCGAGATGATCGGTGTACATTGCATAGCCGCACGCCATGAACGAGGCCGCCTGCTCATGGCGAGTGATAATACCTCGGATCTGAGTGGAATGCTTGAGCGCGAGCATCATGCCCGTGCAGGTTTCCCCAGCGCCACCGAATGCCGCAGTGACGCCGATATTTTCCAGACCGGCGACAAGAGATTCAAAGACGCGCATGTTATCCTCCGTCCACCTCCTTTGGATGTCCTACACCACAACCATTATTGATACGTCGCTCGCGAATCATGTGGCAAGAAAATTCCAAACCCGATCTCGTGTGGTAAAAATGGAGCGCGAGCGGAAGGGCTAAAGAACAAAACAAATTCCTTGTAGCGCGGAGAATGATCTGCAGCATTAGGACGCGAATCGTTTCGTCGTCCTAGAAAATCTCGAGCAAACGCTGGCCGACCGCGAGGAGACCGAGGCCAGCACCGGGAAACAGAACCGCGCGGATAAAAGGCTGCTCAGTCAGTGGCGCGAATGCGCCGGTCTTAAGGTCGCGGATTTCTGCGATGAGTTCATCGAATGTCTCCCGTTTCTCTTCGCTTGCCCGACCCAACAAGCGAAACCGGCGCAGATCATTGAGGGCAGTTTCACGCAATTGTTCGGCGGCGCGTCTAAGCAAAATGGCGCTGCCGAGCGCCCAAGCTCCAGTGATTGCAGAGATTAAGAGAAGACTGGCCGGCCAAGTCCAATTATCAAAAAACGAAGAGCGAGCGACAATCAGCAAGGTGAGAACGAGCAGCGGATACCAGATCAGGGGCGCTACTACCTGTGTGCGCTGCGCAACGAAAAAAATCTCATGATAAGCAGAAAGTTCCTTTTCGGTTAAGGGTGGATGGCGATGAGAGCGATCAACGACCTCGCGTCGCCATTTAGTTACTTCTCGTCCAAACATGCGAATAAAATTGCTGTTCAACTGAATGGCGTCGACTACGTAAAACGAGAGAAGCAGCAGACCAACACCAGCGAGAATAAAAGCTATTTTATCGAACCTGAACGAGGCTTCGCCACGTGCTGGAGGCAGTGGTTCGGGAAAGAGGCTGAAAATCGCGGCGGCGAAAACGAAATACAATGCAAAGAGAATCCCGACTCGAATAAAGCGCGGCCAAAATTTGCTCCGGCAAAGATAAGCGTGCCACGCTTCCTCCGCGGAAAAGGGTGGAGTACGTGGGGATTCGCTCATCCGCCAGTCCTCAGAACCGATGCCAAGGTGGTGCCATCGAAATGGCGTCGGCGGTAATGAGGCAAAAGAGAATTCTCCTTCGATCTTCTTGGCATTCGCACGAAGATCGAAGCTCGCTTTGAACATAAAAAAAATGGCGAGTAGGAATGCGATCAAGCGGACCATTTCAGTTGGCCAGATGCTGATGCCAGAAAAAAATGCCAGCGGTTCTTCGGGTCCCCAGTATTGCGCAACCAGAGCAACCACGAAAACAACGAGCGGACCGCCGCAGACTAGCCAGAAAGTTGTGCTAACGAGCGCGCGTTTGAGACGCTCCAGAGCAGTACCTCCTCCGGGCAGCGTGCGTCTGGCGATGCTCAGACTGATCCATGCAGCCATGGCGATGACCGCTAGCGCGATGATGATCAGCCCCCAGGTGACGCCGGGAGTAAACAACCAATCCCTAAACCAAGTCTTGGTTTTTTCATTTTTGTAGTATGATTCAAAAACGACTTTCGATTCTCCCGGGTGCCAGAGATACCAGGGCGGACTAAGATCGTAAGCGCCGCGCCTGCTGATCTCGAAGATGCGGGGTTGCCACGAAAGACAATCCGCTTCCTCTTCTTTCATTCGCCCGGTGGCGACCAGTGTGCCGACATACATCGAGGTTTGATTGTTGTCGCGAAATGGCGGGATGTGCCGATTCTCGATGTAAATTTCCGGCACCGTGCTGCCAAACGGCGAGGCGATGACCAGATTGTGTGTGTCGGCCCAAGCGTCACGCCGCTCAAAATGAGCGTCATAGTTATTGGTAAAAAAAACGGTACCGGGAAATTGAGGACGCAACGCTCGCAGAATCATCAGTTTGTCATAAATGTCGGAACCGAGCAGACCAATGGCGCGAATACCTGAGCCGTCCTCTCGCTGCCAGCGCGCGTTGTCCTCTTTCATCTTCCGCGCTAGACGCCGGAGGTAATCCGATTGATTCAATCCCTCCGTTGCCTCGATCGCGATGGTGTTCTGGCCAAGCTGAGTTTTTTGCTCTTGCTCGCGTTGATTGTCTTTGCCGGAGTCGCCTGGTAACCGACCGTCAATTCCACGCAAGTAGTGATAAGCATGAATCCAGTCTTGCCGTTTTCCCGGATGCTCAGTGATATCATTAGCACGCTGTGGGGAAGCTTTGGCCACGAACGTCGTCCCCAGAGATCGTCCATAGGGAGTGTCCCATTCGCTGAGAATCACAATGTGGGGCAGCTTTGGCGGTACCGGGCGACGATCCGGTGTCATTTGGGAAACGACGTAGATTTCACGTCGCGCTAACTCCGTGATCAATTCACCCAAAACCCGGTCGTCCGGCGCGATGGTGCGAACAAAGTGGAGGCCGCCACGAGAGCCGCGCGTTATGGATTCTTCAAGAACTGTCTCTAGGGATTTGTTTGCACAATCCGCAGAGACATCTGCTGGAGAGAGAAGTGTAAAATTCGGCGTGGTCGCGCGAGGCGAAATTATTCGGACGCCATCAAGTGCTCTCTGCATCGCTAACGAAGCCTCATCCTTGAGCGGCGTTAACTGATACCAGCACGCCTCCTTAACCATGCTCTTCAACCCCGTGGAATTTGCCGGGCCTATCAATCTGACGTCGATATGACTACGCAGATCGCCGGGCGCGAGCCGATTGATCAAGGCGCCGAAGCAGCGCAATGGGTTAAGGTTGAAGTTTACCGCAGGCAACCAGAGTACTACGACCCGCTTGATGCCTGTGGGAAAAATCTGTTTCGGGTCGTCGATCGCTTCATTGGCTTCACATTCCTCCCACGGGAGTAGCAAGGCGCGGGGAATGGGGGGCGAGGATGCATTTGCCTCGGACGGAGGCCATATGTCAGTCACGAAACCGATATGCTCACCATCAACCGGGATGAATCCGCTTTCGCTTAGTCCTCCGAGCACGGCCTGGCGCGCGCGCAACCGCGACTCGGCTTGTTCGCTGTACGGCCCGGCATCGAGCATCACCGCAAGCAAGAGAACAGGAACAGGCGCAATATTTGAAAATTTTTTGACGTCTTGGTCAAGCAGCCCGGTCAGCGCGCTTATGTCGTGCAACTTGCTGCCGCCATCCTTATCGTGTCGTGCCTCGATTTGTGCGTCTAACAACGACTTTTGCTTTTGAGCCACGCCAATCGGGTCCTGCCACAACCGCGCGTCTATATCCTGCGCAGCAATCACTGGAGCGGTCTTCTCGCTCGCAACCGACGGGCGTTCGCTCACGAGTGGCTTGTACTGCGCGACGACTCCAGCGAGCACTGCCAGGAGCGGCAATAGAGTTCCCCAGGGTAAATCAAACTTTCGTTTGTCGTTGTCAGCCATCGTCGTTTCCGCCCGCAGTGATTTGCGGAAAATCGGCAGTCGTTAGACCAGCTGCTCGCGCTTGATCGACTAGTTCGTTCTTTGGGCAACTGGCCAAAGCCAGAAGCGCATATGCAACAAGCCAGCTTCCAACTCGCGCGCGAGGGAGAAGATCGCCTGTGCCTGGCGGCAACGCATTCACCGAGCACTCATTGATACGATGTTCGTTACCTCGGGGGCAAGAAAATTTGGAAGCCGAGGAACGACGGCTGCCCATGCCGTCGCTCCTTGAGTCATTGGACGAATTCCAATTCGATTGGAACGTCGATGTAGCCTTTGTCATACGCCTCTGTCAGAAACTTGCGGATAGCCGCGCGTCCAACTTCACCGTAGTCACGAGTAAATTCATTCACATACATGCCGATGAATTCACCGGTGAGCTTCGTGCTCATATCGCGTGCGTACGCGAGCGAATGACGCACCGCCTCGTCTCGATGCGCCAGACCGTAATCGATGCTTTCGCGAATGATTTCGCTGAGCTCGTGGCGGACTGCTGGTGGGATATCTTTGCGCACTACATTGCCACCAAGAGGCAACGGCAAGCCAGTTTCGCGCTTCCACCACTCTCCGAGATCAACCACCTTCTCAAAACCGGATTGCACGTAGGTGAGTTGTCCCTCGTGAATGATCAAACCCGCGTCAGCACGACCGCTTTTGACTGCGTCAAAAATTTGATCGAACGGCACGACAAGATAATGAAACTTTCCGAGAAAAAGCTGCAGCGCCAGGAACGCGCTTGTCATCTCACCGGGCACCGCGATCACATAGCTGCGCAACCAGTCACGAACGGCTCCGTCAGCTGTTGAAGCGTTGAAGCCCACGGCGCGCACGGAGTGACGCGCCCTACCAGTGAACGCGTGGGTAGGGCGGGCAGTCCTCTGCACGCCGCTTTTCGCCGTTTCGCCGTTTCGCCGCTGCCGGACAACAATGGGCCCGTATCCATC
>Ga0179594_10000286_pt1 | contig 13077 bp, 8 predicted proteins | sample CZOMad1_1_08_16f_FD_148625 | JGI IMG/M metagenome (GOLD analysis project Ga0179594, IMG submission 148625) | Vadose zone soil fungal communities from Angelo Coast Range Reserve, California, USA - CZOMad1_1_08_16fungal (Illumina Assembly) | ecosystem: Environmental > Terrestrial > Soil > Vadose...
GTGCCCGCTGCTTCTCTCACGCATGACCGCCATCATCTTCTCGAACACTTCTTGAATCGAAAGTCCGGTCGAATCGATCACTACCGCGTCGTCCGCAATTTTCAGCGGCGAATCCGTGCGGGTTGAATCCCGGGCGTCACGCTCGATCATTTCGGCGAGCGTCTCGGCGAACCCAACGGTTGGATCGGCCGAATGGTCCTCTGCAAATCTTCTTTGTGCGCGGGCGTCGGGCGCGGCAGTCAAAAAGAACTTTACGTCGGCGTCAGGAAACACAACCGTGCCGATGTCCCGCCCGTTAAGGACTGCCCCGCGCATTCCCATCTCCCGTTGTCGCGCAACCATGGCCCGCCGCACTGCGGGAATCGTCGAAATCAAGGACGACAGGTGCGTGACTTCTTCGCTGCGAATCTGTTCGGTGACGTCCTGGCCGCCCAGCGTGACTCTCAAAGACTCCGGATCGCCAGCCAGATCGATATCGATTCGTCCTGCCAACGAGCCGACCGCAACATCGTCCGTCGCACTGACGCTGGACTCCATCACTGCCAGGGCGACGGCGCGGTACATCGAACCGGTGTCGATGTAAAGCAGGCCAAGCTCGCGCGCCAGCATGCGCCCGAGCGTCGACTTGCCTGAGCCTGATGGGCCATCGATGGCGATTATTAACGGTTTCATGAAGGCCCGCTCACCCTCTTAACCGCAAAGCGGTTACGCCCTTCAGCCCAGAGTTGCCGCGTCGGCTACTCTGGGAATTACGAATGAAATTGATTGTCCAACCGCAACGCGGTTGCGCCACTTCCTCGTCGAATCAACCCCGGCGCAACCGCGTTGCGGTTGGAATGAATGGATTCGCTTAACCCGGAGTAGCCGACGCGGCAACTCCGGGCTGGAGGGCGCAACCGCTTTGCGGTTAGGATCAAAAAAATCGAATCCTTGGGGATCTTCCTACCATGAATCAACGACAAACTGAAGTTCGTCCGACTCAGAGAGGTGGTGCCCTACACGAACGCCGCAAACACTTCATTGGACATCAGCGCGCCGCTTCGCGTCAGCCGGATCAACTCTCCATCGATTTCGACCAGGCCCGCCTCGCGAAAACGCGAGAGCTCATCACGATAGGCTTCGCGCAGATCTGAGCCAAAGCGCGCGTGGTAACTCTCTGCGTTGATGCCGCGCATCATTCGCAGTCCAAGGAAAACCGACTCCGCACGCATCTCGCTTTCGGTTAACACGACACGCTCGACTACCGGCGTGCCTTTACCTTCGATGGCTTCGGTATAGCGGGCCGCGTCGCGCTCGTTGGACCAGCGCCGAAATTCGCCGTCGTAGGAATGCGCGGAGGAGCCAAAACCGTAGTACGGTCCGCCGGTCCAATATTTTGTGTTGTGGCGCGCCTCGTAACCGGGCCGGCAGAAGTTTGAAATCTCGTAATGCTCGTAACCGGCGGCGCAGACGCGCTCGATCATCAGCCGGTACATCTCGGCAGCCAGATCGTCGTCTGGCATCGGACGCTGACCGCGTTTGATTTGATCCGCCAGCGGCGTGCCTTCGTGAACATCAAGCAGGTAAAGTGAAAGATGTTCCGGCTTTAATGCCAGCGCTTTGTCAACGTTAGTAGACCAGGTCTCGATCGATTGGCCCGGCAGACCGGCAATCAGATCAAAGTTGACGTTTTCCAGTCCCGCTTCACGGAGCTCACTGAATGTTCGTTGGATGTCCTCGGAAGTGTGCATGCGACCGAGATGCCGCAACTCGTCATCGTCAAATGTTTGCGCGCCAAAGCTGGCCCGCTTGATGCCAAGGCGGCGCAGCTCACGCAAGGTTTCCAGCCGAGCGGCCGGCGACAACCCGCCATCTCCAGGATTGATTTCCAGGGTCACTTCGGCGTCACTCGAAACGTCAAAGCGACCGCGGACCGCTTGCAGGATGGAATCTATCTGCGTTGGCGACAGCAGCGACGGCGTGCCGCCACCAAAGAAGATGGTGTCAACGGGAGCGCACTTGTCGACCTCTTCCCAGGCGGTGATTTCCCTGGCGACCGCTTGAACATATCGTTCGGCCAGCGCGGTCTGATACATGCCGGTCGCAAAGTCGCAGTACGAGCAGCGTGAGCGGCAAAAGGGAATGTGAATGTAAACGCCGGCGTGATTCATAAGACTATCCGCAGATTTCGCAGATTACACAGATTCAAAATATGTAGTTGACGTTGTGATTTCCTAGACGATTCACGATCACTTTTAGCCGCGGATGAACGCGGATACGCGCGGATCTCAAACTGCGCGTCTTTCAACGATCACCCACCCGCTACCGCAGGTGGTACTGACAAGTGTCCTGTATCCGCATCTGCGTAATCTGTGTAATCTGCGGATGTTTCCTACTTCTTCTCGATGCGTTTCAGACTGCCCTCACCGCTGATCGTCTTGCTCTGGCTGCGGGCGACACGTTCGGCTTCCGCGAAAACGCGCAGCAGATTCTCGCCGAGGATCTTGCGAATATCGCCTTCGGTGTAGCCGCGTTTGAGCAACTCGTAGGTGACGTTCGGCAGCATCGACACATCGCCGGCTCCTTCTGGAAAGTCGTTCGCGCCGTCAAAATCAGCGCCGATGCCGACGTGATCGATACCGGCAACTTTCACGATGTGATCGATGTGATCGATCAGTTTTGAGATCGGCGTCGGCGGCAGGGGGATTGCGGCCTCGATCTTGTCGCCTTCTTCGGCCAGCCGTTCCGGATCGTCTTTGTACTTTGCTTCGAGCGCATCGGTCTGCGGTTTAAGTTGCTTGTCACGCGCAGCGCCGGCGGGACCCGCGTCTGAATCGACAAAGGCGGCGTAGAAATTCACCTGGACCACCCCGCCGTTTTTGGCTATGCGGCGCAGCAGATCATCCGGCACATTACGCGGATGATTCGTTAACGCTCTGGCCGAAGAATGTGAAGCGATCACCGGGGCCTTAACCGTGTCGAGCACGTCGCTCATCGTTTTGTCTGAGACATGCGAGATGTCGACCAGCATGCCCAACCGGTTCATCTCGCGCACCACTTCCTTGCCGAATTCCGACAGCCCATTATTGCGCGGCTTATCGCGGGCCCCATCCGCCCAGTCGTTACTGTTGTTCCAGGTCAGCGTCATATAGCGCACGCCGAGCCGGTGAAACTGGCGCAAGGTGGCCAGCGAATTCTCGATTGCGTGGCCGCCTTCGATACCCATCAGCGCGGCGATCTTTCCCTGTTTTTTTGCCTTGCGGATGTCGGCCGCGGAGGTCGCCAGCATCAGTTCGTTCGGATGACGTTCCACGGCGCGATAGACAGCGTCGATCATGTCGAGCGTCCGACGCGCGGCGCCGCCGTGGGTGACGTACCAGGGCCGGATGTAGAGCGAAAAGAACTCGGCGGTCATGCCGCCCTGCTTCATCCGCTCGATGTTGGTGCGATAGGGAATCGGCGGCGTGCCACTGAGATCAAAGTCATCGTTGGTCATCGGCGTCGTGATGTCGTTGTGCGTGTCGATGACGATGGCCTTCTTCTGAATTTCCAGCGCGCGCTTCCAGAGCTTTTCATCGCGTGGCTCGCTGCGCGGGGTTGTTAAATGTCGAGAACCACGCGCCGCGCGCGCTCTCACCATCAGGGGTGTGCAGAATGAAAACAGGATCGAACCTGCGGCAATAATCTGTGAAATCTTGTGAATGTCCATCAAGGCGCCTTTCATTTTCAGGATTGGGCAGGAATCAGTGCTTTTGCCGAAGTATAGTGCAAAGAAGAGACTCGGCAGTCAAGCGGATACTGGGAGCGCGCAGACGGCACGCTACGATACAGAACCGGGAGCGGTAGCGACCCGATCTATGCTCAACTTCATTTACAAATTTCAAACCGACGAACTTTTAGGTGGCCACCAGCCGATCCTCAACCAGATCTGTCTGCCTTAAGTGTTTGGACTACGGGCGGGCTGTTAGCTTGACGCCGGCATCCGGTCGCTACCGCTCCCGGTTCTGTAACTCTTTGCCTCTGCGCAGGGCCCAAGCCGTCGTCATGATTAATGCCGCGGGGATCAGATCCAGATCAACTCGCTCAACAACACGGCCATGCCGCGGGTGGAAAAGAAGCTGAGACCAATCGGCGATACTTCAATCGGCCGCCAGGGAAAGAAGAACCGCGTGTTGTTGAAAGGCGCGAAGAACGCCACGCCGCATACCACCGACGCCACCCAGAACCGCAACGGCAGCCTCTCGGTAGCGAACACGCGCCCGAGAGCGAGCGCCGCCACTCCATGGGAGAGTATTGTCGCCACGTAAGGACTTTCCCAAACTCTCTAGTCACAAGATCGGGGTCATCATACTGCGCCAAGCCCTCAACGCAACTGTGGCACGCCACATTGTTCGTTATGGTGGCAGTCCTTAGATTGAAACTGCTTGGGAACCTGCATTTAGAATCAGCAGTGTTGGTATTAACTATCGCGTCAGGAGCAATCAGCCCGCGGAGCGGGCGACAGCATAGAGCCTGGGGTGGAGTGCAGCGGAACCCCAGGTTACGAATAGACTTGAGAATCAAGCCCGTGAAACGGGCGACAGCAATAGAGCTACCACAAAAAAGGATTCGTTAGCGGGCTACCGCTGGTACCACGACTGCTCTCGGTAAGTACGCATAACGATGCCGCTGTCGCCCGCTCCGCAGGCTGAGTTTTTTGTCTTGTGATCCTGGGGTTCCGCTACGCTCCACCCCAGGCTTTATGCTGCCACCCGCTCCGCGGGTTTTGGCGTACTTGGTTCCCGTTAACCGGTGAAGAGCATTCTTCGCTGAGCGAGTTCGCATACGTTGGCCTATGCTAACATTCGTGAGCCTATGAAAAACACGGAGCCAGATTCGCAGATTGACCAGGTCAGAAACTCATTTCAAAAGATCCTGAACCGACATGGATTTGGTTTTCAGTTTAGTGTGCTGGCCATGGCAGAGAATCCGGCTAAGAATGTATTTGACGAAGTTACACGTTCAAGATGGAGGTTTCTTTTTTCCGAAGTCCCTGCACGGGTGCAAGGCGCCGGAACCAGAATAGATTTCATCCTGTCTAGAGGTAGGTCTGGGGCTTCAGACCCAGCGTTCTATCTGATCTGCGAGTGTAAGCGCGCCAACCCTGCATTATCCAATTGGTGTTTTACGTTCGGACTGTGGCTATAGTTAGTGCGGGCGGCGTCGAGGATTTCTTACTCCATACGTCAACTGATTTCTATTAAAGCTGTGATCGATCCATGTCCATCCTGATTGCCGAAGACAACGTGGCCCAGCGGCATTACCTGCGCGAGATTCTGGAGCGCGAGTTCGGCGCGCATACGCCGGTGCTCGAAGCTGCCGACGGCGAAGAGACTGTGAAGCTGGCGCTTGAGCATAAACCCGCCGTGAGCATCCTGGACATTCAGATGCCGAAGCTTTCCGGTGTGAAAGCGGCGCGGGCTATCTGGCGCGACTTTCCCACGGCGCGGATTATTTTCTGGACGCAGTTTCCGCACGAGATCTACATCAACGAGATTCGCAAGATCGTCAAGTCCGTCGATCCGCCGCCGGCCTATGGCTTCATTCACAAGAACAATCCCGAGTCGCGTTTCCTCCGTTTCGTCGCCGCGGTGCTGGAAGACGGCGCCGACATGATCGATCCGGCGTTCAAGGATTCGTTCAAGCGGCCGCTGTTGACTGAGTTTGAAGCCGAGGCGCTGTACTATCTCGCCCTCGGCCTGTCGAACTGGGCCATCGCACGCAAGTGCAGCCTGTCGCTGCGCGGCGTTGAGAGCCGGCTGGCTACACTTTATGAAAAGCTGTTTATCTCGACAGCCGAAGGTACCGAGCACGAGGCTTACGACAAACTCGCCTATAACATCCGCACACGCGCCTTCTTTGAAGCGTTGCGCCGCGGCCTGCTGAACAACGATGAGTTGGAGAAAGCAGCCGGCGAGTTAGACGTGTGGCTCGACCGCGACCGCAAGAAATTTATTGAAGAGCAAAAGAAGGAATCGGGAAAGACGCGGAAGTAGTTGTCGCTCCAGCAGGCTGCTGAAAAAGTGATTACGAACCACGAAATTACACGAAGCAGCACGAAGTCACACGAAAAAAGGTGTGGTTTTCTTAGTGTTATTTCGTGTTCGTTTGTTTGACTTCGTGGATCGTATGGATTCTTCGATCTATACGTCTTGTTTTTCACCAGCCTGCTAGGGAAGGTACTTGGATGTGACCAACCGGGAGTGAAAGGGAGATGACCACTTTTCTGTTCATCGCTTTCGCAAGCGTGTTCTGGCTCTCGGGATCAGCCAGCGCGCAGGAACAGAAACCTCCCGCGCCACCCAAAACGGAGTTGGCCGGGATCAACTCCTATGCGCAGGCGATCGAGCAATTTACTAAGCGCAATCCCAAACGGAAGCGATTCTTTGGGAACGAGGCAGGCGCGGAGGACAAGCAGGACAACTGGCGCGAGTTTAAGGACCTAAAAGAGTTTGAGCAGGTTGCCCTTGATGAAAAGGCTTATGTATGGCGGCAAGAGGGCAGGGTGGTGGCGGCCAAATTTGCTTTTACCAGTTCTTCCGGTGATTGGTTTCACTATGTGACTTATTACTATCGCGCCGACGGAACGCTGGCGAAAATTCATGCTCAGCTCAACACCTTCTATTCATCCCCTGGCGGAGTGAGCGTGGTCCGCGACAAGTTCTATGGATCGAATGGGAAGTTGCTGCACACGTCTACTCGGTACCTGGACCTGCAGTCTCAGAGGCCAAGAAAACGCGGAGACTTTATGGACGAACCGATCCCGGTTTACAAGACCGCGCGCGCGCTGCCTTTCGCGAAGCTGCTGCCAGCGGTCTGATTGAGGAATAGCGAGATGAGATCATTCCTATTTCGACTTGTTATTGGGGGCCTCGCGCTGATAATCGGGATCGGTGTTTCCGTTCTTTGCCGTGGCTTCCGACGGCATCCCGTTGCGCTCGCGGAAAAAGCTGCTGTTCAGTTGAGCGCGCCGCATGCCGTTTCAGGACGGGGAGATCAGAAAGGCGACGACACGACTGACCCGGACGACTACCTGGTTAGGGGTCGTTACTCGCACTTCGATTATGCGTACTCTGTATTGGTCCCTGCGGGAATGATCGGCGCAACAACCGAAACATGGCACGGCTTTGGCATCGACCTGACTCACCCGACCGCGCCGGTCTGGTGGACAAGGCAAAAAGATTTTCCGCGAGCCTATCTATCGGTCGAGGGAAGTTACAACAGCGCTGAATTGGCCTCTCTCGACGACGCTGTTAAGTGGAGTGTGAATACTCTGAAGGAAAACTATGTTCACACGAGACTGGTGAGTAAGACGTCAACCCGGCTTGGCGGCCTGCGCGCGCTGCGCTTTGTTGCCAGCTATGATGAAGGCAGCGAAGCGATGATCAAGGATGAGATTATCGCCTTCCGCACAGAGCATGGTGCGGACATCGTCTACAGCATTGACCTGACAACTTCAGCGTCCCGTTATGCGCAGGACAAATCTCTGGTGACGCGGATGCAGAAATCTTTTCTGGCGGACCCGCTGCCCGATGTCTACCCACTGCTACCGGTTCATGAAGAACGCAAATAATCAGCAAGGCTCTGGAAAACCCTTTGACCGGTGTGATCTCGAGCGCCGAAAGTACAGCAAAATCAAGTGCCGGCCCTTCGCGCCTCGACGTCAAATCCTCCGAACCACGGCCTCACGGCCGTGGCTATTGAGTGCCGGCCCCTCGGGCCTGATCGTTATTAGCTGCCTTCTACTCGCTGCTTTCTGCCTTCTGCTTTCCGCCTTCTGCTTTTTGCCTTCTGCCTTCTCTTCATCGGCCCAACAGACCGAAGTATCACCAACGCCGGCTGCGTCACCCGCTCCTTCTCCGTCACCTTCGCCCACGCCGCCGCCAAACCTGCATCAATGGGGCGCGGTGACCTCGTTTCACGGATTGCCATCGGACCGCGCGCATGCGATCGCCCAGACGGAGTTTGGCGTGACCTGGTTTGCCACAGACGGCGGCCTGGCGCGTTATGACGGGCGACGCACCAATGCGATCACCGGCGAAGGCTTGCCGCCCGGCCGAGTTCTGGCCCTAAGGGCGGACGATCTCAGTGCGCTCTGGGTGGGGACTGAAAACGGCGCGGCGCGATTAGCGAATGGCCGCTTCGATCCGATCAAAGAAACCGAGGGCAAAGTGATCACCGCCATCATCACGCCCGAGCGCGGTCGCGCGATCATGGCGAGCGAAAACGGCGCGATCTTTGACTGTCAGGTGAAACCAACTGCTTCATCGCGAAGCGGAGAAGTGGCCAACGCCGAACCCGTGACGTTTGCGGTTCGCGTGATTCCGGCGCAGCCGCTGCCGTCAGCGGACAAGGATCATCCCGGCGAATTGAAGATCACCAGTCTGGCCATGGTGGGCCAAAAGCTTTATGCCGGCACACAAAGCCGCGGCATTCTCCAGATCGAAAACGGAGCATTCAATGAAGTAGTCAGCCGTCCACGCAGCTATTTCATTAACGCCCTGGAGACGGACGCGCACGGCAGTTTGTGGGTGGGAGCACGTTCACGCGCCGACGAGAGCGGGTTATTTGATAGCGGTGATTCTCCCAAGCCCGGCAAAGCCAACGCGGCCACTGGCCCGGTGATGGCGATTGCCCGCGGCGCACACGACGATTTGTGGGTCGGTACCGACGGACGAGGTGCGTTCCATCTACAAGGCGGCAAGCCTGTCGAGCATTTCACTTTTGAAGGCACCGGCGGCGCATTGCGTTCGGATCACATCTTCGGACTTTTCGTGGATGCGGAAGAGGTCGTCTGGTTCGCCACCGACAAGGGCGTTTGCCGCTTTGACCCGCACGCGACGCGGACGGAAACCATCTCAGACGATCCGTCTACGAACTACGTGCGGGCGTTGTGGCGCAGCAGCCGCGGACATCTGTTGGCGGGCACCAATGCCGGCCTGTTTGTTTACGATACTGTCAGTAAGAAATGGCGCGCCATTCCGGAACTCGGTCGCCGGATAATCTATGCCCTGAACGAGGACAAAAGCGGGCGCGTACTGGTGGCGACGGCCAGTGGATTATTTGCCGCAGCCGCCACTGAGAGTCTGAGTTTTTCGCGGCTGGGAGCAGAAACTGCAAACGACAGTGTACGCGCGATCGCGATTGTCGGCGGCGTCACGTATGTAGCCACGTTCGGCTACGGTGTTGAAAAAGTACAGGGAGCACAGCGCTCGCTGGTCTGGCCGGCGGCGAACGCTGCCGATCGTATGCGCGAGGTCGTCAGTCTCAGCGGAGATGCCGGCGGCCGTCTGCTGATCGGCACCAGCAGCGACGGTCTATTCTTCTTTGACGGTAAACAGACAACGACCGAGAGCGTGTTGGACCGACTCAAAAGCGATGCGATTTGGTCGGTGGCGCCGGAGGGTGCGGGCCTTTGGCTGGCCACCGGCCACGGACTCTATTCCTATCAGGCGGGACAACTCAAAGAGATCGCCGTCCCTGTCAGCGCCCGCAGTATCGTCGCCGTTTCAGATAATTCGCATGGCGGGCAGATTTGGTGCGCGACCGTAGGCAACGGTCTGTTGCGGGTGACGTTGGACGAGCAGTTCGGCGCGATCGTCTCGCGCCTGGATGTCGAACAGGGACTGCCCTCGCAACGTGTCTTTGCAGTGCTTTCCGAACGCGGTGCCGGCGGCGGCGAGAGTGTTATCGCCGGAACCAATCGAGGCGTCGTGCGCTACGAACCGGGACGCGTCGCTCCGACGGTCTTGCCCGCCCGCATCATCAGCCAGCGCATTCATCAGCAGAGAGAGTTAGCCGCTGGTTTACAACTCGATTACCCGCAGAACAGTCTGCTGCTCGACGTTACCGCCATCAGCAGCCGCACATTTCCCGAGCAGTTTCAATACGCCTTCACGCTTTATGATCAAAAGGGCCAGGTGATCCGCGAGAAGCTGGGGCACGATTCTCAGTTTCCGATGGAAAAACTCAAAGCCGGCAAGTACAAGGTGGTGGCGCGCGCGTTTACGAAAGACCTGCTTGCTTCGACGCCTCTGGCTTTTGAATTCAATGTGGCCAAGGCGCCGTTCCCGTGGACTTCGACTGCCTTAGCCGTACTTTTGGCGATGGCGCTGCTGGCCTTGCTTTGGGCTGTGCTCGAACATCGCCGGATCGTGCGCACCAGCGCGGCGCTTGTGGATGCGAATCGCGAGTTAGCGGGAGCGCGACTCGATCTGGCTAACGAAGCCGAACGCGAACGGCGCAGAATCGCGCGCGACTTGCACGATCAAACACTGGCTGACCTGCGCCGGCTGTTGCTAATCGCCGATCGCATACCGGGCGGCGGAGCGCGCGAGGTGGCGCCCGGCATCAGCGAGCGTACCAGTGAGCGGGCTTCTGCAACTGCGGACAACGGGCTTTTCGACCCCACGGTCTTTCGCAAGGAGATCGAGTCGGTCTCCAACGAAATCCGGCGCATCTGTGAAGACTTGAGCCCTTCGGTGCTCGATAATGTGGGATTGACGGCGGCACTGGAATGGGCGCTGGGAAATGCAGTGGCCCATCTGCCGCCCGAGAAAAAATTCGAATATCAGGTTGTCGGTGGCGAAGAGATCGAGGAAGGCTTGAATCTCGATCGCGGGGTGCGCATTCAGATCTACAGAATTGCGCAGGAGGTCATCAACAACATCTGCCGCCACTGCCAGGCCAAACATGTACGATTGTCGGTGCAGGTTTCAGCAGACATCTTCAAACTGACGATCGAAGATGATGGAGAATTCTTTGCGCCCTCGGCGGCGCACGGACAGGGGCGTGGCCTGGCAAACATTCATGCGCGCGCCAGCCTGATCGACGCGCACGTGGCCTGGACCAAACGCAATGGCGGAGGCACGGTGTTTACGTTGCAGAGAAATCAACTGGGAGAAAACAAAGGAGCGGGGGCGAGCCGCCCTTCCCAACCCTGAGCTGACTGGCGTTGCGTTCCCATAGCGTCATTAAAAGGCTTTCAAGCGATAATTAGCTGAGTTGTTGGAACGGCTCTCAGGTTAGGAAGGGCGGCTTGCCCCCGCTGCTTTTCTGGGTGTCATAGCTCAAACATATGGTTAGTAAAAAACTCATTAATCTCAACACAGAGGTTGAATCGGCGTTGACCTCGAATCAGCCCGTTGTGGCGCTGGAATCGACCGTGATCGCGCACGGTCTACCCTCACCGCAAAATCTGGAAACTGCGCAGCGCCTTGAACAGATCGTCCGAGCGGCCGGCGCCGTTCCCGCAACGATCGCCATTCTCAACGGCAGGCTTCACCTTGGTCTCGACGATGATCAGATCAGACTGATTGCCACGAGCGCGGACGTCAAAAAGATCAGTACACGGGATCTCGCGATTGCGGTGGCAAACCGCTGGCATGGGGCGACAACTGTGGCTTCAACGGTCTGGATTGCGCGGCGGGCCGGCATTCGCGTTTTTGCCACCGGCGGTATTGGCGGCGTGCATCGTGGAGCGCTGCCGGACATTTCCGCCGATCTGCCGGAACTCGCAAGAACGCCGATGGTCGTTGTTTGTTCCGGCGCCAAGATTGTGCTCGCCCTGCCGGCCACTCGCGAATGGCTCGAGACGCACGGCGTGACTGTGGTTGGTTATGGCTGCGACGAACTGCCGGCATTCTACTCGCGGCGGAGCGGGCTGCCGGTTGATGCGCGGGCGGATTCGGCCCAAGACGTTGCCCGGATCTTCAAGGCGCAAAATGAATTGGGAATTGAGAGCGCGCTAGTGGTCGCGGTGCCCGTGCCGGAAGAAGCGGAGGTTCCGCCTGGTCCATTGACCGAAATTCTCGATGAAGCGCTGGCGGAAGCTGAACGTTTGCAGATCGGTGGTCGCGAATTGACGCCGTTTTTGCTGTCGCGCATGGCCCAGCAGAGCGCAGGCGCGACGCTCAAGGCGAATATCGCCCTGCTGGAAAACAACGCGCGCGTGGCGGCAGAGATCGCTGCGGCGATCGTTGTGTAATTGCTCTGATACGACTCACCCGCTTTCTCCGTTTAAAAAAGGCACTTGTGCCTCTCGCTCACGCCGGCGGACAAGTCCGCTGTCTAAACCGAAAAATGGGATGACTTCGATCCGAAATTCCGCAAGGCTCTTCAAAATTTTTTCCGGGCGCAACAACCAAGCGACAACTCGCGCGCATCTCACCGTCGCAATCCGAAACCAGAGGTCCTCCCCAGACCGAAGTACCAGCGGTTCACGAACGAATAGTTTGGCTTAAGAGTTTCTTCCCAGGCTCGCAGTCAATCTCAAACTAAAAGTTACCGAGTAGATCAAGCGCTGAAACCGCAAGCTGTTTCTGTAAGTATTCGTGTGCCGGCTGTCAGTAACGCAAACTGTTAGTTTGCGATCGAGAACAGCGCTCAAGGCGAATAAATAGGGCTCAAAGTGAATAAATAGCGCTCAAAGCAAATAAGAAGCGGGCGGGACGCCCGCGGTCCCGGTATTCGCGGGCAGGCTGACAGTTTGCATTACAAATTTTCAGGAGGCGATTATGAGCCGCAGATGGCTTCTCTCCCTGTTTTGCCTTTCTGTGCCGTTGTTGCTGTTCGTGCAGTTGACGCGTGCTCGCGGCGTTTTGACTGTGAATGAAGCGGCGACGAGGTTCCTGCTTCGCGATGCAGAACCGTTGGTTTCCCTCGCCGTCGAAAACCCATCGGGCAAATCACTCGACGTCATGGTCCAACTGGAGTTACTGGATCCGGATGGCCACTCCAGGACCGCCACCAAAGCAGTCTTCAAGCTGGGGACCGGCAGTCAGAAACTGCTCATCAATCTCCCAATAAAGATCGCTAAGCTTAGCTCGGTCGAGCAGGACCAGTTGCTCTGGTACCGCTTGCGTTATCACGTTGCGCCGGCCGCGGGCGAAGATGTGGCAGCGGCCGCCGGCGTGATTTCGCTGTCCGAGATGACCCCCGACCTGTTTCAAATTCGCGTCGCCAGCTCGCGTACCGTGCGCGCAGGTATGCGTTACCGCGCTACCGTCCGGGCGCAGCATCCGCTCAGCAATCGCCCTGCGCGAGCCGTGCGGTTGGAAG
>Ga0179594_10000290_pt1 | contig 12950 bp, 12 predicted proteins | sample CZOMad1_1_08_16f_FD_148625 | JGI IMG/M metagenome (GOLD analysis project Ga0179594, IMG submission 148625) | Vadose zone soil fungal communities from Angelo Coast Range Reserve, California, USA - CZOMad1_1_08_16fungal (Illumina Assembly) | ecosystem: Environmental > Terrestrial > Soil > Vadose...
AATAGAACTTTAGAGTCAGGACACTAGCATACTGCTGAAAAACAAGTGTAGAGATCAAAGGAATCCATGCGATCCACGAAGTCACACGAACGAACACGAAATAACACTAAGAAAACCGCACCTCTTTCGTGTGACTTCGTGCTGCTTCGTGTAATTTCGTGGATCGTAATCAGTTTTTTCAGCATTAGAAGAGTTCGAGTCCCGTAATTCCGCGGCAGCAAGAAAAGGGAACAAGAAAAGGTTGACATGGTAAGAAATCAAGCGTACGTTCCTGCACAGCTTAGTCTTCACTCATTTAACAAGAGCCTATGCTCAGAGGCCCGCTCCTGTTAAGCCGACCTTTGAGGTTGGACGAAAGATAGGTCCAACCAACTGGGAACAGTCCGTGGCTACTATCCTCCTCTCGCTCTCAGTTGGGGCCGTCGTTTTCAGCAAAAAGAAACAAGACCCAAAACCACGAAAGCATGCTACCAACTTCAAAGCAGAACTGGTCAGTTCGGCGCCGCAAGTCTCTTCCAAGGTGAAGGGGTTGGAAATTGCCGGCGTCAAACTCATCAACCAGGGAACACCCCACGCAGCACTCGCGGTGAATGTCGTAAACAATAGCGACCAACCTGTAATGTCACTAGAGCTTACTTCCGGAGACGATGATGACTTCAGTAGTTTCGGTGTAAGTGGATTTGCGAATCCCGATAAACCCGACGCGATAATTCAACCGCACAGCCTGAAAACGATTGAATGGTTTCTAGGCGAAGTACTTGAAGGATATCCACTGCGGGTTAGTGCGGCCTTGTTCGGCGATGGCAAAGAAGAGGGTGAGACGCGTTACATCGAAGTAATGCGTCACGACCGAGCGAAGGCCAAGGCAAGCCGGGAAGCTCTGAAGACGAGGTCAGCGCAATGAGGGCCTCAACCGATTAATCCTTGGCATTAGCGTCTGTATCCTGTTCTTACCATCGATTCTTGCCGCGAGGAGTATCCAACAATCGCAACTTTCATTGACTCAGCCGCAACGCGAGGCGTATACGTTGAGTCGTTAAAGGTTCCTCTGCCGGCATCGCTTGATGCACCCACAAACCGGTTCGCGTACTTACAAAGGAGACGCCTCATGTACTTAAAATTCACCGCAGTGATTTCGGCAAATCGAAGACTGTGGATCGTGTTGTTGATTTTTGCAGCCTTACCGTTCTTGATCAAAGTTGGCTGGTCTTCAAGCTCGGCCCAGTCACCTGATTCCACAGCTCAGGAAAGAAAGCTCAAAATGAAGGAAGGTATTAATGTGCCGCTGGAGGTCAAGGTCCGAAATCTGCAATCAAAAGACTGGCTCAAGGACGTGGAGATAGAGGTCAAAAACGTCGGCAAGAAACCGATCTACTTCATTCGTGTGTATTTGATCTTCCCAGACGACAAAAGGGCAGAAAAGGTCGGGTTCCCTCTGGAGTTTGGCAATCCGAAACTCGCTCTGCTTGATCGCTACGCTCAGGTCGAGGATCCGCATATTGATCCCGGCGACACGTATGTATTCAAGGTTGAAGAACTCTATCAAAAGGGTTTTGAGGGAGGTGACAAAGACTTTCCCGACGCCGACAAGAAAATCAATCTTGAGTTCGAAATAATTAGCTTTGGTGACGGGACTGGGTTGATAAACGGTGGCAGCCGGGACCATCGAAAGAAGGCTTCGATCCTCATTTCGAGCGGCTGTCCGTCCCAGACCTAATCTCTCCCAACTTTCATTGACTCAGCCGCAACGCGAGGCGTATACGTTGAGTCGTTAATGGTTCCTCTGCCGCCATCGCTTGATGCACCACAAACCGGTTCGTGTTCTTACAAAGGAGACGCCTCATGTACGCAAAGTTCACCTCAGTGCTTTCAGCTTATCGAAGACTGTGGATCGTGTTGTTGATTTTTGCAGCCTTACCGTTCTTGATCAAAGTTGCCTGGTTTTCAAGCTCGGCCCAGTCGCCTGAATCTACCACACAGGAAAGAAAGTTGAAGATGAAGGAGGGGATCAATGTGCCGCTGGAGGTCAAGGTCCGAAATCTGCAATCAAAAGAATGGCTCAAGGACTTGGAGATCGAGGTCAAGAACGTTGGCAAGAAGCCGATTTATTCTATCCTTGTGTATCTCATCTTTCCCGATGACAAAGCCGCTGAAAGGGTTGGGTTCCCATTGATCTACGGTAACCCCAAAAATATCAGTTTCGATCGAGATCCGGAGGCCGAAGATCCTCATCTAGATCCTGGCGATAGCTACGTCTTCAAGGTTGAAGAACTCTACCAAAAGAGTTTTGAGAGTAGGGACAAAGAATATCCAGAGGCGTATAAGAAGGTCGATCTCGTATTTCAGATAGTTAGTTTTGGTGACGGGACGGGACTAGTAAACGGACGACTCGAAGGGTCTCGAAAGAAGGCTTCGATGCCCCGTTTCAAACGGCTGCCCGTCCCAGATCTAATATCCCAACTTTCATTGACTCGGCGTGGAGCGAGGCGTATAGGTTAACGGTAAAGGTTCCTCTGCCGGCATCGCTTGATGCACCCACAAACCGGTTCGTGTTCTTACAAAGGAGACGCCTCATGTACGCAAAATTCACCGCAGTGCTTTCAGCTAATCGAAGACTGTGGATCGTATTGTTGGTTTTCACGGCTGCACCGTTCCTAATTAAGGCGGCGTGGACTTCAAGCTCCGCCCAGTCACCTGATTCCGCGGCGCAGGAAAGAAAGTTGAAGATGAAGGAGGGGATCAATGTACCGCTGGAGGTCAAGGTCAGAAATTTGGAATCGAAAGACTGGCTCAAGGACTTGGAGATTGAAGTCAAGAACGTTGGGAAGAAGCCAATCTATTCGATTCTCGCTTATTTAATCTTTCCCGATGACAAACGCGCAGAACATGTCGGCATCCGGCTCATGTACGGCAATCCTAAAAACATAGATCTGGACCGATGCGCGGAACTTGAAGATCCGCATCTCGATCCCGGCGATCTCTATGTCTTTAAGATCGACGAGGACTTCCAAAAGGGTTTTCAGGCGTGGGAGGCCGAGTCACCGGCGATCTACAAGAACCTTGAGTTGTCAGTTGAGATTATTAGTTTCGGAAATGGGACCGGGCTAATCAACGGTGGAAGCAGGGACTATCGCAAGAAGGCATCAGATCCTCCACGTTCGGAGCGGATCGTAAAAAAAAAGCCAACTTTTCCGAATCTGTTAGGCGCGTCCGAGGAGCGTCAGCTGGGCGCCATCACTCAATAAGCTCCACAATCCTCGGCGATCCGGAATACATATCTGATCCTTACCTCGCGTTTCCTCAAGGCCTTTGTGGTAACGACAACTGCTGGTCGTGGAAACTGCCTGCGCCCATTCCGACGTCATGCTCGTGCAGAAACACCGTTGTAGCTGAGGTCGACCTTAGCAAGCCGTGCACTCGATTAACATATGTTTGGTTCTCTTGCGCAAATGGCCTTTGCTATGACATGAAGATCGACGAAGATCTCTCCTTTAGCTGCCCGGGCGCGACTCCGACGCCAACGCCTACCCCATCGCCGTCGCCATCGACCTGCCCAACGCCGCCGCATTGCTCAGACTCAAGGGGACTCTTCGATGTGGATACGTGCAGGTACCCGGATCCGCTTTTCCATGGATGCCCGGACCCTATCTATCGAGTTGAGGGCAACTGTTGTGTTTCGCCTTGCTCCAGCCCCTTACCCGATCCGCCAATCTGCTCGGGCTTCCTGATCCCACCCCTTCCTCCTTACACCTGTGAGTGGACCTGTGTACCGCTCGATGAGCCCCCACCATGTGAGGCCCTCGGCAGGTACTGGAATTTCATTGCCAACCGTTGTCAGCAGGAGCCGTGGTACTGTGACCAGACGCCTTCCAATTGCGGTCAAGGTTACGGATGGAATTGGGAAACTTGCCGTTGTGATTTCGACCAGTCTCCAATCGTGATCGATGCTCTGGGCAACGGGTTCAACCTTACTGACCCGAGTGGCGGCGTGCGGTTCGATCTGAACAGCAACGGCGTTAAAGAGAAGCTCTCCTGGACTGCCGCAGGCTCGGATGATGCTTGGCTGGCTTTGGACCGTAATGGCAATGGGACGATTGACAACGGCACGGAACTCTTCGGGAATTTCACGCCGCAGCCCGAGCCGCCCGCGGGCGTGGAAAAGAATGGGTTCCTCGCGCTTGCTGAATATGACAAACCGAGGAACGGCGGTAACGGTGACGGTGTGATCAATCGCCAGGACGCGATCTTTTCATCGCTGCGGCTGTGGCAAGACACGAATCACAACGGCATCTCAGAGCCAGGTGAGTTACATACCTTGCCTGAGCTTGGTCTGAAGAATCTTGACCTTGATTACAAGCAATCGAAGCGGACTGATCAGAATGGGAATCGGTTTCGCTATCGCGCTAAGGTCAGGGATGTCCACGATGCGCAAGTCGGCCGCTGGGCCTGGGATGTATTTTTGGTAAATGGTCGGATGGGACCGTAGCTGAACGCCCTCATCGACAGTCAACCACAAAGCACCCGCGGGCTTTAAAGGCCTGCGGGTGTTTTGGCGTTGTCAACCTCCTGCAGAAAGCGCGTAACTGGCGAGCCTTTGACCGGCATTGCAAACTAACAGGCGTGCGCTACATCGCTTCGTCGGCCGATGGTCCATAGATCGACGGCACCGGAATATCGTTCAGCCGCAGGTAAACACCCAACTGCGCGCGATGATGAATCAGGTGGTTCATCACAAAGCTGCGCAGGCACGCGACGCGGGGCATCGATAGAACTTTGTTGCCATTGGCCAGGAGCGACCAGAGGCCAAAGAGATGTTCATCGCTGGCGCCGGCAATCGCCGCACGCGCTTCGGCGACGTTCTTATCGAACTGAGCGAGGACGTCCGCGGTCGAGTGCAGCTCTGGCGCCTTTACTGGTTCACCACCCGGCGACATATCGAACTCGCTCATATTGATGGTCACGTTGGCCCAACCGGGGATGTTTGAAAGGTGTGTGGCCAGTGCGCCCATGGCAAATGATTTCTCGTGTGGTTGCCAGGCGAATTTGTCGTCCGGAACGCGCTCGAGCGTTTTGCGCGTGTTGGCCATTTCGTGATCGAATTCGGGTAGTAGTGACTGACTGATTGCCATTGGTTCCTCCTCTTGAATGTTCGCTTGAAGTCCGCTTGAAAGTCCGACGAACTTTAGTTTGTCGTCGTGTTCGTAGCATAGACTTCACAGTCTGTGATTGTTTGCTAAGCGGTCACAGACTGAAGTCTATGCTACTTGCTTCGACAAACTGAAGTTTGCCGGACATTCTACTCCTTGGCGCCGGCTGCCAGTAACAGCTTGATCACTTCGGCGCGTGTGCTCGCTCCCCAATCCTGTTTGGTCCAGGTTTCCTTGCTCTGCTTCACTTGCCGCAAAGCGGTCATGCCGTCATTGTTCTTCGCATTCACATCGACGCCGCCGCGAGCCAGTGCTTCGATTACTTGAAACGCGCCCCAGCGGGCCGCCAGGATCAATGCAGTGTTTCCATCCTGATCGCGGGCGCCGGCGTCCGCGCCTTTTGCAAGTAATGCCTGGACCACTTCTTCCTGGGCGTGATCGCTATTACAGGCCAGCAGCAAGGCCGTTCGCTGATCGCGATCACGCGCGCGCACGTCCGCTCCATTGGCCAACAATACTTCGACGATTTTGGAACTGCCATCCGCGGCCAACAGCAAAGGCGTCTTTTGATCTTTATTGGCGACATTTACTTTCGCTTGATGGGCCAGCAACATTCTTGCCTCTTCGTAACCGTTATGCGCCGACGCGATAGTTAACGCCGTGTCGCCGCGATCGTCGGCCGCGTTCACATCGGCGCCTTTGGCCAGCAGCAGTTCCAGAATGCGATAGTCCTGATAGTTATACTCCGTGGCCAGCATTAACGCGGTGGTTCCCTGGCGATTCCTGGCGTTGACATCCGCGCCGTGTTCCAACAGATTTTTTACGTCATCCAGCCGGCGATAGGTCACTGCTTTGAGCAAGGCAAAATTGTGGAGAGCGTTTCTTAAATCTTCCTCAGACTTAAAACTCGTCAGCGCGAGATTAGCGCCCTTGTTAGCCAGCAATTCCACTACCTGTGACTCTCCAGCTTCGATGGCATGAACAATTGCCGTCCGTCCGAGCTTATCCATCGCGTCGATCCGTGATCCTTTTTCGATGAGCAGACTGACAAACTCAACCTGGCCTTTTTCCGCGCTGAGCATTAACGCAGTAGCTCCCTGCTCGTTTTGCAAATTCAGATTAGAACCTTTTTCGATCAGCAAGCCGGCGATTTCCAGCGACCCTTTCCGCACTTGTACGAAGTTCATCAATGCAGTATTGCCGCGAGTGTCCTGACCATTCACGCTGGCGCCTCGCTCCAGCAGCAGTCTGACGATTTCTGGTCGCGCCTGAAATCCACCGGCTTCCGACATCACTTGCTCCACCGCGAAATGCAGCGCCGTCTGGCCTGTTTTGTCTTTTGCGAGAACTTCAGCGCCGCGGTCGAGGAGAGACTTAAGCAGCCGGACGCGGACGTTAACATCGCTTCGAATGTCGGCGCGTGCGGCCAACATCAGCACTGTTTCTCCTCGCTCGTTTGCGGCTTTGACATCGGCTCCAGCCTCGAGCAGAACTTGCGCGGCCTCCGGCGAGTCGCTCTTCGCCGTTTCCATCAAGACTGTCTCGCCGAACCGATCTTTACCATTGACCGGAACGCCTCTGGTCAACAAAAGGCGCATGACCTGCAGGTTGTTCTTTGACGCAGCTTCACGCATGCCTCTTTCACCGGCAGTCGTGGTGCACGGTTTATTCGATTCGGCGGACTCCCTGTACACATAGTCAATGGAAGCCTCGTAGCAGGCCCGAAGATCCGCGCCTTTCTCGAGTAGCAGTCGGACCATCCGAGTAGCCTTCGCCTGGTCTCCCTGCGCGCCCGCTGCGGCGTCACCCAGATCGCTCGCTCGGACCTTCGCTCCTTTGTCCAACAGCAGCCGCGCCATCTCGACGTCTTGTTGAAAGATGGCCGTCTCCAGCGCCGTATCGTTGATGCCTTTGGCGTTAACGTTGGCGCCCTGGGCCAACAATGCGAGGACTCTTTGGCGATCGCCTTTCTCGATGGCCTCGAGCAGCGCCTTGTCCCGGGCATTGTCCTGCTGGGCGAACGCGACCAGATTCGAACCTGGTAGTAGGAGGAGCGTTAAGACGATTGCGAGTTTTTTCAGATTCATAGATGACACCCGCGTAAAACGACGGCTTGGACTTGCAGATTGTACATTCGTCCGTTTAGTTAGGGCACTTCTGCTGGTTCATTTGCTCTCAGGTCCGAAGGACCGGCAGTCAATAGCCCCGTCCATGAGGGCGGGGTAAGAAACGGCGTGCAGTCCGAGCGCCGAAGGTGCGCCAGGATTGTGCCGGCCCTTCGGGCCTCTGGAGATGATGAAGAATGATCCCAGCCCTAACGGACGGGGCTATTAACTGCCGGTCCTTCGGACCTGAAACGTTGAAGCACTTTGCAACTGAACCAGTACGCCCCTCGCACGGCGGACAAGCGCTATCTAAACGACAGGATTATCTAAGCGAGAGGATTATCTAGACGACAGGATTGCCGCACCAGCCACTTTTGAAATCAGGACAATCAAATTCATCCTCAAAACCGCAGTGACAGACAACTCAATCCGCCATCCATCTTTTGAAACTCTGACATCTCGAGAGCGATGGTCTGATGGCCCAACTCTCGCAATCTTTGTTCGAGTAATGGAAAGCCGGCGGCGACCAAAACACAGTCATTGACCTGGACGCAGTTCGCGGCATATGCCTCTTCATTACTCACAAGGATGAGATTATAGCCGCGAAACTCTGCTCGCTGGGCCAACGCGTGAATCACCACCAATTGATCTTCCTTCAAACAGGCGAGGCCACTCTTCAAGTGCAGGACTCCCTCGACACCGCGCACGTCAACACAGGTTGCGGTGTGGCCTGCGTCTGACAGGATTTGGCCTAACTGCTGCGCCCCGGCTTCGTTGGTTCGTTCGGAGATGCCGATGAAGAAGTGATTCCCCGCCTCGCAGACGTCGCCACCATCAACGGTGCCGGGTTCCATGATTGATTGCCGGACCGGATAAAACGGAGCCAGTGAGAAGCTGATTGCCTCTACCTCGTCCCTGCGGCTGGGGGCGCCTGGTCGAGTGACGACGGCACAACGAGAAGTGATTACCGCCGTGTCTTCGACAAAGGTGGAATCCGGATAGCGCTCGTCAGACGGCAAACGTATCAAACTTAATCCGCACGCTTCGAGCGCCGCACAATACGCTGCGTGTTGCTCGAACGCACGAGCAAAGACGGGAGGTCCCAGGTCGACGCTGGTAAGACCCTGTGCGAAATTCGAAGCAGGTGGTCTAACGATAGCGTTACGAAACATGTTTCACTTCTGCCAGAGAGTCTGAATTACTAGCGTTAGGGTACGTCCCACTAGCCAGCTAGGGTCGTCTCCTGTTTCTAAAGTTCTCGAAGCAAACAAGTGTCTCGGTTTCCAGTCCCGGAGGGACGAAATGTTTATAGAACCATGAGCACCAAAGGAACCTCTTCGTTCCAGCGGGGCGAGATATTTCCTTTGTCTGGAAAAAACACATTGCGCTCCTACGGAGCGCTGAAGTGCTCTTTGTAGGTTAGCTATAAACATTTGGCCGCTCTGCGGCCAGGCCGATTTTGTCAGCGAACTTTAGAAACACGACACTAGGTGCATTCACGAAATCACACGAAAGAAGTTCGTTTCTTAATTAGTGTTATTTGGCGTTCGTTCGTGTCACTTCGTGGATCGTTTGGATTCTTGGTCCATCCACTGCTTTTGAATTCCTACTGCCCATAGTTGTACGTAAGCATTTTCTCCATCGTGAACAGCGGGGTGCCAAACAGCTCGTGCGGACCTTCGCCGGTGCGCTGGAAACCGAATTGCTCATAGAGTCGAATGGCCCGCGAAAGGAAGGGCGTGGTGCTGAGAAACATACGCCGGCAATCATGCGTGAATGCGTAACGTTCAGTCTCGCTTAGCAACGACTGGCCGATTGCATGTCCCCTGGCGGCGGGAAGCACCGCCATGCCGCGAATGTAAAGCTCAGAGCCTTTAAGAACCATCGACACCGTGCCCGCGATCAGATCACCATGCAGAGCCACCAAGACGGGTCCTTCCTGTAAGCGCTCCATGATCTCATCCGCCGCGGGAGTAGTAGCCGCAAACCCTCCTTCAGTGTAGAGCGGGCGATACTCTTCAAATGCGGCCAAGAGCACCGAGGCAATCGCCGCGGCATCTTCCGACTGGGCCTGTCGCAGGTGAACTGAGTTGTCATCGTGCATCGAAACTTCAGTGGGATGCCTGCGCGCTTCGTCTTGTGGACCAACGCCGGATCGGATGCGCTTCGGTGTTGAAAATCACACGGTCGAAGGCCAGCGTCCGTGGCCCTGCAAAGAGCAGGTAAAAATATTTGAAAGTCTCGGCGAAGACAAAGCTTTGCATCGAATCGGATTGTTCTTTGGTGACGACGCTTTTGAGCGCGGCATAACCGGCTTCGGTGCGACAGTACTTCACGAAGTCATTCCAAAGCTCCTGACCTCGACGTTGATATCGAAGGTCTCCGGTGTAGTGGTAGAGGTAGTAGGTTGACTCAACTATCTCCGGCCGCAAAGGATACCCCGGGGAGACAACCTGCTGCTTCAGGTAATCAAACTCTTCCGGTTCGATGCCCGTCTGTTTCCACATTCTGAAAGATGATTCTTGCAGACGCCTCGCACGTTTCAGATCGCCGGATAATGCCAGGACCGCTGGGAAAAACGCGTCGAGCGCGCCGTAGGTGGTGGCGCCTCTCTTGCCGGTATTCATGTCGGCGTGACCGTACCAAAGGTTCCAGACTGTGAAACTGCCCGTTGGTGTAACCTGATGCCGCATCACGTCGTCTGCCAGATATTTGTTGATTGCGGCAATGCTCTTGAGCCACATTCGATGGCAGTCTTCATCACCAAACAGCAGCCAGCACTTCAAAAGGTATTCGTAGTAACTGTCGATGGCGCCGCTGATGTGGCTATCGGGGTCAGCCCACTTGCCGGTCTCAACATTGATCCACGTGCCCACTAATCCGATGGGCGAGCGCCGATTGTAGATCTCGACCAATGCGCGTTTGGCTTTTTCATAAAAGACGGTGCGGCCAGTGAGTTTGCTGAGCGTGCCGAATTCTATGAGCAGCGTGCCCGCTTCAGCGGGATTCGTTTTCGCGTCGCGAACTTTTCCGGTCTTCAGGTTTACGTAGCGATAGGGGAGCCCGGTCGGCGAGTCGAATACGGGCAGTAGCCGGTTACCCAGGTCCTCGGCGAGCGTCAGCAAGCGGCGGTCATTGGTCAGTTGATAACTTGAGAGCAACCCACCAAGCAGGCGAATGGTGATCTCAAAGTTTTGTACTTCGATGTCCTTGTCGAACGAAAGATTTCTGGCGATGTATTCGCGTGTGCTGTTGGCCTCTTCTTTCAGGCCCATCAGGATCATCGTGTCCAGCGCGTCCACCGGCGTCATCAGCAGCGACTGGCCGTACCAGTCATGAGGTGTTTTGCTCAGCGGCTGTAAGTCATCATGTCCCCAGGCGTATTTCTTGTAACCGTTCCAGGCATGCAGAAATTCCTCGCGTACTTGCGCCGCCAGTTCCGGTCTCGCTGCTCGTGGCTGAGCGCGAACCAGAGGCGTGAGGATCAAGGCTAACAAAACGAGAATGGTCAGTTTGGATTTCATCAGTTTGGGATGCTGTTGCCGGAGAGAGGCTCGTAATAATCGTCCGTTTAGCAGGCTGCTGAAAAACAATATGTATAGATCAAAGAATCCCGCGCGATCCACGAAGTCACACGAACGCACACGAAATAACCACGAAAGAAAACAGCACCTGTTTCGTGTGACTTCGTGCTGCTTGGTGTAATTTCGTGGATCGTAATCACTTTTTCAGCACCCTGTTAGATAGGGCACTTGCGCCCATTGTACCGAAGGCGGACAAGTCCGCTGTCTAAACGGAGAAACGGGGGACTTGTTTCAATGCTGGTGCTTCATATGCTTTGAGACAAATCTCAGTTATGGGAAATGCTTTTTCTTTATGTTCCTTCCTGATCCAAATTACAACGGTATAGATGCCCGTCTTATTTCTCGGCAGCGTGATCGGCACGCGAAACTGACCGTGCGAGCCTACATCAATCGTTCCCGTCGACCCATCCGGATAGCGCATTCGCGGAGGGAGGACCGGCAGCACCGTGACGAACTCGTCGGGCAGGCTGTACTGATGGCCGGCTTTTTCCAGGCTGCGACTGGAAGCCGGCAGGGGTTCGAAGAATACGTCAGCGTGTTGAAATATGTGGTCGCGATTAATTAGTTTTCCGTTAACCACCAGCTTCGCGCCCGGTTTGATTTCGCGGGGCACTGGCTCGATCTGCGCATACCTGGCGACGAACAATTCAGCCAGGCGCACACTATTCCCACTGACCGCCATACCGAAGCCTACGTGTGTTGCTTCGGGACTCAAAATGGCGCGGCGGTGCCCGTCGTTCGGCGGCTTTTCGGCATGCATGCGGATATTCATATTGATCAATTCGGCGGCCACTCTGTCGGGCTTCACGGAAGGAATCCGATCGGTGGCCGAAACATTCTCCGCCGTGTAGTCGTTTCCGCCGGCGAGAGAGTATCGCTGATACGGTTTCAGTCCGTCGCTGCCCCAGTGGCTCAGGAATTCCCCTTTGGCCATATCTTGTGCGTGCCGATTCTCGACCTGGCAAGCTAGTGTCCCGTCCCATATAATTATTGACAATAGCAGTAGCCTGTGATCTAATTCGGAAATGTTCCAACAGGCTGCTGCAATCAAGCTTAGTAAATCGCAGATGCAGCAATTGCAATCACTTGCTCAGGCCGGCACTACTCCGCAAAGGGTGGCGCAAAGATGCCGGGTAGTGCTGTTGGCTGGCCAAGGGATTGCCAACCACTCGATTGCTCGGCAAACCGGACTCTCGCGGCCCACGGTGATCGCCACGCGGGCGGAGTTCGCGCGCGGCGGGGTGGTTGCCCTGCAGCAACCGCGGCAGCGTAAGCGAACGGGGAAAGTGCTGACAGCGGAAGTGGAGCAACGCATTCTGGATACGACCCTGAAAACGAAGTCGGCGACGGCCACTCATTGGAGTGTGCGTCAGTTGGCCGAGCATCTGGGGTTGTCGCGCATGATGGTGCAGCGGGTCTGGCAGCGTCATGAAATTCAGCCTCATCGTGTAGAAAAATTTAAGCTTTCCAATGATCCCCGATTTGAAGAGAAAGTGCGCGATATTGTTGGCCTGTACCTTAATCCCCCGGATCAAGCCTTGGTCCTGTCGGTGGACGAAAAGAGCCAAATCCAAGCGCTGGATCGCACGGCCCCGATTCTGCCCTTGCGACCGGGCTTGCCGGAACGCCAAACGCATGATTACAAGCGCCACGGTACAACCACGCTGTTTGCGGCTTTTAATATTTTGACCGGCAAAGTCATTGGTAGTTGTCAGCCCCGACATCGCGCGCGTGAGTTTGTCAAGTTTCTCAACCAACTGGAGAAGTCCACGCCGCCCGACCTGGAGATTCATCTGATCGTGGACAACTACAGCACCCATAAAAGCGCTGATGTGCAACGCTGGCTGAAGCCCAAGAAGCGCCGCCGCTTCCATTTCCATTTCACCCCAACCAGCAGTTCCTGGCTCAACCAGGTGGAACGCTGGTTCGGCTTGATTACTCAACGAATGATCAGGCGCGGCACTTTTCATAGCGTCAGAGAACTCGAACATTCTATCTACCAGTGGTTGGCCCATTGGAACGATGAGCCCAAGCCGTTTGCTTGGAAAGCCACTGCCGATGTCATCCTTGAGAAGGTTCGTCGTTGTAAAGAATTATCTGGGACGCCACACTAG
>Ga0179594_10000293_pt1 | contig 12863 bp, 13 predicted proteins | sample CZOMad1_1_08_16f_FD_148625 | JGI IMG/M metagenome (GOLD analysis project Ga0179594, IMG submission 148625) | Vadose zone soil fungal communities from Angelo Coast Range Reserve, California, USA - CZOMad1_1_08_16fungal (Illumina Assembly) | ecosystem: Environmental > Terrestrial > Soil > Vadose...
GGGCCTGACTGCCGGTACGCCGACATGGCCGGCAGTCACGAAGGCATGTCGCGCGATGATCTTTTCGACGATGTTCATTGGGCGAGGCGCCTCAGTCGCTACTGCCTTCCCGACCACATGCTGAAACATTTCGGTCCCGGCTTCGGCCTTGCTGATTTGGCCCACCTCGACCAGTTGCCGAAGCAGTGACTGGCCCTCGACGGGCGGCGGCGAAACCTTGCCGGCCAAACGCGCCTTGTTGTAATTGAACAGCCCACGGTATTCGACGATGTCCTGCGAGATCGGATCGAGGCCTTTGGTGAATTCGGCCAGCGGTATTTGCTCGCCCTGGCGGATGCGAGCGATCAATCCAAAGTCGGTCGAAGTAAGCAACCCGATATTTTGCGAATTCTGGCCGTAAATTTTTTCGATGCTCCGAGCGATCACCAATTGAATCCCGGCCCACTTCTCTGCGTAAGGCGCCGTTTCACGTGACGAGCCACAACCCTTTGACAAGCCCGAGACGACGACGGCAAAGCCGCCGTTCTTGACCTCGTCTTTCTGCACCGCCCCTTCGCGAATTCCCACGTAGACGTAGTGACCCAAAGTCTCGTCGTAGTAGAAGCAGACCCAGCCCGGCGTGATCTCGTCGGTCGAGATGTTACTCAGCAACGGCAGGTCATCAGCGAGCAAACGACCAGTCAGTTCTTCCTCGAGTTGCGCCGCCTCGTCTCCAACTGCTGCCAGTTGACGGCGAATCAGCGCAGTGTCTTCGGTTAAGAAAAGTATTCGTCCCGCAAAGCTGACGCGCGCTGGTCGTTTCAAGATCTCTTCAGTCATGTGATCCTTTGTAACGCAAGCTGTTAGCTTGCGATGTCCTACCTTGCGATTGTCCTACCAAGTTGATCGTGTCCGAAGACGCAAGCTAACAGCTTGCCTTACATAAAAGCTCCTGGGTCAATTGCCATCTTTTGCTGATTGAGTATAACCTCAGCTTGAGAAAAACTTTAGCGTCGAGCCGGCGGAAATTCGAATCGCTTACGGCCTTCGATGACGATCGGTCAGCAATCTTAGCTGGCCGATTCGAAAGGAGAACCAGAATGCGAGCCCCCTTGCCAGCAAACGAGGCCGCGCGGCTGGAAGCATTGCGCCAGTATCAGATCCTGGACACTCACGACGAAACCGCTTTCGACGATCTGACGCGAATCGCCGCTTACATCTGCCAGACACCAATCGCGATCATTTCGCTAATCGACGAAGATCGGCAGTGGTTCAAGGCCCGGCTTGGTGTGGGGCCGCAGGAGACCTCGCGGGACATCGCATTCTGCGCGCACACGATCCTCGAGGATGCTCCCACAGTCGTTCCCGATGCGTTGAGAGATGAACGCTTTGCCGACAACCCGCTGGTGGTTGCTGAGCCCTACATTCGGCTTTATGCAGGAGCGCCTTTGATCACCCCGGAAGGTTTTCGTTTGGGGAGCTTGTGTGTGGTAGACCGAGTGCCGCGCGAACTGAGCGTCGAGCAGATCGCCGTCTTGCGGATGTTGAGTAACCAGGTGATGACCCAACTCGACCTGCGGCGCAACATCGCCGCTTTGACGCACGCGCTCAATGAACAGAACCGCAGGCTGCAACAGGCCGGTTTGGTTTGAGAGTTTAAGGAGCCAGCGGCAGTTACGGAACCGGGAGCGGTAGCGACCGGATCCCAGGTTCAACTTGTGCTTCAGCGGGGCAGTGGCCTTATCAGGATATTGGAGTAGGTTGAGTGTGGCATCCGGTCGCTACCGCTCCCGGTTCTGTAACCGAACTCCCTGTTTGAGGCGTGCAAGGGTACCGTTGTCAAGTCGCAGAAGTTGCTCAAGCGAACCCGGCGCTCGTTTGCGGCTTCTTAGTCTCCGGCATTGCGGCTTAATATTCAGGAGAGCTAAGCTAATGACTCAGCGGTTCAGGGAGCGAGGTGGAGGGACAATGAAGATTCGCAAGTTGATTATCGGCGCGACGATTGGCCTGCTGCTGGCCACGCCGTCGCTAACCAGCCGGGTAGCACGCGTGGCAGCGCAGACAAAGACCACTGCAACTGTTCAGGAAACAGACGACAAAGTAAAAGTCGACCTCTATACGAAATTTGTCGAGAACTACAAAACAAACGAAGCGGCTGCCCATCACGCAGGCAAGGACTACCTGGCGCGATACGCCAAGGACAATGACCAGTATTCCAAATACATCCAGCTATGGGTCGATCGCTATGAAAAAGGGGAAAGACAAAAAACTCTCTGGAAACTGGTGCACACGGACCGCAACTTTTCCGAAGCCTTTCCTGTCGGCAAAGTGGTGATGGCTGAGGAACCCGATCAGCTCGATAGTCTGATCGCCTTGGGCACCGCCGGTTATCTGGCTGCCGGCGCGCGCAACAACAACTTTGACAAGGAAGCCATCGCCTATGCCAGGCGAGCGATTCAGTTGATTGAAGGCGGGAAAGCTCCGGTCTCATGGGACCCTTACAAGGGCAAGGAAGACACGCTCGCGTATCTCTACTTGACGCTCGGCATCTTGCAACTGAAGACGGCGCCTAACGAAGCGATCGACGCCTTGCTAAAGAGCGTTCAGCATGAAAGCGAACTCAAGAAACAACCGTCGACCTACCTCTACCTGGCCCAGGCTTATCAATCGGGACCGTACGCCAAATTGTCCGCGGACTTTCAGGCTAAATTTGGCGGCAAGCCGGAAACAACGGAGAGCAAGGCGGCGCTGGAAAAGCTGGACCAGGTGATCGATGTGATGATCGATGCGTATGCTCGTGCCGTGGCACTGGCTGGCACTGATCCGCAATACGCACAGAATAAAACCGCCTGGCTAAATGCCCTGACACCTTTCTATAAGTTTCGCCACCAGGACACGGACGCGGGACTGAACGAATTCATCGCCGGGGTCATTAGCAAGCCGCTGCCGGCTAAGCCTTGATCTAGCGGCGGATGACGCGGATTAATCGCGGATCGGCGTGATCCTGTCAGCACCGCCTGCGGTAGCGGGCGGGCCGCCGTAATATCCTCACATCGACACTAATTGATATCGTGCTGGCAGACGAACTGGCGACGTAGGGGCCCGCCCGCTACCGCAGGCGGTACTGACAAGATCCGCGTTCATCCGCGGCTTAACTTAGCCAATAAGCCGAGAATTCTAGAGTTCAACTGACTCGAACTCAGCGAACATCTTTTTACACTCATCCAGGTTTTCGAGGGGAATGTATTCACATACCTCGCTGTAGTGCCCACACATTTCCTGCCACACCGGATTTTGATGGGCCGCTGCAATCGCGTCTGCGGACTTCCATTCAAAGCATTCAATGATCGTGCCGTCGGCCGCCCTCATCACGTAGGATGCACGTTCGGTGGCCAGCCCCTGACTACGAAGGATGGGCAAGTGTTCGCTGGTCAGATCCAGGAGCTGCTGTTCCTTACCCGGGAACGGTCGATAAGCGACTATCACGTATCTGCCCATCGGACCTCCTGCAGGATAATTGAATCAAGCGCGACCAATGTCAGCCCGAAAACAAATCCTCTTCATTTCAGCCTCGCCTCTAATTCGCGCCGCGCTTGTAGCTTTCTTCATACTGCATCGCCCCAATCACGGTGCCCTCCGTGTCCTCGAAGAAGATCAGCGTGCCGACGGTTGGGATGTTGAACTTGGGCATGACGATCTTTCCGCCGTTGGCTTCAATCGCGGCAATCGTCTCGTCGATTGAATCGACTCCGAGACTGCATTCAAACCCAAACATCGGCTTTCCGGGAACGACCTCGCGACGCCCCTGCAACGCTCCTTGCACTCCCGGATCTTCATCAGTTCCGGTTTGGATAAGGTAAAAGCCCGGCGGTCCCCAGGGGCGGAATTGCCAGCCAAAGACCTTTTCATAAAATGCACGCGCGCGCGGAATGTCGTCAGCGTGAATGGCAAAGTGCTTAAGATTGTTCGGCATTTTTGATCCCTCCTTCGGTTGCTGTTGTGGTGGTGCCCCAATTTGTAACGCAAACTGTTAGTTTGCGATTCGCGGCTGGCATCCAACACGTCCGCAAGCCCGGGGTCCCAGCGGGGCAGCCCTGCTGGGGTGGTCTTACAGCTTGCGTTACAAGGTGGCGCCAGTCTAATGCGGAAATGATCTGCCAGTCTTGCGCTATAATGCCAACTGATGCCGAAAAAGCGACAGAACTCGCTGACTGTCTCTGAGATTGAAGCGTTGCTGGATATTCGCGGTCACGCATTCGACCTTTCCAGTCCTTACAAGATTTCGAAACACTCGCATGACTGGCACCAGTTGATTTATGCCTCGCGCGGCGTGATGACGGTGAACACGACAACCGGTTCGTGGGTGGTGCCATCGCGGCGCGCGGTTTGGGTGCCCGCCGGGATGGAGCACGAAGTGGAAATGTCGGCTTCGGTGTCCGTGCGCACGCTCTACTTGCGAGCGGGTCTGTCTGATCTGCTGCCGCAGGACTGTTGCGTCGTCAACGTCTCACCTTTGTTTCGAGAGTTGATCCTGCGCGCTGTAGAAATCGGAATGCTGAATAGGAGTCTGGCGCTTCATAAACATCTGATCGATGTCATTCTGGATCAGTTTCGCACCTTGCCAACCGTACCGCTGAAATTGCCGATGCCGGTCGACACGCGCGCGTTGCGCGTTGCTGAGATGGTGCGCCAGAATCCGGCTGAAACCAGGCCACTGGACCATCTGGCCCGCAAAATCGGCGCCAGCAAGAGAACCATTGAAAGGCTGTTCCAGACGGAAACGGAGATGTCTTTCGGCCGCTGGCGGCAGCAGTTGCGCATGCTGCACGCGTTACGTTTACTGGCGGCCGGCGAATCGGTAACGTTCGCCGCTTTGGAAGTCGGCTACGACAGCACCAGCGCATTTATCTCGGCCTTCAAGAATACGGTGGGGACAACACCGGGCCGTTATTATATTGATAACCACGCGGCCAAGTGATTCCGCAGCGTAGTTAGTCTGGTCCAACACTCTTGCTTAAGACTAAAGGAGGAACTGAATGAAACGCGTAACTGGAATCGGCGGGATATTCTTTAAGGGGCAAAACGCCGAGGCGTTGCGATCATGGTATCGCGAGCATCTCGGCATTGAGGCCGAGGGAGACGGCGGCTTTGTTTTTGAATGGCTTGAGGTTGCGAATCCTGAGGAGAAAGGCCAAACCGTCTGGTCGATCTTTGCCGGCCACACGAAATACTTCGAGCCGAGCACGGCGCCCTTCATGATCAATTATCGGGTCGCCGACCTGAACGCTTTGCTCGAGCAGTTGCGGGCTGAGGGAGTGGAGGTTGAAAAAGTTGAAGAGCACGAGTACGGAAAGTTCGCCTGGATCATGGATCCGGAAGGAAATCGCATCGAGCTTTGGGAGCCACCGAAAGAAAAGTGATAGAAGAGTGTCAGCCGCGGATGCACGCGGCGCGGATTTGTCAGTACCGCCTGCGGTAGCGGGCGGGCACCTACGACCAGGAGCACGACCATCGATGTGCGGATGTTAGGGGCCCGGCTACCGCAGGCGGTACTGACAAGAGCAACGGTGCATCCGTGGCAAGTTGTCTTCCGAGGGCTGACTCGCTTCATCTACCTCAGTTAATACTCGTTCGCCGCCAGGTCCATTCTTCCGCCGCCGGCTTACCGCCCAGCGTGCCTTCGATCTTCGCGTGTAGCGAACCATCGTCACCCAACCAGTAAATTATTCGGCGCGGAAAATCGTGTTCTGCGTTTTCGAAGACCACTCGTTTGTTCTCTGATTGTGCCATGCGGAACGGCACCGCCGGCCTGCCCTTCGGACTGGCCCAATAGGTGATTACATCGGCGGTCGCTTCGATCCTCAGGAACTCAAACGAAACCGTGTGGCCATTGGCTACATCGCGATGGACGGCGAGCATTGAGTTGCCCTTTGGCGCCAGCCACAGTTCCTCCATCTCAACACCGTCTTTGACGCCGGTCCAGTTCCCCGCCATCCAGGCCAGCGCCGACAGGTCCGCGGCCGCGCCGGCCCGTGGGCCAATAAGCAAAAACAGAAAAGCAAAAAGGGCGATCGTGATTCGAAGTTTGCGCATGTTGATGTCCTCCGATTCGCAGTCTACGGGCAAGCTGCTGCTCTGGTATTGAAAAAATGCGACATCGCAAGTCCGACAAACTTCAGTTTGTCGTTGGGTAACGCTCCCGGTCTAATTCATAGGAGTCTTGCCCGCAACGAAACGACAAACTGAAGTTCGACGGACTTTGAGGATCACGGAGTACCGAGCAAGGCCGCGAGTCTTCGCGGTGAGACCAGGTTACGCACAAGACTGCTGGTCAGGGCCGCCTGGTTTTCCCCCGGACTTTGGCCGGCAAATTCGCGAAACTCCCGCACCATGTGCGGTTGATCTGAATACCCGCCCTCAAGTGCGAGACTGGCCCACTGCCTGAGGGGCGCCTCACCAACAAGCTGCAGCAGGCGCTGAAAGCGAATGATCCGCGCCAACACCTTTGGCGAAAGACCGGCCCTCGCGCGGAACTCTCTTTCCAGTTGCCGCGCGCTCCAACCAACTCCGGCAGCCAACTCAGCCACGCGAGTCTGTCCGCGCGTTTGCATGATCACACTTACCGCAGCCTCAAATTGTGGCCGCGACGAGGCGTTCAGCAAACGGGCCGCGAGAAACTTCTCGATCAGGCGCTGGCGCTCGAGGTCGTTTGCTGCATCGATCACGGCCTCTTCGAGGAATCTTCCCTCGCGCCCCCAGATATTGCTGGTGGACACGGCTTCGTCAGTCAGCAGGTCGAGCGGAACAGGCAGAAAGCGATACGCGCCTCCGGGGCGAAAGCGCACTCCCATCGTCGCCACGGGCCCGGACGGCTGCAGCAGAATAAAGCGCGTCAGTTCGCCCACCACAAAACTGCACGGCTGTAATGCCCAACACCCATTGAGCCAGCGGCAAAATGGCGTACCCAGATGAAAGATCCATTCGACGCAACCATCGGGCAAAACTCTCTCGGCGACGCCGTTCGTCGTTGCAATGCCGGCGTCAGACACAAACCAGAAACACTCCAGATACTTTGCCAGCACAGGCGATGGTTGATGTTCGCGGTAGTTCATGGAGGGAAGTAGTGGGCAGTGGTCAGCAGTCAGCAGTCAGCAGTCAGCAGTCAGCAGTCAGCAGGAGTAGTATTCCATTCGTGTGGTCGTAACTCAAGATCGCGACGAATGAAACGAATCAATCCCGTCTCCATTTTAGATAGCGGATTCGTGCGCCGTTCCCCTCTCCGTTTAGTTAGCGGACTTGTCCGCCGTCCCGATCGAGGGGCACAAGTGCCCTATCTAAACGGACTCTCCGAAGTGCTCTCTCCGAAGTGCACCGTAAGGAACGCTTTTGCTATACTCTGGCGCCCGCGCTGAGCGGAGTAGACCTGAAGGGGGAAACGAACATGCGAAACAAATACGAAGAGGAATACTGCTTTTGAACGTTCGAGCAAACGCCGGCGCGGCTATCCGTCAGAGACGCGCGTCAAACGCGGACTGCGGCTGGTCCATGGTGAGAAAGAGCTGATCGAAAAGCTCGGACGAAACGATCTCTGCCCCCGCGACTCAGGCCGGCGATTTCAAGAACTGTTGCCTGCGTCAGGGGCGCTTCGACGGCTCATTACGACACCACTACTTTTAGAGAATGATAAATACCACAGGCGATCAGTAATCAGCAGTCAGCAATCAGCAATCAGCAATTAGCGGTCAGTAATCAGTAGTCGGTATCAGCGACGACGACTGATCGAGAATGCGACCAGGAAACCGCGATGAGACTAAACGCCGAAACCGCTGACTGCTGACTGCTGACTGCTGTTTGCTGATTGCTGTTTGCTATTTGCTGATTGCTGACCGCTGATTGCTGATTACTCCTCGCTGAAATAAGATGGCGGCGTTTCGAAATCCGCATTCCTGGCGCCTTAATGCTGATACTTCTGGCAACTCTGCGACTCGGACTCAGCGTCGTCTTCGGCGTGGCCGGCGTGGCCAAACTATTGGACCGCAAAGGGACTCGCGAAGCGGTCACCAATTTTGGCGCACCCGCGAGCTGGTCGGCGCCGCTCGGGTTGCTGCTGCCTTTGGCCGAGATTGCCATTGCCCTGGGCCTGCTTTTTTCGACCACTGCCTGGGCCAGTGCATTAACCGCTCTCGTGCTATTGGGCTTATTCATCGCGGCGATTAGCATCAACCTCAGCCGCGGCCGCGCGCCCGAGTGTCACTGTTTTGGACAAATTTATTCACGCCCGCTGGGCTGGCGCACGCTCGTCAGAAACATAGTGTTTGCGTTCGCCGCTGGCCTTGTTATTTGGCAAGGCAGGCAGGCAATTCAAGCATTGAATTTGCCGCTTTCCGAAAGACTCGGAGGGCAATACGCTCCGTTCGTTGTCCTGATCGCCATCGCCATCGTGGTCGCGGCGGTTATCGCTCTCGAGCGTGCGCAGGCGAAGAAAGCGGCGTCACATGATCACGCTAAGCCCGAAGTAATTGGTCTACCCTTGGGCTCTGTCGCGCCGGCATTTCAGTTGCCCGCGTATCGCCGCCGCGACCACACCTCGCTTGCTGAGTTGCTTGAGCCGGGAAAGCCCGTACTGCTGATCTTTTCCAACCCGCATTGCGGCCCCTGCGCGGCGCTGTTCGGAGAGCTGGCCCAGTGGCAAGGGACTTACCCCGACGAGGTGACCATCGCCGTGGTTACTCAGGGAACGCTCAAAGAGAATTTCGTTAACATTGCGCGCAACGGTCTCAGTAACATCCTCTTTCAAAGCCAGCGCGAGATTGCCGAGCAGTACCAGTGCCTGGCCACGCCTACCGGAGTGCTTGTTTCTGTGGACGGTCTGATCGCCAGCGTACCAGCGCCGGGCGCAGACAAGATTCGGGATTTGATCCACTCGGTTCTGGAAAACCGGGGCACGCGAGTCGGTCCGCCAGAGGCAGAAATTCCAGAAGGGGCGTATCTTCGACAGCCGTCACCGCAGAGTGGCGATTGAGATTGTTCGCTCCTGTACAGGGCGTCATCAGCGTGGTAGTTGATCGTGGTATACGTCGACCGAGGATTCGAAATGGCACAGACGTTACCGCTCCCACCTCCGGGTTTTGATGCGCTTTCTATCGAAGAGCAAATCGATTACGTTCAGTCGCTGTGGACTCACATCGCAGCTCGACCGGAACAGGTCCCGGTACCCGACTGGCATCGCGAGATATTGACGGAACGATTGGCTGCCCATAATCAGAATCCGAATGACGTTAAGCCGTGGGAAGAAGTCGAACAAGAACTCACCCAGCAACTTCGCTCAGTCAAGTAAATGAAACGCCGCATCTCCGTCACCACGGAGGCGCAAGCTGATATCAAAGAGGCCACTTTCTGGTACGAGAATCGTGAGAAAGGCTTGGGCTTCCGCCTGAAGAACGAAGTTAGGGACCGCGCTGAAACGCGTGTCGGACGGTCCTCAGTCATTTCCCATAATTAGCGACAGCGTCCACCGCGCGCTACTTAACAGGTTTCCTTATTCCCTCTACTTCATCGTCAAGGCGGACGCTATCGTAATCATCGCCGTGCTTCATCAACACAAACGTTCCGATGCCTGGAAGACGAGATTGCTAAACCAACGCTGATTCGTCAGGGCGGACTGATCGGCGTTAGAATCAGCCTCAGCTTTTTCGAACTTAACTTTGCTGAGGTAGGGTATGACAATCCTTCGCCCGCGTCGCACTCGTTTGACCATCGGGTCAATTATGCTCATCTTGACAGCTATGACTCTACAACCCTCTTGCACAAAACCTTCGAATACCGGTCCAGCCAAAACCAGCGGCGAGACCGGCAAAGGCTCCGTGGCCGAAGCCGATCAATTCATCGCTGACACCGAGAAGCGGCTCTTCGCGTTGAACGTGAAATCCAGTCGCGCCGACTGGGTCAAGAGCACCTACATCACCGATGACACCGAGACGATTGCCGCAGAGGCGAATAAAGATCTGATCGCCGCCACTACAGAACTGGCTGAGCAGTCGCGGCGCTTTGACGGCTTGCAGCTCTCAACTGATGTGGCCCGCAAGATCAAGCTCTTGAAGCTTTCGCTGACGTTGCCCGCGCCCAAGGACGAAAAGGAACGCGACGAGCTGACCAAGATCGCCGCTTCGATGGAGGGTGATTATGGCAAAGGCAAGTATTGTCCCGATGGCGAAAAGGGAAAGTGCCTGAGTCTCGGTGACATGGAAGAGATCATGGGCCAGAGCCGCGACCCGGAGGAGCTCAAACGGATCTGGAGCGGCTGGCATCAGGTATCGCCGCCTTACCGCAAAAATTATCAGCGGTTCGTCGAACTGGGGAACAAGGGCGCGAAAGAGATGGGCTTTAAAGACATGGGCGCAATGTGGCGGGCGAAGTATGACATGGAGCCGGACGCCTTTGCCGCTGAAATGGAGCGACTGTGGCAACAGGTCAAGCCGCTTTACGATTCGCTCTACATTTACACGCATCGGAAACTCCAGGAAAAGTACGGCAAGCAAGTCGTTCCGGACAATGGACCAATTCCCGCGCACCTGCTGGGCAATATGTGGGCCCAAACATGGGGCAACATCTATCCCTTGTTGGCGCCGGCAGGCGGTGGCCGCGGCTACGACCTCAATCAGATCCTCAAGGCACGCAATACCGATCAAAAGAGCATGGTGCGCTACGGCGAGTCCTTCTTTAAGTCGCTCGGCTTTGATCCACTGCCCGCCACTTTCTGGGAGCGCTCGCTGTTCGCTAAGCCCGTGGACCATGACGTGGTCTGTCATGCCAGCGCCTGGGACATCGATTTCGAAAAAGACGTGCGGCTGAAGATGTGCGTTCAGATCAACGAGGAAGACTTCACCACGGTGCATCACGAGCTCGGTCACAACTATTACCAGATGGCTTACTCTGGACAGCCGTTTCTTTTCCGCGACAGCGCTAACGACGGCTTTCATGAAGCGATCGGCGACACGATTGCGCTGTCCGTCACGCCTGCTTATCTCAAACAGATCGGTTTGATCGACAAAGTTCCGGATCAAAGCGCCGACATCGGCTTCCTGTTGAATCGCGCTCTGGACAAGGTCGCGTTTTTGCCTTTCGGTTATCTGGTGGACCAGTGGCGCTGGAAGGTTTTCTCAGGGGAAGTCGGCCCGAACGATTACAACAAAGCCTGGTGGGAATTGCGCGAGAAGTATCAGGGCGTCGGCGCGCCCACGGCCCGCAGCGAGCAGGATTTCGACGCGGGGGCCAAGTATCACGTGGCCAGTAACACTCCGTATTCGCGCTATTTTCTGGCGGCGATTCTGCAATTCCAATTTCATCGCGCGCTTTGTCGTGAAGCGGGAGTCAGCGGGCCCCTTTATCAGTGCTCGATCTACGGCAGCACTAAGGCAGGCGAGAAACTGAAAGCAATGCTGCAGATGGGACTAAGCAAGCCCTGGCCCGAAGCGCTTAAGACGATGACCGGCGAAGAAAAGATGGACGCCACCGCGATCATCGATTACTTCGCGCCGCTGAAGCAGTGGCTGGATGAGCAGAACAAGAACGCGAAGTAGCGCTGCGCAACCTCCAAGCGTCTGATTCCTGGCAACACAAATTTAGGACACTGCCTTTGGATCCCGGCCTGGGATTTGAGGGTTTGTCCGACATTCCGAATACAATACAATGGGCCAAAGAAAACACCGACACGGCAATCGACAAATATTTCAGCAAAGGGGAGCCAGTGCCATGAACATCGAGACTTTGAATCTCACAACTTCGCGTGGCCCGACGACGGCGCATGTTGCCCGACCCGACACCGAGGCGACGGCGGGAATTATTCTGATTCAGGAGTGGTGGGGCCTCAACGATCACATCCGCGATGTCGCCGGACGTTACGCAAACGAAGGCTATCTTTGCGTCGCGCCCGATCTTTATCGCGGTCGAGTGGCGGCCGACCCGCAGGAAGCCGCAGCCTTCATGAATGCCCTGACTATAGACGACGGCATGGAGACGATTCGTCAGGCGATCGCTGCGGCGCATGAAAAGTACGGCGTGCAAAAGTTCGGCATCAACGGTTTTTGCATGGGTGGCACGTATTCGCTGCGCGCCGCTTGCGAGATTCCGTCGCTAGGCGCAGCGGCTCCGTTTTACGGCGACGTGCCGGAAGAAGTGGTGTTGGCCAAACTCTCTGTCCCGACGCTTTTCATTGCCGGCACACGTGACGCCTGGATCAACCCTGCGAAGGTGAACGGCTTGAAAGAGATGGCGCGCAAATACAATCTGCCAGTTGAGGCCGTCAGCTACGAAGCCGATCATGCTTTCTTCAACGACACCCGGCCTCAGGTTTACGACGCGGAAGCCGCCGCCGACGCCTGGCAGCGCGTGTTGGCACACTTCGAAAAATATCTGTTACATCAAGCGGCGCGCTCAGCGTGAGCTACGATCTTGTGATTGCGGCTCAGCCGCTCTCCAGTGCGGTAAGGCTCTGCCTTACCGATACGAACTGATTTTGGATCCGAGGCGGTGCCTCCGCTTTTTGGGGGCATAGCCCCAATCGAAAAGAGAGTCGCGTCGGTGGGGCGGAGTCTCACCGCACCGGAAAGCGGCAGAGCCGCGAGCGGCGATGCCATAAGAGAGTCTCGCAATTAGAACTCAAGCAAAAGCGACCATCGAGGAACCGAACGTTGAGCGAACTTGACGAAGCCTGGGACCTGGCCCTTGCGGAAGCGCAGCAGCGCGCCCAGAGCGCGGGGCGCCGCGATGTCGCCGCTTACCTGAGACTGCGGGCCTCGAACGATTTGCTGCGCAAGACCGCCGTCGAATGGTTGCTGAATACATTCACGGTGCTTGCGGGCCAGGCCAATCGCCGCGGCGCCAGC
>Ga0179594_10000294_pt1 | contig 12804 bp, 11 predicted proteins | sample CZOMad1_1_08_16f_FD_148625 | JGI IMG/M metagenome (GOLD analysis project Ga0179594, IMG submission 148625) | Vadose zone soil fungal communities from Angelo Coast Range Reserve, California, USA - CZOMad1_1_08_16fungal (Illumina Assembly) | ecosystem: Environmental > Terrestrial > Soil > Vadose...
ATTCAAGGCGCCTGGCTTATCTCAATCGCCATGCCGTGTGTTAACTAGACCGAAATCCGGCGAAAATATTGGGCGACTTTGCTTAGACCACGTTTTGCAAATGCGAAACAATTGTCGGCATTTTGTTGCCAGAGCAGGATTTTGGTTGCGTCGATCACTCGGCTTACAATTTCTGCTAGTGTCCTAACTCGAGTTTTTCTCCGCGCAGTATCTGTGAGCTTTGCGCTTCTCTGGTAAATGACAGGCTGGGAAAACATTCACCGCAGAGTCGCCGAGAACGCAGAGGTAGGCGCAGAGAATTTCAAAATGACACCACTCTCTCTACCTGTTAGGTTGTCCGCCAGCTCTGCCGACCTGCTATACTTTTGGACCTCGCACAAGATCGAGTTCTGACAAATCGAAAATCATGAACATAGCGAAACTGATCGTACTTCTTATGCTCTGCTCGCTGGGTGTGCATGCGCAGCAGATCGAAAGTGATGACTTCAAGACCAAGCCACAGCCTAAGCCGATACAAAGACGCGGCGGCGCAATCCCAGTCCCGACGGCCGAGCAAAAAACAGCCCTTTACTTTGAGTCACTGCGAAAGTCGCCGCCCCAGCAGCTCGCCTTTCTGTTGAAGATGCCGAAAGGCGCCGACCTGCACAATCATCTTTCCGGTGCGGTCTATGCTGAGTCTTACATTCAGTGGGCTGCGGACAACGGCCAGTGCGTGAACAACAAGACGCTGGCTCTGTCTTTGCCGCCGTGCACTTCGGAACAGATTGTGGCCAACACTGCCCTGACCAATCCCCTTCTCTACCGGCAGTTGGTCGATGCCTGGTCCATGCGCAACTGGCAGTACGCCGGGCAAAACGGGCACGATCATTTCTTTGACGCCTTTGGCAAGTTCGGCGCGGCCACGTTCAACCAGACCGGTAAAATGCTGGCGGAGGTCGTGGCCCGGGCCGCTCGCGGCAATGTTATTTATCTGGAGCTGATGCTCACGCCGGACGGAATCGCCGCCAGCCAAATCGGTCAAACCGTCGGCTGGGACGGAAACTTCGAAGGCACGCTGAACAAGCTGAAGGAAAACGGTATCGCCAATGCGATTGCGATCGGGGTCAAGAATCTCAAGGATGCAGAAAGCGACAAAGACAGCCTGCTAAAATGTGGCACGCCGCAGGCAGACCCCGGTTGTTCAGTGACGGTTCGCTACGTGGCCCAGGTTTCCAGAGCCGGTGCGCCCGGAACTGTCTTTGCCCAGATGGTCACCGGTCTAACTCTCGCCAGCGATCCAACCTCCAAAGTCGTGGGTCTGAACCTGGTACAAACCGAAGACAGCCTCAACTCGATGCAGAACTTTTCGCTCGAGATGCAGATGCTCGATTACCTGCACAAGATTTATCCTAACGCGCATATCACTTTGCACGCAGGTGAATTGGCTCCCGGCTTTGTAGCGCCGGAAGGACTGTCGTTTCACATACGCGCGTCGGTGACGCTCGGACATGCCGAGCGGATTGGCCACGGTGTCGACATCATGCACGAAAGCGAGCCGCTTGACCTTTTGAAAGAAATGGCCAGGCGAAATGTGATGGTCGAGATTTGCCTGACGAGTAACGATGTGATCCTGGGGATCCGGGGCGATCAGCATCCATTGTTGACTTACATTCAGTACGGTGTGCCGGTAGCGCTGGCGACGGATGACGAAGGGGTTGCCCGCTCCGAGATCTCACGAGAATTTCTCAAGGCCGCCACGGATCATGGTCTGGGCTACCTGCAACTCAAGACCATGGCACGCACCAGCCTCCAGTTTGCATTCATTTCCGGCGCCGGTCTCTGGAGCGACGCGCATAAGTTCACGCCCGTGGCCCAATGCGTCACAGATGTCGCCGCGCTAAAGGTTGCGTCGCCCGACTGTCAGAAATTCATGGACGGCAGCGAGAAGGCAAAACTGCAATGGAGACTTGAAGAGCAGTTCCGAGCGTTTGAGAGTCAGTACTGAACCCGGATTTCAGCGGCAATCTCAAAAGCTGAAATCTGAATTCTCTGCGTATTACTCAGCGTCCCCGTCTCTGCGGTGGAGAAAAATACGGAAAACACTCACCGCCGAGGCGCCGAGAACGCTGAGGGCGCGCAGAGAAAAGCTAAGATTAAGGCATTGCATTTTTCGCAAACTGGAAACTAAAACTTGCACTCTCTACGCCGGTAATGAAAGTTGAGCAAACAAATAATGAATGATTGGATCGAGAGCTTTCGCCAGACAATCGATCTCGCCAATGAAAGGCTCTTACAGATAAGCGAAGAGCAAAGCGCAATCGCACGAACGCCGGAAAAGTGGTCAGCAAAGGAGATCGTCGGACACTTGATCGACTCAGCCGCGAATAATCATCAACGCTTTGTGCGAGCCCAATTTACCGACGACCTAATCTTTCCCGGTTACGAACAGGCTGAATGGGTCAGGACGCAGCGGTACGGCGATCGGCCGTGGGTTCAGCTCGTGGCGCTTTGGCGGCAATATAATCTCCATCTCGCCCATATCATGTCCGCGATACCCGCAGAAGTGAGAACAAAATCCCGCACCCGTCATAACCTGCATCAACTCGCCTGGAGAACTGTTCCTGAAAGCGAGCCGGTCACACTGGAATACTTCATGCGCGACTACGTGGGCCACCTGCAACACCACCTCGATCAAATTCTCGTAGCTGATTGAGGAGTTGAGGATATCAGCCCGCGCAGCGGGCGGCAGCTTTTCGATCGCTGGTAACGAGGGGAATGACTCTCATAAGCTCACCGTCGCCCGTTTCACGGGCTGAACAATTCATTCGCGTTTCTTTCCTGGGGTTTCGCTCCGCTCCAGCCCAGGCTCTATGCCGCCGCCCGCTGCGCGGGCTGACATACCAGTCACCCGATTTTGTCAGCGAACGTCAGATACAGGCCGCTGGTTTGGACAGCCGTGGGCTGTGCGTCCGACTTTGCCCTGAAGTTCTTAAGGAGGCTATTATTCAGCTTCAGATTCCACACAAAAACCGTTGAGGAGCGCTATTAATGGAATACACGTTCGAAAAGTTGAAACACATGACAGTCGCTGAGCTGCGGGAAATCGCCAAGGGTATTGAGCACGACGCGGTTCAGGGTTACACCCAGCTCAACAAAGAACATCTGATCGTAGCCATCTCGCAGGCCCTGGGCATCAAGCACGAACACCACGACGTGGTGGGTGTCGATAAGGCCGCGATCAAATCGCGCATCAGGGGCCTGAAGCAAAAACGCGCCGAGGCCCTTGCTGCACATGACCACGCTCAGCTCAAGATGGTGCGGCGCACTATTCACCGTTTGAAGCGCCGAATTCACAAAGCGACCGTCTAATGCGGTGCCTCTAAAGCTCGCGCAACAAACAGTTGTTTTCAGTCCCAGCGGGACGAAGTACTTATAGAAAACAGACTATCAACAGAACCTCTTAGCTCCGGAGGAGCGGGATACGCCTTTCGCGAAACAATTTATGTCGCTCCTCCGGAGCTTCTGCGCTCCTTAGCATTTCGGCTCTATAAATATTTCGTCCCGCTGGGACGAAAACCGAACAACTATGTTTGTTACGCGAACTTTAGAGACACTAGAAGGCCACAGTCTAGTAAGTGGAACCCTTTTCAAAGTCAGATCCTGATTGCCGCGCGGACATTCGGCCGTTCAGTTCTTAAAAAAGAAGGGGAAGGCCTGCTGGGTTTCTCCACCGCGCAGCTCTTCACAATAAAAAGCAACACTTCACATGCTTCCCGCGTCCCCGTGCCCACGAACTGTCCCTTTTCGTCGCGCAACGCATAAAGATCGGCGCCGGCGTCAAGAGGGATGATGGCTGGTTCGATCTGCATAAATAATCCCTCTCCGCGAATGAACACTCAGTCGCGAAAATACCGCCGGTGAAATTGGTCTTGTCGCGTTCAAAGAGAATTGCGGCCCTTTCGTTTTTTGCGCAGCAGCGCAGCGGCGCCCATTAGTCCGGTGGCCATGAGCAAAAGCGTAGCCGGTTCAGGTACAGCATCTGTAATCCCGACGCGGGCAGGGGACGGAATCGTATACCTCTTCCCGCCGCTGACTGCTCCTCCTGAAAAACTGCTGATGCTGAATGAACCACCCCTGCTAATCTTAGAGTCGCCGATGTAGATTGGCGCTGTCTGCGTTATCTGCGGATTCAGGTTCGTGAACGTGCCGGGTGAAAAAAGTGCCTGGGCGTTGACGCTACGTTCAATGCCTTCGAAGTTGAGACTGTCATACTTATCGGCCATCGTCTGACCGGCCATCGAAAGTATCAGCACCGCGATTCCGCCAAGGCTGATCGTTGCACGCAGTAATCTACGCATCGGATTTTAGTTCCTCTCGTTGACTAAACTATAAAGATTCAAGAACCGGGGCATCACAGGCACTTAAGAACCGCTGGTCGGGTCTCAAGTGAACTCATCGCGGCGCGACTCGACCTGCCTGGCAATTCACCAGGAAGGTCCGGCAATCTCAATGAGAAGTTCCCTGTGCGCGCTCACACACAGCCGGGCGCGAACTTCTCATGAAATTCACGTTTCGCAATCGCCCTCGGAATGAAACTCTCTGGTCGACTGCGATTCGATGCGCGACTGTAAGCGCATGCGTTAGCAATCGGCAGGCCAATCACCCAGTCATGCGCCGACGTCCAGACACCGAGCACGGCACTAGTTGGACTGCTGTTGGAAAAGTCGGTTCCACTGGCGAAAAAGCAAGAACGACACACTCGAAAATCCCTGGCGTTCGCGAGCGAGATGAAACCACGAGTGCCATAAGTGAGCCTCGAGCGAAGATGCGTGTGCTTTGAAAGATTACAGATCGCCGACGTTGCGACTTGGCGTCGTACCCGAACCGAACATGCTGAGCACCGTTTGGTTTTTCGTGAGTCGAGTTAAAAGATTCGGGCCATACCAGCTAAAAAATTGAAACGCAAAGACGGAAAACGTTCACCGCCGAGGCGCCGAGAACGCTGAGGACGCGCCGAGAATTCAAACTGAGCCACTACGGTCTGAACGATTGACTTTCCATCCAAACTGGCTTAGAAGACAGCATCGGCGTTTTCGCCTTCCAATCAAATCAATCGAAGTGAGGTAGCTAATGAAAAAGGCTATCAGCATCAACGTCAACGGTGTCGACTACCAGCACGAAGTCGAGCCGCGCCTACTGCTGGTTCATTACCTGCGCGACGTTCTAAATCTGACTGGCACGCACGTCGGCTGCGAGACGTCTCTGTGTGGCGCTTGCACAGTTTTCCTCAACGATCAGGCCGTTAAATCGTGCACGATGTTTGCCGTTCAGGCGGATGGCGCCGCCATCAAGACTATTGAGGGCCTGGCCAGCAACGGTCATCTGCATGCCGTGCAGGAAGGATTCTGGGAGCGACACGGATTGCAATGCGGCTATTGCACTCCGGGAATGATCATCGCCGGCGCTCAGTTGTTGGCGCGAAATCCCGATCCTTCAAAGGAAGAAATTCGTCACGGCCTGGAAGGTAATCTTTGTCGCTGTACCGGCTATCAGCACATCGTTGAGGCAGTTGAGTACGCGGCAAGCAAAAACCGTGAATCGTGAATCGTGAACCGTAAACCGTGAACAGAAGGAGCAAAGGCAACAAGTCTCTTAATTCTATTCACTATTCACGCTTCACGGTTGACGCTTCCTCCGGTTCACGATTTACGGTTTACGGTTCACGGCTTTCGGAGGGTCTATGCCTGGTAAATATGTAGGACAGAGAGTGAAGCGCACAGAGGACCCGCGCTTGATCAAAGGCCTCGCGCACTACGTTGACGACATCAGACTGCCGGATACGCTATTCGTTTCCTTCGTCCGTTCCCAGTACGCACACGCGCGCATCAACAGTATCGACACCGGCGAGGCATTGAAGGCGCCGGGTGTGGTCGCCGTCTACACCGGCAAGGACGTGGCCGGCCTCGGGCCTGTGCCCTGCGCCAGCGCCCTTCCGGGCCTTAAGGTCCCCGACTATCGCGTCCTGGCCCAGGACAAGGCTCTGTTCGTGGGCCATCCAATCGCCGCCGTGGTGGCGACTGACCGTTATGCCGCCCGCGATGCCGTCGAACTGGTGATAGTGGATTACGAAGACCTTCCCGTGGTCGTCGACGTCGAAGCAGCAGCCAAAGGTGGACCAGTAATTCACGAAGGTTTTGCGGACAACATTGCTTACCAACTGACCGCCGGCGAAGGGGACATCGAGGCTGCGCTCTCGTCCGCAGATCGGGTTATCCAACAAAGAATCCTTCATCGGCGCCTGGCGCCCGTAGCCATGGAGCCGCGCGGCGTGCTGGCTCGTTACTATCCGGGTGAAGAGGAGCTCACCGTCTGGTCTTCGACGCAAATACCTCATTTGCTGCGCACGCAGTTGGCCTTGATGATTGGCATTCCGGAAAACAAGCTGCGCGTGATCACACCGGAAGTCGGCGGCGGGTTTGGCTCAAAGCTGAACGTTTACGCCGAGGAAGCGCTGCTCGGTTGGATCTCAATGCAATTGGGCAAGCCCGTTAAATGGATCGAAACCAGACGCGAAAACATGCAGGCCACAATTCATGGCCGCGGCCAGGTCGGCGATATCGAGATCGGCTGTAAGGACGACGGCACGCTGACGGGACTACGCTACAACGTCTTTGCGGATCTGGGCGCCTATCACCAATTGCTGACGCCGGCGATTCCGACTCTGACCGGACTGATGCTCTCTGGCGCTTACAAAATTCCGGCAATTCAGATCAACGTCACCGCCTGTTTCACAAACAAGATGGCCACTGACGCGTATCGCGGCGCGGGCCGGCCGGAAGCGACTTACGTGGTTGAGCGGGCGCTTGATCTGGTTGCTCTGGAATTGGGGATGGACGCGGCCGAGGTGCGCCGCAAGAACTTTCCCGGCGCCGATGAGTTTCCCTTTCACACCGCGACCGGATTGGATTACGACAGCGGTGACTATGAAGCAGCGCTCGACAAGGCTCAGAAAATGATCGGCTATTCAGACCTGCGCGCGGAACAGAAGAAGGCTCGCGCTGAAGGGCGCCTGATCGGTATTGGCGTATCCACCTATGTCGAAATCTGTGCCCTTGGACCATCCCAGGCAATGCCCGCGGGTGGTTGGGAAAGCGCAACGGTGCGCATCGAGCCTACCGGCAAGGTCACCGTGATGACCGGAGCCTCTCCGCACGGTCAGGGACAGGAAACGTCGTTTGCGCAGATTGCGGCCGACGAGTTGGGAGTCGATCTGAACGACGTGACGGTGATTCATGGCGACACATCGATTGTGCAATATGGCATCGGCACGTTTGGCAGCCGCGCCACAGCAGTGGGAGGTACCGCTGTACTAGTAGCAATTCAGAAGCTCAAGGAGAAAGCCAACAAGATCGCCGCACACATGCTGCAGGCGGATGCTTCTCGATTAGCGTTCGAGGCCGGACGCTACTCGGTTCAAGCCACCCAGGCGGCAGCCGCAGCCGAGCCTTCGGAACCAGTAATGCCAGTCGGCGAAGCTCCGGCTGGCGCTCTGCCCGAACCACAAACAAACGGCCGGACGCACGTCACCATTCAGGATGTGGCGCTGGCCGCGCATCTCGCTCGAGAGTTGCCGCCGGATACTGAGCCCGGACTTTCGGCCACTTACTTTTTTGAGCCGAAAAATTTTACCTTTCCGTTCGGCACGCACATCGTAGCCGTCGAAATCGATCGCGAAACAGGCGACCTCAAGTTTCTGCGTTACGTGGCCGTGGACGACTGCGGCAAGGTGATCAATCCCATGCTGGTCGATGGTCAGCTTCATGGGGGCATCGTGCAGTCGATTGGGCAGGCGCTCTTTGAAGAAGTGGTTTATGACGATCAGGGGCAATTGATTACCGGGACGTTGATGGACTATGCCGTGCCCCGTGCGTCGCAGCTCCCCTGGTTTGAACTGGATCGCACTGAGACGCCTTCGCCCGTAAATCCACTGGGCGTAAAGGGCGTTGGCGAGGCGGGAACGATCGGCGCGACGCCGGCCATCGTGGGTGCGATCGTCGACGCGCTCTCGCCGCTGGGCGTCAAGCACCTCGATATGCCGATTAAGCCAGAAACGATCTGGCAAGTAATTCACTGAGTTTCTGAAAGGGCTAACGAATTATCGCGAGCCTCTTCTGGTAGGCTATGCCGAGTATCTGCCGGTTCTTTGGAATTGTGATCTACATCTACTATGGTGATCATTTGCCACCGCATTTTCATGCGAGGTACGGCGAGAGAGAAGCCCTTTACGAGATTGATACGTTGCGTATTTACCGAGGCAGTCTGCCACGGCGAGCGCATAATCTCGTACTGGAATGGGCCGATCAGCATCGACTTGAACTAGCTGAGAATTGGCAGAGGGCCATTCGCAATGAACCCTTGCAGACGATCGAGCCGTTGGATTAGGAGTTAACCATGAACGATCAGGAGTTAATTAGAATTAGAAACGTTGAAGTTCTAGCGGGCTTTAACGTTCGTTTGACGTTCAGTGACGGCACGGAAAGAGTGATTGATCTGGAGGCTTATTTGCGCGGACCGATATTTGAACGAATGCGCGATGACCCAGAGTTTTTTCGAGCGGTGCGTGTTGACGAAGAAGCCGGGACCATCACCTGGCCCAATGGGGCTGACCTCGATCCGGATGTTTTGTACCTTGGACTCAAGTCCGCCTGGATGGAGGCTGAAGACGAAGCGTTGTTGACGAAATAAGGCGGCAGTACGAGCTGACCTACCGGAGGTTCAAGAGATGATTCCCGCAGCGTTTGATTATCTGGCTCCCAAAACGATCGCTGAGGCCGTGGGCCTGTTGGCCCAGCACCCTGAGGACGCAAAGATCCTCGCCGGCGGCCACAGCCTGATTCCTGCGATGAAACTGCGTCTGGCCCAGCCGCAGTTGTTAATCGATATTGGGCGGATCAGTGACCTTGCTTACATTCGCGAAGAGGGCGGAGAGATCCGTATCGGCGCGCTCACCACTCATTACCAGATTGAGTCATCCGATCAGCTCAAGCAAATCTGCCCGCTGCTGCCTGCATGCGCGGCGAGCATCGGTGACGTCCAGGTGCGTAACAAAGGAACCATCGGCGGCAGTCTGGCTCACTCCGATCCGGCGGGCGACTGGCCCGCGGCGATCATCGCACTGCGAGCAGAAATGGTAGCCGTTGGGCCCGGCGGCGAGCGCGTTATCAAAGCCGACGATTTCTTCGTTGATCTCTTAACCACCGCTCTCGAACCCACCGAGATCCTGCGCGAGATTCGGATCAAAACGCCTGCCGGAGGCTTCGGACAGGCTTACCAGAAAGTCCATCATCCTGCTTCGGGATTTGCCATCGTGGGCGTGGCAGTCCACCTGCAGTTGACTGCCGATGGAGTCTGCGAAGCTGCGGGAGTGGGAATCACAGGCGTAGCGTCAAAAGCTTATCGAGCCAGCGGAGTCGAGGCAGCGTTAACAGGCAAACAGCTCTCGGACCAGAACATTGCCGAGGCGGCTTCGTATGCCGTCGACGGCGTCGATGCTAATGCTGATCTCTCCGCCTCTGCGGATTACCGGCGACATCTGGCGCAAGTGCACACGCGCAGGGCGATAAAAAAAGTCGCGAGTCGCGAGTCTGGAGTCTAGAGTCCGCGGGCGAAATTAGCACCATCTTTTGGTCGAAGCTTTAGACTTCAGACTCGGGACTCCAGACTCACGACTCCAGACTCTTGGACTCGCGACTCTTATTATGAAGATCGAAGGCACCCACCCGTTGAACGCTCCACGCGAACGCGTCTACCAATCTTTGATCGATCCGGAAGTCCTGCAGCGCTGCATTCCCGGCTGCGAGCGTCTCGAGAGGACCAGTGACGACGCTTACTCGGTAACCATTCGTACGGGTGTCGGCTCGATCAAAGGCCTCTTCAATGGCAGCGTTCATCTTGCTGATCTACGCCCGCCTGAACACTATCGCATTGTGGTTGACGGCAAAGGCGCGCCCGGTTTTCTGAAAGGCGCAGGCGACTTCGAACTCGAGTCGCAAGGCGAGACGACTTTGATCAAGTACAGCGGCGACGTGCAAGTCGGCGGCACCATTGCCGGAGTGGGCCAGCGTATGATTCAGGCCACCGCAAAGATGATGGCGGCGCAGTTCTTCACTGCGCTCGAGGCCGAAGCCAAGACCGCCGTTGGCGAAGCCCCTCCCACACACGGCTTTTTTCGCACCGCCCTGAGGTGGTTCTCAGGGTGGCTGCGGCGAATCTTTCAAAAGGGTCCTGCGGTCTGGTAAGCTGAAGGGGCTTTGCACAAAAAAGTCACCGGCCGGTTCGAAGCGGACCACCGATCGTCTAAGATCAGCATTGGTTGGTGTTGCTTCGTGTAATTTCGTGGATCGTGTCCTTAGGATTAGGAGCCATACGATCCACGAAATGACACTAAACTACGCGAAAGAACACGAAATAAGAGTTTTTGTGCAAAGCCAAGCTGAAGCGTCTCCCCCGACGGATTCCCTCATTTTGTTGACCTCGGACAAATCATGAGCAGTAAGAGAATTCTTATCCCCTTAGTCGTCACGCTCACCATCGTAACGATGATGACGGGCTATGTTGCTCAAAGCAGGAAAAGTCTGAAGACAACCGGGCAACGCGCGAATCAGCGTGGCACGCTGGAACCGGACAAGGAGGCGGCAATCAAGGCCAAGCTCGCAATTCTCCTCGCTGACCAGGGCCTGCTCTTGACGGACACACCGCTGAATCGCGATTCGAATACTTATCGAACAGCAACGGTGCGGTGGGAAGCCGTTGAAGCTTCCGCTGCGCCAGGGGCCGCGCCTGTGGACCAACACCTGGGCCACGCGCGCGCTCTAGCCATTTCCGCAACCCGTGTCGGCAGTCTGCCCCGACAACGCTCGGTCGAACTTTCAATCGATCAGCTCATGGTCATCGGGGTTGACGAAAACTCGCGGGTCCTCTGGTGGCATACGTTTGCGGATCCCCGGCTGGTTCGATCCGAAACTCCAGGTGTTAACGGCGAGCTTAAGAACGAGAGCTTCTATCTTCCGAGAGTGGATTTCTCAATCGCCTATCCTGACGACTCAGGGATCAGGACGCTCAGTTTGTATCACCCGATCTGGAACGGCAAAAACTTTCAACTGCAAGCTGTCGGCTCCTTGACAGTTGCGAACCTGGCGGCACTAAACAGGCAATGAAACTTCCGCGACCCGGACCTGTTGCAGTTTGGTCTCTGCTGTTGTTGATGCTAATCACCACCAAAGTCGAGGCGGAGCCGTATGAAACTATCATCAACAACGGTAGTCCGCAGAATCGTCTGGATATCGCGGTGCTTGGCGATGGATACACTGCAGGCGAACAACAGAAGTACAAAAACGATGTGCTGACTTTCATGCAGGGTTTCTTTGCCCAGGAGCCCTTTAAGGAATATCAGCTCTATTTCAACGTGCACAGAATCGATGTGACGAGCAATCAATCCGGGGCTGATCACCCGGAACGGGCATTTTTTGTCGACACCGCGCTTGATGCGACTTACAACTGTCAAAACATCCAGCGGTTGATCTGTATCAATTTCACGAAACTGAACACCATCATTAACAACACCGCCCTGGCGCCGGACCAGGTTGATCTTGCACTCGTGATTGTTAATGACGATGAATACGGTGGATCGGGAGGCTCAGTCGCAGTTGCTTCAACCAACGCCGCGGCCGTCGAGCTCATTCTCCACGAAGAAGGACATACGCTTGGACTACTCGGTGACGAATATAGCGGTGGTGGGCCAGCCTGTAATCCCACAGAGCCTCCCTGGGCCAATGTAACCGCGCAGACGCAACGCTCACTGATTAAGTGGAATTACTGGATAGACTCTAATACTCCTCTGCCGACAACTTCTACTTCTCCGGGTGTGCCGGGTCTGTATCAGGGATCGGGCTATTGTGACTTCGGATTGTACCGGCCGACCTACAATTCGAAGATGCGAAATTTATTGCTTCCCTTTGAGCAGATTAATACCGAGCAGTTGATCAAACGTATCTACAATTTCGTCTCGCCTTTGGATTCCAGTACGCCCGCGGCAAGCAACCTGGCGCTTACCCAGGGACAGACGCAAATGTTCAGTGTGTCCACCTTAGTGCCGTTCACTCATGCTCTAAATATGAGTTGGAGTGTTGATGGGCAGCAACTGGCAACGGGCTCAGCTTTTACTCTGAACACTCAGACCCTCAGTCCCGGCGGCCATTCGGTCGCAGCTTTAGTCAGCGATCCGACAACGGCAGTGAGAAGCGATCCGAACCAATTGTTGATGGCAACAAGGAGTTGGGGTGTCCAGGTGAATGCAGCGAGTTCCACATTGCAGTTCAGCGCCTCGAACTACAACGTCGGTGAAGGCGGTGTAAGCGCACTGATCACTGTCACTCGCGGTGGCGACACTTCCGGCGCATCAACGGTCGACTTTGCGACGAGCGATGGCACCGCTACGCAAGCTCAGGATTACGTTATAGCCAGCGGCACCTTGAGTTTCGCGGCCGGTGAAACCAGCAAGACGTTTAGCGTGCTAATAGTGGATGACAGTTTTATTGAGCCCAACGAAACACTGAACCTAACGCTGAGCAATGCCACCGGTGCCAGTATCGGTTCGCCCAGTACCGCCACTGTCACCATTATTGATAACGACACGGCCGGCGCGATTTCGCCTGCGCCCAAGCGTTTCGCGGCCGCGCTCGATGGCGCTCAGGAGACGCCCGCAAACAACTCTACTGCCAAAGGCATTGGTCTGGTCCTGCTCAACGGCAGCGAAACCTCGGCGCT
>Ga0179594_10000296_pt1 | contig 12685 bp, 13 predicted proteins | sample CZOMad1_1_08_16f_FD_148625 | JGI IMG/M metagenome (GOLD analysis project Ga0179594, IMG submission 148625) | Vadose zone soil fungal communities from Angelo Coast Range Reserve, California, USA - CZOMad1_1_08_16fungal (Illumina Assembly) | ecosystem: Environmental > Terrestrial > Soil > Vadose...
TTACTCAGGTTGTGAATCTGAGTAGCATTGCCGCTCATCTGGGAGCGGGAACGGGACCGATCAAAGGACTACACGACCAGGAAGAGAGACTGAATTCGCTCACCGACGTGAACGTGGTTCACCTGCGGCCGGCATTCTTTATGGAGAATCTTCTGTTCGGCATTGACGTGATTAAGAACATGGGCGTCAACGGCAGTGGGCTCGATCCGCAGGTGACAATACCAATGATCGCGACCAGGGATATTGCCGCTGTGGCAGCCGATTTGATGGAACAAGGAAACTTCGAAGGGACCTCGGTGCGCGAGCTGCTTGGTAATGGCAATCTGACTATGACCGAGGCAACCGTCGCGATTGGCAGGGCTATCGGCAAAGACGATCTGAATTACGTGCAGTTTCCCACTGAAAATGTTCGTGGGGCGATGCTCGGCCTGGGCATGTCTCAGAACGTCGTCGACGAAATGATCGAGATGTATCACGGGATGAATGAGGGAATTGTCCAAGGGCTGGAGTCGCGTTCGGCTGCGAACACAACGCCCACGACAATCGACGAATTCGCTCGCAAAGTCTTTGCCCCGGCGTACAACAGTGCGTTGCAGGCCAAGTCGCAGCAGGCCTAGAGCAAGAGTAAGGAAAGCCTAAACAACAACGACTAATTAAGGGAAGCAGAGAGCGATTAGGAGTCAAAATAATGAATGAACACGTAAAGGATGTAAGCGATAACAGTTTCGAAGCAGATGTCCTGAAATCCGATCAGCCGGTGCTGGTCGACTTTTGGGCTGAATGGTGCGGCCCGTGCCGCATGATGACCCCGGTGGTGGAATCCGTGGCCGCGAAATTTCAGGGCACGGCCAAAGTTTTCAAACTTAATGTGGATGATAATCCATCCATCAGCCAGCGCTTTGGCATCAAAGGCATCCCTACGATGATCGTTTTCAAGGATGGCAGGGAAGCGGAACGGCTCGTGGGCGCTACCAGCGAACAGGCCATCACGCGCCTGATTGAGAGTCAATTGAAGGTTGTCAGCGCTTGAGGAACGCAACCGAAGCCGTGCCGAAACAAGGGGTGACAGAGGAGATCATGAGTAAGCCAACTATCAAAGTAATAAAACGAGATGACCGCAGGCGAACGCGTAAGGCTTCGGCTGCGTCTGCGAAGAAACAAACGGATCCGACTCGCAAAATGAGCGAGACGGTTTCCGGTTGGGTTCGCGATTTCAAAGAGAAGAGCAAGGCAGAGACTGAGAGTCTGCTCGCCGGCTTTCTCAAGGAAACTCCCCAACCAAACGAAGCCTGACGTTAGTGTCCGACAAACTGAAGTTTGTCGGACATCGTGGGCCTCGGACATCGTGGGTGCCGGACATTGCGGGACCAATCAAGGGGGTGCCAATGAACTACGCAATCGAACTCCTCACAGGCGAACACCTGCAAAACTCTGTCGTCCAGTCGACATCAACTGATGCCGAGCTGCTCGACGCTTATTCTCGGACCGTAATCGGCGTGGCCGACAAAGTCAGTCCATCGGTCGTTAATATCGAAGTACAGCAGGTCAGCTCTCGCGGGCGCGGCCGTTCTCCGCAGGAAGCGCGCGGCAGCGGCTCGGGGTTCATTTTCACGCCCGACGGATTGACGTTAACGAACAGTCACGTGGTGCATGGGGCAGCGAAGATCGAAGTCACCATGTTGGATGGGCGTCGTTGTCAGGCCGATCTGATCGGCGATGATCCGGATACGGATCTCGCGGTCATTCGCGTCGATGCGCCGAACCTGGTGCCGGCCGAGTTGGGTGATTCGAAGTCGGTGCGTGTAGGCCAGATGGTTGTCGCCATCGGCAACCCATATGGTTTTCAGTATTCGGTGACCGCCGGTGTGGTGAGCGCGCTGGGGCGGTCGCTTCGCTCACAATCGGGTCGGCTGATCGACGATGTGATTCAGACCGACGCTGCCTTGAACCCGGGCAATTCCGGCGGGCCATTGGTCGCGTCCAACGGCAGAGTCATCGGCGTGAATACCGCATTGATTCGACCGGCGCAGGGCATTTGTTTCGCGACTGCAATAGATACGGCGAAATTCGTTGCCGGTAGATTGATTCGCGACGGACACATCACGCGCAGCCTGATCGGGGTAGCTGGCCAGAACGTTCCGCTCCCGCGCCGCATCGTTCGTTACTACAACCTGCCGACAGACAGCGCCATCCTGATCGTCGGATTTGAAGATAATAGTCCAGCACAGAAAGCCGGCTTGAGCGAAGGCGATCTGATCATCAGCTTCGATGGTCAACCGGTGAGCGGCATCGACGACCTGCACAAACTGTTGACCGGCGAACGTGCCGGCCAGGTAGCGGTAATCGAAATTATCCGCGGCACTGAACGACATACCATCAAAGTGATCCCCCAGCAAACCAAATAGAGTCGCGAGTCGCGAGTCCGCGAGTTGAAGCCGCTCGATGCCCAGGGTCCTGATCGGATTCTCGGTGCCTTCGACTCGCGACTCACGACTCTCGACTCACACTCGCGACTCACGACTCGCGACTCACGACTCGCGACTTCTTTTCCCTTACTTGATCCAAGCCGTTTTGATATTCACGAACTCGCGAATGCCAAACTCACCCAACTCGCGACCATAGCCGGAAGTCTTCACACCGCCAAAGGGCAGACGTGGATCCGAAGCAACCATACCGTTGATGAAGACACAGCCTGCCTCTAACTCGTCGACAAATCGCGCTTGTTCCCCCTGGTCAGTGGTCCAGGCCGATGCCCCGAGTCCAAACTGTGTGCTGTTCGCAAGACGAATCGTTTCATCGATGTTATCGGCACGGAATAGCAACGCGACCGGTCCAAACACTTCTTCGCAGGCGGCAGGTGTGTCGTCGGGAATATCTCTGAGCACCGCCGGCTCGTAGAAGTTGCCGGGTCGATTCAGCTTCCGGCCGCCGGTCAGCAGACGAGCACCGGCGGCGACTGATTTAGTTACCTGCTGATCGAGTTCATCTAAAATTTGTTCGGTTGCCAGCGGTCCAATATCGGTTGTCTCTTCCAGCGGATCACCGACGCGCAGCGCTTTCACGCCTTCGACAAAACGTCGTTCAAATTCGTCGTAGATCGCGGAAGCGACGATGAAACGCTTGGCGGCGATACACGATTGGCCGTTATTGATAGTGCGCGCGCGAATGCCAGTCGTGACCGCCTCTTCCATGTTGGCGGAAGGCATGACGATAAAAGGATCGCTGCCACCAAGTTCCAGCACAGTCTTCTTGATCTGCTTTCCGGCGATACTGGCGACGCTGCGACCCGCGGGTTCGCTGCCGGTTAAGGTTGCGGCAACGACACGCTTATCTTCGAGCACGCGTTCCACGCGATCTGACCCAATCAGCAGCGTCTGAAAAGCGCCTTCAGGAAATCCTGCGCGGCGAAAGATGTCTTCGATCGCCAACGCGCATTGCGGCACATTCGAAGAGTGTTTGAGCAGGCCGACGTTGCCCGCCATCAGCGCCGGCGCCGCGAAGCGAAACACCTGCCAAAACGGAAAATTCCAGGGCATCACGGCCAGCACTGGCCCCAGCGGCTGAAAGCGGACGTAGCTCTTCGAAGCATTCGTTTCGATCCCTTCATCGGCGAGGTGACGCCTTGCATTTTCCGCGTAGTAACGACAGACCCAGGCGCACTTTTCGGCTTCCTGTACGGCGGCCTTGATGGGCTTTCCCATCTCAATGGTCATCAGCCGGCCCAGCTCTTGTTTTTCACTTTCGAGGATTTCCGCCGCCCGCAGCATCAGCGGCTCACGTTCCGCGAATGAAGTGCGGCGATAGAAAGCAAACGTGTTCGCGGCGCGTTGAAGTTTCGCGTCGAGCTGCTGTTCAGTGAGCGAGTCAAACGTCTTGAGTGTTTCACCGGTTGCGGGATTGATGGTTGCGATCATTACAAATTCTCCGATCTAGTTTCTTAAGACGCTCCCATTCACGCCCGGGCTTTAGACTACGTGGAAACTCGGACCTGAACGCCTTCGGCGTTCAAGTTCCCAGCAAGTCCCTGAGAGTTCCGGTACGAATGGAACCAATCGCTCCGTAGCATGGATGACAAGTCATTTGATCGAACTAGTCCGTCAACTCGCTAAACACGAGCACGTAGCCGTTGGGATCCTTCACTTCGAATTCCCAATCTCCGTAGGCCTGTTTCGTTAGCGGCATGATGACCTCGACATTTTGACGGACCGATTCGTAGAACTCTTTAACGCCCTCCATGCGGATATACGCATCCCAGACCCCCAACCCTGGGCGGAGTTGGTAGAGGTCCGGTTTTTGATAGCCGGCAAGAAGTTGCAGCATGATCTCGACATCATCGCGCCGCAGGCTGGCGAAGGAGTAAGGCTCGGTTTCCGGAAAGGGAAAGCTCTTGAAACCCAACTGCGTTTCGTACCAGCGAACGGTCGCGCCGACGTCGGCTACGAGAAAGCACGGTGCACTTGAAGATAATCGCTGCATGGTCTGCTCCCGGGTAACGATGGGTTGCCGAAGAGATGAGCTTTGAAGCTAAGGCGCTGCGTTTTCCCCGCCTTCCGGTCCGTAGAAGACGACCCAAACGACCAGGTTCGTCGGTAAAGTTTTCAAAGCGATGCGAAACTCCCGCGGCGGCAAACAGGAAATCAGTGGGTCCGAATGGTGTGCGCGTTTCGCCGCAGACATAATCGCCCGTGCCCGAGACGACGAAATAGGTTTCGTCTCGCGTGTGCGGCTGTTGGGGATCCGTTCCGCGCGGTGCGTAGATTTCCACCAGCAAGCTGCCGTGCTGGAAGAGCGAAGCAAATCGTTTGCCTTCGGGATTGGGAAGTTTGGTTAGCGCTTCGGCAACGGTCAAGCGGCGGCAATTCGATTGAGAATTCATAGCTTGCTTCTAAGGTAAGACACGCCGTCGAGTCAAATGGAAACTGCGTGCTGGTGCAGGTCGCCAACCGTTGGGTAAGGCTTCTTGTCCGACAAACTTCAGTTTGTCGTTGGTCTCCAACACTTATTTTGGACTGTCGTTTGGATAGTCATCGACAAACTAAAGTTTGTCGGACACGATGCTGCACCGGTCAAATGCGGTGCGATCTTTCGGCAATGCTGGTTGAGTGAATGACCTGCTTCGTACGACTGGATCTCTTTCGCAAAAACTTCCTGCGCGCGATCTCGATCGCTGTCGTCGCCGATGAATGCGCCGGCGCCACTGAACGAACTTGATCTTGCGTGCAACCGCCGCGCGGCCGTCTTGACCTTCTCCTGTAACTCATTACTCAAGTCGACGACGTAAATCAGCACGCGGCGTTGGCCTGGCACCAGGGTTCGATAAGCTACCCCGCTTTCATCGAGTGCTCTGGCCAGCACTCGCGCAACTGCGAGCAGATTGAGATGCGGGCGACGAATTGCGATCACGTACATGTGCGCGCTGCCTTGCGCTTGTACCCGAAAATACAGAACCGTTTTTTGTCTCCAGGTCCTTCCCAGATCAGCCAACGCGTAACGCACGGTTGGTTCATCCGAGTAAAGATTAAAGACCAGGGAATGCTCCGCTCCGTCGGCCCAGTTACCGAGCGACCGCTTGATACGAGCCCTGGTTCCTACGCGACAGGCCAGGTTCCGGGTTTCGCTCGCCAGACGTCGCTCGGCTGCTGAGTTTAAGTTTCGCACTGCTTCTTCAAGTTTCAGGTTTTCGCGAGTGTTGGGACTGACGAAACCATAACTGTTTGCTTTCTCTGTGGGCTTACGTGGGCCAGGTTGTTGAGCCTGAGCGGCGAGGTCCAGACTCAACAAAAGAGTCAACAGCACGGTGCTCTGGAGTCTGTTCATCATTGACTAATGTCTCTTTCGAATTACCTGCCAGGGCAGCCGTGCCCGGCTGCCGAACTGTTCATTGAGCGTCTTCATTCTTTCTTCGAACATCGCCTTCGCGTCAGTTGCGGTTATCTCTTGCGGCTGAAAACTAATGCGGTCAGCCCAACGCGGCCAGGTCTCAAGCAGCTTCGCATGCGCGCCGCTTTCGGTGTGCAGTTCGTCACTGTGAAGCAACAACCGTTTCTCCAGTTCACGGGACGCTTCACCGGGCTTGAACGACTTGGAAAAAATGAGTTGATCCGTACGCAGCGTTCCTTGCTCGTCAACCAACTTGAGCACGCGGCGCGCTCCCGCTGACAGGCCGGTGATTTGCCATGCTTCGCGCGCCATGCCGATCGCCAAAACTTCAGACCACAGCCGGCGATGAATGAAGGTGACTTTACTGGAAATGAGTTTGGTGATCAGTACATCAACATGGTCAGCGAGTTGGCCGTTGACCTGAAAGATCGTGTGCGCCAGCGGATGCGACCACCATGAGCCACGCTGCGGCCCGCTCGTAATCAGGCTACAGACGCTGGGGAGCATCGGATCGGATTCGAGTAGCAACCCGTATTGCAGTAATTCTGCAAATACTCGTTCGAACTCGGATGTTTCACCTGTTTTCACGGCCCAGATACTATTAGAATGCCGCGGACTTAGGCAAAGTGATCAAGTGTCCGACAAATTCAGTTTGTCGTCTTGAGTAGCATAGACTTTAGTCTGTGGCGCCTTAAGAAATCACAGACTGCAGTCTCTGCTACAGCCGCAGCGACAAACTGAAGTTTGTCGGACATTTTGGAGAGTTGCTCAGCAAATGGAACCGAATTGTATTTTCTGCAAAATCGTTGCCGGTGAGCTGCTGGCGCCCGTGGTCTTCGAGGATGAATCGAGCCTGGCGTTCCTGGATCATCGTCCGGTTTTTCCGGGGCATGTCTTACTCGTTCCGAAGATTCACTATGAAACACTGGCCGATCTCCCGTCAGAGATGATTGGGTCGCTGTTCATCAACGCGCAGGTGCTCTCACGTGCAGTGGAACTCGGCCTTGAGGCTCACGGCACCTTTGTCGGCATCAACAATCGCGTCAGCCAGAGCGTTCCTCATCTTCATATCCATATCGTCCCGCGTCGTCGAAAAGACGGCCTGCGAGGCTTTTTTTGGCCTCGTCATAAATATGAAAGTGATGAACAGGTGAAACAGATTCAAACGGCGATCAAGACTGCGCTGGGTTTGTAGAGGGTGGCTACGGTGGTGTCTCAGAAAGACTAATGGATAAATATTCATTGCCGGTCTCCGTTTAGATAGCGGACTTGTCCGCCGTCCGGAGCGAGGGGCACAAGTGCCCTATCTAAACGGGACAATTCCAAACAGCGCGCTTTTAGGAAGGCGCAAAAGCTCTCTGTAATTGAGTTGACTGTTGCTCAAAATAGTTAAGTGTTTGAGCTTTGAGAATTTTTCTTGTCGCAGCACCAGAGGAAAAATATTTTCTGTCGCTCATGAAAAATAAAACACACGAAAAGTTGACGGAAAATTTCCGCAAGCGTATAAAGCCAATGTCACGAAGGTTACGGCCATCGAGACCGACGAAGGGATCGGCGAACGGTGCGGTGACGCACTGGGAGAGAGGAGAGGCAGGCGGCTGCTAATCCTATGACGCCCTGAGTCGAAGCCGAAAGGCTTTGCTAGAGAAGGTCGCGAGGCTTTCTCGAACCACTCGGATAAAAACGAGTGGGACTCTTCGGAAGAGGACCCGCCGAAGGGGGCGAGCGGCTCGACGAAAGTTGAGCTTCGTTGCCGGAACGTAACCGGCGGTGGAGGAAAAGCCACCAAAACAAAAACCTAAAGGCACCGCGTCCGAAAGGGCGCGAGATTAGTGAAAACTTTTCGAGTGCTGACCGGGGGTAACTGACCGCAAGTTATCACCGGGATACAAATCGGCAGCCGATGCGTGTACATGCGAGGCTGCCATCCTATAGAAAGCTGGGGCGAAGGCTCTGGCGCAAGTCAGGGAAATAGCTCGGGCGATTTATAGGAAAACGGATTGCGCTGCATTCAGCTTGCTGGAGGCAGCGCTTTTCGTTTTGATGAAGCCCGCCCTCCCCTTCGCCAGGCGTTCTTTTGGTACTCTCACTCGCCCGGCCTCTCTCTTTGGTACGGTCCTAATTTCAGTTTTTCTCTGCGTAATTTCTGCGGGCTTTGCGTCTCGGCGGTGAATAATGGCTGGGGAAATACTCACCGCGCGAGCATCCCGCACGTCCCGCCGCCTTCGCTAGCGGTTTACAAATTACCGTGTGACCGTAGATGCCTGAATGAAACGACTCATTCCCTGTCTCCGTTTAGACAGCGGACTAGTCCGCCTTCCCGAGCGAGGACACAAGTGCTTTATCTAACAGATGAAAAACCAGACTTAGCCACAGACATACGGAGACACAGAGAAAGAGAGAACAAAGACTGTATGAATTTATTGGCATTTCTGATTGATTCTGATCCTTGCCTTCTCCGTGTCTCTGTGACTCTGCGGCGATCTTGCTTTTTTCAGCACCCTACTAAACGGACAGTTCCAAAGAGCGGGTTTTTAAGAAGCCCTAAAGAACGCAGCGGTGGCGCGCCGCGAATTTCAAATTAGGACGTCATTGTCCATTTTCCTCCCTTCCAATCGTCATCATAGTCGGTGAAGAGCCAACGAAGAGCCTTCCAGGCTAAGTTCGAGCAGGGGTTCGAGCAGGGCTCGAACAGGTTTGACGAATATCCGACAGTCTCGAACAATATCTTGTGAACCTTCCCAGGCGGCAAGCAGTGGCAAAAATTTCTAGCGAAGGAGAACTCTGATGACAACTGAAGCGAACACTTTCATGTTTATTTTGCGAGGCGGCAAATCGCGCCGGGACATGTCCCCGACCGAATACGGCCAACTGATTCAAAAATATCTGGACTGGATAGAAACGCTCAAGAATTCCGGACGCTACAAAGCGGGTGATCCATTGGAAGCCGCCGGTAAAGTCCTTTCCGGCAAGGGCGGCAACCTGGTTACTGACGGCCCCTTCGCCGAATCTAAAGAGACCATTGGCGGCTATTTCATGATTGCGGCCCGGGACCTTGAAGAGGCTTCCGAGATTGCCAAGGGCTGTCCGATATTCGAAAATGAGGGTACCGTCGAAGTCCGACAGATTGCCGAGAAACCGCGTCCCGAAATCCAGCAGACTGCTGGATAAGATGTGCGCCCGAGTTGGTTTGAAACAGGTCGTCAGCAAATGATTTCTGTTCTTACAGATGAAAATGGACCTGTAGTTGAATCCACTGAACCGGGTCAGTTGGTCGACAATTTCTTTCGCCTGGAAGCCGGGCGAATGGTTTCGACGCTGACCCGAATCTTTGGTCTGGATAATATCGATCTCGCCGAAGACCTCGTGCAGGATGCGATGCTCAAGGCATTGCAACAATGGTCCTTTGGGAACATTCCTCGAAATCCTTCTGCCTGGATCATGCAGGTGGCCAAGAATCGAGCTCTGGATATTTTGCGGCGGCGGACCCTTTTCCAACGCAAAGAGACAGAGATCAGCAGGACGATTGAAAGCCGGACTCAGCTCCAGGCCGAGCCGGCGTTTTCTGAGGCGGAAATCAGAGACGACCAACTGCGGATGATCTTCGCCTGCTGCCATCCCAGTCTCTCTCCGGAAGCGCAAATCACCCTGACGTTGAAAACGCTTTGTGGACTGGGGGTGGCGGAGATAGCCCGATCGTTTCTGACGAGCGAAGAAGCGATTGCGAAAAGATTGGTCAGAGCCAAACAGCGGCTGCGTGAGGCAAAGGTGCCGTTTGAGATCCCGGCGGGTGATGAGCTGACCACTCGATTAGACTCAGTACTGCAGGTGCTTTATCTGCTATTCAATGAAGGATACAACGCCTCGCACGGCCCTGAGCTTATCCGTTGGGATCTGAGTTCGGAAGCCATTCGCTTGTCCGAGCTGTTACTTGAGCACGCTGCCTGCAATACGCCCGCGAGCAATGCCCTGCAGGCGTTGATGCTGTTGCAGGCCTCGCGTTTTCCCGCGCGTGTGGCGGATGACGGCGGCGTCCTGTTGCTCGAAGAGCAGGACCGCTCCCGTTGGAACAAGACGATGATCGAATGGGGACTGTACTACCTTGACCAGTCGGCAGAAGGCGAAGATCTTTCTGTGTTTCACCTGCAGGCCGGGATCGCTGCTTGCCATTCTTCCGCAAACAGCTACGAATCCACGGATTGGCAAAAGATATTGTCGCTTTACGACATGCTGATCGAGATCGATGAATCGCCGGTCGTGGCGCTGAACCGGGCCGTGGCAATTGCGAAAGTTCGCGGCGCCCGTGCCGGGCTGCAGGCCGTAGCCGAGATTCAAAACAAAAAGCAGATTGGTTCGTACTATTTGCTCCACGCAGTCCTGGCTGAATTCAATCTGGAGTTGGGAAACCTCCAGCAAGCTTCAGATCATCTATTGAAGGCACTTGAACTAACACACGTAGAATCGGAGCGCTCATTTCTAGCCAGAAAACTGAGGCGATGCGAGGACGCAAAGGCTCGACTCAGTATGCGGCGGAAATCAGCTTAATTTCCAAAGACGCGCGAAGTTGTTGCCGGTTTGTGGGCGCTTCGCACTAACGCAGCTAACAAGAGGGAGAAGGGAAATGACGGAAGCAAGAATGCAAGAGACACCAAAATATGCACCCGGCACATTCTGTTGGGTTGAATGTGGAACCAGTGATGGCGAGGCGGGCAAGAAATTCTACACGGAACTGTTTGGTTGGGATTTCACCGATAACCCGATGGGACCAGGGATGGTCTACACGATGCTGAAACAAGATGACAAAGTTGTGGGCGCGCTCTATGAGTTAATGCCGGAAATGAAGACGCAAGGCGTTCCCCCACATTGGCTGTCTTACATTTCGGTCACCAGCGCCGACGAGACTGCCGCCAAAGCAAAGGATGCAGGAGCAACGCTGCTGAAGGAGCCGTTCGATGTTTTCACCGTCGGCCGCATGGCCGTGATTCAGGATCCGACCGGCGCCGTTTTTGCGCTCTGGCAAGCCGGAACAAATGCTGGCGCGGGTATTGTGAATGTGCCGAATTCATTCTGCTGGAATGAACTCGCCACCAGCGATACCGCCAAAGCCGGTGATTTCTACTCGACAGTGTTCGGTTGGGCAAAGAACGTGCAGAACGTCGGAATGGAATACACCATGTTTGCTAACGGCGAACGTCCAGCGGGCGGAATGTTCGCCATCACTCCGGAGATGGGCAACGTCCCGCCGCACTGGTTGGTTTATTTTGCGGTCGACGACTGTGATGCGACCGTTGCGAAGGCTACTACACTGGGAGCGCAGGTGATGAAGCCGGCCGACGACATTCCAACCGTCGGCAGATTTTCAATTTTGCTCGATCCACAAGGCGCTGCGTTTGCGGTTATCAAACTCGAGAGAGTCCACGAATAGCGTAGCCATTTCCCTCAGGTGCTGGCGCTAACGAGTTTAACTATCACCCTGAGCGTGGTTGGCCAACGAAGCGGCATAAACGATCCACGACCTCACACGAACGGACACGAACTGAGACTAAGTTCGTATCGTTCGTGTGATCTCGTGGCCATTTTGTTTTGAAAGTGACGTACAAGTCCTGGCTCCGAGGCGATTGCGAATTGACCGATCGCCCGTGCCTCACGTATAGAAGGCAGCATGAAATCGCGTCTCGTTTGGCTGGTTCTTTGCTGCATCTGGGGCTCAACCTGGCTGTTCATCAAGATCGGCCTTGTCGATTTGCCGCCGCTCACCTTTGCCGGGATCAGATTTGTCATCGCCTTCAGCATCGTGGCCTTGATCATCGGCCTCCGCCGAATCAAGTTGCCGCGCGAGGGCCGCGACTGGTTGTTGCTGGCTGTGAGTGGGGTGCTGGCGTTTAGTCTTAATTACGGTCTGGTGTTTTGGGGAGAACAATACATCTCGTCGGGTCTGGCTGCTCTGCTACAGTCGACGCTGCCGGCTTTTGGTTTGATCGTTGCTCATTATTATCTTCCCGGAGAGCCGATGACGCCGGCAAAGATCGCCGGAGTGACGATGGGTGTGATTGGTGTCGGCATAGTCTTTTCGAATCAATTGCAAGCGTCTGGTCCAAAGGCGCTGTGGGGAAGCGCGGCGCTCGTGTGCAGCGCTTTGTGTGCCGCGTACTCGAATGTGTTGGTGAAAGCTTACGGCCTGAGACTGCAACCGGCCGTGCTCGCGGCAGGACAGATGCTCTTTGGTTTGCTGCCGCTGTTTCTGATTGGCATTCCCCTGGAGGGAAATCCTTTCCGGCTGCATTGGACGACGAAGGCGCTCGGGGCTCTCTTCTATCTGGCCATCGTGGGAACGGTCGTAGCCTTTCTGCTTTATTACTGGCTGGTCCAACACATGGATGTCACGAAGACCATGCTGATTGCCCTGGTCACGCCGGTGGTCGCCGTGATGTTGGGCATGGTGGTGCTGCACGAGCAAATGAACTGGAGGACACTCGCCGGCGGAGCTCTGATCATTTTAGGAATCGGCTTGATTGTCACGCGGCGGAGAAAGATGGCAGCAAAACGACAAACTTAAGTACGACCACCCCAACGCGGCTGCCGCGCCGGGGGCCCCGGTTGTCGGACAGAATACCCACCGGCATGATGCGCTTTGGCAGGTGGAACGCGTAGCGCGCGCGGCCGGACCTTTATACGAAGCGCTGCACGAGTCCGACGCGAACTCGCCGCTCCAGCCTATGACTGTCCCGGAAAGGATGGATGCTGATTTTCGCGGCACGGGGCTGTCGATCGGCCGGCATCCGGTGGCCCATCATCGAGCGGAGTT
>Ga0179594_10000297_pt1 | contig 12627 bp, 11 predicted proteins | sample CZOMad1_1_08_16f_FD_148625 | JGI IMG/M metagenome (GOLD analysis project Ga0179594, IMG submission 148625) | Vadose zone soil fungal communities from Angelo Coast Range Reserve, California, USA - CZOMad1_1_08_16fungal (Illumina Assembly) | ecosystem: Environmental > Terrestrial > Soil > Vadose...
TTGGATAAGAAGGGTGGCTTTCTGATCAGATTGCCGAAGCAGGATGCCGTTGAATCAGCGTCGACTGCTAACACCGCCGGCGTGGACCCGGGGCGATCCAAAGTGCAGCAGGCGCTGAATACTTTCGGGTCAGAAGCAATTAAGGATCTCGACGCCGAGACAAACGCCGCTTACAAGATCGATGGTACTGAAGCTGTTGGCGAGGTAGCCGGAAAAGAGTTGCGGAACCGCGCCATCACGGTAACGATTGCGGCGCTGATCGGCATGCTCATGTTCATCGCGTTTCGCTTTGAGTGGGCGTATGGCGCTGCGGCAGTGATCGCCGTCTTCCACACGGTTCTGGTTACGCTTGGTTTGTTTTCGATCTTTCAGTGGGAGATCAATCTCACAGTAATCGCCGCCTTGTTGACGCTCGTCGGATTTGACGTCAACGACTCGATCGTGGTGTTCGATCGTATTCGCGAGAACCTGAAGTTGCACCGGCGCATGAGTCTCTACGACGTCACAAACTTGTCGATCAACCAGACACTGTCACGTACCGTTATTACTTCGGGATTGGTTTTTCTTTCAGTCATTGCCATGGTCCTGTTCGGTGGCGAGACGTTACGGCCTTTCTCGCTCGCCTTATTGATGGGAATCATCTTCGGTACTTACGACTCGATCGCGATTGCCAGCCCGATCATGGTCTGGTGGCAAAAACGGCTGGAAGCATCCAATCGTGGAGTGCTGGCTGCTTCAAAGCAGAGTGATTTTTCCGCTGGAGGTCGTGGCAGTACAGCGCCACCGAGGCGTGAGGCAGCAGTCAGGTCCGCGGCGAAACCGAGGCAGCGGGCTGGTCGAGCCTGACGGCGTTGTGCTTGACCAAACCCTCTCGATCATCGTGTCGGGAAGGGCTCAGGTTTAACTCAAATTCCACTTGACTTCGCGGGAGATTGGGGCTTAGACTGCGCGTGTTGCTGGCCAATTGAATAGTAACTCTGGTGTCCGCGTTGCGAAAGACAACTTAAGCGGGGGCGGTGTTCTATGCTGATGTGGCCGGCGAGCTTTCTCGCACAGCAGTTGTTCTTAAGCTTTTGGAACTTAATTCGCGCAGACTGCTGCTCCCCTTCAACTCGAGTGGTCCGTAACGACGGCCGACCTATTGAGTATTATTGCTGCAAGTCATTAGACGATTCGGACCCCTGATCCATTTGGCACCGGAGTAGGGAGGAAATGAAACATGTTTGAAAACCTTGTTGAGTCTGGTTCGCATAAACAAGATCTTTCGCGCAAGAGCTCCTTCGTAGTGGGCACGGTTGCGATTTATGCAGTTCTCGGAACGGCATTTATCATTGGCGGCATCCTGCTGTTTAACCCCGACTTGGGCAGCGAAGATCTTGACGTGATCACGCTGGTCGCGCCGGTTCCTGTGCCGCAGGCTCAACCCGATAAGCCGAAACAGGAAGAAGCAAAGCCGCAAAAGCCGGACCAGAATGTTGATGTGCGCAAGGAGTTGATTGCCGACGTCAGCAGAACGGAATTAGTGCCCCAGAAAATCCAGACCAAAGCTTCTGAGATCCCGCCGGTCCGCCAGGGTGTGACCACGATCATCGGCAATCAGAGCAGTAACGCCAGTGCTCCACTTCCGAGCAGTACCGGACCAGGCACGGGAAATGTTGTTACGCCGCCCAAGGTGGACATGGCTGAGCCGCCACCGGAGGCACCGAAGGCACCGCCGCCTCGCGCGCCCATCTCAGGCGGTGTGTTGAATGGCAAGGCCGTACATTTGCAGCAGCCGCCCTACCCGCCTATAGCCAGACAGGCGCACGCGTCGGGTACGGTCGTGGTGCAAGTGTTAATTGATGAAAACGGCAACGTGGTTTCTGCCCATGCAACGTCCGGACACCCGCTGTTGCAGGCAGCGGCCGTAGCCGCCGCGCGCGCGTCCAAGTTTTCGCCCACGAAGCTCTCCGGGCAGCCGGTGAAGGTAACGGGCATCATCCAATACAACTTCGTCGCCCAGTAATCGCTCGGTTTGCCGTTGGGTCACACAATCTTTCGATCATGACTGGTCCTCGGCGTTTCTTGTTCGATATTTGTTGAGAAAAACCTTTGGAGGGGTTTACCGTGACTATTCTAACCAGTGTATTAGGAGCCAAGGCGTTTGGTCTTCTTCTCTTCCTGTGGCAGGCAGCAGCCGAAAGCCCGGCGGCAGGCGCAGCAAGTACTCAGGACACGTTTTCCATAACGCAAATGATCAAAAGTATGGGCCCCGTCGCGATCGCGGTTGTGATCGTTCTTTTGATTATGTCCGTCTACTCGATAGCGATCATGGTTGAGCGCTACCTGACCTACTCGGCGGCGAAAAAGCAGTCGCGGGAATTCGCTCCGCGTGTGGCCCAGGCCTTGAAGAATGACCGGATTGAAGAGGCCATCAACATCAGCGACAAGCACCGTAAGTCGCATTTGGCGATGGTGGTCAGCAGCGGCTTGCAGGAGTTTCGCGCGCACGAGCAATCTTCGGAAATCTCCGGTGACGAGGTCGATGCCTCCAAACGTGCTTTGCAGCGCGCTATTGCCATCAAGACGGCCGAGTTCCGTCGTGGTCTTTCCGGGTTGGCGACCATCGGCTCAACCGCTCCGTTCGTCGGATTGTTCGGCACCGTGTTCGGGATCATCAACGCCTTCCGGGGTATGAAAAACGCTGAGACTGCCGGTATCGCCGCGGTCGCGGGCGGTATTTCTGAGGCGCTGTTTACTACCGCGCTTGGTTTGTTGGTGGCCGTGCCCGCCGTCTGGCTGTTCAACTACTTTACCGGCAAGGTGGACGGCTTCATCGTGGAGATGGACAATTCAGCCTCTGAGTTGGTCGACTACTTTATCAAGAACCGCACGAAGCAGTTGAAGCCATAGGGTCTCCCTTGGTCAACTCATTCCGGAAGGGCGCGAGCCGTTGCGGCTTGGCACGCGTTGTGTACTGGCCCAGTTATTCGCATTAGGGGGTTTTGCTATGGGTATGGCAGCGGGAGGCGGTGGCCTTCAATCCGAAATAAACGTCACACCGATGGTCGACATCATGTTGGTGCTTCTGATCATCTTCATGGTGGTAACACCTTTCCTGCAGCAGGGTATCACTGTGGCGATTCCCCGCGAGATGAGAAATCCGGACGTCGATCCCCGAATCATCAAGGAATCTTCGGTTGTGATCTCAGTCCCGAATGATGGCCAGTACTATCTGGGAAAAACCCTGGTGGCGAAGCCAGATCTCGCCGACAAGGTTGACCGAATGCTCAAGAACATCAAGGTTGAAGAGGATAAGATCGTTTACATCAAGAGCGGCGTTAACGTCAGCTATGGCGAGGTTGTCGGCGTGATCAACGAGGTGCGGAAACTTGGCGTGGATAAGATTGGTCTTGTGGCCGACAAGAAAAAAGGCGGCGGCGCACCGAAGCCTTCGTGAGTTGACAGCCTGGCGCTTCGCTGGATAAGGCGATCAGTTTCGGGAATTGGAGGAGCAATCTTATGGGGATGGGATCGGGCGGCTCGCGCGCTGTACCTTATATCAATGTAACACCACTAATTGACGTGCTCTTGGTGCTGCTGATTATTTTCATGGTAATCACACCACTTAAACCCAGCCGCTTTCAGGCAAATGTGCCCACACAGCGTGATCCAAACGAGGACTTGAGCAAGCTCAAGCCAAACCCGCTCACCCTGGTGTTGTCAATTTCCAGCGACCTGAAGCTGAAGCTGAACAACAAAGACGCTCCCGAACAAGGCGAACCTTGCTTTGGGCAAGTCCCGGGGTATGGATCCGTAAACGATACGGGCAACTTGTCGAAGTGTCTCACCTTCACCTTCCAGAAGCGCACGCAGGAACGTGCCTATAAGCCGGGAATGGAAACTGCTTCTGCGAATGTAAAGGAAGAAGATCGCATCGAGAAGACTGTATTCGTGAAGGCGCCAAGATCGCTCGCCTATGGTGAAGTGGTCAAGGTCATCGACGCTATCAAGGGAGCCGGCGCTAATCCGGTCGGATTGCAAGTAGACGATTTGCCGCAGTGATGAATCAGGCTGGCGCGCCCGAGAGCAATTAATCCGGTGTTGCGAGACTGCCTCTTTCGCTGCTACATCTCATAGGGAGCCACACGTACATGAAACTCTCTCGAACCAGGATCGCGATTGTCCTGGCTGTCCTGGTTGTCTCCAGTTCCGGTTGTGGAGTGATCAACCGCATACGCGCCAAGAATCAGCTTAACGAGGCTGCCCGGTCCTACCGCGAAGCCCATTTCGAAGAGGCGGAACAACACGCAAGGAACGCCCTCGAACTCGATCCTAGTAACAAGACCGCACCGTTATTCATCGCAAGAATCGTTCACCGAGAATATCAGCCAGGTGTCAGCAGCCCCGCCAACGTAGATAAGGCGAAACGGGCCATCGAAGAATATAAGAAGATCCTGCAAAACGACCCCAAAAACGAAGAGGCGTATAAAGCTATCGCTTCATTGTTGGGTGCGCTCAAACAAGATCAGCAACAGCGCGAGTGGATAACCAAGCGGGCCACCGACTCCAACGCCGACAAGGACCGACGGGCTGAAGCTTACGTAGTGCTCGCGAGTAAAGATTGGCATTGCTCCAACGAGATTACCGACCTGCCCACCAATAAGATCACGACAGTCAACCCCGTCAATAACAAGGCGACTCTTTCCTATAAGAAGCCGAAGGAAGAAAAGGATTTTCAGACCGCCAAGATGTGCGTGGCGCACGGCCTCGAGGAGATCGAAAAGGCGATCAGCTTTGATGCGAACAGCGAAACCGCCTGGTCGTACAAAACAAATCTCTTGATCGAGCAGTCCAAACTTGCCGAGATGGATGGCAAGATGGACGCCAAGGCTCAGATTGATAAGGATGCCGAAGTCGCTCGCAAGCGTACTGACGAATTGAATAAAGCAAACGAGAAGAAGAGAGAAGAGGAGGCGAAGAAAAAAGCCACTCCCTCACCAGGTTAATCCAAACCGCCGTCTCGTCTGCAGTAACAAAAATAGGTGGCGTCCGGCTTTCGAGTCGGGCGCCACCTATTTGTTATAATTCGCACTTGGTTGTCATTCGCTCCGGAATTTTGCGCTGAATGATTCGCATCGAAGACATCGTCGAAAAGGTCCATAAAAACCATCCGCAGGCGGACATGGATTTGCTTCGCCGCGCCTACCTCTTCTCTGCCAAAGAGCACAAGGGCCAGAAACGCGCTTCCGGTGAATCCTATCTGGTGCATCCTCTGGAGGTCGCGAATATTCTCGCTGACATGCGGCTCGATGAAGTGTCGGTGGCCACCGGATTGCTCCATGACGTTGTCGAGGACACGCTGGTCGATCTGGAAACGATCCGCGAGTACTTTGGCGAAGAGATTACGCACCTTGTCGACGGCCTCACCAAGATTGCGCAAATCAGCAATGTATCACGCGAAGAGCAGCAAGCTGAGAACGTGCGCAAGATGTTGTTGGCCATGGTTGACGACGTCCGCGTCGTGCTGGTGAAGCTTGCTGATCGGCTCCACAATATGCGCACTCTGCACTATCTTCCGGGCGAAAAGCGGAAGCGCATCGCGCAGGAAACCATGGACATTTTTGCTCCCATTGCTCACCGCCTGGGAATGGGTAAGCTCCGCAGTGAATTGGAGGATTTGGCATTTCAGCACTTGCACCCTGAGGATTACCGGGAACTTGCCGCCCAACTGGAAAGACGGCGACCGGAAAACGAGAAGTTTCTTACTGGCGTTACCGATCTTATCGAGGGGAAGATGAGAGAGGCCGGCATTCCCATCGTCAGCGTCGAAGGGCGAGTCAAACGCCTTTATTCAATTTGGAAGAAACTGAGACAGCAGAAGATCAGCCTCGATCAGGTTTATGACATGGTCGCGGCGCGTGTGATCACGCTGAATGAAATCAGGCATTGTTACGCGGCGCTGGGGGTAATTCATCACACCTGGAAGCCGGTTCCTGGTCGCATCAAGGACTGGATTGCAACTCCGCGCGACAACCTCTACCAGTCATTGCACACTTCGGTGATTGGCTCCAACGGACAGCCCTTCGAAGTGCAGATCCGCACCGAGGACATGCATCGGATCGCCGAAGAAGGAGTGGCGGCTCACTGGAAATACAAGGAGGGTAAGCGAGGCGCGCACGATGATGACAACACTCTGCAGGCGCTGCGTTCCCTGGTTGAATGGACTCAGGACGTCGGCGACTCTCGCGACTTTCTGGACTCGCTTAAGCTGGATCTGTATCCGAAGGACGTTTACGCCTTCACCCCGATGGGTAGGGTCATCCAATTGCCGAGGGGCGCCACGCCGGTTGATTTTGCTTACATGATTCACTCTGAGGTTGGGAACACCTGTACGGGAGCGAGAATCAATGGGCGAATGGTGCCGCTGAGGACCCAGATTCAGAACGGTGAAGTAGTGGAGATCATTACGAACTCCAACACACACCCGTCGCGTGACTGGCTGAATTTCGTCGTTACCTCGCGGGCTCGAAATCGCGTGCGGCACTGGGTGGCTGAGCAGCAACGATCGGAGTCTATCGACATTGGCCGGAAGCTGTTTGAGAAAGAGTCCCTGCGCTTTCACCTGTCTGCAAAGAAACTCCTGCATGACAACAATGGTGACATGAAGCGTATTGCCAGTGAATACGGGTACGGCCGAGTGGATGATCTGATGGCAGCGATTGGCTACGGGAAACTGATCCCGCGCAATGTCATTGCCAAATATCTTGGGCCGGAGCAGTTTGAACAACTGGATAAGCAGAAAGAATCGCGCCTGCGCAGCGGCGTGCGCGCCGTAAAGCGCCTGATTCGCCTGGGCGATGATTCGATCACGGTCCGAGGCATTGACGACCTGATGGTGATCAGGGCCCGCTGCTGCAATCCCTTGCATGGCGAGGCGATAATTGGTTATGTCACGCGCGGCAAGGGCGTGGCGGTGCACTCGAGGCGCTGCAAGAACGCACAGCAGTTAATGGTCAACCGTGAAAGGATCGTCGAGGTCGAATGGGCCGGTCGTGCGGATCAGACGGCGTACGCGGTTAAGCTGCTGGCGATTACGGAAAATCGAACCGGTATGATCGCCGGGATTACCGGGGCTATCTCCGATATGAAAACCGGTATTCGCGATGCACGGGCGTCTGTGGCTTCAGACGAACGCGGTCACATCGAAGTGACGGTGGAAGTATTCGACGTGAAGCATCTGGATAAAGTAATTAGTTCTATCAAGGGAGTACCTGGAGTGCTTGACGTTGAACGACTGCAGGGTGTTGCCTGATCTTAGGATTTCGCTGTGGGTTGGTCCATCACCAGCGGTGCGCCCGGCTTTGGTTTTTGTAACGCAAACTGTAACGCCACCCCAGCGGCGATGCCCCGCCGGGGACCCCGGGTTTGCGCGCGCGTTGAATGCCATTCACTCATCGCAAACTAACAGTTTGCGTTACAAATTAGGGCACACTACACGCAAACTTTGTGGGATAACTTCTTTCTGGTAGAATGCGCCGCTTGTTTTGTGAATCTTCCGAAGGGGCATTCATTTTCCGTGAAGGAAATCGTTCAAACAGATACCGCGCCTAAGGCGATTGGTCCATATTCACAAGCCATCAAAGCCGGCGGTTTCTTGTTTGTCTCCGGTCAGATTCCGATCGATCCAACGTCCGGACAGTTTGTTTCGGGCGGCATCGCGGAACAGACAGAGCAGGTGATGAAAAACCTTTCGGCGTTGCTGGAATCGGCTGGGAGCGGACTGGAGCGAGTCGTTAAGGCGACGGTATTCCTGGCTGATATGGACGAGTTCGCCGCGATGAACCAGGTCTATGGCAGGTACTTTGCGAGCGAACCGCCCGCTCGGGCGACCGTTGAGGTGGCGCGTCTGCCGCGCGATGCCCGAGTTGAGATCGACGTCATTGCTTTGATCTAAAAAAGCGTACACCGGCGACTATGTGGCCCGCCGGTGTGCTAGATGTTTGCCTTTCAGTCTGCTATCTTAGGCAGCCTTTGCAATTTTTCCCGCCTTGATGCAGGTGGTGCAAACCTTCATGCGTTGGGCGCCACCCTGCGGCAGGGCGACGCGAATTGATTGCAGATTCGGATTGAATCGGCGCGGAGTGCGGTTATTTGCGTGGGATACATTATTGCCGAATTGAGGGGATTTCCCACAGATTTCGCAGCGTTTAGCCATTGTTTTGGTAACCTCCAGACGATCGCAAAGACATCAGTTTCTCAGTCTGGTCTGATAGTTCGAAAATCAGCAGAGTCTGAAAACGTAAAGTTATAGCAGAGGAATTTTCAGGGCGTCAAGGAGCCCGGCACAAGGTTGCCCATCATCTTTCCTGTAAGGAGTACAGAATTTAAGTGCGCAAAATTGCCAAGCTCTCGATTGCTTTCATGCTCGCAGCCCTGGCTGCTTTGACTTTCACCGCCTGCGGCTCGGATGGTCCCGACGCGAAGGACAATACGGTAGCGGCGACCGTTAATGGAAAGCCGATCATGGCTTCTGAGATCGAGGTGCTCATCACTGCGCAGACTGGCGGAAAACAGGCGCAAATGACCCAACTCGCGCTGGCTCAGGCGCGTCTGCAAGTCCTGGATAGTCTGATTCAGAAAGAAGTATTGTTTCAGCGTGCCGACAGGGAAAAGTTGTTGCCCAGCGACGACGAGATATCTCAGTACATTACCACCAAAAAACAAGAGGGTGGCATGACCGACGAAGAGTTTCAGAAACAACTCAAAGCACAGAACCAAACCGAACAAGGTCTGCGCGAAGAGGCCCGGAAACTCCTGGCCATTCAGAAACTGCAGAACAAGTACACGGCCAGTGTGAGCATTAGCGATCGGGAAGTTGAAGAGTACTACAACGCAAACAAGGACCAGTTCGTGCTGGGTCGCGGTGTGGAGTTGGCGGATATTGTAGTGGATCCGCATGACAATGGTTTGCAGGATGATGCCAAGAGCGAAGCCGAAGCGAAAATTAAGATCGACGGCATTTACCAGTCGTTGAAGACCGCGGACTTCGCGGAAATTGCGCGCGCAAAAAGTGAAGATGCGAGTAACCAACGGGGAGGAGATATCGGATTTGCAACCGAAGACGCCCTCAAACAGAATGGTTTTCCCGCGACTCTGATAGCCGAGTTCTTCTCGCCGGCGATGCAAATTGGAAGTTACACACAGCCGGTGCAGTTCAATGGCCGCTGGTACATTTTCAAACTTAAGAGAAAGCAGTTGGAGAATGAGAATCGCACGCTGGAGAGTCAGGGTGTCAGACAGGAAATCACCGAGGGCTTGCGCAGTCAACGTCAGAACCTCCTCAACGCTGCCCTGCTGGAAACTTCAAAAAACGACGCGAAGATCGTTAACAACCTGGCCTCGAATATGATTAGCAATCCGAACAATTTGGGGTTGCGTCCAGCGGTTCCGGGAACACCGGCGGCCAGTCCGGCGACAACGACTGCCAGTCCCACGGCGACCGCCCAGAAGGCGAGTAGTCCTGTGGCTCCCGCGAGTCCTGCGGCTTCTCCAAAGAAGTAGTCTCCAAGGGCTTGGACCAAATCAAAGGCGGGTGTGATCTTTGCCGTTTCGAGATCACACCTGCTTTGTGCGTTAAGCGCACGGTTTGAAACGATTCGCAACGAAGACAGTAGATGACTCGAGCGCGTGCGGCATGGAAAGAAGTCAGTCGGTAGATTTGGTTCAGGCGGAGGTGAGCGGTTTGAATGGATCTTCAGCTTTGCGTAACTTTGCGAATACCTCTGCGCTCCTTTGCGTTGAAAAGATCTCTAAACGCAAAGGTCGCTAAGGATTTCGCAAAGGTACGCCAAGTCAACGCTCTTACCGCGCTACCGATCAGTCGGTTTGATTCAGGAATTCAAGCAAGCAAGCAAGCAAGCAAGACAAGATGCTTTTTCGTCTCTCAGATGTCTCCAAGTCTTACGCCACGCAAGACGTGTTGCGTGGCGCTTCGCTACAGGTAAATCCGGGCGAGCACGTAGGACTCGTGGGGCGCAACGGTGCGGGGAAGACCACCATCTTTCGGCTGCTTAGTGGTGAAGAAACACCCGACAGCGGTGATCTGGTGCGCGCGCGCGGCGTGCGGTTAGGCCTGCTTGCGCAACACGTACACTTCGAACCGGGATCGACGGTGCACGAGGCGGCGCTCGCGGCGTTTGGACACCTGCAGCAAATCGAGCACGAAATGCATGAGCTGGAGCACCGCATGGCCGATCCCGGTGATGACCTGGAGCAAATTCTAGAGCGTTACAGTGACCTCCAACATCAATTTGAACTCGAGGGCGGTTTTGAATACGGAGCAAAGGCCGAGACGATTTTGCAGGGGTTGGGGTTTGATCGAGACACCTGGTCGCTCGAGACTGAGAAACTCTCCGGTGGACAGCAGAACCGACTGGGTCTGGCTCGGCTACTCCTGGCAGAGCCGGATGTCTTGTTGCTGGACGAACCGACGAATCACCTGGACGTTGCGGCCGTTGAGTGGCTCGAGGATTTTCTGACTGCGTACGCCACGGCTTTTGTGATCATCAGCCATGATCGCTATTTTCTGGATCGCGCCTGCCGTCGCATCATCGAACTCGAGAACGGACATGCGGCAAGCTACACGGGCAACTACTCCGCGTTTTTGGTGGAACGCGAAGAACGACGTGAAGCGCAACAACGCGCCTATGAGAATCAGCGACAGTTGATCGAAAAGACTGAAGAGTTCATTCGGCGCAATCTCGCAGGCCAGAAAACCAAGCAGGCCAAATCGCGTCGCACGATGCTTGCCAAACTTGAGCGGGTCGAAGCTGTGCGCGCCGACCGATCGTCAGGGGACTTTCGGCTGCAGGCAATCGAGCGTACAGGTAATCATGTGCTCACAGTTACCGAGACCACGATTGGTTATCCGGACAAACTTCTGGCCCGGGATATCTCCTTCATTCTGCGACGCGGCGAATGCCTGGGGATCATTGGACCAAACGGCTCAGGCAAGACGACGTTTCTCAAAACGATCCTGGGAAAGATAGAACCACTGGCCGGCGAAGTTCGTTGGGGCACTAAAGTCCAGATTGGCTACTACGCTCAGCAACTCGACGACCTCGACGATCGCAATGAGATCATCATGGAGTTGCGGCGTGTTGCCCTGCCATCGGCAACCGCCGGCGAGCTGCGTTCGTTTCTCGGAAAGTTTCACTTCAGTGGAGACGACGTCTACAAACACGTCAGCGATCTTTCCGGAGGAGAGAAGGGCAGACTGGCGCTGGCCAAACTCATCTATTCGCGTGTCAATGTACTCGTACTTGATGAGCCGACCAACCACCTCGATATTCCTTCTCGCGAAGCGTTGGAAGAGGCGCTCGACGCTTATGAAGGCACGATTGTCACCATCAGTCATGATCGATATTTTTTGGATCGTGTAGCGACGCAGATCCTCGCACTTGATGGCGCTGGCGGGGCCGAGCACTACGACGGTGATTACACCGGCTATCATGATTGGCGAGCCGCCCACCTCAAGTCTGGCGATCGCTCGACCCAGCCAGGGGGAACGAGCGACCAGTTCAACAACTTGCCGCCGCCGTCGACTGATCGGCCGGATCGGTCCTCTGCCGAAGTCCCCGCGCCCCGGCAATCAGCGAGCAGGAAGAAACCACAGGGCAATCAACCGAAGGCCCGCAATGTGAAAGTGATCAAGAAGAAGAGCGCCGCCGAAAGAAATGCTGAGCTGGTTGAGAACGAGATCGCCGCTGCAGAGAAAAAACTCAACGAGATTTCTCAACAGATCGCGTTGCCCGAGGTGGGCCGCGATGCCCTGCGACTGCTTGCGCTCAGTGACGAGTATCAGAAAACCGAGGCCCAACTGCGCGGCCTCTACGAAGAATGGCAGCGCTTGAGCACGGAAGGAGCTAAGTCCTAATGGCAGGGCTTGAGCACGGAAGCAGCTAACGCCTAATGGCAGGGCTTGAGCACGTAAAGCAGCTAACGCCTAATGGGTTCAACCTCCCGTGACTTCCATAAGTTGGACGTGGCTCACTGCCCGCACAGGCAACCGCGCGTTGGATGATTTCCTTGTTAGTCTTTGAGAGATCACCGCGCGGTGTTGCGCTTGACAGGGCACAGGGCCTTTGCTACTTTCAGCCGTCGCTCGCTCGGATAGAAAACAGCGAGTAAGATTTTGTCAGTTCCAGGCGCGTAGCTCAGGGGTAGAGCACTACCTTGACACGGTAGGGGTCTGGGGTTCAAATCCCCACGCGCCTACCACTTTTATTGGGTTATTTCGTTACTTTTGTCCTCCCTTCATCGTTCACGGCACAGTTTGGCAGACTTTTGGCAGACTCTCAAAAATTTGAGCAGATGTTGTGAGTCTTTGTGATCGTTTCTCAGCTAACTAACTCACCTTTCTTCCCTGATCACTTTTCGCCATAACTTTAGCTGCTGTGAAGTTAATCTGTTTGAACGGTGAAGGCGGTGAAGGCGCCTCAAGCGTGGCAACAGCCGTTACCATCGTGTCCCAAGTGGCATGAGCGTAACCCGGTGTCATGCGTGACGCTGCGCCGAATCCCATCATTGGCGTGGCATGTCCGAGCAGGGCGGAAATCACAAAGTGATGCACGCCCATTTCGAGTA
>Ga0179594_10000299_pt1 | contig 12561 bp, 8 predicted proteins | sample CZOMad1_1_08_16f_FD_148625 | JGI IMG/M metagenome (GOLD analysis project Ga0179594, IMG submission 148625) | Vadose zone soil fungal communities from Angelo Coast Range Reserve, California, USA - CZOMad1_1_08_16fungal (Illumina Assembly) | ecosystem: Environmental > Terrestrial > Soil > Vadose...
TCGCCGCCCGACCCCACGGCGCAGGCAGACTTCATGGCAATGCTGAAAGTGACTCCGAACACCGAATACTCGGCGGTGCGCATACGCGACTCGCTGGAAGCGTTGTTTCGTTCGAACCGGATCGCTTCGGCGCGCGTCGAGATTACCGAAGTCAGCGGCAAGGGCGGACCTGTCAGAGTCAAGTTCGTCATTCAACGCCAAATCGTCGTCGCCGACATTCGGCTCGAGGTCGGTGTTCTGAGTGGTGCGCCGATTTCCACCGACGAGTTACGTGGCCGCCTGAATTTGCTCCGCGCTGGAGCGCGCGTTTCCAAACAATCAGTGCTGCGCAATGTCGATGAAATTCAGTCGTACCTGAGGGACCGCGGCTATTACAACGCCGTCGTGGATGCTTCACAACAGCTCGACGCCAGTGGTTATCGAGCCACGGTCAGCTATCGAATCAATCCGGGCGAACCATCGCGCGTGGGAGCCTTTGACTTAAGCGTCAAGGATTTTGATCCGGCAACCGTGCGTTCGAATCTTGCGTTGCAGCCAGGCGTGCCTTTCACGCGCGAGGCGTTGAACGAAGACGTCAATCGCATTCGCCAGGCAATGATCGCCAAGGGGTATCTGGCGCCGCTTTTGGACGAACCGCGTGTGACCCGTGATGCCGACAAGAACCAGATCGCGATCGCTCTGTCGGGCTCGCTCGGACCAAAAGTGAACGTCACCGTGGAAAACTACAAGGTCAGCGACAAAACGGCGCGCGACTTATTCCCCATCACCCGAGTCGGCAATATCGACACCTCGGCCATCGTCGAGGGAGGCAGGCGCCTGCGGAACAAGCTCCAGGAGGACGGATATTTCTTTGCTGAAGTAACGCCAGTGTGCAGTGTTACTCCTGTATTGCCGGGAGTAACCAACGGCACGCGCGATACCTGCGATCGTCTTGCGCCCGATGATTTGGACGGCCACACCGTTAGCGTGACCTATCAGGCCGAGCCGGGCCGGCGCCTCAAGCTGACGGACATTCGCATAACCGGCACCAACAAACTCTCGTATGCGGATGTTGCCGCTGACTTGAAAACGCAAAAGGCCAACGCGCTCGGATTCGTACCCTACCTCGGTTATGGACGCGGCTACACGAGTGTCGCGCTGCTCGAACAGGATCGGCGCATCATTGAGAATCGCATGCGCGACTTTGGTTTCCGGCACTCAGACGCACGCGTGTTGCAAAGCGTCGCCTTGAACGGCCAGGACTTGATTATCACATTTGATGTCAAGGAGGGGCCGCTGACGCGCGTTGCCGCTGTCGAGGTGCGCGGCAACAAAATCTACAGCGACGAGCGTTTGCGCAAAGAGATCAAAACCGTAGTAGGCGCTCCGCTGTATCGATCGCAAATCAGGATCGATCTTGACGACCTGCGCACTCTTTACGCGCGCTACGGTTACTACGACGCCGAAGTTGCCCCTTCAATTGTCGAGTTGCCAAAGAAAGGCGACGATGAACAGATCCGGCTGATTTACACGGTGAGGAACGAAGGCAGCAAGACTTACATTAATCGAATCATTGTCAACGGGGTCAGCGGCAGCGCCAAGGCGCAACAGAGCAAGCGCGACGCGATTGTCCGTACCACCCAACTGGCGCCGGGCGACCTGCTGCGCGCGGACCACATCAACGACGCCGAGCGGGCGCTGTACGCCACCGATGCCTATGCCGAAGTGACCATCCATCCTGAGCCCGCGGGCGAAACAGACGCGGGCTTTGCCAAACGCGATGTAATCATTGATGTCGAAGAGAAGAAGCCGCGCGTGATGGATTACGGAGGCGGTTATTCCACGGACACCGGCCCCCTGGGGCTGTTCGAGATCAGTAACGTGAACCTGTTCAATCGACTGCGCCAGGGTGCGATCCGCCTGCGGGTCAGCAGCCGCCAGCAGTCGGTGCGCTTTGAATACATCGATCCGCACTTTGCCGGTTACGGCACCAGGCAGTTCGCACCCCTGACCATCTCTGCCGAATACCGGCGAGACTCGACCGTGACTCGCTTCTTCCGTTCCACCATCGATCGCGGCACCTTTGGCATCGTGCAAAGACTCGACGCCAAGGGAAATCCGATCGATGAATTCGGCGTCAAGACCGGGCAGCCGACCATCAATCGATTTACGGTCAGCGCGGACACGCAACGAGTGCTCAGCGAGAAAACCCGCACGATTGTTTTTGCGCGCTATGCGTATGACGACGTGCGGCTCTATAACCTTGAGAGCCTCGTGATCAAAGACATTCTATTGCCCGATCGCTACGTGCGGCTCTCGCGCTTTGGCGCTTCGCTGGTGCGGGACACGCGGGAAAGATGCGAGCCCGGTGTGCCGGGAAATGTTCTGGAGACCTCAACACGCGTGGGCGAAGTTTGCCGGTTCAATCAACTCGAGCCGACGCGCGGCGCGTTTCTGAACGTCGACTATGCATTGGCGCTGCGACAATTAGGCGGTAACGTTTCCTTTAACAAGTTGCAGGGTTCGTACCGTCGCTACTACAAAGTGAATGCCCTGCGCGGTACGCTGCTGGCTGGTAACCTCACTTTCGGTCTGGCAAACATTTTCAATCCGCGCGATCGCAACGGGAATAACAAGATTGATGAAACCGATCTCACGCTGCCGATTAGTGAGCGATTCTTCTCGGGCGGCTCGACCACTCTGCGTGGCTTCAATTTTGAAGAAGCCGGACCGAGACAGGCAATCCTTCCCCAGGGCACTTTCCTGGATCGGAACAAGAAACCAATCTTCCTTAATCCATTTACTGTACCGCTGGGTGGGAACGCGCTGGCCGTGCTCAATCTTGAAGCGCGCGTGCCATTCACTAAGACACTGCAGTTGGTGCCATTTTACGATGGGGGTAATGTGTTCCGCCGCGTGGGCGAACTTTTTGGCAAACACCAGCCAGTCGATACGACCAGCCTCCTGACAACCATCAATTCGTTGAACCTGCGCTCGCACTGGACGAACACCATGGGCCTGGGCTTTCGCATTCAAACACCCTTTGGCGGCTCGCTGGCGGTGGACTATGGCTACCTCCTGAATCCGCCGCAGTTCCTGGTGCCACAGCGAGGTCCGACCGGGCACGCGGACGACTTTAACGGCACGCCGGCCGTTTATCGTTTGAGTCGCGGGCAGATTCAGATCCGGTTTACGCAGGCATTCTAGAGAGCAGGAGGCAGTAAGCAGAAGGCAGGAGGCAGTAGGCAGAAGGCAGTGGAAACGACGACAATTTGACTGGAACGAAGTTAGGGATTGAAAAAGAGATGATGACAAGACAAACAGCTTCGAACGTGCTCGGCTCTCGGCAAGGCATTCGTGCCCGTCGACTGCTTACTGCCCACTGCCCACTGCCCACTGCCCACTACTCTCTGCCCACTGCCCACTGCTTTCTGCCTACTGCCGTCTGCCTACTGCTTTCCGTCTTCTGCTTTCTGCCTTCGTCGGCTCGCGGCCAGGAGGTCGTCGACAAGATGGTGGCGACCGTCAACGGCGGCGTGCAGACGGACTTGATCACCTATTCCGATTTGCTTTGGCAGCTCGCGCTGCAGCCCAACGTGCCCCTCGTCAATCCCAGTCCCGAGGCTCTCAACGGTGCGTTGCGTTTGGTGGAAGACCAGCATTTGATTCTGCAAGAGGCATTGAAGCTGCCGACTGTTTCGCCGTCGGAAAGAGAGATCAAAGACGCGCGAGATGAGCTGGCCAAACAGTTCCCTTCGCAGAGCGAGTTACAGGATCGGATGGCGCGTGTCGGCCTGACCAGTGATAAGCTCAACGAAATCCTGGAGCAACGAGTGCGCATTGAAAAGTATTTGGATTTTCGATTCCGCAGTTTTATCGTCATTACCCAAAAAGACATCAGCGACTATTACCGCGATGTTTATGTGCCGCGTTCCAAGAGCCGTTATCCGGAACGAATTGTGAAGACGCTCGTGGAAGCTCGTGAAGAGATCGAAAAAACGCTGACCGAAAGCAAAGTCGAATCAGACATAGACAATTTCCTGGATAGCGCGCGCGAGCGGGCGGAAATTGTCGTGCTGAATCCATTTTAAGAGTCGCGAATTAAAAGTCTGGAGTCGCGAGTCTGGAGTCGTGAGTCAAGAGTCACGAGTCGTGAGTCGAGGCACGCGAAATGCTCAGACTCTGACCGTAAATGACTTTGCTGAGATGGACACCCATGGTCGCTAGCGGACTCCAGACTCACGACTCCAGACTCCAGACTTTCTTCGAATGTCACCTGAACCACGCGCACAGCGAAATCTCCCCCGCATCGCCCTGGCCCTTTCCGGCGGCGCGGCCAGGGGCATTGCTCACGCTGGAGTGCTCTTGGCGCTGACCGAAAACGCGATTCCCATCGATGCGATTGCCGGCACTTCGGCAGGCGCCCTGGTGGGCGGCGCCTTCGCTGCGGGCATGACGGTCTCTGAGATTGAAGCCCTCGGTCGCAGCCTGCGTTGGCGCGATGTGGGCCGCATGACGATCTCCCGTTTCGGCCTGCAGTCGAATGCCCGGATGGAAAAGTATTTGCGGGAACGCTTTCCCGTTACTCGCTTTGAGGATCTGCCAATTCCTTTCGCCGCAGTGGCCACTGACTTGAAATCCCACGAAGCTGTTGTCATGCGTGACCAGGGTGACGTGCCGTTCGCCATTCGCGCCAGTTGCACGATTCCGACCATTTACGTTCCGGTCAGGGATGCGCAGGGACGTCAACTTGTCGATGGCGGATTGGTTTCCCTGATACCGGTCGAGAGCGCGCGCGCCCTTGGCGCCGACATCGTGGTCGCCGTCGATGTCAATGCTGAGGGAGCCACCTTCCTTGGCCCGTCGCGCACTACTCTGGGCATCATCCTGCAATCAATGTTGACGCTGCAAAGGACGGTTTCGCGAGCGCAACTGCTGGACGCAGACCTGGTGATCTCACCGCGCGTGGGCCATATTCGCTGGGATCAGTTGTCACGCGGCGAAGAGCTGTTCCGAGCGGGCTACGCGGCCGGCAACGAAAGTATTCAGGCGATCAAGGAATTGATCGCCTCATATTCCATTGACGGTCCCGCGGAAGAGCTGCAGGCGCCGGTGGAGTCTCTCACTTAACGGACTCGGACCGCGGGCGTCCCGCCCGCATTTGATTGGTTAGAACCTATGTGGGTTGAGTCATACAACGTCAGCGCTTCTATTTTGAAGTGCGCCGGGCGGGACGCCCGCGGTCCCAATAAGTCGGTCCCAGTGAAAGTAGAATCGGCTACCCATTAGCAATATATTGAAAGTACAAACAACGTGAGGAGCACTGAAGGAGTAGGCGGCGGGCGGCAGCAGATACAAAATAATCTGTAGCTGATCAGGACATTCGCCGACTTCCTTCAACAACGAATCACAGACTAACAGTCTGGGCTACCGCAATGGCAATCGAGATCACATCGGTCTGTGATGGCCGCTCATTCCGAGAAAAACTCTCGCAGCCGTTCCGCCTTGTTGTGCGGCCTTTCCTCTCCGGCAGACATCGCCTTCTTTTCAATTCAGCAGCCCTGCTTATCCTGATCATTTTGACGGCCGTCACCGTCTCTCTGATCAAGTCCTATCGCTTTTATTCGGCAATCATCGATGCGCGGCTGGCAAACGGCTATCTGACCAGTCGGCCCGGTATTTACGCTGCCCCGCGTATGCTGTCGGCTGGGCAAAAGTTGTCCCGAGCGGATCTGATCGCGGCGCTCAGACGGGCGGGCTACGCGGAAACCGGCGCCAGTGATGTTTGGAGCGGAAGTTTCAGCGCCGAGGGAAACGCGATTTCAGTCAGGCCGAACCGGGTTCAGATAACCGATCCAACAATCATCAGGGTGGTGATCGATGAGCATGATCGGGTGTCGTCGCTAACCGGCGACGAGGTCACGCTTCATTCGTTTACTCTCGAAGCTGAAAGCCTGACCAACGACGCGCGCTCCAAGAACGGTGAACGCACGCAGTTGACCTATCGCGAATTGCCACCAGTGCTGGTCCACGCGATTCTATCGATAGAAGACCGCCGCTTCTTTGAACATCGAGGTTTGGATCCGCTCGGCCTCGGGCGCGCTCTCTTGCGCAACGTCGGCGATGAACACATCGGCCAGGGTGGATCGACGATTACGCAGCAGTTGGTCAAGAACACCTACCTTTCTGCCGAGCGCACTTACCAGCGCAAGTTCGCCGAAGCGATGCTGGCGTTTGCGCTCGAGCGCCGCATGTCAAAGGAAGATATTTTTGCCCTCTACTGCAACGAAGTTTATCTGGGTCAGCGCGGCGCGGTGACTGTGCGAGGCGTGGAGCAAGCGGCGCGCACCTGGTTTGGCAAGGACATTAAAGACTTGACCCTCGCCGAGGCGGCAACGATCGCCGGCATGATTCAGGGCCCAACTCGTTATGCCCCGGAACGACATCCCGACGTCGCCCAGTCGCGACGCAATACAGTGCTTGGAACCATGGTCCGTGATGGCTGGCTGACCATCGACCAGGCCGCTGCTGCTGCCCGTGAACCGGTCGCCGTAGCTCCACTTGGAGAAAAAAATCGCGCGCTGGCGCCCTGGTTTGTTGATTATGTGAACCGCGTGGCTGAGTCAGGACCAGCGAATGACGGCGAGAACCACGGACGCATCTACACCACGATTGATCTGGACCTGCAAAGATTGGCCGAGGACGCTTTGCAGCGGCAGTTGATTCGTTTGGACCAGGTATACAAGAACCGCGAGACTAAGCCGCAAGCCGCACTGGTCGCCCTCGACCCGCAAACCGGAAACATTCTGGCGATGGTTGGTGGGCGCAACTACGCCCAATCACAGTTGAACCGCGCGACCGACGCACGCCGCCAACCTGGATCCACTTTCAAACCATTCGTGTATGCGGCGGCGCTCGAAGGCGGAATGTCTCAGGCGCAAATGTTTGCCGACGCGCCGCGCGAATTTCACTATGCCGGGAACCGAACGTATCGTCCGGTAAATTATGGCGGCGGCTTTTCCATGCGCGACGTAACCATGCGCACCGGTCTGGTCAAATCGCTAAACGTTGTGACCGTCGATGTGGCCATGCAAGCGGGGCTCGCGCACATCGCGAATTTAGCCGAGCGGTTTGGCTTGCCCAAGCCCGAACGCTATCCAGCCCTGGCGCTGGGAACTACAGAAGTCACACCGCTGCAACTGGCGGCCGCCTACGCGGCTTTTGTGAATGGTGGCAGGCGCGTCGATCCCCAAGTCATCACCAATGCCGGTCCTGCCGTCGAGACCCAGTCAACGATCGATTCGAACCCAACGCGGCAGGTGATCAAGCCGACTACTGCTTTCATGATCACGAACATGCTCTCAGCGGTGATCGATCACGGAACGGCGCGCGCTGCTCGAGGGGCGGTCAAGGGGACGGCTATCGCCGGAAAGACCGGAACATCGCGCGATGGTTGGTTTGTGGGCTACACGCCGAATCTGGTCTGCGCCGTCTGGATCGGCTTTGACGATAATCAGCAGCTTGGTCTCACGGGAGCTGAGGCAGCGCTGCCCGCCTGGACTGACTTTATGAAAGGCGCCGTCGAGTTACGACCGGCGCTCGGCGGCAGGAATTTCCTTTGTCCGGAGGGAATCAAGTTCGTCGAGACCGATGCCGATAATGGGTTGATATCGACGCTCTCTTGCCCCAACCGTGAGCTGATCGCGGTCACCGATGCGTTGGCGCCGAATGTTGAGTGTTATGCGCATGGAAATCTGCCCCGCAGTCAGGATCCTGCGCAAACGCAAGTCGTGGTTGTCGACTCGGCTTCCGGAACCTCCAAACGAGCCACCCGTCCACCACCGCCCGAACCGTTGATCATCACCGGCACCCGCGTTGATATCGATGCAAGAGGCAGGCGAACGCTGGTCAACGCAATGCGCTAAATAATCCGCAAGAGCTGGGGCAAGCCGCCCTTCCCGACCTTGAGCTGATTCTGACTGCGTGTTTTCTTTGGATCGAAGGCCTTTCAACCTGGTTTTGATTGAAAGCCTTTCAATCCCGAAAACACGGGTCAAGCATGAACGCCTCTCAGGTCAGGAAGGGTGGCTTAGCACCCCAGCAGGGCTGCCCCGCTGGGGACCCCGCCTTGCCCCCGCTGTCGCTTTAGCTTTTCTCCAGCACAACCTGCGCGATCGCATGCTCGCTGGTGTGCGACAGGGAAAGATGCGCTGCAGTCGCGCCTGATTTCTCGAAGAACTCGCGCACTGGTCCATGGAAGATGAGGAAAGGCGCGCCGGTTTCTCGGGAAGCAATCTCTACGTCCTGCCAGCCGATCCCGCCTCGCCAACCAGTTTGCAGAGCCTTGAGCGCCGCTTCTTTTGCCGCAAAGCGCGCGGCATAATGCTGCGCAGCGACGGCGCCGCGACTGTCGCAATAGGCGCGTTCGGCGGCAGTGAAAACACGCTCGACAAAACGAGGAGTGCGCAAGAGCACTTCGCGCACGCGCTTAACTTCGATAATGTCTATGCCGATGGAAATGATCACAGCAGAAACCCTTGACGTACAATCCGGCTTTTACTGGCGCGAAGTTGACGGCGTGCGCGTCCTGGTCTGTGCGCCGCTGGAAGCGGATGGATTCACCAATGGATTCTCGACGCGTCTGGGAGGGGTCAGCCCCTTTCCACACGACTCGCTGAATCTCGCCGGCTTTAACGAAGACACGGCCGCGAACATTCTGGAGAATCGTCGCCGCTTTCTCAAGCTCTTTCCGGGAGAGTGGACCTTGACCGGCTGCTGGCAGGTGCACGGAAGCGACACCCGTTTGGTCAAAGATGAGCAGGACGCCCAACCAGTGTCCGGCGTCCTCGGTGATGGAGTCTATTGTGATGCGCTGGTTAGCGCTGCCGCCAAAGTCCTGATCGGAGTGAAGACCGCCGATTGTGTGCCCATCCTGCTTGCCGATCCGCAGTCCGGCGCCTTCGCCGCGGTGCACGCCGGCTGGCGCGGCACAGTCGCAGCGATCGTCACGCATGCGTTGCAGCGTCTGGCCAATGAATATGGAATACGCGCTGAGAATTTGCGCGCGGCGATTGGACCAGCCGCCGCCGTGTGTTGTTACGAAGTGGGCGAGGAAGTCATCAACGCTTTCAAAGAACGTTTTCCGGATAGCGACAAGTTATTCGAATCAACACGACCTGGTCATGCGCGCATTGATCTGTTTCAGGCAAATCGAGATCAATTGCTTTCAGCGGGTGTTGCGGCAGACAGAATTCACACCAGCGGTCTGTGTACCATGTGCCACACGGATCTGTTTTTTAGTTATCGCCGCGAGAAGAGCGTTCAGGGGAAAGTGGGACGCTTGATGGCCGTGATTGGAAAGAAGGGGTCCGACAAACTCTAGTTTGTCGGACATCAGCGCCCGCGACCGAAATACTCATTGTTGATTCGCTTCACAGACTCGTTCGCGCCCACAACGGGAATTCCTACCCTGACGTCGCGTGCCTGTGGTGGAAAGCAGAGCGAGTCGCTGCAGCTTTGATAGTTCAGCTTTGCTTTCAAGTCCAGCGAACCCTCACGAAAACTCGCGGGCACGGTCACGCTGAAGCGCAAAATCGCGCGGCCTTCATAAACCGACAATTTGTCGTTGGAAAAAGAGAACTTGCGCAGCAGGGCGCGCGGATAAGCAACCGGACCCACGCGCACGCCGCCCGGCGCCTCGACTTTCAATTGCGTCGCCCGCAGAAAACTTTCCAGCGGATGATTCGAGTTGACGTGATAGCCGTGCGGAATGTCCATCACCACCGCCACTTGCACAATCCGGCCCCGCTGCACTTTGTCCGTCGACGCGTAGCCATTGACGCCGATGTTGGGCGCTGACTGCGGCAGCATCCTTAAAGTCGACGCGTTTCCTAACGGAAAGATCGTGACAAACATTAGCAGGCAGGAAATCCTGAGAAACCGTTTAGTCATCGACATCACCCTCAAAAGAAAAATAATTGCTTTACAAACTCACGCCGGCAACCGGTTGTGTGCGCCGCGAAGTTGTGATTGTCTCGCGGCGCGCGGCTAACTGTCCACAGGCTGCATAAATATCGCGGCCGCGCGGCTGGCGCACATACACGTGAATGCCTTTCGCTTTTAGAATGCCGCGAAAGCACTCAATTCGTTCCGGCGCTGATGGCTGATAAGGCAGCGGGTCAGCCGGGTTGTGCGGGATCAGATTCACTTTGGCGCGCAACTCGTGACGATTCAGCAGGTTCGCCAGTTGTCGCGCCTGTTCGTCTGAATCATTCACACCGTCAAGCATCACGTACTCGAAAGTGAATCGTTCGCCCGGCTTCAGCGACGCTTCGAATTCTCTGCAGGCGTCGAGCAGTTCCCCGAGCGGCCACTTTTTGTTGATGGGCATCAGTTGATCACGCAACTCGTCAGTCGCCGCTGCCAGGGAAATAGCGAGCTGCGGTCGATCCGGAATCGTCGCCAGCTCGCGTATCCGCGGCACAATGCCCGCCGTCGAAACCGTCACGCGATGCGGGACAATATGGAGACCGTTCGGATCGGCCATGATGCCGAGCGCCTTCAGCAGCGGCTCGAACGCGAGAAACGGTTCGCCCGCGCCCATGCCGACGAGATTCGTACCGCGCGGCGCCTTCACACCAACACCGTAGGCATCATTCAGCGCGAAGATGATCTGTTCGACGATCTCGCCGGCAGTCAAAGATCGCAGCAAACCCAATTGCGCCGTCAGGCAGAAACTGCACTGCAGCGGACAGCCTGACTGTGATGAAAAGCAGATCGTGTCGCGCCGTTCTTCGGGAATGAAAACGGTCTCGACCGGCAGATTGTCCTGCGTTTTCATCAAATAACGGCGCGTGCCGTCCTCAGAGATATAGCGCGATTCCAGCGTGAGCGTCGCTGCAGTTGCGCGCTCACTCAAATTCGCGCGCAGGTTCTTTGGCAGATCCGTGATCTCGTCAAACGAACGCAGCCGGCGATGATGCAGCGCCGCAAAGAGCTGTCGGCCACGATAGGCAGGCTCTCCGAGAGCTTGGATGAACGATACGATTTCAGTTTGAGATAACCCGGCCAGATGTATTAGCTGGTGCGCCACGAAGGCATTCTAACCGTGAGGGAGCAAGCATACCAGCCGCGGATGAACGCGCATTCTCGCGGACCAATTGTCAGTACCACTTGCGGTAGCGGTGGGCGTCAATCTATCCGGCCACTCGGCTAACGATCACCCATTCGCTACCGCAGGTGGTACTGACAATTGTCTCAATCCGCGTAAATCCGCGTTCATCCGCGGCCAAATCTGATTACGGCGCCACGCTAAACTTCGCTGAAGGTGAAAGCGCTTCTCCCGTGACGCGATCGCGCATACGAACCTGTAGCTCATAGTCGCCGGGTGACAGCGCGTGCGTGTCGATCAGGCGAGCCAGAATCAGACGCTCGGTCGTGTTACCCAGTTGGCGCCAGTCTTCTTTTTGCCGGCTTAGTTCTTTGCCGTCTTTCAACAATGCATACTCGACCTCGACCGAGGGACGCAACGTCGTTTGATCGATGCCGGCGTTGTAGACCTGCAGATAGAGGCCGACCGGCTCACCGCGATGATAGATATTGGAAACGTTAGGTATGACTTTGGTGTCGCCGATCACAAATTGACGCACCCCGGGCTGATCGCCTACCGAAAAATTTGAACTCCGGCGTGATCGCGCACGCCGGAGCCCACGTTGGTTGCTTACTTAACCACTGAGAATTTCTGAGCGGGAGCCAGTTGCTGGCCGGAAACGCGGTCGCGAATGCGAACCTGAAGTTCATATTCACCGGACGCCAACTGGCGCGTATCAATCAACCGGGCCAACGTCAAGCGCTGACCGGCGTTTGCTGTACCGCTCCAGTCTTCTGTCTGTTTGCCTAGTTCCTTGCCATCTTTCAGCAAGGCGTACTCGACATCGACCGAGGGCCGCAACGTCGTTTGATCGATGCCGGCGTTGTAGATCTGAAGATAAACACCGACCGGGTCGCCGCGATGATAAACGCCGGAGACATTCGGAATGACCTTGGTCTGGCCGATGACGAATTGGCCGACTGCGGGCTGATTCGAAAGGTTCTCAAGTTTTGCCGCCAGCACCAGGGTCGATGTCGAAAGCTTTGCGGGATCGTACTTGGGAACTGTAAAGCCGACATGACGAATGCCGGTCGCGCCGGAAGCGACATCACGCACGATCACGTCCACCTTGTAGGTTCCCGCCGGCAGCGGCATCGCTTTCTGGTAAGCCGACTTGCGCTCCTTTGCATCGGTCAATTCCTGTGTGGTGGCTTGCGTGATCACCGGGTCCTCGAAAATCCCCACGCGGCGCCCGGCCACTGAAGTCACCTTGGCGAAGATGTTCATGCGCGCCTGCTGCAAGCCGCCGCTGTCCTGGAAAACCAGATCCTTGTTTTCGGTTTGAATCGTGAACGCGGTGATTACGCGATCGTCAGACTGGCGAAAGAAGTCAATCCGCACATCAAAGTTGAGCGGATTATCTTCAACCAGCGGCGTGTTGCTCAGCCCGGCGAGATCGTTGTACTTAACTTGCGGCGGCTTACTCAAATCGG
>Ga0179594_10000301_pt1 | contig 12458 bp, 13 predicted proteins | sample CZOMad1_1_08_16f_FD_148625 | JGI IMG/M metagenome (GOLD analysis project Ga0179594, IMG submission 148625) | Vadose zone soil fungal communities from Angelo Coast Range Reserve, California, USA - CZOMad1_1_08_16fungal (Illumina Assembly) | ecosystem: Environmental > Terrestrial > Soil > Vadose...
GCAAAAAGCAGCGTCCGCGATTGAGGTTAGCTTTCGCTCGCTTCGTTGTCAAACACGCGGTAGATCCACTCTTGCGCAAGCTGATCCAAGTCAATCGAGGCGGTGCGTTTCATGGCGGGCTGACCAGGGAAGCGGTCGGGTGAGTGGTGAATTTGTCGCGAGGTATCAACTCGAAAACAGGATCTGAAAGCAATCAGCGCTACGCTTAGAATCGGCCGTTACCCGCCGATTCCAGCGGGTTGCTGAAAACGAGGAGCATCAATCAGGAAACCATACGATCCACGAAATCACACGAACGAACACGAAATAACACCAATAAGAACATAGGGGTTTCGTGTGCCTTCGTGTTGCTTGGTGTAATTTCGTGGATCGTAATCTGTTTCAGCGGCCCGCGCCAACGAATGTGCCATTGCTCGGCTTGTGTATGTCTGCCTCTGTGTCTCCGTGTCTCTGTGGCTAGCTTTAGTTTTCAGCAGCCGCTAGGGAACGGTGCAGTTGTCCAAATCAACGTAACCCTTCGCGGGGTCGACACTAAATCCCCGCACAGTGCCTTCAACAATCGCTTCCTGGCCGCCGCTCAATGCGGCGAGACGCGAGCTTTGCGACTTGTTGAAGAAGCATCGTGTATGAGCATAACCGGCCGCCGGAGAGTGAAAGGTGAGCGTCAGTCTGCCGTCTTTCAAAATATCGATCGAGTTTACTGTGCCGTTGACGCGGATTCTTTTCCCGACGTACATCTGCCTGGCCCGAAGTTCGTTTCCTTCGAATTCAAGGACCAGTTTGCCTGCGTGAATAGTTTCCGCAGGGGCGCTTGGCGGAGTGCTTGGCTGCGCAACGGTTGGCGTGGCCGCCTCCGCAGCAGCTTCTCTCTCGATGCTCAATCCCTCCGCGGTAAAGTTGATCTTGTCTGGAGAGATGCCGAAGATGGCCAGCAAATTCTGCCCGGCGAGTTGTTGGCCAGACTTAACGCTGTCGCTGTTGCCGCTCTGCTTTCCTTCCTCATACGCGGCCAGCGCGAATCCGGTGAAGAGCACAAGGCCCTCATACATCTCTTGTTTCTGCCGATCAGTCACGCTTTTCAAGGCGTTGTTTTCCAACAGCGCCTGCGCAATTGTCTCGCGCAATTCGAGCATCTGCGGATCTGATGGCTGACCTCCGTCATGATAGACGCTGGCATTGGTGGCCAGAAAAAAGCTCAGCGCCAGCGCCAGATCGTTGGGATGTCCGGCTGCTCGCGCGCTCTTCTCATACTCGCTGAGGATGGCCGTCATGATTGCCGGCACCTGCGGGTTTCCCGGGCCGATGATCTCGGCTATTTCACGAGTCTTGAGTTCTGTGCCCGTTGAGCGAAAATGCAGGGATGCCTCGTTAAGTTTCGGAGCTGAGGGCGATTCAGCAGACGACCGCGGTGCGGTTGAGTTCGCGCCGGAACGCTTTGCCGCGAGGTTCCTCTCCAATCGCCGCCGAGCATAGCGATCCATGATGATGTTTGTGATCATCGCACTGGCAGGATTGTTCCAACTGCCGCCGAGGCTGTCGTGATACTGCGCGCTGGCCGGAATAGCCGCGACCAGCAAAAGCAAAACCAACAAACAACCACTCAAGCAGACGGTTCTCTTTTTCATCGCATTAATCTCCCGGTATGGAACTCAAATCGAAATCGAAGTTGTCGTGCGTTGATTGACAATACGTGGCAACCGCACCAACTGCAACTAGCCCATGACATAGGTTTCAGTCCGGGCACTGGAAACGCTGGTCCAAAAGGTAAGTAAGGCTTAGACGACGCTCGGGGCTGCAATAATCTTTCCTTTGCGGCTTCGTTTCTTTGCGGTCTTTGCGTGAGCCCATCGTGCAATACAAACACTTCACGCAAAGACGCAAAGACGCAAAGAGGCAAAGGCGCAAAGGCGCAAAGAGTGAAAGTGGGTAGTGGGTAATTCTGTGTTGACGCAGTCTCAACGAGTAATTTCAGGATTGTGGCTTTTACGGGAAGGCCGACCTTTGGCGCTGTTCGTCGCGGCAGTCACAGTGCTAGAGAACGCCCTTGCTAACGCGCGGGCTTTTGCTTGGAATCGCAGCCCAAGCAGAAGCCCGACCGTCAGGGAGGGCTATCAGAAAGCACCAACACGAAATTGCACCACTACCGTGCAATTCCTTGACAGTATTCGCTGCCGCTCTCTATCATCGCTTCCTACTAATCCGGGCAAGGTAATCAGTCTTACGCAGAATGACGGCAGGCGGAGGCCGAAGGTCGTGATCAAATTAGACATCATCAATAGAGTAGCCGAGCGCACCGGTGTACCAAAGATGAAAGCCGAGCAGGCCGTAGACGCCCTCTTTCATTCGATGAAGGAGGCGCTGACACGCGGCGAGCGAATTGAGTTGCGCGGTTTTGGAGTCTTCGTCGTCAAGCCGCGCAAGCGTGGTGTGGGTCGCAACCCGCGCACCGGCGAAGAGGTCGCGATCCCTTCCGGCAAAACGATTCGCTTTAAGCCCGGCAAGGAACTGCAGGGGCATGATGATGCAGACAGTGGCGGCGCCGATCCCGCGGCAGCTCATGAGTGACACGCGGACCGGAAGGCGTGAACGTGGCCGGTGAGTAAAGCAGAAACCGGCGCTGAGCAGATTTCCAAAGGCTAGAGGCTGAGTGCAAACAGGCATCCAGACTCTAGCTTTTCAGTGTCTAAGCGAGGATTGCTAACCGCAAGTTATGGCCGAATCAGTTCAAGCAATACCACCGTTCGTTGAGCCGGCGGCTCAATCTCGAAGTCGCGCCTTGCGACCGACCGCGGGCGAGTGGGTGCGGCACTCGGCTCTGTTTGTCTTGACTGTTGTCTCGACGACTATCGCCGGTGTGATAACGATGGCCGGAGGGAAACCGCTCGAGGTAGCGATGCGTGATCCGGAGAGGCTTTCAGATTATCTTTTCTACATCCCTGAGTATTACTTCCGCTCCGTGGCCCAGTTAGTTAGCTACTCGCTGCAAAACCCAGCCGTCATCTTGCAGGGCCTGACGTTCTCGGCAGCGTTGCTGGCAATCCTGCTGGCTCATGAGATGGGCCACTATGTGGCTTGCCGTCGTTATGGCGTCGAGGCGACCTTGCCCTTCTTCATTCCGGCGCCGCCGCTCTTCCTGGCGGGCACCTTCGGCGCCTTTATTAAGATTAAGTCGCAGATTCCTTCACGGCGGGCTTTGTTTGACATCGGCTTGGCCGGGCCGCTGGCCGGATTTGTGGTGGCGGTTCCGGTGGCCCTGCTGGGCATCCTGTCATTGCAGCCTGGACCATCGAATCTTGATCACTCAATCACTTTCAACGATCCGCCGTTGTTTCGACTGGTGGCTTTTCTCTTTCACATCAGGCTCGAAGCTGCGGGAATCAATCCCTACTACATGGCTGCGTGGTTTGGTTTGCTCGTCACCAGCTTGAACCTGATGCCGGTGGGTCAACTGGATGGGGGCCACGGTACCTTCGCCGTCTTTGGTTTTCGCGCGCACAGGTGGATCGGCCGGATGGCCTTTTTGACGATGGCCGTGCTGGCTCTTCTCGGTTGGTTCTGGCACAGCAGCCCAAGCGGATTTCTCTACACGGTGCTGCTCGCGGTAATGCTGAAAGTGCGCCATCCGCAGCCGGCGGAGATGGAACCTCTGGGCAGCGCGCGTCGCTGGATCGCGATTCTCACGCTGCTTGTCTTTGCCCTCTGCTTCTGGCCGTTCCCGATCACGATCACTTAAACGATTCGTCGTACCGGATTAATTCCATAGTTATTCTTCGCCAAATGGGAATGATATGATCTGTGTTCGTGGTCCTACGCACAATCATTTGGAAAGACGTGTCCATTGATAAGCTCCGCTAAAAACACGCCGTTTCGACACTCGAAGTGGAAGAGGTTCTGGCGTAGGCGGTGTCAGACACGCCACCTTTGAAGGAGGAGTGTTGTTTGTCGAAACGATCGACAGGTGGGAACCAGAAAGAGAGCTGAGCTTTGCGATCAAAGCGGACGCAAAGTCCATCCCGCCGACTACGCTGGACGAACATGTCACCGTGGGCGGCCCGTACTTCGACATGCTCGAGGGAACTTACAGAATCGAGCGAATCAGCGACCAGCAAGTCGTTCTGCACCTCAGCAGCAAACACCGGCTGTCTACTCGTTTCAATTTTTATGCGGGCCGTTGGACTGATTACATCATGAGAGATATACAGGAAAACATCCTGGGCGTAATCAAGCGAAGGTGTGAGACGAGTCAGTAGGTCGGGCGGATCAAGGATGTTACAGAACCGGAGCGGTAGCGACCGGGTCATACGCTCAACCAGCGTTCCTGCGCGTAGTGATTGGTTATTGGTTTATGAGTCGACCGAGCGGGGGTTACAGAACCGGGAGCGGTAGCGACCGGAACGTACACTCGACTAATCTTTGCGCTTTCACAAAAACTGCGGCCGATTCGAAGCGCTAGTTGAGTATGGCACCCGGTCGCTACCGCTCCCGGTTCTGTAACAACCCTCAACTCGCGACGCTTGCCGGCAGCAGACCCTTAATCTCACGCACGACGCGATTCACCTCTTCCTGATTGGCGAGCGCGATCATGAAAAACTTGTAGCCCTGATGGAAGCAGATCACGCCGTTTGCGAACAACCATACTCCGTCCAGAAATGGATTGCCGCCCAGCAGCCAGCTAATCGGCGCGCCGGTGATTCGACCCGGCTGCACGATCTGCGCAAACATCGCGGCGCCCGCAGCGCAACTGAAAGCACCAAGCAACGGCGCCCCGACATACTTCGCAATATTGCGCTCGAACTCGATGCGCTTTTGATCCGCCTCTGCTAATTCGCCGCGGCCAATCAATTCCTCTTGCTTACGCAGGTAGCCGTCAAACTTTTCGCTGGCTTTGCGCAGGCCATAAACAGGCAGGGCCGAATGCGTCAACCAGTGCGGGTGCGAGCCCAGCAACACACTGTCCAGCCCCGGGAACGAAGCCCCCAGACGCACGCCCATCACCAGTGAAAAGGAGACGACCGCCGCTTTGCCGGGATTCGCTTTGATCCAGTCGCGTGCCTTCAACACACCGGCAGTAGCTGCCGCCGAAGCGCGCGTCATCTTTGCGCTGGTGTCATAGACTTGCGATGCACTCTGGTAGTAGGTCTTCGCGTCGCCCAGCACATCGCTCGCCTTTTTCCCTGCTTTGCCGGCGACATCGCGAATGACCTCTCCGGCTTTGCGGGCGCCCTCGGATGCGTCGTGAGCGACGCGCTCGGTGGCATCTCGCATGTGCGCGTCATCGGCCAGGCGTTCTGCCTCGGCGCGTACTCTCTCGGCGCCGCTCGTGACCGTGTCGGCGCCGAACTTCGCAGCGTTGGTGGCGACGCGGGTTCCTTCTTCAACCAGATCCTTGATCGCAAACTTCTCGTCCAGTTCTCGAACCTTGCGGCGCGCGGCCTGATGTAACTCGTCCAGCTTTTCTTTGTAGTCTGCCATTAGCAATCCTTTGAAAGGTGTCGGGTAGCGGGTGCCGGGTGTCAGGTGCCGGGCGTTTAGAGAGAGCACTTGTGCTCCTGCTGCGGTGGCGGACAAGTCCGCTGTCTAAACGACGCGGCCAAACTTGGTTCAAACGGCTATGCCCGCCTGGTCTAAATGGCTACCAACACCCGTCACCCGATACCTGACACCCGCTACCCGTCACCTGCCCTGTACGTCTGCGGCGTGCATGGAGTTCGCTGCGACCAGTTGTCCATGTTGCACTCGGTCACGCCCGTGGCGTTTGGCCTCATACAATGCTGCGTCGGCGCAAGCCAGCAGACCCGACGTAGTTTGCGCGCAAGACGGCGATTCAGCAACGCCAAAACTGGCGGTAATGCTGATCGCCATTGAGCTCCTGGTGGAGATCTCTGCTGTTTTTATTGTGTGTCTTAGCCGCTCGGCCACTTCCAAGCCGCGGTCCGCGTATGTCTCAGTCAGGATTACGGCAAACTCATCGCCGCCAATACGCGCTGCCAGATCGATGCCCCGAATTCCTTCCTGCAGAATCTTGGCCAGACGCCTGATTGCTTCGTCGCCTGCTTCGTGTCCAAACGTGTCGTTCACACTCTTGAAGTCGTCGATATCAATGATCACCAGACAAAATGGATGACCGTATCTGGCCGTGCGAGCGATTTCGCGCGCCAGTTGTCGTTCGAACCGTCGCCGGTTTGCCAGACCCGTCAGGTGGTCCGTGAACGCCGCCTCTTCACAGGTATCGAGATAGGCTTTGAAGTCGAGCAGAGTCCGGGCCCTCGAGAGCAGCAAGTCCAAATCTGTGGGATCGGTAATGAAGCCCAGCGCCCCCACTTCGGCTCCGAGGCGAACGTCTTCCGGCTGGATTCGCGCCGCAGATTGCAGAATTATAGGAATGAACCTGGTGCGGGGATTGTCGCGTATTTGCCTGGCCAGTTCATAGCCGTTCACTTCCGGCATCATGACGTCGGTGATGATCAGATCAGGCGGGTAGGACTCGACCGCAAGAAGCGCTTCTCGCCCATTACTTGCCGTGCGCACGTCGTAACCTTCCATGCTCAGTGCCACCCTTAACAGGTTGCATTTGTCGGGATCGTCGTCAACCACGAGAACGTGAAATTTTCCGATCATAGGCTTGTTTTGATGGTCCAATTTAGTCTTGCGCTGTCCGGGTCTTCGTGCTAGAGTGCGGCCCATTCAGCGATTATTAGTTTTTCTGTTTCGAGACCTCGCCTCCGGCATAATCCGAATCCGGAACAGCAATAGGATCAATACCCCGGACAAGCGACTTTAAGTTTTCCTTACACACGTTTTCTTTTACCGGCGACTTCTCCCAACTTCAGAATAACCGGCCGCGTACTTCCATTGCGGCTTAACTCGACGAAAGCCAAAGCCAATGAAAAATCATCACCAATCACTTTCGCTACCCAAACGCGCGCGCGATATGACGGTTGCCGATCGCCGCCGAGTGATCGAGGAAATGGGATTAGGCCGCGATCTCAGTGACGCGGCCCTGGCCCGCCTGGCCGAAAACTCTGGTGCGATTGATGTTGGTCGCCGCCGTTTCATTTACCGAGCCGGCGACCCGGCCGACTCGCTGTTCGCCATCGCTGATGGCCGCGTCAAACTTTGCCAAATTGAACAAAGTACGGGGAGGGAAGCCATCATCGATATTTTGTCGGCCGGCTCGCTTTTTGGCGAATCCGCGCTCTATGCAACTGCCGGTCTCCGTAAAAACTGCGCCATCGCTTACGAGCAATCACGACTATTGCGAATCCCGGCGGGGGTATTTCAATTGGGGATGACTGAGGACGGGCAACTTCATAATTACACTTTCCGCTTGCTGGGTCAACGCCTCGAAAATGCTGAACGCCGGCTGGCGGATTTTGCTCTAAATGCAATTCCGGCGCGTCTGGAGAGGTTGCTGGCTGAGTTTTCCGAACGCTACGGGGTGCGCGAGAAAGATGGTGTCCTGATTGATATTCCGTTGCCGCACCGCGAGATTGCCTCGATTGTCGGTTCCACGCGCGAAAGTGTCACGGTACGCTTGAACGCCATGCGCCGTGAAGGTACGATCGATTTTGTTAAGCGAAGAATCCTGATTAAGCGGCCGCAATCGCTGGCTGCCTCGGGAAACTCGTTGGGAAACTAAGATTGAAACCGCTCCCTGGGTAGATTTGCCTTCATGAAGTGTCCAAACTGCAACAAGCCTGTCGAGTGGCAGGATAATCCACACCGTCCGTTCTGCTCCGAGCACTGCAAGCTGGTTGACCTGGGCCGCTGGGTCAACGATGAATACAGTGTCCCCGGCGAGTCGGTGACGCCTCACGAGCAAAGTGAAACACCCAACGCCCCCTCGAGTAGCCGGGACGAAGAGTGGTGATCGGTACACGTCATCCTCATCTGACTGGAGTCGTGTAGAATAGCGTCGCGATGTTCGGGCAAAATATTCTTCTACTCGTCAGCCTATGTCTGGTGCTGCTCGGCGCCTGCCACAAACCTTCGGCCAACTCGCATCAAACTCCACCCGTGCTTTCTGAGCATCCACAGACGAGCTATCCCATGCCGCCCATGAAAAGTGGTCCAGTGGATCTGGGTTGGACCATAGCCAGTGACCAACACGTGAGCCTGGCTCAATACAAGGACAAGGTAGTGGTGCTTGATTTTTATGCGACCTGGTGTGATCCGTGCCGTGAGAGCATTCCGCACCTGGTCGATCTGCAGCAACGCTATGGACCACAGGGTTTGCAAGTCATCGGTCTGAACGTGGGCGGTGAAGGTGATCTCGAGAAAGTCCCAGCCTTTGCTCGGAAGTTCCATATCCAGTATCAACTTGGCAATCCCGATCCCGATCTGGCCCGTTTCTACATGGGCAATGATGACGGGATTCCGCTGACCATCGTGCTGGATCGCCAGGGGCGGCAGGTGAAACGTATTAGCGGCTATGATGAATCAGTCGATCAGGAGTTGGAAGAGACTATCCAAAGGTCGCTGCAGCCCGTGAGCGCGAGCCTGCAATGATTTGCCGCCGGCTAGTGCCTTAGTCTGTAACGCAAACTGTTAGTTTGCGATCAGTGAATGGCATTCAACACGCGCAAACTAACAGGTTGCGTTACAAAAACCAAACCAGGGCACTACCGGGAAAGGCACAACCTTGATTCGCGAAAAACTGATTGACAAGCAGATTGGACGGAGCGCCGAATTTCGCTGGCGGAGCCATGAAATCTCGCGCATCGAAGGGCTGAGCGATGCGGTCTTTGCCTTTGCGGTAACGCTCTTAGTCGTCTCGCTCGAGGTACCCAAAACTTTCAGTGAATTGAAGTTGGCAATGCACGGCTTCGGTGCGTTTGCCATCAGTTTCGCCCTGCTCTTCTTTGTCTGGTTCAATCAATACAAATTCTTTCGACGTTATGGATTGCAGGACAACTTCACCATTGTGCTCAACGCAGTGTTGTTGTTCGTGGTTCTCTTTTATGTCTACCCGCTCAAATTTCTCTTTACTTACCTCGTGAATGCTCTTTCCGGCGGTCATGGTGAGGTGCGATTGCCAAACGGAAACATCGAAGCAATGGTTGAGGACGGACAAATGCAGCAGTTGATGGTCATCTTCGGAGTCGGTTATGTAGCCATCTTTGCGGTCTTCATTCTGCTTTACTGGCATGCGTTCCGGCGACGGCAGCAACTGGAGTTGAATGAGTTGGAGATCTTTGACACCCGTAACAGCATCCTGGAGGCGATCCTCAACTGCGGCGTGGGGCTGCTTTCAATTGCAGTGGCCGTCGTTGGTGGTGAGCGATACGGCGGTCTGGCTGGTCCAGTCTACATGTTGCTCGGGGTGATACTGACTGTTAATGGCGCCGTGATGGGGAAGCGACGACGCCGTCTTGAAGCGAGCCTGGCCTCGGCAGTCGAAGGCGCTTGAAGGATTCGGGTGTTCGGCAGTATTGAAATGATCTTTACTTTCCAGTTTATTCCGACGCTGGCCTTTGCTTTGGTCATGATCTGCTGGTTCATGTTTGCCGGAGTGTTCTTCTTTCGCAAGACGCCTGAGGCGGCGCCGGAACAGAAACGCGAGCGAGTCTCCATTCTGGGAGTCGCCCTGCAAGGTGTGGCCTACGCTGTGGCCTGGTCGATTCATCGTCCCGCTTTTTCGCCTTTCCGCGCATTCAATCAAAGCGTTGAAATCATTGTTGCGGTTATCACCGTCACCTTTGCTGTCGTGTCCGTAGCCATTGTGATGGCCGCCGTTAAGACGCTCGGCAAAGAGTGGAGCGTCACGGCGCGCGTGGTTGAAGGTCACAATCTCGCTACTCGCGGTCCTTACCGGTTTGTCCGTCATCCGATTTACACAGGGATGTTGGGGATGTTACTGGCCACGGGTCTGGCGATCAGCTACTGGTTCGCACTTGTCGGCGCGCTAGTAGTCTTCTTTATCGGTACGATCATTCGGGTTCGCAGCGAAGAGAGACTGTTACGCGAACAATTCGGTCCGGAGTTTGAAGATTATGCGCGGCGCGTGCCGGCTATGCTGCCCGGCGTTTACTAGGCCGAAGGACGTGATCCGGGTAGTGTCCTAATTTAGGTTTTTCTCTGCGTAATCTCTGCGACCTTTGCGCCTCTGCGGTGAATAACAGCCGGGAAAACGCTCACCGCGGAGTCGCTGAGAACGCAGAGGTGGGCGCAGAAAATCGGAAACCAAATGAGAAGAGCGAAAATCCTGGCAACGCTGGGGCCGGCCTCACGCGCGCCGAGCGTGATCGAGGCGCTGCTCGTAGCCGGTGTGAACGGCGTGCGCGTCAACATGTCGCATGGGACGCAGCAAGAAAAGGCGGAGGACATCCGCGCGGTTCGGGCCGTCGCCAGCAAGCTAAATCTCCCCTTGGCCGTTCTGGTTGATTTATCCGGGCCAAAGATCCGCACCGGGTCATTGAAAGATGGCCAACCCGTCAAGCTCCACGCCGGAGACCTGTTCACAATCACCACGCGTGACGTCGAGGGTGACGCCACGACGGTTTCAACAAACTATCCGGATCTGGCGCGAGTGGTTCCACCAGGCGCGCGTCTATTACTCGACGACGGGGCCATCGAACTGCAGGCCGAGAGCGCCGCGAAGACGGATCTCGTGTTACGCGTCCTCAACGGCGGTGCGCTCGGTGAACGAAAAGGCATCAACTTGCCGGGAGTCTCGCTGCCCATCGCCTCTCTGACGGAGAAGGATCGAGGCGACCTGCAGTGGGCTGTCGCCCAGCAGGCGGACTATATCGCCTTATCGTTTGTCCGCCGCGCGGAGGATTGCGTCGACGCGAAGAACCTGATTCGAGATGCCGGAGGGCACGCACCACTGGTCGCCAAGATCGAGAAGTCCGAGGCGATCGATCATCTCGACGAGATCATCGACGCCGCCGATGCGGTGATGGTGGCCCGTGGCGATCTTGGTGTGGAGACGAGCGTCGAACTGGTCCCTGTCTATCAAAAGCGGATCATTGAAACGGCCATGGAAAAAGGCAAAATGGTGATCACGGCAACCCAGATGCTGCAGTCGATGATCTCGAGTCCGCGGCCGACGCGCGCGGAAGCGTCGGACGTGGCAAATGCCGTCTGGGATGGGACCGACGCCGTGATGCTCTCAAACGAAACCGCGATGGGCGAGTATCCGGTACCGGCAGTAGCCACGATGGCGCGCATCATCGAGACGGCCGAAGCAGGCAGAAAACCGAATCCCGAAACCGCGGTCCGCTGGCTTGGCCGTCCCACTGGCCGCGTCAGCCGCGCGCTCAGTGAAGCAGCAGTCTTTGCGGCTGAGGAGATGCGCACCGAGGTTACGGCCGTCTTTACAGAATCGGGATTGATGGCGCGCCGGCTCTCTGCGCTGCGTCCGAACCAGCGAATCGTGGCGTTGACGCAATCAAGTGAAGTGCGCAATCAACTGGCCCTGATTTGGGGCGTCGAAGCGCTGTTTACTGAGCCGGCCGACTCGACCGAAGAAATGCTGAGATCTGGTGAACGGTCTCTGTTGGAATCAGGCACCGTCAAGAATGGCGAGCTGATTGTAGTAATGGCCGGAAGGCTTTCGGGTCTCGGCTTGTCCAGTTCCGTCTGTCTCTACACTATCGGTGGCGAAGCGCGCCCGTTACGAACGTGAAGTTTCCACTGATCTCTGCGGGCGAGTTCTTTGAGCTGTTGCGGCCGGCGGCGTATGTCTTGTCGGTAGTGCTCTCAATCTGGGTGCTCGCCAGTGCGCGTCGCAGGGGATACCGATGGTTCGCCGGCCTTGCCTGGGCGCTGGGAACTTTCTTTCTGCCATTTGTAGTCTTGCCCTTTTTTCTGATCTGTCTGATCTTCATCAGCCGGCCGTCCAGTGGCGAAAGTGCTGCCGTGTCGAACAGCCCCTCACCCTCGCCGTCGATCAGCTACAGATTTCTGTTGCCAACTGTTTATGGCTCTATCCTGCTGATAGCGACCGGTGTCTATCTCTATCGTGACCACAACACCGTCGACGCACACCTGGCGCGCGCGGCTCAGGCGAAGCTGAGTAGCAAGTCAGCGAAAACCATTCGTGAATACCGCGCGGCGCTCTCGCTGGAAGACAATTCACATACGCACAAACTGCTGGGGATCGAACTGGCTGAGGCAGGTCAGTGGACCGAAGCGCTCAATGAATTTCGGCTCGCCGAACGCGGCGGCGAGCCTGATGAATTGCTGCCATTCAGAATCGCGCAGGTATTGAAGGCCAGCGGTCAGCACTCTGCCGCCGTGATCGAGTACCAACGGTTTCTGAACAGTCATGCCTGCACTCAACAGTTGCCAGACAGCAGGTGTGAAGTGGCCCGTCGGGACCTATAAGGACGAGACCGCCATCATCGATCGTACAGTTGTTCTTTGTAACGCAGTGCGTCGAGAAAACAAGACGTTTTGAGAGGACGCTGAAGAACGAGGCGCGACGAATCTTATTCCGCTCGCAACACTCCCTT
>Ga0179594_10000302_pt1 | contig 12441 bp, 9 predicted proteins | sample CZOMad1_1_08_16f_FD_148625 | JGI IMG/M metagenome (GOLD analysis project Ga0179594, IMG submission 148625) | Vadose zone soil fungal communities from Angelo Coast Range Reserve, California, USA - CZOMad1_1_08_16fungal (Illumina Assembly) | ecosystem: Environmental > Terrestrial > Soil > Vadose...
CGCCGGTCAGGCCCACTTCGCCAAAGACTGCAGTCGTGGGATCGATGGGCACATTCTTGAAACTGGAAGCAATCGCTGCGACGACTCCGAGATCCGCCGCAGGCTCGTCGACTTCCAATCCGCCGGCGATGTTTACAAACACATCGTCGCCGATCAACTGCATCCCCGAACGTTTTTCCAGCATGGCTATCAACAGTGCGACCCGATTCGAATCAACGCCCTGCGTCATGCGCCGGCCTGTTCCGTATTTGGTGCTCGAGACCAGCGCCTGCACTTCGACCAGCAGCGGCCGCGTGCCTTCCATACAGGCCGTGACCACCGATCCGACCGCATTCTGGGGACGTTCCTGCAGAAACAACTGCGAAGGGTTCGCCACCGCGACCAGCCCGGCGCCGGTCATCTCGAAAATACCTACTTCATTGGCCGCTCCAAAACGGTTCTTAGTCGCGCGCACGATGCGGTGGTTGTGGTGGCGCTCGCCTTCGAAATAGAGGACGGTATCGACGATGTGTTCGAGCGCTCGCGGCCCGGCAATCGATCCGTCTTTGGTGACGTGGCCGATCAAAAAGACCGGGATAGTCAGGTTCTTGGCGAGTAAGAGAAACTGGTGCGCGACTTCCCTCACCTGCGAGACCGATCCCGGCGCGGATTCAATCACTGCCGAGAAAACCGTTTGGATGGAATCGATGATGATAGCCGCGGGCTTGAGCCGCTCGATTTCATGAAAGATGTTTTCCAGATTCGTTTCGGGTAGTAGATAAAGATTCCGCGCCCGAATACCCAGGCGCTCGCCGCGCAACTTGATCTGCCGCTCGGATTCTTCGCCTGAGACGTACAGCACAACTGCGCCGCTCGCACTCAGTTGATCGGCTACCTGCAACAACAGAGTGCTTTTGCCGATGCCCGGATCGCCGCCGATCAAAACGAGCGTCCCCGGCACAATTCCGCCGCCGAGCACGCGATCGAATTCAGCGACGCCGGAGGGAATACGCGCATCATCCTGCGATTCGATCTGTTCATAGGCGACCGCGGCGACTTCGCGCATCTTGAAGCCGTTTGACGCTCGGCCCTTGGCCGCTGGACGCGAGCGTTCTTCGACGAGCGAATTCCATTCGCCGCATTCGGGACACTTGCCCAGCCACTTGCGCGCCTGGTTGCCGCAGTTCTGACAGACGAAGATGGTTTCCGGTTTTTTCAAGTGATCCTAAGCAAAATCTGTGAAAAAATGACACAACCAGCCTCGAAGAGGCGGCACTCAATAGCACCGGGCGTGAGCCCGGTGATAGCAGTTGTAAGGCCCGACGAGCGCCGAAGGTGCGCCACAATTCGGACGCGGGAACTGCGTTGTGCCGGCCCTTCGGGCCTCCGAAGAGTTCTACGAGCTAACCCCGCGCTTACGCACGGGGCTATTGAATGTCGGCCCTTCGGGCTTGCTGTCAGCAAGCCTTGCGGCTTGGCGATAAAGATTACAGCAACGCTTGCACATTCTCGGTGGGCCGGCCGAGCACGGCGCGATCGCCGCGTTCGACGATTGGGCGTTGGATCAGGTCCGGATGCTTGGCCATTAACGAGATGATCTGATCGTCGCTGAACTCGCCTTTTGCCAGACCCAATTCGCGATAGATAGGTTCACTCTTGCGCAGCAGATCCCGAGGTGTGATCTTCATCTTGCCGATCAGCTCCTTGAGTTTCTTCTTGCTGAGCGGTTCGAGGTAGTAATTCACCTTGCTAAAGTCAACGCCGCTTTCGCGCAGGAACCGATCCATCTCGCGACACTTGGTGCAGGTTGGTTTTTCGTAAACTGTGATCGTGTCTTTCATACTCACCCCCGGAAGCGCGGGCATCTTGCCCGCTTGCGCGCCAAAGGCGCTATTGGCTTCAAGCGACCAAGCTGTTTTGCAAGAATGGGGACGCTACGTTTTTTGAAGTCGCGCTGGTGTTTACTACAAATCGCGCCTAAAGACGCTCGGCGGGCAGGATGCCCGCGCTCCCGGGTTAGTCGCTCCGGTTATCGTTCCCAGTTATGGAAATATTCCACGGACCCTGGTCGCATTCGCTACGCGGTCGACTGCCAGAATGTATGCGCCGGTGCGCATGTCAGTCGTATGGCGCTGAGCAGTTTCATAAACCGAGTTGAAAGCTGTCCTAATGGTTGACTCGAGCGTTTCGTTGATCTGACTCTCAGACCAGAAAAACGAATTCTGATCCTGAACCCACTCGTAATAACTGACGGTCACGCCGCCTGCGTTTGCCAGAATGTCAGGCACCAGAAAGACTCCCTGATCAAACAACACTTCGTCAGCGCCAGGCGTGGTTGGGCCATTAGCCAGTTCCGCGATGATCTTCGCTTTCACGCGGCCGACATTCGCCAGGGTGATCGTGTTTTCCAGAGCCGCAGGCAGCAGGATATCGCAATCAACGCCGACGATGTCTTCGGGAGCAATCTCCCTGGTGCCGGGCAGACCGGCCAGCGATTTCGTCTGTGCCTTGTGGTGCAACGCCGCCTGCACGCCGATGCCTGACTCGGAATAAACGCCGGCCTTCGAATCGGCCGCGGCAATAACCCGGGCGCCATCGGCCGCCACCAACCGGGCGATGTTGGCACCCGCATTACCAAATCCGTGCACGGCCACACGCGCGCCTTTCATAGACATTCCCTTTGCCCGGCAGGCGCCGCGCAAGGCGTACAAACATCCACGCGCGGTGGCTTCTGCACGTCCCTGCGAGCCGCCCAATGAAATCGGTTTGCCCGTCACCACTCCCAACTCAGTGTGCCCGCGAATCATCGAGATCGTGTCCATGATCCAGGCCATTGTCTGTTCATCGGTGTAGACATCCGGCGCGGGGATGTCTCGATCGGGGCCGATGATCGGCGCGATCTCGAAAGCGTAGCGGCGTGTCAGACGCTCGAGTTCACCCTGTGAAAGCGTTTTCGGATTACAGATCACGCCGCCCTTGCCGCCGCCGTAGGGAATGCCGACGGTCGCGCACTTCCAGGTCATCCAGGAAGCGAGCGCCTTGACTTCGTCCAGCGTTACGTTTGGGTGGTAACGAATGCCGCCCTTGGCCGGACCGCGCGCGATGTTGTGTTGCACACGGTAACCTTCAAAAACCTGCACATCGCCGCCGTCCATCTTTACCGGAATAGAGACGATCAGTTGTCGCTTTGTATTGCTCAGTACTTGCCGCGTCGAATCGTCGAGATCGAGGTAATCAGCCGCCTTGTTGAACTGTTGCTTGGCAATCTCAAAAGGATTGAGTTCCTCGGCAATAGCCTCTTTGGTAACCATAAATGTCGGCTCCTGGGAAGTTAGTTTAACGAGAGCGGCTAATCCTAAAGCGTCCAAACGGCAAAGTCCACTGTTGGGCGGTACTGTGGGCGGTACTGACAAAACCACGCTCGGTCAGTCTTGTCGTAGTTGCCGGAATTCCCGTTCGGGAACAACCGTCAACGCCGCGGGGTCTAAAGAAACCGAACTCCTGCGACCCGCATGGCACCGGCAAAAGGAGAAGCAGATGTTTAATAATTTGATTGAATCCCGCTCGCATACAGGCGAGTTCAAACGCCGAGGGTCGTTCCTTCTATACACCGTCGCCGCTTACGGGTTGTGTTTTGTCGTTGCCGGCGTTGCCAGCATTTATGCTTATGACGCGCATCTTGATGAGCAGGACAGCGAAGTAGTCACGATGCTGTCGCCGGTTGATCTGCCCGCGCCTCCGAAGGCGCCGGATATTCACCAGCCGAGCCCTGCAAGACAGCCCAACAGAGAACAGATAGCTGACGTAAGGCCGGTGCTGATTGCGAGCATCAATCATCCGGAACTGACACCGCCGCCGATTTCAGCCAAACCAAATCCGATACTGCCGGTGCGGGATGGAGCCATAACCACAATCGGGCGAGACCAGTCCAACGGCGGTCCAATCGGCCCTGAGGGTCCCGGAACCGGCGGCGGCGGCAATATCGTCGCTCCGACTGTAGTCGTCGATCCCGGACCAGCGCCGCCTCTGGCGCCGACGCCTGCGCCAGTCAAGATCATCCACACCACTCGAGTGATGAACAGCGAAGCCCTGTCCCTGCCCAAGCCCGTTTATCCAGCCCTGGCCAAACAAGCGCGCGCCTCCGGTACGGTTAGTGTTCAGATCCTGATCGATGAAAAGGGCAAAGTGATCTCCGCGCATGCGTTAGGCGGACATCCATTGTTGAGTGGTGAGGCGGTCCGCGCTGCGTATCAAGCCAGATTCTCTCCGACGATCGTCGGCGACACGCCGGTGAAAGTCTCGGGGCTGATCAATTACAACTTTGTGCTGCAGTGAGACGTTGCTGCAGTGAGCTTCTCCCACTCGGCCCAAATTCGCGGTTGTTTGCACTGAGTGATTTTGCATTACCCCATAACCGGACCGAACCTCTCGCGCGGGGCGCGAGGGGCCTGCCAAGACAAAGAGGTGCGCGAGTAGTAAATCACTTGCGTACCTCTCCCGCCGTTACCGGCATTTCCGCATGATTCCCAGTGGGTGCTTGATGTCCGACAAACTTCAGTTTGTCGCTTTGGCCTGGAGGTCAACCAGAACACGACAAACTGAAGTTTGTCGGACGCGTAGTCGCCTTTCGTGAATCAGGAATGAAGATCGCTCGCAAAGAACGCAAGCACTCGCCGTTCGTATTCCGCTTTGGCAAAGGCGTGCAGATCCTGATGCCTGGCGCCGCTGACTACCCAAAACTCTTTGGGCTCGCTCGCGTTGTCGAACAGCTCGCGTGATTCAGCCAGCGTCGTGTGTTGATCTTCTGCTCCGGCGATGAAGAGTTTTGGCATTCGCAAATCTTTCACGTGATCTGAGCAAGCTTCCAGCCGCCCAAAGCACGATGGCCGCCGCCACTAACAAGAGCAGGCTGGCCAACGAGGATCGATCTGAGTTTTGGTAATCTCACGCGGGGGAAGTCGCGAGTCACGAGTCACGAGTCACGAGTCACGAGTCTGGAATCTGGAGTCTGGAATCACGAGTCCAGAGTCGAAAGTCTTGAGTCACGAGTTGCGAGTCGCGGAGTCACTCGAACACCGCGACACCCAGACTCACGACTCGCGACTCTTACAGATATCGCGTCTTCAAAATCTCGACGTGATGCACTTCGTGCCCGGCGATGATATGCGCCAGAGCGCGCACGCTGACTTCCGAGTCGTTGGCGGTCCCACGTCTGGCCCAGGCCGCATCGCTCAAGCCGCGGAAGAAATGAATGTTCGACCGGCGCAGGTGCTCGAACTCTTCCGCGAGGTCCGCCAGGGTGCGAGCGTCAAAGTCGCCGTTGAGCACGTAGTCGTCCTGCTCAAAGCCGGCCAAGGGCGACACGTCGCTGCGCGCAAACCTCATCGCACGGTAAGCGAAGACTCGCTCGCCATCGATCAAGTGGCCGACCACTTCTTTGATACTCCATTTGTCGGGAGCATAGCGGCTGTCGGCTTTCACCTCGTCAATACTTCCGAGCAGCGTCCGAGTCGCATCCAACTGCTTCCCCAACGTGGCGACAACATCCACGTCCTGAATCAGGGAAACGTACTTTTCGTAATAAGGCGGGTATTCATCCGCACCGGGTTTGGCCAGCTTGGTTTGTGGTGTTGACATGGTTTGGTCTCCAAGATTGCTTCGGGATTTATTCTATTGCCCATTCTATTGCTCGTCCCGTTTAGATAGCGGACTTGTCCGCCGTTGAACAGGGGCACAAGTGCCCCTTCTAAACGGGTGACGCGATGAGGCACAAGTGCCCTTTCTAAACGGGAAATTTTTAGGGAAGCGCCCACAACTGGCGCTTACTCACCGTCAAAGAACTTCAGCGCCATGGCGCCGTGGGTAGCGGCGCCGCCAGCGCGCAGGGCGGCGGCGACAAAAGCAGCTTCAACAAGTTCTTCTCGGGACGCGCCTGCGGCTTTCGCGCCTTTCGCGTGAGCTTCGATGCAGTACGGGCACTGCGTCGTGCAAGCGACCGCAACCGCCAGCAGCTCGCGATACTTTGGTGGAATCGCGCCGTCTGTGCGGCCGACTATGTTGTTCAGATTGAGCCAGGCATCAAAGTCCGCCGGCGCCAGTTTGCGCATTTCACCCAATAGGGCCAGGTCTTTCGGTCCGTGGTAATGATCCGACATGAATTTGTTTCCCTCCGCTTCTGCATCAATAACTTTAACGCAAAGAACGCGAAGGAAAACCGCCAAAGGAGCGCAAAACACAGCCCTTTGCGTTCATTGCGCAGAACCTTTGCGTCCTTTGCGTTTCAATCCCATAGATCCAATCGCATTCAACTTTCACAGGCAACTGGCAAACTGCGACCTGCAACTCGCAAACTGTCGCTCAGAACTGCAAAACGACCACCTGCGACTGACAGTCTAGTGTACTACGTCTCACGGATCTTAACTTATGGGGAAAGCCCTCCCTGACGGTCGGGCTTCTGCTTGGTTCAAACCACTGAAGGTACGAGAACCCAAGCAGAAGCCCGCGCGTCAGCAAGGGCTCTCGGCGCCAGCAAGGTCGCCCAACCGACCTCGAATCGCTTTGGCGATGTAACAGGATTTCTGACGCAGTATACTAGCGCCTGCAACTGACAATATGGTTCCTGCAACTGCATATCTGGTACCTGCAACTGCATATCTGGTACCTGCAACTGATAATCTGCCACCTGCGCCGCGCAAACCGGCACCTGCAACTTGCGATATGCCGGCCCAACCGAGCACTCCGCTGCGCAGGGCGGATCATACAGCCGCGCTGATTCGCACTACGTCGCCGAAATGCAGAACGCTATTAGCCCCGCCGTGACCTCCTGAATGATCTTCGCCATCTCACTGAATGGCGGATGAAATGGAGTTGGGTTGGTTTCTTTACCCCATTCTATTGTGTACGAATAGACCTTCGCTTTTTTAGCGTCGATCAAATGGCGACCGAACGCGTAGTCGTCCGAGGTGCCGGCGGTCGGGTACAGGGTCATCGACTGCTCCACTTTGTAGACTCGTCCGCGTACGGCTTTGATGGCCGTTGCCATCTTATTCGCGAGTCCGACCGCAAGTGTCTTGTCGGCGGGCGCCAGAAATTCCTTGTAAGCAGTGTCGCCGGCGATTCCGCGCTTACCGTTGAAGGCGGCGTTTTGAAAATTCATGCTCGGGTTCGAGGCCTGGTTCTCGTCATCGCCCCAGTTGTAAAGAATGTCTTCGCCATAGCTGTGAACGTCGATGAAGTAACGAATGCCGGGAAACTGATCGAACAGCCACGCGGCGTTCTTTGTCTCCGGCTCGGAAAACGCCTTGGGCCCGATGTAGACCTGGTAATCACAAGGGTCAGTGGAATTCGCAATGGGCGAAGTAGGGTCAAAGTAGGTGGGAAAGTTCCAAAGGAAATCGTAGTTGCGATTGATGTCTACGCCGACACAACTTTTTTGGGTATGGCCGGCAGGCGCCGGCCGCCGGTTCTTGCGCCACATCGCGTCGCTGGTCATGCTGAAGTTGCGACCGTCAGGGTTGCACTGCGGAAAGACATAGACGTCTTTTGTCTCAACCACTTTCTTGATTTGCGAGGCCGAAAAAGTTTGTGAGCCGATCGTGATTCCTGAATTAGCGGCGTAGGCCTGAGTCAATCGTTGCGCAAAATTGATCAGGATGTCAGCACTGCCCCACTCGCGCGCGTGTACGCCGCCGAGGAAGTAGATCGCGAGCCGCTCAGCGCCAGCGCCCTTGCCGATCTTGAGCGCATTGGAGATGCGGTTCTCCCAGGTTTTATTGGGTAATTTGATCAACTTTGTGAACGTAGTGTTCGGCGCAGCCGCAACGCCGGCCAAAGCCGTCTCAACCTCGATAACGTTGAGATAGTGCGCACTCGCAGTCACCGCCAGCGCCTCAAGCGGCACTTTTTTTGCGGCTTTGCTGACCTCCTTCTGGCGCGTCTTCCCCTCCTTGTCCGCGTTTTCCAAACGTTTGACGATCATGCCCCTGGCTTCTATCTGTCTTAACTGCGTGCCGGTCGCATGGGCATGGACGCTATAGCCGCCTTTTACTTTCTTGACCGTGTGACGAGCGACATTGATTCGGTACTTGCGCACCAAATCAGCCATTGCGTCGTAGTCTTTTCCGGTGATCTTTACGTGATAGCGTGGCATGAGTTTTCTCCTTTCAGGTGGTTAGAGGTTATTGGCAAGAACTGTAAGGTCGCCCATGGCCGAGTCGCCCGGGTTAGCGCTGAGTTAGTTTAGGAAGCTCTGAACAGTTGCCAAACATCATCTTTGAGCCCGCGAAGCGTGGCGATAGCATAAAGCCTGGGGTGGAGCGAAGCGGAACCCCAGGGATCATTGGAGCTGAAGGAAGAGCCCACGAAGTGGGCGACAGCCCTTCATCGCCAGTAGAGCACAGTTTCTTGAGCTGTCGCACGCTTTCGCGCGCTCGGTTTTCTTGCCTTCGTTATCCTGGGGTTCCGCTTCGCTCCACCCCAGGCTTTATGCTTCCACCCGCTACGCGGGTTTGGAAAAATGTCTGTCGACATCACTTGTTCAGAGTCTCCTTTAGGCTGCCTGATCAGATCGACAATGCATTCCGATCAGCTACTTCTTCTCGGGGAACTTGAAACCGATGTACGTGCCGGAGCTGAGCCCCATCAGACCCAACAGTGTCGGGCTGAAGTCCGGCATATTGAGATTGTTATAGACCGACGAGACAAAGATGATTCCCAGCACAATCGTCCAAGCAAAGATTTGAAAGCGATGAAAGCTGTAGCCGCTCGAATCGGAAAGGATGTCTTTCAGGAATCCTGCCGAGGCGCTTGCTGAGGCGGGCCGCGTCAGACCGTGGATCTGTTCGTTAACCTGGGCTAGTCGGGTGCGATTGTCCTGCAACTGTTTATCGCAATTCGAAACGTCGTCAGGCGCAGCGCCGGCAAGCGCCTTGAGGTTATCAAGCTGCGCTTGTCCTTCGCCGACACTCTGTTCGAGCGTCAGCTTTTCAGCGCTAAGGTCCGACAGTTTTGTGTCCTGCGCGGTATCTTTACTCGAATCGATCATGGCCTCGCTCAAAGCGGTGCCGGCGCTGATTCCCATCAGCCCCAGTAACGACGCGGTAATCGTATCCAGCGCGTTGGTGATCAGCCAGATCACCAGATACGACGTGTAGATCAGAAAGAACCAAAACGCCATCTGCGTGCGGCCCAAATTGTAAGGCCTGAGTCTTCCCGCAGCCGGAGCAGGGCCGGGTTCGCGAATGATATTCGTCTTTCTGGCCAACCAGAAGAAAAGAATCAAGGTGAACAGGACCACCAGCAAAGAGATCACGCCGTACTTGGGCGAGATCACCGTCAGTGGGAGCTTGTTGGTTTCGTCGAAGACAGAATCAAACGGCACCTTGTCTTCTGGTCCAACGGTGAAGGCCACAGGGCGCAGCAGTCCTTGCGGCTCGCCGAGTAGATCAGTCCAGACTTCTTTGTTCTCCGGTGTCATCTCCAGGTGAAACAGCAGGTGATTCATGGACGAATGAATCTCGTCCGGATAGTTGCCCCGGATGGCGCGGCCATTGATGTACGGCACCAGTTTTTTTGGATCGTTTTTGGTGTCGCTCATCCACTCTGCCAGATGCTCCACTTCAATCCGGATGGTGTCGTCGAGTTCCAGGTGGCCCTCGACCCTCTTCGTCACTCTCGGCCCGTTGGGTACGACGGTAGCAGCTTGCCCGGTACTTGCGGGAGCGGTGGGCGAGGGACTACTTCGCGGAGCGGGGGTCGTTGCCGGGCTGGCAGCGGAGGTCGGATCACTCTGGGCTGTCGTATTAATCGAGGCGACAAGCAACAACCCGGCAAGCGCAGCAAGCGGAAGCGAAACCATGACTTTCTTTCTCATAGACTCTCCTATTGCTGGGCAAGTTTTTCTAAATACGTGAAGTAAAGTGCTGACGCTTTTATCCCAAGTGCTACGGCAAGTCAATGACTGTAGCGCAAGCTGTCAACTTGCGCCCGAGCCGCTCAGCCTCTCAACACCATCGCAAGCTAACAGCTTAGGCTACTTTCGCTTTCTAAAAACGATCCACGCGGGCACCAGCATCATGGCAAAGAAGTTGAGGATGTATGCCTGCTTAAAGAAAGTCAGTGATAACAGTTGGGCGCCGCTGATGAGCACGATCAGCCGCCGCAGCCAGTCGCGGTCGTCCATCAACAACGCCAGCGGCAAAATCATGCCCAGGTACCAGGCATTGAACTTTGAACTGACGACGCAGATCAGCACGAACATGATCAGCAGAGACTTTCTGGTGAGCGTCGTCGAGGAAAAGTTTTTGCGGATCGTGACCATGACCAACTGGGCCAGCAGGAACAAAGCGAAGCCTAAACGCAGGGTATTCTTGATGAGCCAACTCACCGGGTCGTGAAACTGAGCCAGCGGACGAATCAGGCGGGCGATATTCTCGAAGATGTGAATCAGAAAGGAATGCAGTGAATTATCAATCAGGGTGGCATTTGAGGCGATGTCCTCAAGCCGGAACATTCCCCAGTCTTGAATATACGGCAAGGCAGCCAGGACCAGGATGGCCGCTCCGATCAGGCAACTGAGAATCGCTGTTTTCCAACCGTGATTCTTGATCACGAAAATCAGCGCAAAAGGGATCAAGATCGCAGGACCGTACTTCAAGAGCGTCGCCACCACCAGCACCGGAATGATCCATAAGCCGGCGCCGGCTACTCCCAGGTACATCGCCAACAACACCAGACAACCGGTTAGAATATCGTTGTGGCCGTTGGCGATTTCGTGCATCAGGATCAACGGATTCCACATGAAAAGGTAGAGACTGACAATCGGCTTGGCGTGGCCCAACCGGCGCGCTCCCGCCCAAATCAGCCACGCCGCAACTCCATAGGCCAGCGCATTAATTGCCTTGAACAACGCCAGCGTCAGGGCCCAGTGACCATTGCCGATCCACGAAAAGAGTCTGGCCAGCAGGGTAAAGAGAAAGCCGTATGGATTGGGGTTATAGATCCAGTGGTCCGAGATCATCGGATCGCTCTGCCATCCGGGTATGTCGGCGACAAAATGAACGTACGGATTCTGGTGATAGTGAACTTGCTGCCAGCCGCGATTGATATAGCCAAAAACGTCCGTGGAGTGGAACGGATAAATCACGCAAGCCAGAATGCAAAACAGAGCGCCAAAACCGCACACCAGGCGCGGTGAAATTTCAGATTTCAAGTCTGAATTACCTGAGCTGGTTACGAGGCGATAGCCTTTCCAAAACAGCACCAGCAACGAAACGCAAATGAACCACGCAAAGATTTGCTTCGCCATGCGGCCGTGCGCCGCCGGCCCCTTGAAGTAGAAAACTATGGTGCAGAGATAGACGACCGCAGTCAGTGAGCCGACGCGACCGAGGCCCCATCCAGAGGATCTTGACGAATTGTGCTCCATTTACCCGCCGGGACGATCCTGCCGCCACACGGATTAGAGTCCGATAGTCTGGCGGTAGGAAATTGCGAGCGACTTCGGAGGCTTAGACGGCGGCGGCTACCCTTTTGTCTGAGTCGGCTGGAAACCTTTACCAAGTATTTACCGAAAACTGACACGATTCTACAAACGGAACTCTTATGAAACAGAACTGGGCCGAGATCGTGGCCCACAGGCTCGTCTCCTCTGCGTCCACCCCGCGATGCATCGGTGTCTTCTTCGAAACACGTCTTTGGAATTGCTCCGTTTAGACAGGGCGCTTGTGCCCCGTTGCGTCGGCGGACAAGTCCGCTATCTAAACGGAGTAAGCGATGAGTCATCCTTGCTAACGCAGATTGCGGCGCGAAATACAGCCATCGACAGCAGCGTCATTCCAATACTGAAACATCCACAGGCTGTTAGCAGGCGGCTAACAAACACGCCTAAGAAAAGCTTTGTCGTCAGCGACGTGAGGACAACTGAAACTATCACCAGGGCGCGAAAGATCCGATCAGTAGTTATCTGACAGTACCAAATATGGACCACGTAAATGAATGAAGGAATCAACACCACCAGGTGCGGAATTTCTGTCACAGGGGAAAACAGCGGCATCAAGCTGAACACAAAAGCAAATCCGCCCCAACGTGAAATCAGTTCCGGGGCGTCTCGAAATCGATTCGCATACAAAACAATCGACAGGGCAATAGCGAGCATCGCAAACACAGTGAGTAGCTGAACAATTCTCTTTGGCAATTCAATAATCGTCACCCGGTATAGCTTCCCTTTGTAATCGAACGCGTCCGCCTTTGAGAAAAACCGATCGGCCTGGGCTCTGAGCGATAGGTTTCCCGTGCCGGACCAGCTACCCGATCCCTGCGGTTCGGAAAACACGACGGCCTCAAGCCATTCTCGGTGATAGTCTAAATCTCTGCGTAGACCGACTATCGAAGCTGGAAGCAACACCGCTATGACTCCCGCCAGCAAGATCCCGGGCAACACTTTGTGGTTGCGTCTCGCCAAAA
>Ga0179594_10000303_pt1 | contig 12403 bp, 1 predicted proteins | sample CZOMad1_1_08_16f_FD_148625 | JGI IMG/M metagenome (GOLD analysis project Ga0179594, IMG submission 148625) | Vadose zone soil fungal communities from Angelo Coast Range Reserve, California, USA - CZOMad1_1_08_16fungal (Illumina Assembly) | ecosystem: Environmental > Terrestrial > Soil > Vadose...
GGCGACGCTCTTTATGACGCTGCTGGCCGCGTTCAAAACTCTGCTGTTCCGCTACACGGGGCAGACGGACATCGTCGTCGGTACGCCCATCGCCGGGCGCAATCGCGCCGACATCGAAAGCCTCATCGGTTTCTTCGTCAACACGCAGGCGATTCGCACGCAGTTGTCCGCCGAGATGAGCTTCAAAGAGTTGCTGGCCCAGGTGCGTGCGGCGGTGCTGGAAGCTCACGCGCGGCAGGATTTGCCTTTTGAAAAACTGGTCGAAGAGTTGCAACCCGAACGGAGCCTCAGCCACACGCCGATTTTTCAGGTGATGTTCGCCCTGCAAAATGTTCCGATGCCGCCGCTCGAATTACGGGGACTGACCGTGACTTCGCTGGAGGCCGTCGTCAAGACTTCAAAGTTCGATTTCTCGTTGTCTTGGGAAGAAAAGGCGGACAGTCTTGTCGGGGCGTTGGAGTACAACACAGACCTCTTTGACGCGGCGACGATGACGCGCCTATTCGGTCACTACCGGCGGCTACTCGAAGATGTGGTGAGAACCGCGGAAACGAAACTCGGTGATTTGCAGTTGCTGACCGGGGCCGAGCGTCAGCAGTTGCTTGTTGACTGGAATGACTCAGGGCCGCACGACGCTTCTTCGGTATGTGTCCAGCAACAGTTTGAGCGTCAGGCTGAAGCAGCACCCGATGCGCCCGCCGTGCTGTGCGAAGAGACGGTGCTGAGCTACGGAGAGTTGAACCGGCGTGCGAATGCCGTGGCGCACCGCCTGCGCCGTCTCGGGGTTCACGCGGAAAGTATCATCGGCATTTGCGTCGAACGTTCTTTCGATATGGTGGTCGGCGTGCTGGGCATTCTTAAGGCAGGCGGAGCATACGTGCCGCTCGACCCGAATTATCCGCGAGAGCGCGTGAGTTTCATGTTGCAGGATTGCGGCGCGTCCGTACTCCTCACTCAGCGGGCGCTGCTGGAAAAATTACCGGTTCACCACCAGGCATCCACAATCTGTCTGGATGACGATTGGGAGCCGGCGGCTGATGACGAGACACAAAGCCCGCCGGGCAATATAGATGCCGATAACCTCGCATACGTAATCTACACGTCAGGTTCGACCGGGCGGCCGAAAGGCGTTGGCGTCTCGCACGCCGCGCTCCTGAATCTCGTCTCCTGGCATCTTTCGGCCTTTAAGATCTCTGCTTCTGACCGCGCGACACTGCTCGCAGGCGTCGGCTTCGATGCTTCGGTATGGGAACTGTGGCCTTACTTGTGTTGCGGCGCATCGCTCGATCTACCGGCGGATGATGTGCGCTCCTCGCCCGAACGACTGCGCGACTGGTTGACGCTACGCGAGGTCACGATCAGTTTCGTGCCGACTCCGGTGGCCGAGCCGATGCTTGGTTTAGAGTGGCGGGGACAGACCAAACTAAGAACATTGTTGACTGGTGGGGACAGACTGCACACCTGGCCGTGTTTGTCGTTGCCTTTCGAAGTGGTCAATAACTATGGGCCGACCGAGAACGCAGTAGTCAGTACCTCAGGCTTAATCAGCCGCGAAGACGCAGCGGCCGGCACAGCGCCGGCGCTGGGAAGGCCAATAGGGAATGTAGGCGTTTACATCGTGGACCAGCGCGGCGAACCGGTGCCGGTAGGTGTAGCCGGAGAGCTGTGGGTCGGAGGAGATAATCTGTCGAGAGGGTATTTGAACCGACAGGAGATGACGGCGGAAAGATTTTTGCCCGACGCGTTGAGCGGTAAGGCGGGAGCGAGGCTGTACCGGACGGGCGACCTGGCGAGGTACTTACCCGACGGCGCGATTGAGTTTCTTGGCCGCATTGGCAGTCAGGTGAAAATACGCGGGCATCGAATCGAGTTGGGTGAAATTGAGACGGCGTTGCGCGAGGCGGCCGGTGTGCGCGAGGCAGTTGTGCAGTGCCGAGAAGAGCGCGTGGGAGAACAATGTTTAGTTGCTTATGTGGTGCCCGATGATCACGCCGGAGTGGTGACGAGCAACGACCTGCGAGGCGTGCTCCGAGAAAAACTACCGGACTACATGGTGCCTGCGTTCTTTGTCATGCTCAACGAACTGCCGATCACGGACAACGGCAAAATCGACCGGCGCGCTCTACCCGCGCCGGCGCCTGCGGAAGTGGAGGATGATCCGGCGGCGCCACGCACGCCGACGGAAGAATTGTTGTCAAACATCTGGACGGAGATTCTACATTTGCGAAGAGTCGGCTTGCATGACAACTTCTTCGAGCTGGGCGGCCATTCGCTGCTCGCCACCCAGGTCGTTTCACGTGTGCGGGAAACTTTCAGCCTCGAGTTGCCTCTGCGGGCCTTGTTTGAAAGCGCGACGATTGCGGAATTGGCCCAGAGTGTCGAGAGTTCTCTACACTCCGGCGCCGGCGGGACGTTGGCGCCGATTGAGCGGGTGGATCGAGAAAAGAATCTACCGCTGTCCTTTGCCCAGCAGCGTCTCTGGTTCATCGACAAACTCTCATCACGTAATACCGTCTATAACATTCAAGTGGCCGTGCGACTGACGGGCCAGTTAGACCATCTCGCGCTGGAAAAAGCTCTCAATGAAATCATCAGGCGGCACGAAGCTCTGCGTACGACGTTCGCCGTCTGCGACGAGCTGCCCATACAGGTCATAGCGCCTGAGTACGCGATCTCATTGCCTCTCGTCCATGTCTCGGAGGCTGTGCCGAGTGAGCGCGAAACGACGATCGAACGCATCTACGCTGAAGAAGGGCGCCACGCATTCGACCTTGCGAAACTGCCGCTGCTTCGTTTCCGTCTCTTGAAACTCACTGAGACCGAGCATGCACTACTGCTGACCATGCATCACATCGTCTCTGACGGCTGGTCAATGGGAGTGATCACGCACGAGGTCGCTTCGCTCTATCAGGCATTCACTACAGCTCAACCGTCGCCGCTCCGCGAATTGGCCGTGCAGTACGCGGACTTTGCTAACTGGCAACGCGAGTGGCTGCAGGGCGAAGTTCTGGAAGATCAACTTGCCTACTGGAAAAGGCAACTCGGCTATCAACTCCCTACATTGAAACTGCCGACGGATCGCCCACGTCCGACGGTTCAAAGTTTCCGAGGCGAGCGACGTCTTTTCACTTTGCCAGTTGAACTCTCGGAGTCGCTTAAGGATTTCAGCCGCCGCGAGGGTGTGACGCTCTACATGCTGATGCTCGCGGCTTTCAAAGTTCTGCTCTATCGCTACAGCGCGCAGGATGACATCGTCGTCGGCACCGACATCGCCAATCGCAACCGCAGTGAGATTGAGCCCCTCATTGGTTTCTTTGCCAATCAACTTGTGCTGCGCACAGACTTATCCGGCAACCCGACTTTCCGCGAATTGTTGCGCCGCGTTCGGGAAGTGACGCTGGGCGCGTACGCGCATCAGGATATGCCGTTTGAGAGATTGGTTGAGGAACTGCAGCCCGAGCGCGACCTGAGCCGCAACCCGCTCTTTCAGGTGATGTTCATCTTTCAAAACAATCCCATGCCGGCGCTCGAAATCGGGAATTTAGCAATCGAGCCGATTGAGATGACGGAAGCGACAACGGCCTTTGATATCAGTGTGGCCATCAGACAGATTCCGCGCGGTGGGCTTACAGGTTCGGTGCGTTACAGCACGGACTTGTTTGACGTTTCGACTATCGAGCGCATGATCGGACATTACCAAACCTTGTTGCGTTCCGTCGTGGCGGACGGCGATGCGCGCCTAAACTCACTTGAGATACTCACCGAGGAAGAGAACAAGCATAAGGCCGAAAATAAAGAAGAGCGCAAGGAATTGAAGCTGAAAAAACTGTTAGGCACTAAGCCGAAGGCCGTCAAGCTGTCGGAACGAACCCTGGTCAAAGAGTCGTGGCTAAATCCGCGGGAGAGTCTGCCGATAGTCTTCCAGCCGGAGTATGAAGGAGTGGATCTGGTTACCTGGGCCAGGCAGAACCGGGACACGATCGAGGGCCGGCTGCAACAGCACGGGGCGCTGCTTTTCCGTGGGTTCGATACTCGTTCGCTGAGCAGCTTTGAGCAGTTCGCTAAAACGATCGCTCCGTCACTAATGGCCTACGGCGAGCGATCTTCACCGCGTCACGTGCTGAGCGGCAACATTTACACCTCGACCGATCACCCAGCCGATCAGCACATACTGCTCCACAACGAACAATCCTACACGCTCAACTGGCCGATGAAGATTTGGTTTTTTTGTCTACAGCCGGCGCGCCAGGGCGGTCGCACGCCCATCGCCGACAGCCGCCGGATTTTCCGCGGTCTGCCATCGTCACTGGTTGAAAAGTTTGTAGAGAAACAGGTGATGTACATGCGCAACTATGGCGACATGCTGGGACTGCCCTGGCAGGAAGCGTTCCAGACTGACGACAAACGGGTCGTCGAAGAGCATTGCCGCCGCGACTGTATTCAGTTTGAGTGGAAGGATGAAAACCGGCTGCGCACGAAACAAATTCGACCGGCGGTCAGAACACACCCGCGCACCGGAGAGACTGTCTGGTTCAATCACGCCGTCTTCTTCAACGTTCACAGTTTGGACACTGCGGCTCGCGAATCTCTGCGCTCGGGCATTGACGACCGGGATCTTCCCTTTAACACTTTCTACGGCGACGGTTCGCTAATCGAGGCGTCCGTTATCGAGCAAATCTACGACACGTACCGGCAAGAGCAAGTCGTCTTCGAGTGGCAGACGGGAGACATCCTGATGCTCGATAACATGCTCGTTGCGCATGGGCGCGAACCTTTCGTCGCGCCACGCGAAATAGCCGTGGCGATGGCCGAACCACATTCACAGTTGAACGGTTCCTGAACTTTGCGGGCTTTGCGCCTTTGCGTGAAAAGTCTTCCCAGTTGTGACGAAAGCGTCTCACGCAAAGGCGCAAAGCCCGCAAAGACAAGCAAACTTGACTCATTCGCATCAAGTTTTACCTGACAAGCAATCTAGACTCCCAAAGAACTATGCAATCAACAATCATTGTTGAAGGCTTCCGTCTCTCGCCTCAGCAGCGGCGGCTGTGGAGCCTGCAGCAAGACGCTACGCTTGATGGCCTGGCCTTTGGCTCGCACGTCGTGTTGCTGCTTGAAGGCGAACTGCGATCCGAAGCACTGCGCGACGCTCTGCAAAAAGTGTGCGCGCGGCACGAGTCCCTGCGCAGCACCTTTCGACGCGTGCCAGGCGTGGTGATGCCGGTTCTGTCTGTGGATGATGGCCTCACTCCTTCATGGCGCATGGTTGACCTGAGCGGGACGAATGGGCGAGAGCAAGTGGCTTTAGACGAAGAGTTGCTGGCACTGGAACGCCGCAGCCGGTTCGACCTTGAGGCCGGCCCGCTGGTGCATGCGACATTGTTTCTGCTTTCACCGGGGCGTCACTTGTTGTCTGTCAGTTTGCCCGCGCTTTGTGCTGATCTCCGCACATTGGGCAATCTGTCTGCAGAGCTAAGCAAATGTTACTCGGAGGTGGTTGCGGGCAGCGAGATAGAGGGCGAGCCGTTCCCGTACATTCAGTTCGCCGAATGGCAAAACTCTCTCTGGGAGGAAGGGGACGCCGCGGAAGGAACTGAATATTGGAAGAGACTAGATCTTTCCGCCGCATCTGCCGTCCTGCCTTGCCAGAATATTCGCCAACGCGTTGGCTCAAACATATCTGGCGAGCTTAAGTCGGTGAAACTGATGTTGGCGCCGGATTATACGGCCCGCGCCGCCGCCCTCGCAAAGAAGTATGAGACGACGCGCGCAACCGTCCTGCTCTCTGCATGGCAGACGCTCATTTGGCGGCTGACGCAAGAGTCGGCCGTGATTGGTAACGTGTGCGACGGCAGGCCATACGAACTGCTGCACGACGCGTTCGGGTTGTTTGCGCGCGTGTTGCCGGTATGGTGCCAGTTTAGCGACGGCCTGCGCTTCGGCGAAGTCATCGCACAGATAGATAGCTGCCAACGTGAAACAGAAGAGTGGCAGGATTATTTCGACTGGGACCAGGCGGCGGAAGGCGCCCTGAGGTACTTCTCTTTCGGTTACGAATACGCAGAGCTGCCGCTGGCGCGACGTGAAGGCGGCCTGCAAATCTCTGTGTATCGCCAGTATTGTTACAGCGAACGATTTGATCTGAAGCTCTCTTGCGCCGTGACGGGCGCCGCACTGGAGTTAGAGTTTCAATACGACAGCGCGTTATTCCGCGAGGACGATGTCCGCCACCTTGCCGGACAGTTTCAGACGCTGCTCGATGTTGCACTCGCCAACCCTGAAGCTTTGGTCGAGGAGCTTGAAATTGTCAGCGTTGCCGAGCGGCAGCAGGTACTGTTCGAGTGGAATAAGACAAAGCGCGACTACCGGCAGCACCAATGTCTTCATCAACTCTTCGAGCAGCAGGTCGAGCGCACGCCGGACGCGCTGGCCGCAGTCTTTCAGGACCAGCGACTGACGTTTGCGGAATTGAACCGGCGGGCTAACCAATTAGCGCGTCACCTGCAGACGCAGGGTGTTGGGCCGGAAACTCCAGTCGGTCTTTGCGTCTTGAGCTCGCTGGAGATGCTCGTCGGCGTGCTCGGAATTCTGAAGGCCGGCGGAGCTTACCTGCCGCTCGACCCACGCAACCCGCACCAACGCCTTAATCAGGTGTTGAAGGATGCCGGGGTCTCTGTGGTGCTGACACAGGAGCACTTATCAACTGGACGGTTTGAGGCTGCCACACAACTCATTCGTCTTGACACCGATTGGGAGACGATCGCGGCAGAGAGCGTCGAGAACCCTGGAAGCCCGCCGGCTGCGGATAATCTCGCTTACATAATTTACACCTCGGGCTCGACCGGGCAGCCGGCGGGCGTGATGATTCAGCACCTTTCTGTTGTCAACCTGGCCGCCGCGCTGCAGGAGGAGATCTACGCCGGGTTAGGCTCTGCGCTCAAGGTTGGGCTTAGCGCTCCGCTGGCCTTTGATGCGTCGGTGAAGCAGCTTCTGCAACTGTGCTCCGGCCATGCCCTTTACCTGCTGCCGGAAGAACTGCGGCTCGATGCCGTGCGCGCGCTTGCTTATTTGGACGAGCAGGCACTGGATGTTCTTGATTGCACTCCTGCTCAATTAAAGCTTCTGCTGGCCGCGGGGCTAAATAAATATGCGAGGAGCGGGCCGAGGATGATGCTTGTCGGCGGCGAGGCCCTCGATGAATCTCTCTGGTCTCGGCTCGCCGAAGATCAACGAACGCGTTTCTATAATGTTTACGGTCCTACCGAATGCACCGTTGATGCGACGTGGGTTCCCGTGACGAGCCCGCCGGAACGTCCGACCATTGGCCGTCCGATACCCAACACAGAAGTCTACATTCTTGACAAGGATCTCGAACCGGTGGGGATTGACCTGACCGGAGAACTCTACATCGGCGGCAGTGGAGTCGCTCGCGGTTATCTCAACTGGCCGGAGAGGACGGCTGAAAGATTTGTCCCCGATGGGTTGAGTGGAAAAGCAGGCGCCAGGTTGTATCGAACGGGAGACTTGGGCAGATATTCACGGGACGGCTCAATTAATTTCATCGGTCGCAATGATTCGCAGGTCAAAGTACGCGGGCATCGCATCGAGACAGGAGAGATTGAGGCCGTGCTTCGTCAACACGAGAAGGTGCGGGAAGCAGTTGTCATGGTTCGCGAAGGTCCGAGCGCGGATGTGCGGTTGGTTGGATACGTGGTTGCGGAGGGCTCCGAGCCGGTGGAGGTGGGTGAGTTGCGGCAGTTGCTGAACGAGCAATTGCCCGACTATATGTCGCCGTCGTTCCTGGTGGTGATTGACGAGTTGCCGTTGACGCGTAACGGCAAGATTGATCGCCGCGCGCTCCCGGCTCCCGAAGCAGTGCGTACGCCGGATGAGCACTACGTGGCTCCGCGCAACGAGATTGAAGAAGCGATTACACGCGTCTGGCAAGAGGTCCTCGGAGTCGAACGTATCGGAGTGGATGATAATTTTTTCGATGCCGGAGGACATTCGCTGCTGATGGTCCAGGTGCATAACAAGCTGAGCGCAGCTTTCGGAAAGGACGTTTCCATTGTCGAGATGTTTGCGAGACCGACGATTAGCGCGCTCGCCGAGTATTTCAGAGACAGCAACGGTCACAAACCTACATTTCAAAAAGTCATGGACCGTGCTGCGCGCCGGAAGCAGGCAGTCAGCGGGCGCCAATGATGAATAGTTAAAGGAAGCAGGACCGATGAGTAATTCTACGAGTGTGTATCAAGCTGCGGGGGTTGCCATTATCGGAATGGCCGGACGCTTTCCGGGTGCGAATGACATCGCCGAATACTGGCGTAACCTGCAGGACGGCGTTGAGTCGATCATGTTCTTCACCGACGAAGAGTTGCGGGACGCGGGCGTAGAAGCGGCGCGGCTGAGCGCTCCGAACTACATCAAGGCGAAAGGTGCGGTTGCAAACGGTGACGCGTTCGACGCGAGTTTCTTTGGTTTCACGCCCCGCGAGGCGGAGATTATGGATCCGCAACATCGCCTCTTCATGGAGTGTGTGTGGACGGCCCTGGAAAACGCGGGTTACGACCCCGATAGCTATGAAGGCTCGATCGGTCTTTACGGCGGCGAGGGTATGAACACCTACCTGCTGTTGAATCTCATGTCGAACCCGGATCTGCTTGAATCGGTCGGTCTGTTGCAAGCGTCCGTCCAGAACCGAGGCGACCACCTGACCACGCACGTTGCCTATGAGTTAAACCTCAAGGGGCCGAGCCTGACGATCCAGACCGCCTGCTCGACCTCGCTCGTCGCTGTGCACACCGCCTGCCAAAGTTTGCTCAACTACGAATGCGACATCGCGCTTGCCGGAGGCGTGACAATCACCGTGCCGCTCAAGAACGGTTACACCTATCTCGAAGGCGGCATCTATTCGCCGGACGGGCACTGCCGCGCCTTCGATGAGCGGGCGCAGGGAACTGTGGAAGGAAATGGTGTCGGCGTGGTCGCCTTGAAGCGTTTAGCCGATGCGCTGCTTGACGGTGACACGATCCACGCAGTAATCAGAGGGTCTGCGGTCAACAACGATGGTTCACTGAAAGTCGGCTACACGGCCCCGGGCGTCAGCGGTCAGGCCGAAGTCATCGCCGAGGCCCACGCCGTGAGCAGCGTCAATCCTGAAACCATCACTTACGTCGAGACTCACGGAACCGGAACGTCTCTCGGAGACCCGGTCGAAATCGAGGCACTGACGCAGGCTTTCCGTCATGGCACGGAGGCGAAGAGATTTTGCGGCCTTGGTTCGGTGAAGACGAATATTGGTCATCTCGATGCCGCCGCCGGCGTGGCTGGTCTGATTAAGACAGTACTGGCGCTCGAGCATCGGCAACTTCCGCCCACCCTCAATTTTGAAAATGAAAACCCACGGATTGATTTCGCGAACAGCCCCTTCTACGTCAACACGAAATTGTCTGAGTGGAAGAGCGGGGACGGCAATCCGCGTCGTGCGGGGGTGAGTTCTTTCGGTATCGGCGGAACCAACGCGCATGTCGTGCTCGAGGAAGCGCCCGAGCCCGAGCCCTCCGCGTCAATCGGGAGCTGGCAACTGCTTCCGCTCTCGGCGCGCACGAGCGCGGCGCTCGACGCTGCGACCGTCAATCTTCACGCGCACTTGAAAGAACACCCGGCGCTCGATCTGTCGGACGCGGCCCACACGCTGCAGGTCGGCAGGAAGAAGTTCAATCACCGGCGCGTCGTGGTCTGCCGTGATGTGGAAGATGCAGTGCGGGCGTTGGATACGCTGGATGCGAAGCATGTTTTTACGAGCCTCCAGGAGCCGCGCGAGCGCCCCGTCGTCTTCATGTTTCCCGGACAGGGCGCACAGTACGTCCGCATGGGTTTGGAGCTGTACCGCGCCGAATCGGTCTTTCGCGAGCAGATTGATATTTGCTCAGAGATGCTCAAGCCGCATCTCGGTTTCGACCTGCGCGAGGTGCTTTACCCAACTGACGATCAGCTTGCGGAGGCGCAGCAGAAACTCAATCAAACGTTTGTGACTCAGCCCGCGCTCTTTGTCACCGAACACGCGCTGGCGAGGCAATGGATGGAGTGGGGCGTCAATCCACAGGCGATGATCGGCCACAGCATCGGCGAATATGTCGCGGCCTGTCTGGCCGGGGTCTTCTCGCTCGCAGATGCGCTGCGAATGGTCGCGGCGCGCGGGCGACTGATACAAAGCCTGCCGTCAGGCTCGATGCTCGTCATCTCTTTGCCGGAGCAGAAGCTGCGCTCGCTTCTTGAGCTGCGGCCACAACTATCTCTGGCCGCGATCAACGCTCCGGGGTTGTGCACAGTGGCGGGCACAAAAGAAGCGGTTGACGAACTTGAAGAAGAGTTGAAGGCGGAAGGACTTTTTTGCCGGCGTTTGCAGACATCCCACGCCTTTCATTCGCCGATGATGGAACCGATTCTCAAACCATTCATCGAAGAAGTATCAAAGGCCACGTTGAACGCGCCATCCATTGCTTATCTTTCAAATGTTACGGGCAATTGGATCAGGACGGAAGAAGCCACTGACCCGGCTTACTGGGCCCAACACATTCGCCAGACAGTGCTTTTCAATAACGGAGTGAGCGAGCTCTTCAAGAACCCCGAACACCTGCTGCTCGAAGTCGGGCCGGGAAACACGTTAACCGTGTTGGCCCGTCATCACCCGCGACGTGGTGCGGGCCAGTTGGTGCTTTCCTCTCTGCGCCGGGCTGATGAGCAGGAGCCAGACGAAGCCTTCATGTTGACCACGCTCGGGCGTCTGTGGCTCGCAAACGTCAAAGTAGACTGGACGAAATTATCCGGCGGAGAGCGCCGCCATCGCGTGCCCTTGCCAACGTACCCATTCGAGCGGCAGCGTTATTGGATTGAGCCACAGGCTGGCTCTGGCCTGGCAGCGAGACGAAGTGTTTTGCACAAGGATCCGGAGATTGCCAACTGGTTTTACACCCCTTCATGGCGCCGGTCGGAGGCGCCCTCGACAAACAGCGCCCTGGCTCGCGAGCGGCGGCGCTGGCTAATCTTCGCCGACGAGTGTGGCATCGGGGATGGATTGAAGCAGCGGCTCGAAGGGCTGGGACACGAGGTCATCATCGTCCGGATGGGAGACGAGTTTAGCCGGACGGACCACGCGACCTACACGATTAATCCTGGCCGGCGCGATGACTACACGGCACTACTCAAAGAAATCGGAGCGGTCAGCGATACCTCGCAAACGATAGTGCACCTGTGGAACGTAACGCCGCAGTGGCAGGTTATCGAGGCCGAGCAGTTGCAGTCACGGGCGTTCTACAGTCTGCTCTTTCTCGCTCAGGTACTCGGCGATCAACTACTCACGTTGACGCCTGCCGACGTGCACGCAGAGGAGAAGCTTAACCTTTGCGTCGTCTCAAACAACCTGCAAGAGGTGACGGGAGAGGAAGACCTTTGCCCTGAGAAGGCGACGCTCTTAGGCCCCTGCCGCGTGATTACGCAGGAGTATCAGAACATCACCTGCCGAAGCATCGACGTGGTTGTGCCGGAAGCTGGAAGCGCGCAACAGCAACGGTTGGTAGACGACCTCCTGGCTGAGACCGCCAGCGAAAATTCAGATCTGGTGATCGCTTACAGGGGTCGTCATCGCTGGGTGCAGGACTTCGAACAAATCCGGCTTGATGTCGCCGACGCGACGCCGCCCAACCTGAGAGATCGCGGAATCTATCTCGTTACCGGCGGCATGGGCGGCATGGGATTGGAGTTGGCCCAATACCTCGCGAGTGCGGTCAACGCGAGACTCGTTTTAGTTGGCCGGACGCCCTTGCCCGCCCGCGAGGAATGGGATAGATGGCTTACTACTCACGACGAGAGCGATGAAGTCGGTCACCGGATTCTAAAAATTCGCGCGATTGAGGAAGCCGGAGGCGAAGTTCTTGTGGCTGCGGCGGATGTCACCGACAGAGAAAAGATGACGAACGTGCTCGAGCAGGCGCGCCGCCGTTTTGGTGAGATCAATGGTGTCATTCATGCGGCGGGTGTGGCGGGCGGCGGCATCGTCCAAATAAAAACGCCCGCTATGGCTGCCAACGTGCTCGCCCCGAAAGTTGCGGGCACACGCGTGCTCGATCATCTATTCCAGGATACGCCGCTCGATTTCTTCGTCATGTGCTCTTCCCGCAGCTCGATTCTCGGCGGTTTCGGTAACGTCGATTACTGCGCCGCCAACGCCTACCTTGATGCTTTTGCCCAGTACAAGCGGTTGAAAAACGGAGCCGCGACGGTTTCGATTGATTGGGACGCGTGGCAGTCGGTTGGCATGCTCGTCAAAACAGCCGCGCGCTTAGGGGGCAACGAAGTTCCGCCGCAAGGGGATGAGCGGAGCGATGTTTACGATGTCAGCAGG
>Ga0179594_10000304_pt1 | contig 12398 bp, 6 predicted proteins | sample CZOMad1_1_08_16f_FD_148625 | JGI IMG/M metagenome (GOLD analysis project Ga0179594, IMG submission 148625) | Vadose zone soil fungal communities from Angelo Coast Range Reserve, California, USA - CZOMad1_1_08_16fungal (Illumina Assembly) | ecosystem: Environmental > Terrestrial > Soil > Vadose...
AAATTTACCGCTGAGCAGGACGGGTTGAGCTACCTGGCAAAACAGACCGGCGGCATGTTTGTCCACGATACCAACGATCTGAACGATGGTCTCCGCCGCGTGCTCGAAGAGGAACAAGGGTACTATCTGATTGCTTATCGCCCCGATGACGCAGACTCACAACCCTCGCGCGAACGGGGACTAGCCTACAAAGTGACTCTGCGGCTGAACCGGCCGGGTCTTTTGGTCAGGACCCGAAGTGCTTTCCATAAAGTGACACCCAGGAAAGAATCGGTCAGCTCACCCAAAACGAAGGAAGAGTCGTTGCGCGAGGCGCTGAACTCTGCACTGGTCCAAGAAGATGTGCATCTGAAGATGACGGCACTCTTTATCGGTCGCACTCAGGTGAAGATTCTTCTGCACGTGAATGCCCGGGATATGGAGTTCACGAAATCTCAGGAAAACTTTTACAACGGTTCTTTCGATGTTACCGCCGTCGCCTTCGACATGAGTGGAAAGGTGGTGAAGCAGATTGGACGAACGCAGACGCTGCACCTTAACGGCGACAGTTTCGAGCGGCTGCTTCGCGACGGATTTGTCTACTCGCTGACGCTTCCCATTGTGACTGCGGGCGCCTACCAAATGCGCCTGGCGCTGCGCGATGGCGGCTCGGGAAAGGTTGGCTCTGATTCCCAGTTCGTCGAAGTGCCGGACCTCAAGAAGCCTCGACTTACTCTTTCAGGACTGATCGTGCAAGCCCTTGGCCGAGAGCTTTCAACCATGCGCGCTCCCGAATCAATGGGCGCGTCTGAGACGAGCAGCGGACCCGCCGTGCGCCGGTTCAAGGCCGGGGATATGGTTGTTTATTCCTACCTGGTTAATGGCGCCCGGCGAAACGGCAAGCCTGTACCTGACTTGCTGAGTCAATTGCGCTTGTTGCGCGGCGGCCGCGAAGTATTCGTCGGCGGCCCGGTGCCGTTAACCAATGCTGAAGTGGTGGAGGATGGAATTGTGGTGGGAGGAACCCTGAGGCTGGGAGCCGAATTGCCGCCCGGAGAGTATTTTCTGCAGCTTACCGTAACCGACAAGTCGGCGCCGGCTGACAAACAATCGTCTGATCAGTGGATTGATTTTGAGATAGTGAAAAAGCCGTAAATCGTGAATCGTGAATCATGAATAGTAAGACACTGTAACCAACAGTGCCCGGTTCACGATTCACTATTCACGATTCACGATTCACGGCTTTTTACTTGCACGCGCAGGGAGCGCCGACACCGCCTCGCCGTTTCGAAGCGATCCGGGCCTCGGTAAGGCTGCCAAAAGAGTCCAACTCGCATACCTGATCGCCACGCGCGGCCTTCATTTCATTAATGTCGCGCGTGTCGATCTCGATCTTCCCATTCACGCAGAAGATTCTGTACTTGGCGGCCTGTGTCCGCATTTCCGCTCGATGTCCTGCCAATGGAAAGTGCGCCTTTCGGGTTAAGAGCGATGAGCTGTTACCGAACATGGCACTGCAGGCGATCAATAGAACAACTGAATGGAGGGTGGCTATTATCATAAATTCTCTCCGCCAATTCTGTTTTCGAGGAGATTACCGGCGTTACCTGATTGCCCCCTCGGCTGTGGTCGATTGTATACCGGCTTGCTGTTCTGTAACGCAAGCTGTTAGCTTGCGCGCCCGTTGAATGCCATTCAATCCACGCAAACTAACAGTTTGCGTTACATTAAGACTACCCAATCAAAAAATCGGTTGACCGCGAGTGCGCTCGAACTTCGGCTTGCTGGTCGTGATTGCATCAGTTCGTCCCTTACTGATCACGCCCTTGATCAGCCCTCGATCAAAATCGAAAGTGCAGAGGTTTGGATCTGACTCGGAATCGTCGCCGTCCGGCTGAATTTGAAAGATCTCGATCTTGCCGCGGGAGTGCACGTCGGTCAGTTGCGCTTCTTTGAACAGAAAGTTGAAAGCGTCCAAGGAATTGTCCAGCAAGTGTCGATGCTGCGAGGGAGCAGGATTGGGCGACGCCTCGATCAGGATGATGAATTTTGCACCCCAGGCAACCGCTGCTTCAATCGGACTGTTGTGGGCAAACCCGCCATCGATGATGTCGATACTCGCGCCCTGTTTCGAGACAATCACGTTCCGCGGACCAAAAACCGGATAGATCGTAGCTGAGCCGATAATGACGTCCAACAGACTGGGCGCTAAACCCGGTTCCTGGAATGATCGAAAACGGATGTCGTTATCCTGTGCCGGCGGCGCGGGAACGCCCGTGGTTGGGACCTGATAATAGAAGTAGCGGTCCGGCTGCTCTGCGTCGATGTTCAATAACGAGTTGGTAATGATCAGATCGCGTCTGAGCAGTTGCCGATCCAGAATCTGCTGCGAGATATCCGCCAGCCGCTGCCGGTCATCCTCGCCCTGCGGTTTGTTGATGGCGCCTCGGGGATGATGCTGCAACAGGTGCGGCAGTTTTTCAACGAACGCATGATCTACTCCCGCGGACTGCGAAAGCGATTTGTCCAGCAAGAACGAGCGCCCCAGTTGCAGCGCGAAGAGTGAAACCAGGCCGATAGTCAGCGCATCCAGCAGTGGTTTGCGGCGAGTAAAAAATCTGGCGTTGTCAGAGATCAACAAACCGAGGATGCTTTTGACCCACCCCCGAGCGGATCCATCTGCTGCGAGCTGATCTTTCAGAGGCCAGCCGTATCGAATAGTCCGGTCCGCAACCAACATCAACGCTCCCAGGACCAACAGGAAGATCGCGGACAGAATCAGATTCATGCTCAGGGTCATCCAGAGATGCAGAATCAGGTGATGCTTGGACAGCGCCATCAACCGCGCTCGCCAAATCCACATGATCACGGCATCAACCACGAACAAGATCGGTATGGCGATGCGGGCAATCATCAGCCAACGCTTTCCGTCGAGTGTCAGCACCCGGGCGCCGAGGACCAGAAAGAATACCAAAGCGAGAAAGACCAGGGTCGGGATTCCCACGCGCGCATAGTTCAACGGACTAATATTCAAAATGGCTATGACGAATTCGATTAAGCCAAATCCTATCAGGCTTGCCCCCGTCAGGGCTCGCCAGTCTTTAGCCTGATTGTCGTAGAGCTGTACTCCGATCACGATCAGCATGGCGATGAGCGGGAGTGGGCTCCACGATCGCCAACTGCTGAAGAACAAAACGATCGCGAAAAGGAAGAGGGCGACTACCACGGGTCGGGTTCGCCTGCGCCATTTGATCTGTTCGTTATCACGCAGCCTCAGGCCAAGAATCAACAGCAAAGCTTGTCCGGCGCCGACCATCAGGCCCAGCGTCGCCGGCATCGGCGCCCAGGGCCGAAAAAAATCACTCTGCTTGAAATCCATCCAGGTGTTCGCCAGATCGTGGTTCGTCTCTTCATCGATCGTTACTCCGGATGCCACGGCTAACGCGTTGATTGCCCCACCTGATGTTCCGACCACCAAATCAATATCGATCGGACGCGGACTCGGCTTCGGCGCCTTTCCTGTCTCCAGGCCATTGACCTGGGAAGTAGTTGCCGCAGCAGCCTCTGCATTTTTGCTAGCGATACTATTTGAAAGGGAAATCTCGCTCTCGATTGCCTCGATTACGCCCGCCTGATAAGCACACTTGGCGCCTCCTCCGGACAGCACCAGGGCCAGTCGTGTACGGGCTTCGCCGGGGTGATTGCTTTCATAAGAGCGCACCTTATCGATCACTTCCTGCAGCCCGAAATAGCTCTTGCCGGTTAAGTCCGGTTTGTGCTCCAAATGATCCATCCATTGGACCATCCCATTCTTGTAATCGTCGAACCAGTTGGCATAGTAGCGGTATCTACTGGTTGACTCCTGGCCGTAAAGGAATACATCTCTGACGAATTGCTCCTTTTCCTTGAACCTCGAACCGAGCAGAATCACTTCCTGTGGGATCGACAGTTGGTCCAGTTCGGGAATGGCAATCTTCCGAAATTTACTTCTGACAACCGGGTCATCGCCAACCTGATCCCAGACGAATGCGACATTAAGCACGTCATTGGAAGTTGACTGCTCCAACGCTTTCAAACTGGCCGCGTGGCTATAAGTGAACTTGGCATCCGAGAGCGCCAAACTCAAGTGCTCGGGATCGATTCCCGGAATTCTGTGCAGCACGTATTCAGGCAAGATCCGACCAGAGGCCGACAATGGGTGGACGAAGAGGAAAGCCACTTTGTCCGCCGCGATGCTGGTTTTGAGATCCTCCAAATCCTTGATTGGCGAGTCGCTGTTAACCACGCAGATTGAGTGGTACGTCACCTGGTTGGACTCGTGCCGGCGTTCATAGTCAGCAAAACTATTGTCTGGCTTGGGGCGCGTAGCAATGGTTGTGCCGATGTATAGATCTCTTAGCCGAGGGCCCCATTGCGGCGAGGAGAGCAGAGCGCTAACCGGACCCGGCGACAGCACGGCGACGTGGATGTGCCCTTTCTTGTACCAGTCCAGCACATCATCGTACGAACCCACAGCGAGTTGGAAACTAACCCGGTTTGCTTTGTGTGCTTCGGGTTTGTTGTAGGCTTCAGCCAGAGTGGTCAGGGCCTGTTGCGCATCCACATAAGTACGCTGGTAATCATCGTAGTTGATTACGCCTACAGTAATGATCGTCGTTGGTCGAGAGTCGCTCGGCTGAGCGTAAGGCGCCATGACCAGGACAAGCATCACCGTGAGTAGGCAAATTAGTTTGACTATGATTTTCATTACACACCCTCCACTCAAGTCGATTGAGGAACCAACATTGAAAAGTGCGAGAAAGAATCAACCTCCCTTAGGCGGAAGGTTATCAGGTTAAGCATTCGGCTCGACCCGGACGGCGCCGTGTACCACTGAGGGGACTCGGCGCGGGAGTTCGAAAAGGAGCAACGACTCCCAATGAATCAGACACCTGCTACTGGTTATGACTGCAACGCCGAATCCATTTCGGATGAGGCAGTGAACAGAATCGTATCAACTTGACGTTGAGTTTGAATCCGACAACTGGTGCGTCTCAAACTCAAAGATTGAACTGAGGGCTGAATTCTACTCTCTTTCTTCAGCGACTCAAGGGCGTGAGGCCTTCTTTGTCCAATCGATCAGTTCCGCCTGCGGTTTTGTAACGCAAGCTGTAAGACCACCCCTGCCGAGCTGCTCGGCTGGGGACCCCGGGCTTGCGCGGCGCATGAATGCCAATCAATCATCGCAAACTAACAGTTTGCGTTACAAATTACAGCACTACCGATTTGGGAGGACTCTTGACAGTGCGCGCGGCGCTCAAATAGTCTTGCGTGGTTACTGCATCTGGATCGCGCGAGCCAATCCTGCCTTTGCTTTGAGAAGAACTCTAGCCGAACTCGACTCGCCGTAAACTTATTCTATGATTAAAAACGATCTGATAAAACTGATCTCCGAAAAACGCGCCCGGGTGGGCGTCGTCGGGCTGGGCTACGTAGGATTGCCGCTGGTGGTTGAGTTCGCGGACGAGGGTTTCACGGCAATCGGTTTTGAAGTTGATCAAAGTAAGGCCGACCGGATCAACGCCGGCGAGTCCTACATCGGCGATATCGATTCTCAGATAGTCAGGAAACTGACTGAGACTAAACGCCTCGAAGCCACCACTGATTTCTCTCAGTTGCTAACCTGCGACGCGATCATTATCTGTGTGCCGACGCCGCTCAGGAAGACAAAAGAGCCGGACATTTCCTACATCATGGCCGCGGCAGAAGAGATCAAGCAGTGCTTGCGTCGCGGACAGTTGATCATTCTGGAATCGACGACCTATCCCGGCACGACGGACGAAGTGTTGTTGCCTATGTTCGAAGAGGCGGGTCTAAAACTCGACGAGGATTTCCTACTCGCCTTTTCACCCGAGCGAGTCGACCCTGGCAATCCGCAGTTTCAGACGCATAACATTCCCAAAGTAGTCGGCGGCGTAACGGACGATTCCACCGCCGTGGCGGCGCATCTTTATTCACAGATCGTCAAAGAAGTTCATGCAGTCAGTTCGGCTCGAGTTGCAGAGGCAGCCAAGCTGCTCGAGAACACTTTTCGGGCCGTGAATATCGGCATGGCCAACGAAATGGCGCGGCTTTGTTACGCGCTGAACATCGACACCTGGGAAGTGATCCGCGCCGCCGCAACCAAGCCGTTTGGCTTCATGCCCTTCTATCCGGGCCCGGGCATTGGCGGCCACTGCATTCCGCTCGACCCGCACTATCTTTCCTGGAAGGCGCGACAGCACGGCTTTGACTCGCGTTTTATCGGCCTGGCGGAAGAAGTCAACTCGCGCATGCCCGATCACGTGGTCCAACTCGTGGCCGATGGCTTAAACGATGTACGCAAGGCGATGCGCGGATCGCGGGTGCTCCTGCTCGGCGTAGCTTACAAGAAAGACATCGACGACGTGCGCGAGAGCCCGGCCCTATCGATTATCGATCGACTGCGCGCCAAGGGCGCCGACGTGCGCTATCACGATCCGTTTGTTAAGGAAGTGCAATTTGACGACGCGCACACCGTGGGCGGCGGCGAGCCCCTGCAGTCGGCGCCATTGACGGACGAAGAACTGCGTGGCTCTGATTGTGTGATCATCGTCACCGATCATAGCGGCATCGATTACCAGCGTGTTTGCCAACTGACTTCGTTAATCGTCGATACGCGCAATGCGCTTAACGGACAGGTCCGGCGCGAGAGCAGCGCGCGGATTGTGCGTCTTTAGACTCGGTACAGAACCGGGAGCGGTAGCGACCGGGTCGAATTGAGGGAATAAACTAATCACCAACTGGATCACCCGGTCGCTACCGCTCCGGTTCTGTACCGACGCCGGCCACATGCTAAAAGTCATCAACGTAGTCGGCGCGCGGCCTAACTTCATCAAGGTAGCGCCCATAGTGGAAGCGATGAAGCGGCGTGAACGCGAGTTTGCGCCGCTTCTGGTTCATACCGGCCAGCACTACGACGAAATGATGTCCGCCGCCTTCCTGCGCGACCTGGATCTGCCGCAGCCGGACGTATCTCTGGAAGTCGGTTCCTCCTCGCAGGCCGCGCAAACTGCGGCGATCATGCAAAAGTTCGAGCCCGTCGTGCTTCGCGAAAAGCCTGACTGGGTCATAGTTGTCGGCGACGTGAACTCGACCCTGGCCTGCGCTCTGACGGCGGCGAAACTGGGAATCAAAGTCGCGCATGTCGAAGCGGGCTTGCGCAGCCGTGACCGCACGATGCCCGAAGAAATCAACCGCCTCCTGACGGATCAGATTGCGGATCTGCTGTTCACCCCTTCACGCGATGCCGTCGAAAACCTCCGCTCCGAAGGCATCCCCGACAGTCGCATCCGCTTCGTCGGTAACATCATGATCGACTCGCTCGTTAAGTACCTTGAACGAGCCAGGACAACCGAGATCAGAGAACAATTAGGAGTTGCCGGTCGCGACTACGCAGTGCTGACGCTCCACCGTCCCTCGAATGTTGATGACCGCATCACGTTTTCCGGCATCCTCGACGCACTGGCTGTTATCGCCCGCCGGCTGCCGATTATTTTTCCCGTTCATCCGCGCACGCACAAGACGATCGTGGAACTGGAACTGGCGGCGCGAGTGGAAGAGATTCCGAATCTGCGGTTGATTGAGCCGCTGGGTTATTTGGATTTTCTCGGGCTCTACAGCGAAGCGAAACTGGTGTTGACAGACTCAGGCGGGCTTCAGGAGGAGACGACGTTTCTCGGCATTCCCTGCTTGACACTGAGAGAAAACACCGAGCGGCCGATCACGGTCGAGCTGGGCACAAACGTTGTCGTGGGCATCGATAACGAAACAATCACTAATGCGGCATTCACCGCGCTCGATGGTGCAGCCAATCAAGACTCGATCGCCGTCCCGCCGTTTTGGGACGGGCACACCGCTGATCGCATTCTTGACTCACTGCTAGAATAACGGTAAGCCTTCGCAGTCTATGTTCGTATCGGTTGATCTCACCGGGCTAAGAAGCACGGTTTGAATAAGAACGACAGGTGGTGGTGCAGTTTGGTTTTGGGAGTGTCTCATTCACACCGTGGCTTCAGCCCGGTGCCAGCAGGCGGCTTTAGAGATCGTGAACCGTTTCAACGCTTTTTCCTGCATTGCGGCGACGGGAAGCCGTTGAAACGGCTAACCCAAATCCGAGGGCCGCTGATCACCGGGCTAAAGCCACAGTGTGACTGAAAACCAAACTGCACCAGTACTAGAACGACAACTTGTCTTTACACCAATGTGCGGGATTGCAGGAATAGTCGGCAGCGAGCCAGCGAAACGCATGGGTGCGATGCTCGAAAGCATCGAGCATCGCGGTCGTGACGACGAAGGTGTCTGGACCTCTCAGCCAATCGACGAGGCCGGCCGGCAAGCCTGCCTGGGCCATCGCCGCCTCTCGATCATCGACACCAGCAGCGCCGGCCACCAGCCGATGCTCTCCGCCGATGGCCGCTTCACGATCACGCTCAACGGCGAAATCTATAACTACCGCGAGCTGCGCGAACAACTCAAGGCAAAGCATCACAGCTTCCGAACCGAAAGCGATACGGAAGTGCTTTTGGCCGCCTGGGTCGAGTGGGGAGCCGATTGTCTTTCGCGCTTGAACGGCATGTTTGCGTTTGCGATTTGGGATGAACGCGAACGCTGCTTGACCCTGGTGCGTGATCGAGTGGGGATTAAGCCGCTGTACTATGCGGAGATTGAAGCCAGGGGGAAGAAAGGCGGGCAGGATGCCCGCGCTCCCGGGAGCGCTCCCGGGTTCGTGTTTGCGTCGGAGGTGAAGGGCATTCTGGCGAGCGGGCTGATCAAAGCCGAGCTGGACCACGAGTCCCTGCATCAGTTCCTCACGTTTCTCTGGACCCCTGATCCGAATACTCTGTTTCGTGGGATCAAGACCGTGCCGCCGGGTCACCTTTTGACCCTGAAACAAAACGAATTGAGCATTCGCGAGTGGTGGGACATCTCGTTTGACGACATTGAAGAAGGGAAAAGCGAGGCGTGGTGGCAGGAACGAACGTTGGAAACCCTTGACCGGGTGGTCCAACTGGAGATGGTTGCCGATGTGCCCCTGGGATCTTTCCTTTCCGGAGGGATTGATTCGTCAGGCATCGTGGCACTGATGAAACAGCACAGCAATGGACGCCGTGTCGGCACCTACACCATCGGCATCGAGCCCGAGGATCTGCGTTACGACATCATCCCCGACGACGTCGAGTGGGCCAGACGAGTAAACGCGCACCTGGACACGGATTATCACGAGATCATGCTCAAACCGCAGGTCGCCGAACTACTGCCGCAACTGGTCTATCACATGGACGAGCCGGCAATAGACATGGCCATCCCAAGCTATTTGGTCTCGCGTGCAGCGCGTGAAACCAGACGCGTGATGCTTTCCGGAATGGGTGGCGATGAAGTCTTTGCCGGCTACCCGCGGCAACTGGCGATGAAATTTGCCGGAGCGCTCGATCCCGTGCCGCAACTTTTGCGGCGGCCGCTGATGAAGACGCTCGACTTCGCGCTCCCCGGCGGCCTGCCGGGCCGTTTCACCGGTCCTCTGCGGAACGCGAAAAAGTTTGCCCGTAGTGCGGCGCTGGATTTCGAGAATCGTTATCTGGGTTACGGGACCTACTTCACCGACGCCGCCAAGCAGCGTCTCTACAGCGATGAAATGCGCTCAGCGACCAAAGGCCTGGATGCCTACGCAACGCATCGCCGCTACTTTGCGCGAGCCCGCAAGGCGGCGCCACTCAATCAACTGCTGTACGTCGACCTAAAAACTTTTCTGCCTTGTCTCAACCTAATCACGACCGACAAAACTTCGATGGCCGCAAATCTTGAAGTGCGCGTTCCGTTCCTTAATCGCGACCTCGTCGAGATGGCCGCGCGCATGCCGCCGCAACTGAAGCTGCACGGATTGAAACGCAAGTACATTCTGAAACAGGCCCTGGACGCTCTGCTGCCGCGCGAAGTCATCTGGCGCAAGAAAGCCGGCTTTGGCGCGCCGGTTCGTTCCTGGCTGCGCGGCGCTCTCCAACCACTGGTCGACGAGTTGCTGTCCGCGGAAACTGTCCGCCGTCGCGGCCTGTTTCGAGCAGAGGAAGTACAGAGCATTATCGCCGCTAATCTATCCGGTCGAGAAGACTACAACCTGCAGGTCTTTCAACTACTCACCCTCGAACTCTGGCACCGCGCTTTTCTGGACGGCGATTGAGGTTGGATTCGGATCAGTTGGTGGTGGCTTGGTCTTCCTTTGCGGCTTTGCTTCTTTGCGGTCTTTGCGTGAAATGTTTTGTATTCGCACGATACGCTCAAGCAACTGCGCAAAGCCGCAAAGACTGAAAGTAAGACTCGGTTGGCATCGAGTGAGTCAATATTGACAAACGCAATCGTTTCCGGTGTAATGAAAGTGCCGGTTAAAACGCCGGCTAATCCATCGACAGAGAGTCCTTCACTCACGAACGCGACTCTAATCTCCATTAAGATGATTGCAGAGCAACAGATTCATCAGGATAAACCGACTTCCTTAGCGCTGCCGGTTGGCAGGCGTCCGGAGAAGCCTCGTGTTCTTTTAGTCGAAGATGATCGCTCCCTGCGGCGTTATCTCGAGGTCGTCCTGCGGCAGGAAGGTTACGAGGTCTTTGTCGCCGCGGATGGGCTGGAGGCAATGCGCATATCGCTAAGATCGGTTGTTGACGTGGTCGTCACTGACGCGGTCATGCCGCACCTCAATGGCTATGAATTGTGCAGATTTCTTAGAAGCACGCCGCACCTTTCGGAGATACGCATCGTGTTGTTGAGCGCCCTCGATAAAGTGGATTCGCAGCCGCAGGATCTGCAGGCGGATGAGTTTTTGGCGAAGCCAGTAAAACCTGAGGATTTGATAGCCTGCGTTGAGCGTTTACTCGCTACGGCAGCTTAAGGGGTTGTGGTCACCTATGTAACGCAAACTGTTAGTTTGCGTGGCGCTGACGCAAGCTAACAGCTTGCGTTACACAATCAGATTTCCACTTCATCAATCTGGGCGCGCTGCAGTTTGCCGCTGTAGTCGACGTAGATTGACTTCCACTCTGAGAAGATATCCAGCACCTGTGTGCCAGCCTCGCGATGGCCGTTGCCGGTCGCTTTGGTGCCGCCGAACGGCAGGTGAACTTCGGCGCCAATGGTGGAAGAGTTGACGTAGAAGATTCCCGTGTACATCTCGTTCATTGCCTGGAACGCGCGGTTCACATCCTGTGTGTAAATCGACGCGGACAACCCGTAGCGAACACCGTTGCTGATCTCAATTGCTTCTTCGAGAGAGTTGGCAGGAATGACCGCGGTCACTGGACCAAAGATCTCTTCCTGGGCAATCCGCATGTCCGGGGCTACATCGGTGAACACGGTCGGCTCCAAAAAATATCCGTGCGCATAATCGCCTTTTGTAAGTCGCCTGCCGCCGCAAGCCAGCGTGGCGCCATCTTCGTGACGGCCGATATCGATATACCCGCGAATTTTTCCGATGGCCTCGGCATTGATCACCGGACCCATGTCGGTCTTGTGATCCGCGCCATTGCCGACGCGCAAAGCCTTGGCGCGCGCGACCAGTTTTTTGGAAAACTGTCGATAGACTTTCTTGTGCACCACGATGCGTGACGAGGCGGTACAGCGCTGGCCCGAGGTGCCAAACGCTCCCCACAATGCGCCTTCGATCGCCAGATCGACATCGGCGTCGTCCATCACCATGATCACGTTTTTGCCGCCCATCTCAAGCGAGCAGATCGCATTGCGATCAGCGCACGCCGAGGCCACCAGGCGGCCGGTTTCAGTTGAGCCGGTGAACGAGATCAACCGCAGCGCCGGATGCGTGGTCATCGCCGCGCCCACGGTTTCGCCGTAACCGGTGACCAGGTTGACGACGCCCGGGGGAATACCTGCTTCCTCGCAGGCTTTCACCAGATTGTAAGTCGAGAGCGGCGTATCCTCAGCCGGCTTGATCACGACGGTGTTGCCGCAGACAAGCGCTGGGATCATCTTCCACGAGGGAATCGCCATCGGAAAATTCCAAGGCGTGATCAATCCGCACAAGCCAACCGGCTGGCGCACGCACATCGCAAACTTATCCGGCATCTCAGCCGGCGTGGTGAAGCCGTGCAGGCGCCGGCCTTCACCGGCCGTGTAGTAAGTGCAGTCGATCGCTTCCTGCACGTCGCCGCCAGTCTCCTTCAAGACCTTGCCCATCTCGCGCGTCATGTCCGCGGCGCAACTTTCCTTGTTGCGAATCAGGATCTCACCGAGACGAAACAGAATCTCCGCGCGGCGTGGCGCGGGTGTGCGCCGCCAGCGGTTGAAGGCTTCGCGCGCGGCGTTTACTGCATCGTTGACGTCTTGTCTGGTGGAGAGGGGAGAGCGACCGATAA
>Ga0179594_10000305_pt1 | contig 12396 bp, 2 predicted proteins | sample CZOMad1_1_08_16f_FD_148625 | JGI IMG/M metagenome (GOLD analysis project Ga0179594, IMG submission 148625) | Vadose zone soil fungal communities from Angelo Coast Range Reserve, California, USA - CZOMad1_1_08_16fungal (Illumina Assembly) | ecosystem: Environmental > Terrestrial > Soil > Vadose...
CTCAACTATCAGGAAACCACCGAGACCGTTGAAGAAAGTCAGCTCAAGCGGCGGCGGCGGCGGCTCAGGCGCGAAGTCGCGCACGGGAGCGCGAGGTGTGAAAGCCGCGGGCAAGGGTTCTTCGACGGGCCGCCGCTCGATTTGCTCCTCGAGTGAGCCGCGTTCCGTAACGATCACCACGCGGGCGACGGCATGCAACAGGATTCGATCGGCCTCAGGCATTAGATCCGCTCGCCTGAGAAACACGCCACCGGGTTTGTCCTGCAAGCCCTGCAGTCCGCTGGTGCGCACCAGCGCCTGTAATTCGTCCTGCAGCGATTGAATGTAACTGTGTGGATGATCGTTCAGGATCACCAGATCGAAATTCAGCCCTTTGTAGTGCAGATATTCATGTCCACGCAGGATCCGGCGCATGGCGCGCAAGTCTTCGGCATTGCTGATGCGCACCAGCAAAATCGGCAAATCACCACTGATGCCATAGGTCCAGAGGCCTGATTGAGTGCGGGTGTTCAGCGCCAGCACATGCGGGCGCGGACGCAGCGCGGCATCGGCATAGACGATCCGCTCCGCCAGCCTTTGAAACAGGTGTGCGTCTTCCGGACCAATATTGAGATGGGTCATCTCGACTTGCGCCCTGGTCCAGGCCAGCCGCGCCTGGCGCTCAAAAATACTTGGATCGTGATACTTATCGGCGAGCGACAACGCTTCTTCCCGCGAGCGCGCCATCGCGGTCGTAAAGGTTACCCGGGCCGTCTCATTCGGCCGCACGCGGACACGACAGCGCAAACTGAACACCGGATCGAGCACCGGCCCGACAGTGTTCGACAAAGGCCGTTCTTCGATTACCGCAAAAGGATCAGCGGGCGTGCGACCGCGACCGAGGAAGCGAGCCCGGTCGGTTTCGTATTGCACGGCGCCGATGATTGCGCTGTCAGACAGCACCACGTGGACTCCCCAACCGGGCGGCTCAGCTCCGGAATAGTGCCGCCGGTGCGCGAGCAACGCGTTCTGCGCGCCAATGAACTCGGTCTCGATAAAGAGATTGCTAAAGGCCGGATGGGCAGCATCGGCGGCCGGCGCTGCCAGCACAACCTCTGCGTAACTGGTTACTTCAATTTCGCGTGGGCGGGTGGAATTATTAGTGAGCGAAATCTGGCGCACTTCGGCATTCTCTTCCGGCGAGACGACGACTTCCATGTGGGTGACAATACCGGCATCCGCGCGCCAGAAGTCGGCCTTGTCTTCTGAGAAGGCAACTTCGTACGACTGGGGCGCGCGCCGCACCGGCTGGTGACCGGCGGACCAGACCGTGCCGCTGTAAATATCACGCAGATAGATGAACGTACCCCAGTTGTCGCGGGTGCCGTCTTCACGCCAGCGGTTTACCGCTTTGTCCCCACAGGTCGAATAGCCGGACCCGGCGGTTGTGATCATCACGTTGTAGTTGCCGTTGGAAAGTAATTGCGTGCGCGGCGTCGCCAGGTCCGCGGTGCGGTAGACGCGATTGACCATTCCGGTGGCTGACTGCGAGACGCTGCCAATCAGGACTTCCTCTGCGCGCGGCCTCACGGCCGGCACGCCGATCGGGATGCGCTCTTGCAGCAATAGTTCCGTCGCGCGGACCAGCGGATCGGCATGAAAACGTTTTTCCATCGCTCGGTTGTTGAGGATGTTATCGAGCGCAATCAGGCTCATGCCCTGATGATGGGCCATGAAGGCGCGCACAATGACGCTCTTCTGATTCTTTGGCAGCCGCTCGGCGGTGTAGTCGATGGCCTCGTAGAAACCATAGCCGGCCAGCGCGCCCTCCTTTTGCAATCGCACCAAATTGGCCAGCGCCACCGGAGCGTCGACCAATGCCGCCAGCATAGTCGCGTACGGAGCCACAACCAGATCCTGGACCAGGCCTCGTTTTAATCCCAGACCAGGAACTCCAAAAGGCGCATACTGGTAATTCAACTGCAGGTCGCGCGCGTTGTAGGCTGACTCGGAAACACCCCACGGCACGCCGCGCTCCTGGCCGTATTCAATTTGTCGCTGCAGCACCGCATGACAAGTCTGGTCCAGCAGAGTTTCGTTGTAGCTGCGCATCACCAACAGCGGCATCAGGTATTCGAACATGGTGCCGGTCCACGAGATTAGCGCGCGTTTACGCTGGACCAGGGTCAGTTGGCGCCCGAGCCTGAACCAGTGTTCCTGCTCGACGTCGCCTTTGGCGATACAGATAAAACTCGCCAACCGCGCTTCCGAAGCAAGCAGATCATAGTAAGAATTATCCGCCCTCAAGTCGGTCACGTTGTAGCCGATGGTGAATAGTTTGCGGTCTTCGTCGAGCAGAAAGCGAAAGTCGATCTCGTAGAAAAGGGACTCGCAGGTTTGGGTCAGGTGTCTCAACCGCGTCAACAGATTTTTAGCGGCTGCGGCGGCGCTCTCGCAGTTTGTCGCAAGGGTGTCGAGTGCTTTGCCCGCCGCCGACTGCAGCGCTGAAGATGGCTCGTGCCGGGCGACCTGTTCTCGTAACACCGCCAGGCTGATCACGAGGCTATCGCAAGTATCCGGAATTTCAACCAGCGCCGGTAGCTTGTCGATTTGGAGCGCTATCGAAAGCCAGAGTTCTTTGGCTGCGGGCTCGGATTCATTGACGAACGCTTCGATATCGGTGACCTGCATTGCTGCCCAGGGCAGCAGCGTAGTTAGATCGCGCTCGAGGCCGCGCAGTTGATGAAGAAAGGCGCCGATCCACCAGCTCAACTCCTGAAAACTGGCTTGCCCGTGTTCCAGTGATAGCGCGCGCACGATGTCTTCGATCACTAGTGCTCGCCGGCTAAGCGAGCCCAGCAACCTGGCCCAGCCGGCTGGAGAAGCAGGTGTGTCTGCGGCGATCAATTCCTTACAGGTTTCGATCTCTTCGCGCAGGTGTTTGATGGTGATGACCTCAGTGCGCTGGCGAATCGTCGCCAGGCGTCCGGCTTCTTCGCCGATCAGATCAATCGTGTCCGCCAGCCCGCTTTGCGCTCGCTCACTCGTGACCGGCGTATCTTGCAGCTCGATGAAGAATTGCTTGAGAGCGATCAGGTGGCCGGCAAAATTTCCGCTGTCCACGGTGGAGATGTATTGCGGGTTCAGCGGATCGAGTGTGCGGGTGTCATACCAGTTGAGGAAATGGCCGCGAAACCTTTGCATTCTTCCGAGACTCGCGAAGGTGAACTCCTGGCGTTCTGTGAATTCCAAAGCACCGAGATACCCAAGGTCATGAGCCGCCGCCGACGCCAGCAGTTGCAATCCGATATTGGTTGGCGAGGTGCGGTGGGCCACGACCGGATGCGGATCTTCCTGAAAGTTATCGGGCGGCAGCCAATTCGATTCAGGGCCGACAAAATTCTCAAAAAAGCGCCAGGTACGGCGGGCAATCTGGCGCGACAGGCGCACCTGGTCCTCGGTTAACTGGTGCTCGTCCACTGCCGCAGATCGGCTGACCCACCAGGCGATTAACGGGGAGGCGATCCATGCTAAAAGGAAGGGGCCGGCAGCAAATCCTGCAGCCGGTCGCCGGTAATAAATCAGCGCGGCCACGGCAATCGCCATCACCTCAACCAGCCACATGAATCGCACAACAGAGAGGAAGTCGTGCTTGCTCGTCGTTTCCGACTGGTCGGCAGTGACCCACTCGAGCAGATGTTTTCCGGAGATGGTCTTGCGATAAAGCGTGAGCCCGATCGCTTCGATCATCAGACAGGCCTGGTGGGCCAGCAGCACGAACGTCAAAACGAATTGCGCGGTATTGGTCCGCACATCTCCCCAAACACTCCAAAAATGACTGGTCCAGGGAATACCGCGCGGATGCAGCATGACGCTCGTGGTCAAGTGCAAGTAGACCGGAAACGCCATGCAGACGAGCGGAAAGAGCGTCCAAATGAAAGGCGGGCCGGGAAAGATGGTCCAGGCGGCGAGCAGCCACAAAACCATCGCCGGCGCCGTCAGGCTGCGACGCAGGTTGTCCAGAATTTTCCAGCGCGAAATCAGTGGCAGCGGATTGCGCACCTTGCGCAGCCGGGCATCGGGTACGCGGGGAAACAGCCAGCGGGCAATCTGCCAATCGCCGCGTGTCCAGCGGTGCTGACGCTTTGCATAGGCGTCATAGTGCGCGGGGTAATCGTCGAGCAGCTCAATGTCAGTGACCAACGCCGCCCGCGCGAACAACGACTCGAAGAGATCGTGGCTGAGCAAATAATTGTCCGGCACGCGGCCGGCGAGTGCCTGTTCGAATGCATCCACGTCGTAGAGGCCTTTGCCGGTGTAGCTGCCTTCGCCGAAAAGATCCTGGTACACATCCGAGACTGCGGTCGTATATGGATCGATCCCGGTGTTGCCCGAAAAGATACTGGCGAATCGCGAGCGACAGGAACTCTCGAGCGAGACACTGACCCGGGGTTGCAAGATGCTATAGCCGTAAATGACGCGATTGAGCTGCGGATCGAAACGTGGCTGATTCAGCGGATGAATGGCCGCCCCGATTAGCTTGCGCGCCGCGTCGCGCGGCAACTGAGTATCAGCGTCAAGCGTGATGATGTAGCGCACTCCGGCAAGCAGAGTCTGGTTGGCTGTCTGCACGATAAAGCTGGTGTCAGTTGCGCCGCGCAACAGCCGGTTGAATTCGTGAAGCTTCCCTCGCTTGCGTTCCCAGCCGAGCCACTGGTTCTCGCTCGGGTTCCATTGACGGCGCCGGTGAAAGAGATGAAAGCGCGGCGTCTTGCCCTGGCTGTAACGCGCGTTGAGCTTTTCGACTCCGGCCAACACACTCTCCAACAGCGCATCGTCTTCCGGCATCTCACTTTCCGGCGCGTCGCTGAAGTCTCCGATCAAGGCAAAGTAAATCTGCTCATCTTCGTTCGCCAGAAAAAGCACTTCGAGCTTTTCCACCAGCCTGGCGACCGATTCAATGCTGGAGAAAATCACCGGCACGACTACCATCGTCCGCGCTGTTTCCGGTACGCCGCCGGCGGTATTCATTCGAGGCAGCAAATGCGGCTTGAATAATCTTGTGATGTCAAAGTTCAAAATGCTCAAGGCCAGATCGCTGGCCGGAATGGCGCCCAGCAGTGCCGCTGCGATAAGCACCGGTAGCGGGGCGCCAAACCAGAACATCAGGTAGACCAGGAACGCAACGATCAGCACCGTCAGGGAAGACGATGCGCCGAGATAAAACCGGGTTGGGTGACGAAGGACCCAGCGACACAAGCGTTCGCTAATCCGCGGACGATGCTGAAAGGCCGCCTCTAGTTCACGAAGTCCGGCATCGATCAGGTAGTAGCCGACGTGGGAGCCGGGTGTCGGGTGCCGGGTGTCGGGGGAAACCGGTGTCAGGTGTCGGGTGTCAGGTGTCGGGGAAGCCGGTGCCGGGTGTCGGGTGTCGGGTGTCGGGGAAGCCGGTGTCGGGTGTCGGGTATCAGGTGTCGGTTCACGCTTCGCGTTGCGATCATTCGTGCTCTTGCCGGCACCCGGCACCTGATACCCGGCACCCGCTTCCCGGCTGGCCAACTGGACCGCGGCTTTGGCAACTTCAACTTCACCGACGTTTGCTCGTTTGCTAATCCTTTCAATCGCATGACGGTAGCGATCTCGTGTCGCAAACTCCATCTGCGCATAGACACCTGAAGGGTCCTGGCCCAGCAGGGGATCGATCAAACTCACACTTTCAAAAAAATCTCGCCAGTCGATCGTCGAAAGCAAACGCATGCTGTCGATGGTGTTGCCGACGGTCACCTGTGCCGCAGCCTGGCTTTGGTGTTCGGCGTGGATCACCTGTTCACTGTTGGTACCCTGGTTGGCAAGCTGGTGTTCGATCCATTCGAACACCGGCATGACCTCGGCCTGCTGTTCACGGAGGCGTTGGGTCAACTGGACCACGAATGCGCGGCTTAGTTTTTCCGATTTGGCCAGCCGTTCGCCGGTCAGCGTGGCCAGTTCGGCCGGTCGGAGCGTGGCGATCTCCAGCAGTTTGTCGGCAAACTTGTCAGCCTCCTCACGCTCGTCTCGCCAACGCACGATCTGGGTGGCCAGCCGCCGCAGGTTTTCAACCAGCGCCAGGCGCAAGCTGATGGCCACGGCCCACAACTCTCCAATGCTGAGCGGGGATACGGATTGGTAAGCGCCGATAAAACGTCGCAGGGTGATCGGATCGAGACGGCTGTCGGTGTGAGCGATCAGGCCAAGCGCGATCGCATAGATCCGTGGATAATCCGCCAGCTCACCATCGGATAATTTCGGCAGTTCGCGATAAAAACCGCGCGGCAGATCTTCGCGAATCTCGCGCAACTGCTCCTCGACCAGGTGAAAATTATCGAGCAGCCATTCGGCCGCGGGTGAGACAGCGTCTCCCTGTCTGACTGCCTCGACCAGCGAACGGTAAGCCGCGATCAACTTGCGGCCGTTGTCTTCCAGTCGCGGCAGCAGCCCGGCGCGCCCCTTTTTCTTGATCACTCGGTGCTCGGCGGCGAGTTCGCGCGCGTACTGTTCAAGGCGGTCGACGCTGAACAATTCGGCACGAATGGGCTTGTCCTCGCTGTAGAGCGCGGGATTAGCTTTGTCCGATCTTAATCGAAACAGATCAGCCATATGGTTTTCGACTGGGGGGATTTCCGGGCTTCCGGAGACGCCCAGCTTCGGCGCGCAGAGTCGAGGGATCTACTGTTGCTCGCACCGCAGGTCTGGCGGCGTCACACTTTAAGGGGGGTAACCACGCAAGAATTGTAATACTAGCAGGTGAATGATACTCGATCGTGGCCGATGTCGGTAGTTTTGCGACCGACTGGTACTGGTGCGGTTTGTTTTTTCATTCACACCGCGGCTTTAGCCCGGCGCTAGCGCTGCTCATGATTCGCTGTTCTCAAGCGCCGCCCAACACCGGGCTAAAGCCGCGGTGTGAATGAGACTACCGCAAGCGCTACCGATAGGAGACAGCACTAAGTCACGGTGTTGTACTTCTCTGATACGAACATCCAGCAAACCTGTCCAATTGCGAACCACACGTTCAGATCTCCCGCGGCGCTCGCTCTTAAGCTGAGTCTCCAATAACCGTTGCTTGTTCAGTTTCCTGAGCAAACTGCAAACGCTGGAGCGCGGTTTGCTAAGGTCCGTTCTTACGAGACTTAATTCGTCAGCGTCCGAGACGAACTATTTAGGAGCGACAGGCTGATTGAAGACCTTGATGGGAAACAACTAATGGCAGAAAATAGCGGGAGCAGCACCGGGGTAGTGGCGGTCCTGGTAATCTTTGTGATCATCGTGTTGGCGGGACTACTGGTTTTCGGCGCGCGTATGTTCAATACAACCAAGAAGGTTGACATAAACATATCGACGCCCAGCAAGTGAGTAAGCCAGGTGTCGTGCCGCACCGGCGGGAGTGTCCCCCAATCGAAGCGGAGCTGTGGTGCGTTTGCGTGATCATGCCGTCGTCACTCTAAATTGGACACTTCGTTGAGATTTGTAAGTGATTGGCGATACGCGATCATGGCGGTCGGCAGCGATGCGTCGAACACCTCATGATGCCACCATAAGCGTTGCGAGCTAACGGTTCGAGCCAGGGCAACTACGATCACTGGTAGTACTACGCCTTAAGTTACATGCTGAGGTCCCCCCAGTGCGACTCTTCTTTCAAGGAGTTCACGATGACCTCGGAAAAACTGCGAACAATCTCGATCCTGTTCGGTTGTGTTTGCCTGTTGCTCTTAGCGGCTCGAGGCGACGTTGCTCAGACTCCGGTCGGTGCACTGGTCGGCATCGTCAGCGATCCCAACGGCGCTCGCATCGCTGGTGCGATTGTCTCGGCGCAAGCTGTCGGATCATCTCTCAAGCGGGAAGCCGTAACGAACTCCGCGGGCGAATATCGCGTGGAAGGGTTGCCGCCCGATGATTATCGCGTGACTGTTTCTGCGCAGAATTTTTCGCCGGTGACGTACGCGATAAGACTGACGGTCAATGCTTCGCCTACAGTTCCGATCACATTGAAACCCGGAGCAGTAACGGCCACAGTAGAGGTGCCGGCGAATGGGTCTTCGCTTTTTTCGCAGCCCCTGGAAACCACGAGCAGCGTTCAGAAGACACTGATCGCCAAGCAGGACCTGGTTAACATTCCGCTGGCCCACCGCAGCTTTGCGAATATCGCTTATCTGGCGCCCATGACCCAGCCCGTTGAGCCTTCCGATCCAACCAAGGCCCGCATCACCGCAGTAGCCTTCGGGGGCAGCTCCGGTCTGAACCTGGATCTCTCAGTCGACGGCGGCGACAACAACGATGATTACATCGGGGGCTTTCTGCAAAACTACTCGCCTGACGCCATGCAGGAATTCGTAGTGCGCACGTCGCAGTTCGACGCGGACACTTCGCGCACAAACGGTGGATCGGTGATCATCAGCACCCGGCGAGGCAATGACCAGTGGCATGGAGACTTTGGGTACTACCTGCGTGCCCGAGCCTTCAACGCACGGAACACGTTGGACAATCCGGAGCCGAACCCAAAACAACCCTTCTCGCGCCAGAACGGAATCGCTGCTTTAGGAGGCCCGCTCAAGACCGGCAAGCTTTGGTTCTTTTCTTCCCTGGAATACGTTCACGAAAATGCGAGCGTCGCGTACAGCACACTCAGTCTCAATGAATTCGGCGCTTTGGCTCGACTGGCAGCGATGGGATTGATCTCCGGCGTGAGATCGATTGACGTGCCGACTTCGGTGCCGGTGCCGTTTCGTGATGTCTTGTTCTCGACGAGAGTCGATTGGTTTCAGTCGCCGCGATCGCAGTGGTTCGTTCGCGGCTCTCTGGATAAGAATCACACGCACAACGATCTTATTCAGCAAGCAACGCTGCCCTCAACGGGTGCATTTACTCGTTCGAACTACTACAGTTTTCTCGTCGATAATCAGTTTCTTTTCAACTCAAAATGGTTAGCGACCTTCACCTTTCAGGCCAGCAGTTTTCATCACACCAAAGACAGAAACTCGCATATCGGCTTGGCCCTTGCCTTTCCCTTTAGTTCGACGGCCATCACTACCTCAGGGTTTGAAACCTTTGGCGACAATCAATTCGTTACCGGTATTACTGCATTTCCGATTCAACGCGATCAGCGCAAGTATCAGTTTCGCGACGATGTCGCGCGCACGGGCGGGAAGCACGCGATCAAGTTTGGTGTGAACTTCATCTATGAACCGGTCCTCAGCGGCCGGCTCGCTGACGATGCCGAGACGCTGGCGGCGTTTCCGGAAGACCCGAGCTTCTACGTTGCCAACCCGGCCGACTTCACGGCGGATTTCGCGGCTGGAAGCGAGTTCATTCCCGCGAGCAACGGTACGTTTTCGCAGAATGTGAAAAGGCTCGGAGTCTATGCGCAAGACTCCTGGCGCGTCCGTCCCAGTCTGACTTTAAATCTTGGGTTGCGTTACGACACCACCTTCGGATTATTCCGCGCATCCGGACGCAATCAGGATCAGAACCCGGCCGTCGTCACCTTGAATGCTCTCCACATTGGACTCTCGCCGGGAATACCGCACGATTATCGCAGGGCATTTGCGCCGCGGCTGGGCTTTGCCTATTCACCCGGCAGCTCGACAAGGACTGTGATCCGCGGCGGCGTTGGTTTGTACTATAACGATCTGAATCAAAACGGATGGGTTGATGCTTTTCGAGCAGTTAATGAACCTTTCACCGGCCTGTTGGCGCCCGACGAGCAGGGCGCGGTAATCGATCCAAACTATCACACCCCTTATGCGTTACAAGCCAGCATCGGCTTTGAAAGAGTTTTGAGTCCGACGTGGCGATTGAACATTCATTACGAACACCAACAGGGAGTGCACCAATACCGGCGTTATGAGTACGTCAGCGACTTTACGTTGCCCGCGGCCGCGCCAAGCATCTCTCTTTTCCGCACTGATAATCGATCGCGCTACGACGGCGTCGCTTTCCAGGTACAGCACAGCTTCGCGAAACACTTTGAACTGTCCGCGCACTACACTCTTTCGAGTGCGAAAACATGGGGAGCAACAGTTGGCGAGTTAGCCGACTACGTCAACGGCGTGAGCGATGTGCGTAACGCTTTTGGTCCCGGCGACTACGGCCCGTCCGGCGAAGACGTGCGGCACCGTTTCGTGCTGGCTGGAACTTTGCGCCTGCCGGGCAAGGTGGAGTTGATTACCCTTTCGCAGTTTGAGAGCGCGCGACCCTATACGCTCGCAACTCCGGTCGACTTGAATGATGACGGATTGGACTCGAATGATCGTGCAGTGGTCAATGGCGTACAAACATCACTCGATCAATTTCGCGGCACTCCTTATTCGCAGATCGACCTCCGCGTGAGCCGAGACTTTCGCTGGCGCGAGCACGTTACCATCAAGCCCTTTGTCGAGTTCTTCAATCTGCTGAATCGCACCAATCCGGGAAACAACTTCATCCCGGATCTTTCAGCGTTGCCCGTGCCTGCCGGCGAGCTCGATAATGCATTGCACATCTGTCTTAATGCAGCTTGCACTGTCACCAGACCGATTCGCAGTTTGCGCGATCTTCGGGCACCAGCAGGCGCGCTCGGCGACTTCTTTGGACCAGGAACGACGGTCGGCATTCCGTTCGCCGCTCAAGTTGGGGTGCGGGTCAGCTTCTAGTGAGGTGACTCTACAGTCCGGTTAAAAATCAAGCCCAGCCTGCGGAGCAGGCGAAAGCATAAAGCCTGGGGGTGTAGCGCAGCGAAACCCCAGGAAAAGAGATACGAATGAGTTGTTGAGCCCGTGAAACGGGCGATAGCGCGTTTATGAGAGCATTCACACGCAATGGGTTGAAAGCTGCCGCCCGCTTCGCGGGCTGGTTGAATCGTAAATTGACATCGTACCTGGGGTTTCGCTGCGCTCCACCCCAGGCTTTATGCTGCCGCCCACTTCGCAGGCTGATGCGGCAATCACAATGATTCTGTCAAAGTTCGTTTTCAGCGAACTTTAGAAACACCACACTAGCAGTCGTATTGAGGAACTAGCCGTGCTCGAGCACCGCGGATGTCAGGGCAGTGGCGCTTAGCTCGCCGGTTCCGTCCTGGTCCATCTGCGTCTTAAACTCCAGCAGAATCATATTCAACTCTGCCGGCGCGATGGGCTTGGCAATGTGGATTTGAAAACCTGCCTGCAGGGCTCGATCGCGGTCTTCGGTGCGAGCGTGAGCAGTCAACGCGATGGCCGGAAGACGATCCGCCCCGTCATATTCGCTCTCTCTGATTTTCCGCATCAGTGCATAACCATCGATCACCGGCATCTCGATGTCGGAAATCAAAACGTCCGGGAGCCAGCCGCTGAGTATCTTGAGTGCTTCGCCGGCGGAGTCAGCGTCTCTTACTTCAGCGCCGGACTTGATCAGCATCGCAATAAGTAACTCACGCGCATCCGATTCATCATCAACTGCCAGCACTCGCATTCCCTTCAACGGGAGTGTGCCATCGCTCGCGGCGGCAACTTCCGATTCCTTTGCAGGCAGCGCTTCCCAACCAGTCAACAACGGCAAACTGACGGTAAACGTGGCGCCCTTTCCCTCGCCTTCGCTCTCTGCTTTGACCGAGCCTCCGTGCAACTCAACCAGGTGGCGCACGATGGCCAGTCCCAAACCCAATCCTTTATGCGTCCTTGTCAGCGAGCCGTCGGCCTGGCGGAAGCGCTCAAAAACAAAGGGCAGGAAATCAAGGCTGATTCCCTGACCGGTATCTTTGACCACGATTTCTACGTCCGAGTTGTTGCGACGCAAAAGGGTCTGGACGCTGCCTCCCGGCGCCGTGAATTTCACCGCATTCGACAACAGATTCCAAACGATCTGTTGCAGTCGATCCGGATCGCCAGAGACCAAGCCAGTAGTCGGGTCAACGATCAGTTGCAACTGGATGTTTTTGGATTGCGCCGCCAGCCTGATCGAATCCACAGCCGCGTTAATACTTTGCGCAATCTCGACCGGGTGCACTTCCAAACGTACTTTGCCGCTGACAATGCGCGAGACGTCGAGGATCTCTTCGATCAACTGGGTCTGGACTCGAGCATTGCGATCGATAATTTCGATTGCGTGCGTCGTGGCGTCCGTGTCCAGTTTGCCGCCCCGCAGCATCGCGGCCCAGCCGACAATCGCATTTAGTGGGGTGCGCAGTTCATGCGAAAGGGTCGCCAGAAACTCGTCCTTGGTTCGGTTTGCGGCCTCAGCATCGGCGCGCGCTTCGTGCTCGCTGCGCAACAGTTGCCGGTATTCTTCTTCCGCGCGTTTGCGATCGGTGATATCCATGCAGACGCCGGCCAGTCTTTCCGGCTCACCGGTCGCGCTGAGTACGAGGTTCCCAAATGCCTCTGCCCAACGCTGGGCGCCATCGGGCCGCATGAAACGATAGACAGC
>Ga0179594_10000306_pt1 | contig 12377 bp, 9 predicted proteins | sample CZOMad1_1_08_16f_FD_148625 | JGI IMG/M metagenome (GOLD analysis project Ga0179594, IMG submission 148625) | Vadose zone soil fungal communities from Angelo Coast Range Reserve, California, USA - CZOMad1_1_08_16fungal (Illumina Assembly) | ecosystem: Environmental > Terrestrial > Soil > Vadose...
GTGCCTGCTCCAGAAATTTTTCGCGTCCCGTGGAAAAATTATCGTAGCCGACCACGTCGTGGCCATCCGACAACAATTTGTCGGTGAGATTGCTGCCGATGAAACCCGCGCAGCCGGTCACAAAGAAATGCACATTACCCCCTCGAATTCCCGGGCACCCTCACCGCACCAGTCGGTCTGCAGAGCAGTTGGTACGCGCGTTCCATTCTCTCGGCCATGCGATCCATGCTGAAATGCGCGTGGACGAGCTTCCTGCCGCGGCTGGCAAGGGTCGCTCGCCATTCCGGATCATAGACGAGCCGGTCGATGGCATCCGCGATCTTGGCCGGATCGCAGGGAGCTACCATGCCGGCGTCAGCTTCCGCAATTTCCGGCCAGATTCCGACCTTGTCGGAGATCAGCACCGGCACCCCGCAGGCCATGGCCTCGACCACGGCCAATCCAAAATTTTCGCCGAACGACGGCAAAACGAACAGATCCGCGTCGGCCAAGGCGGCGAGCTTTTCTTCCTCGCTCAACTGACCCGTGATCGTGATGCAGCGAGATAGCCCTGTCTCGCGCACCTTTTGCGAGACTTGCGTGACGTAGTCAGGATCACCGCCTCCCGCCAATACGAGCTGGGCATCCGTACGGCCGGCTTTGGCTCGGGCGCAGGCGTCGATCAGCAGTTCGAGTCCCTTTTTCTGGTGAAAACGGCTTAGGAAAAGTACCAGAACTTTACCTGCTGTTTCGGGATATTTCGCGCGAAACGTCCCGCGCGGGGGAAGCTTAGCGAACTTTTCCAAGTCGATTCCCTCAGGAATAACAAGACTGGGCGAAGTGACATTCATGAAATGGCCTGTCATCTTCTCTTCCATCCGGCTGGAGTACTGGATGGCGGCTGCGGCATTGAAGTTTTTCTTTTCAAACAGGTTGATGTAGGCCCATTTCAGAGGCCAACGCCGGCGATATACGAGGAACGGATCGAGGGTACCGTGGGGCCGCAATACATATGGCACCTTATTCTTACGGCAATAGTACGCGGCGGTTGTCGACGTAAACTGGTAGAGACTGTGAACAAGAACAATATCCGACTGGGGTACTCTCCGCTTCAACGCCCTTGCTATTGGAAATGAAATCGCATTCCCCCACATGGAAAACTGTACCGGATAAAAGTAAGTTTCAACTCCTTCCTGCTCGGTCGGGACTCCTAAAGGAACATCCATTACCCCTTTGCCATCGGCGTTTGTTGCCAAAAGAGCAACTTGGTGACCCCTTTCGGCCAGCCCTCGACATATTCCCAAGATCCCAACCCGGCCCCCGCCCATACTTGGGGCAATGCTATGAGCGGTAACTAATATGCGCAATTCCAACCCCGAATAACGAAAATGCTTAGTGATTTTGTGGATTCGACTATCAGCTTGATCGACCGTCGTTTCAGATGGCCCCGCCGCGTTCCCTATCTCGCAACCCGGTGCCGTGGGCACAGGACCGCTCGTCTCCGTCGAGAAATAAAGCCACACACGGCAAAGCTCGCTACCGCTAAGGAGCGCAGCGGAATGGGGGTCAGGTACAGCCCTTGTTGGACGGACTTTAGTTCACTCTGACCTTGCCCTATTTTCTCGCCGAGAATTGTTCCAAAGGCGGGCGTCGACCAGTCATGGATCCAATCGGATCCGATATCATGTTTTGCGGGCAACCAGAAGCATTTGCGGACGGAGTGTCGGAAACGCGCGCTCAAGAAGATAAATGGGAATTTTTGCGATGCTGATCAAGGGATGTGTGCGCGTAGCGGCGCCGGCCCCGGATCGACATTTCGACTGCAGATCCGCAAGAGAACTTATCTTGATGTACGCCACACTGCCATCAAGGACGAAGTTTACGACTTCAAAATTCGACATTTTAAAGACTGAAGTGAATTCCGCTATTGTATATTCGTGATGATGACCACCATGATGAGGCAAATCGAAAAAATCTCCGATGTGAGGCCAATTAGAATATCCTAACAAGACTCTTAGACGAACACTCAGCCGCATCGCATTCGGTGTTGTAGCGACACAGACACCGCCGGACCTCAGAACGCGCCGAAATTCACTTAAGGGAAACTTGGGAGAATGCAAAAGATGCTCAATGACGTCTGCGAACAATATGCAATCGATGGAATCATCTGCCAGGGGCAAAGGATTATTCACGATGTCACAAGGTACGCCCTTGATACCAGCAGCCATTGCGTTGCGCAATCCATTTCCGCCGGTCACAGGATTGTCCACGGTGACGGTTTGACAGCCAAGTTTTTTAAAAAAACGAGGCGCGATCCCCATACCAGTACCAACGTCTAGAAATGTCGACTGCCTCGATGGCAGGTACTTTACGCACTCTGTGAGTTCGGTGAATTTTGCTTCACTAGGTTCAGCCACCCAGTGCTCTTCTACTGCCAGGGGGGAAACATTATATTCTTCAATAGTCTCAGCGTAGAGTGACCGTAATTCATCAAGCGCAATGTGCATTTGAAGTGGCCTTGATTATCTGGACGGAGTTTCTGCGGATTCAAGCGGAGCCTTGAGATTGGTCCGATTTTGCCATTGTTTTTTGAATTTGCGTCTCAAACGCGATCTTATTATAGTTGTTTTGACCTATACCGTAATTTCGAGGTGACGTCAGACTGCTCACAACGAGACGGAGAAGTTGGTAAATCCCATGTAGTTGTTTTCATCACGGTGAGAGTTTGCCACTAGAGTATATTTAAGAACGTCGAATCGAAAGCATGATTTCCAGTAGCGCTAGACTCTCCATTATTTAAATGGCGCAAAGAAAGATCCGTCAGATCAGGGCAATAACATGAAACAAACGAAATGCATGGTTTGCGGGTCGGAGCGACTCGTGAATTTTCTCGATTTGGGGCTGCAGCCGAACGGAAATTGCTTTCCCGATGAGATGAGCAAGACGAAAGAGATCACGTACCCTCTCTCGATGTCGGTGTGCGGGAATTGCTGGCTCGTGCAATTGGACGATTTCCCTCCTCCCGAGATCGTCTTTACCGATCACCCTTACGTCACCGGCTTGAATGTTCCCATTGTGCAGCATTTTCAGAAGCTTTCGAAACACATTGTGAAGAAATTCCAGCTTCCGCCGCAGAGCCTAGTACTTGATATCGGGGCGAACGACGGCACGCTGCTGAGCGCTTTCCGCGAACTCGGCATGCGCACTCTCGGAGTCGATCCCGGCCAACGTACCGGCAAGCTGGCGCGGGCAAATGGCATTACGGTTTGCGAATCCTTCTGGAATCAGGCGGCCGGAAAAGCGCTGCGGACATTGAACCTGGCGCCCGGTGTCGTAACCGCGACGGCCGTGTTTTACCACACCCCCGACCTGCATGAATTCGTAAGTGGATTGGCCGAAGTAATAAACGACCATACTGTTTTTGTAACCCAATGTGTCTATATAAAAAATGTGATCGAGGAACTGCAATTCGATCATTTCTACCATGAGCACACCTGTATTTATGCAATTCGACCGCTGCAAGAACTTTTTGCCCAGCACCGGATGAGGTTGCTGGACGTTGAGTTCTGGGATGTGCATGGCGGTTCCTTCATTCTCTATGTGGCAAAGGACTCCAGCCCGCTCCCAACCAGTCAAAGTATCGCCGTCGCGATCGATACGGAGGAACGCGCCGGGCTTTTCCGGTTGGAGACCTACCTCGACTTCGCGCGAAATGTGAATCACAACTGCGAACGCCTCGTGGCTCTCCTCAGACGCCTCAAGGAAGAGAAGAAAACAGTGTATGCCCTGGGATCGCCGGTGAAGGGAAGCACTCTCATGAACTACTGCGGGATCGGCCCTGATCTGGTGTCGATGGCGGTTGAAGTGAATCAGTTCAAGATCGGCAGGTTGACCCCGGGCAACCATATTCCAATCGTGGGCGAGGAGGGTGTCAGGAAGCAGCCCGATTACTACCTGGTACTGGCGTGGAATTTCCTGGAGTATTTCATTCAAAAGCACGAGAAGTTCCTGCGTGCCGGCGGCAAGTTCATCGTGCCCCACCCGCGCGTCGGGATTGCGGACACGGCAGGACTCAAAGAATGGCACCCCGATGCATAGGGTGAGCTCTTTCAAACGCGCTAGATATATGTGAGCCCGGCGATAGAACTGATGCATGAATTCCACGTATGACGATGAAGGATGTGATCGTAACCGGCGGCAGCGGCTTCATCGGGAGATCGCTTAGCGTTCACCTGAACCGCTTGGTAGCGCGGGAAAGAAAGGTTATGCCTCTGAGTTCACAGGATGTCGACCTGGCCAACCGTGAGGCGACGTTCCAGTGGTTTGAACGCAACCAGTCGGCACACGAGGTCAGCCATATATTCCACCTGGCGGCCGTATATAAGGCCGGCGGATGGCCGGCCACCCATCCCGCCACCCAGTTCCATGTAAACATGGCTATCAACGTAAATCTGCTGGAAGCATGGAAAAGATTCTTTCCGGGGGCGCGCCTCACGAACGTGGTCTCTTATTGCATGTATCCGGACCACGACCGGCCGCATCCGGAAACGGAGCTGTATGGGACTGAACCTGAGGAGTACCTCTTTGCGTACGCCTTTACCAAGAAAGCCCTCCTTATTGGCCAGCGGGCGTATTGCCAGGAGTTCGGACTGTCAGCAGTCAGCCTGGTGCTCCCCACCGTGTACGGTCCAGGGGACAGCTTTATGGAGGAGTCCCACGTTATGGGGGCTTTGATCGGGAAATTTTGCCGGGCGGCGAAGGAGGGCAGAGAATCGGTCGAGGTGTGGGGGGACGGGAATCAAGAGCGCGAGTTTCTTTTCGTGGAGGATGCCGTTGACGGCATCATATCCGCCGCGACAAGAGCAACCTCGCCGGTCCTCAATCTAGGCACGGGGCGCGGAGTGAAGGTAAGGGAGATAGCGGAAATCATTCGAAACGAGTCGAAATTCAGCGGAGCGACTCGCTACAATACCGATCGTTTTGTGGGCGCCAAGCGAAGAGTGCTGTGCATCGATCGAATAAAGCAAGAGATTGGATGGACGCCTCAGACGACGCTGAAGGATGGAATCCGGCGAACGATTGCTTTTTTCCGCGGTTCCGAACATCCGTGAAGCTCAGCTTGGTGTCCACGTGACCGTGGTCCAGCCCATATCAGGGATGACTATCGCGTATTTCGCGCGATCGTGATCGGTGATTTCACGAGATCGTGACCGACGTTTCGCTCGGCTTCCTTGCTAGAAAGCACCTGACCTGTTTGCGACCTAATCAATCCGCCAAACACCAATGAAGATCCTGAATCTTGGTTGTGGCACTAAGACAAGCCCCCACCCATCGGTCGTCAATATCGACTGGTCTGCACTGCTGCGCATACGTTCTAATCCCGTACTCCGAGCACTGGTCCCCGTGTTATTGAACGGTGAGCGTCTGAGTCGCTTCCGGTCATTACCACACAACCTGATGGTGCATGATCTTTCGCGTGGCATCCCTTTTCCAGATGCCAGTGTGGATCTTGTCTATCACTCCCACGTTCTGGAGCATCTGGATAGGGGTGTGGCCCGAGGGTTCATCCAGGAGTGTGCACGGGTGTTGCGCACTGGTGGGCTAATTCGTGTAGTGGTGCCTGATTTCGAGCGTTATTGTCGTAACTATCTCGACCATGTCGGCCTCTGTGAAAAGGAGGGGGAGAGAGTTATTGGCGAGCACGATCGTATGTTCGAACCGATGTTACTTCAGTCCGTGTGCCGCGAAGCAAGCGGCACAAGCCAGCAGCGCCCACTCCGGCGTTTCGTGGAAAATTTGGTGCTTGGGGACGCGCGCAAGCGGGGCCATACCCACCAGTGGATGTACGACCGCTTCAATCTCGCCGCCTTGCTGCAGACCTGCGGGTTCGCCAATCCCTGCGTGCGCCATTTTGATCAAAGTGCCATCGATGATTGGCACTTGCTCGGGCTTGACATGGATGAATCGCGCAATGAATACAAACCGGAGTCGCTGTATATGGAAGCGACCAAGTTAGTGGGGAGCTAATCAAAGTAGCGCGTTCTCGTAACCCACGGTCCTGGCTTTACCGGAACTAATTTGGTGGAGTGCTTTACTCCGCCCAATAGCTGTTGGGGATCCACCTTATCTCACCCGCTCTTGTCTCTATCAAACCGGGGAAAGCGGGAAATGCGACGGGCCTCGCTGGAGGAAACGTGCCTAGCCGTCTTGTTATTCTAGATTTTACCCCGATTGATCAGCTCGGCGGTCATTCGTATGAGTACGATCGCAATGTGGTCACGGCATTTTTAGCAAGGGGCTGGGAATGCGTTGTATATGCTCACCACGCGTGCCGTCTGAAGTTCGTGGGCGGAGCGGAGATTAGACCACTCTTTACGTATATTACGACGGACACTATTGTGCGTGCCAAGCTATTGCGGCCGTTCGTCAAATTGTTCGTGCATGCTACGCGAACCGCGAAGGAAATACGGTACGCGGTATTGGCGGAAGATACGCCTGACACCGTGTTCTTTGCACAGACAGTAGAGCCATATCACGTTTGGGCACTGTACCGCGCACTTTCCAAACCACTTTGCGGCAAGTTGGTCATCATGCTCAGGGCAACGTCACTTCGGACGGTAAGGGGCAATCCTAGACCGACTTTTCGAACCGCGCTCTATTGGTTTGGACTCCGCCGGATTCGCCGCTTGGGCGCACAGGTCGTCCTAGTTGCCGATAGTGAATTACTACAAGAGGAGTACCAAGCTTTAACTGCAGTTCCAATTAACCTGGTACCGCATCCGAACCCTGCGCCAGTGGAAACCACAACGAGAGGCGACAACGCGTCACTGTGCATTACCGCAGTAGGACGGCTTGCAGTAGACAAAGGATCTCAATATTTGCCACAAATCATGGCAATCGTGCATCGTAAGTCGCTTTCGGCACGTTTCGCCATTCACATACATACGGATTCTCCGGAGGCCTCACAGGTCTATGGACCGCTCCAGGCCAGTATTCGAGCTAATGCTAGAACTGAAGACGTGCTTTTTGAAACGCCGCTTGGCACCGAGGATTACTGGCGGCAACTAGAGGCCGCGGACGTGGTGCTTCTGCTTTACGACCCTAGTCGTTACCGCAACCAAATTTCGGGCGTCCTCATGGATGCCTTGGCGGCGGGCTGCTTCCCTATCGTGAGCGACGATACCTGGCTGGCGCATGTCGTCCGCAGTATCGGGTTCGGCGCGGTCGTGCGTCTCGACAGTAACCTCAGCGAGTCCGTTGCAGCGATTCTGAAAGCCGGTATTCCTAAGGCGATCCCGGAAAAGGTAAGAAGTTTCGTGCAATTTCACACCAGAGATAATTTTCTCGCGGTGCTTACATCGATCCTGCAGAGAAATGCGGTGTAGAGCGACTTTGCCATTTTCTCCTCTAGCATCGCTAACTACTTAGCAATGTCCCTCAGAGCAAACATCGTTGCCAACTACCTAGGCCAAGGATGGACAGCCTTGATGCAGCTGGCTTTCATCCCGTTATACATCAAGTATCTGGGGATGGAGGCCTACGGCTTAATCGGTATTTTCGCCGTGCTTCAAGCCGCGCTCACAGTGCTGGATATGGGTATCATGCCGACCCTTAACCGCGAAATGGCGCGCTTTACGGCTGGGGCGCACTCCTCGCATTCGATCCGTGAGCTGTTGAAGAGTTTGGAAATCGTATCGGTTGGACTTGCATTTGTGATACTGACCTGTATATGGGTTGGCTCGGATTGGTTTGCGCAGCGTTGGTTGCACGCGGAACAATTACCGTTGGTCGTGGTGAGTAAAGCGATTGTGATTATGGGGTTGCTTGCCGCGCTACGCTTTGTCGAAAGTATCTATCGCGGAGCCATACTTGGCTTGCAAGCTCAGGTCTGGCTCAATGCGGTCACCGCTACTGTTGCAACAGCGCGAGGCCTAGGGGCGGTGGGTGTTTTGGCCTGGGTATCACCATCCATAGTGGCGTTTTTCTTTTGGCAGGTATTTATCTCGTTGGTCACGGTGATCGCTTTAGCGGTTCGCGTGCATCGAACATTGCCCGCCGCTGCGCAGCCCGTACACTTTTCGAAGCTGGCTTTGTCCAGGGTATGGAATTTTGCCTGGGGCATGATTGCCACGAGCTTCTTGTCTCTGTTACTGACGCAGACGGACAAAATTCTCCTGTCTCGGCTGCTTAGTCTCGAGGCATTTGGTACGTATACGCTAGCAGCCACGGTCGGCAATGCACTGCTAGCGCTTCTCGTAGGCCCTCTTGGCCAAAGTTATGCGCCGTATTTTACAAAATTACTAACCCGTCAGGACGAACCGGGGTTGATCGCGGCTTATCATCAGGGTTCCCAATTGATGACGGTAATGATTGTGCCGGCAGCGCTATTACTAATCTTTCACGGCGAAACCGTGGTTTATCTTTGGACCGGAAACCCCACGCTTGCCCACAATTCAGCGGCTTTGGTGACACTGTTGGCGTTAGGGTCAACCTTTCTTGGGCTTATGTATATTCCCTATATGCTTCAACTGGCTTATGGGTGGTCGACTTTCGCCGCCAAGGTGAATGCTGTGCTTGTTGTAGTGCTGATTCCAGTTCTCTTCTGGGCCACGCCGCGTTACGGCGCAGTCGGTGCGGCATGGGTGTGGGTCGCTATTACTTCTAGTCATATTTTTATCGTAATTCACATGATGCATAGACGCCTACTGCCAAAGGAAAAGTGGGGATGGTACTGGCGGGATAATGCTTTGCCTGCAGCTGCGGCGTTCTGCGTTGCGTTTGCGGGAATATGGATTCACCCTGAAGCTTCATCGAAACTGGGGCAGCTTGGGTGGCTCATCGGTATAGGAGTCGCTTCGTTTCTCGCCGCCATCGCTTTCGCTCCGGATCTTACAAAAAGAATTGTCGCAATGATCCAGGACAGAAACGGAATCCATGCCTAACACGCTTCATTGTGCGGTATAGGCGCCGCGAAAATGGATGGAATCTCTTCAATTCTTTTGACCGCTTTTGTATTTGTATTAACGATTTTGTGGGTCAAGGTAAACAAGAAGCTGTACAACGACATTGTCTCCCCGTTCAATATTTTATATTGGGCCTGGCTCTTCCCATTTTTGCTTTCATATTTTCGCATTTCTGGATTTCAGTCGCCCCCCGTTCTTTGGATGGAAGTCTTTGTTGTCTTCATAACATTAATTATGATCGTGATCTCGTTAACGCCCGCGTCGGCTGGTTTGGAAAAAAATCATGCAAACATATTGATGACGTTCAAAGCATTTTATGGAAGCGCAAGGTTCAGGCTCGTATTGTTTACATTTTTTTGCGTAACGCTCGGACTAAAAACTGTCGCGGAATTCGGCGACGGGGTAGTTCCACTTGTCGAATACATGAACGGTACGACGCTGGATTCAGCGCTTCATCTGGCGGGGAAAGATTCAAAACTACAGGTTATTGGCAACGGCTTGGTTGTTGCAGCGCTGTTCTATTGGTTTGGATTTCTGGCTGCGGACAAGCGTACCGAAAAGATGATTTATCTCCTGCTGTGCGTGACTCCAATAGCATTTGGAATTGCCAAGACATCAAAAGCAGATGTTTTCGAGCCCATTCTGTACTATTTTATTGCCTTTTATTATTGGCGCCGATTCAGTGGAAAAAAGTTCTATTTTGCGAGGACATTCGTAGTTCTTTCGATAGTGGGAAGTGGTATGGCACTGCTGACAACTATTCGGCTGAATGTTGCCGAGATCAACCTAGCGACATTGATTTTCGATATAAAGTGGCCGCAGTTTGTAATTTATCCATTCGACGAGATTCTTTCTGTTTTGTATGGATACACGGCGCTGAACTTCGAAAATCTTTACCGGTTTCTCGCTGGATTCGATTCTGAGTATCACTTTGGTAGCTCTGTATTTCGACCCCTGTTCTCATTGTTGGTGAGTGGTGATATACCGCGGCAAATGACGGAGGGAGTCGATATGCATGGAGTTTTTGATACGGTAGTTGGTACGTTTTTGCGCGAAGTATATTTTGAAGGGGGGGCGGGCTTATGCATTTTCGCCGCCATCCTTTACTCTGCAATGATAAATTACGTTTATTATCGATTGAGAAGAGGGCGAGGGAGTACTTATCTTGTCACGTATATGTTGCTGGCCTTCCCTTGGGCATGGTTGATCTTCAATAACGGCTTCGGATCGCTCTCCATTTATGTAAATTGGTTTTATGCAATTATGCTAATCAACATAGGATCGTGGTGCGTGAAACCTCGGGAAGGGGCGAACGGACAGGCTCCTGCCCACGCCTAAATTGTGATCAATGCAGATCAGTCTATCGCCAGCGCAGGTACCTACGCAAACTTTCCAGCCGAGTAGCTTGTTCAGGGTCGGCTCTCGCTGTAGCCGCCGCTCCGCTGAAAATGGCGAAAATGATCGATGCGAACAGGGCGACTAGCGTGGATAGCAAGATAATCAGTGTCCGCTTTGGCTTGGACCTACGATCGGGCTCGATCGCCTTGTCCATTACCTGAACCACAGCCGCGTCCTTGGCTTCGTCTATCTTCGCAAGCTCGTACTGCTTCGCCAGCAGCTCGTACAGAAATTCGTAGTACTTGACGTCGCGCAAACGTCCAAGGTTGTCGAGACCTGCATTGCCGGCTTCGCCGCCCCTGCCGATGGCCGCAATCGGCGACGAGCCTTCGATGCGGGAAAGCTCGCGCCTCAGAGCTTCGAGCTCCTGCTGAGTTCTCTGCAGTTCCGGATTTCCTTCCGCCGCAAAGGTACGCATCGCACCGATCTGAACCTCCTTGACCGAAACCTGGGCGCGCAGGCGTGCCGTCACCTCGATCAAGCTGCGCCCCTGCGCATCCACCTGGGCCAGACCGCCCTTCTGAAGGCCCTGCCTGGCGGTGATTTCTGCCGCTGTCAGGCTGTCCTTGGCCTGGAGGAGCTGGCGCTCGAAAAACAGGCGGCGCTGCGACGCTTCGGTCACCGCCAGAACCTTGGTGAGCTTCATCAGCTCCTCGACATAGGCATTGGCAAGTTCGGCGGCGCGCTTGGGGTCCTTGTCTTCGACCTCGATCGTGATGATCCCGTCTCGGCCGGCCACGACTGTCGTTTCTTTTTCCAGGCGCTTGCGGGCATCGGACAGGCGGTCCTCGTCATAGACCTTGGCGAGTTCGAAGTGGGAAATCAGGTTATCCGCGACAGTCCGGCTCTTGAGCATGCCGACGTAGAGGTCATTGGAGCTCCTCCCCCCGAGCACCGATCCCCCGGCGGCGCCGAGAAATCCTCCCAAGCCGCCCCCAAGCTGATTCAACAAAGCCGAGGCCACCGACGCGCTCTGCTGCGGCGGCAGTATCTTGGTGGTGCCGGTATACACGTTCGGCAGAAGAAAGCTCACTATTGCCGCCACAACAGCAGTTGCAAGCGGAAGGCCCAAGACCAGCCGCTTATGCTTGGCGAGAACGATCAGCAAGTCGAGCAGGCTGATTTCGTCCTCGTCGGTAGTCGACGAAGTATTTTGGGAATTTTCTACGTCAGCTTGCTCAGGCATGGGGATGAATCAAGACTCGCTGGATTCCCGCTTGAGCGGCGACCGTAGGCTCAAAGAAGAGCAGATCCTTCGCTTCGCTCAGGATGACAAATGGACGAACGATCCGAGCCTTCGGTTTTGCCACGCTCCGCCCATCACTGCCGGATGACCTGGATCGCTGCCGCACCCAGCCCGAACTGAAAGAAGATCTGCGAGATGTCCTTGAGCGCGCGCGTGATCGTCGTTCGATCGAGCTCCTCAGGCACGACGATGCTGTCTCCGGGCATCAGGCGGCTGCCTTCCAGAGACGCGGTAAAGAATCCCTCTTGACGCTTGCTCTTCACCGAGCCGTCGGCGCGCAGCACATACAGGCTCCCCGAGTCGGCACTCTTCGTGGTTCCCCCAGCCTGTGTCAGGTAGTCGGTCACGCGCTTGTCCGGTTTGTAGACGAAAGAGGCCTCGCCAAAGACAGAACCGACGACGCTCACCATCGAGGGCGGCGGCGGGACGACGAAGCGGTCGCCGTCTTCGAGGGGCATGTCGGGAAGATCCTTGGCCTGTGCCACCTCGGGCAGCTCGAGCACGATGCGGCCGATAGGTCGGATCTGCCGCAGCCGGTTGAGGAGGTTCTGCTGGTTTTCAGCTTGCTGTTTGAGCGAGGCGGCGTCCTCCGGAGAGGTTACGTTCTGCGCGCGCAGCGTGTTGAATCGTTGCATATCCTTCTCGAGCCGGTAAAGAGCCTCCGCGAGCGTTTTCTCCTGCGCCAGGCGTGTCGACTCCCTGGTGAACTGCGCCCCGAACACGTAGGCATTGGGGGTAAACCCGCCGATCCGGGCGACGACCTGCTTGAGCGTCTCCCCGGGCACGATCTG
>Ga0179594_10000307_pt1 | contig 12354 bp, 10 predicted proteins | sample CZOMad1_1_08_16f_FD_148625 | JGI IMG/M metagenome (GOLD analysis project Ga0179594, IMG submission 148625) | Vadose zone soil fungal communities from Angelo Coast Range Reserve, California, USA - CZOMad1_1_08_16fungal (Illumina Assembly) | ecosystem: Environmental > Terrestrial > Soil > Vadose...
CGGCGAACCTTCCCGATGCGGCGAAGAAGATCGTCTGGGGCGCCATGGCCTGGGGCGGCCAGTGGTGCACCTCGCCGGGCTACGCCTATGTCCATGAGTCCGTCGCGGACGCTTTCGCCACCGAGGCCAAGAAGGCTTTGGTTGAGCTCTTCGGCAATGACCCGAAATCCAACTCCGACTACTCGCGCATCATCAACGCCGATACGGTCGACCGGCTGGCCTCGCTCATCGATCCCGTCAAGGTGATCGCCGGCGGCAAGTCAGACCGCGATGCGCACTATCTCGATCCCACGCTTCTTTATCCCGTCACCTGGGACGACAAGATCATGGAGGACGAGGTCTTCGGACCCATTCTGCCGATCCTGGCTTATAAATCCTTCGATGAGGCGATGGCGCGGATGGCGAAAACGGGACGTCCGCTCGCCGGCTTCATCTTCAGCCGCGATCAGAAAATCATCGACCGGTTCATTGGCCAGCTGTCCTTCGGCGGAGGCGGCGTGAATCTGGTGAACGTTCACCTGTTCGTCGAGACCATGCCGTTCGGCGGCACCGGATCCGCCGGGATGGGTCACTACTACGGGAAATACGGCTTCGATGCCCTGACACACGCCAAGTCGATGCTGATCTCGCCGCCCGACGTCGCGATCGAACATCTGTACTCGCCCTTCACCGAGGAAAAGAACCGGCAACTTGCGGGATGGTTCGAGTACTGAGGCGATCATGGCCCCCGCCCTATCCAACACAGATGCCGATTATGATGTTGTCGTGATCGGCAGCGGGGTCGGCGGTTATCCCGACTACTTTGCATCATTGACGGTGGGCGTCCGAGATCTCTTCTCCGAGACATGGACGTACGGGCGAAGACAGCAGGCTCGCACGGAGCAGATGCGGAGATGTCGACAGGACGCCCTGCGCGAGATTTCGGCGTGCCTAAGGTGATCCTGTCGCCCCTTAGAATCGAAGACTTCGATCTGCATTGAAACCTCGTGTCGTTCGCGAGGCCGTAGTCCGTAAAGTCCGACCTGCATTGTGTCTTCGGCACCTGTCCGACGGCCCCTCGCTTGATGCCGGTTGGCCCTCAGGGATGACCTTTTCCTTTCGACAATCCCTTAAACGGACTCTGCCGGCGCAACCCTCCCTTCCATGCCACTTAGCTGGCTTCGATAATTTTCCCGAACGGCGGCTTTGCGCCACAAGCGGCCGATCAGAGACGGCCGCTTGTGGCGATCAAATAGAGTTTGAAGCTATGGTCTTCGGCTCGCTATAGAATGACGCGGAGGGCGGAATGGCGTAGGAACTGTCATGCTACGCCGCCTCGGCGTCCGGGGATTATCGCGGAAGTTCGGTGGCCCGACTTTGCAAGGGGAAGCGCTTCAATTCGGAGATAATTTCATCAATGATCGAATCACCAATTCGAAGCGGGCGACCCGCTTCAGATTGTGTCAGTGACTGGCGGCATCTGCAGGAAAGAACACCTATGGCGAATTCCGAGGATAAACCGCCTCCCGCAGTGGGGGCCTATTGGATCAAGGAGGACGATTATCCAGCGTTGCTGCAATTGGTCGACGATGGCGACAAGATGCCACCGAGCTGGAAAGAATGGCTGAAGGTGGCCGAGGAAATGGAGCAGGGACTCAAGGCCTATGGACACGTTGTGTTGCGTGTTTACATCGACCCCGTCACATTCCCGGACTGGTGCGCCGACCATAACACAAGCCCGGGCAGCGCCGGACGCCGAAAGTTCGTCGCGGCGGCGGTGACCGAGAGATATGGCCGACAGGCCTGACCAGCACCGTCTTGGCGCGACGCCGGCCCATCGTCTGCCCATCCTCGAACAGCACGTTCGGCCGGCCTGCCTTGGGGCTTGCGCTCGTTCGAGCCGTCGTCGCGATTCAACAACTGCTCCTTTAACTGCGCGAGGTCGCGGGAGAAAACATGACGACTATGGCCATGCCCAATCCATCCTCGTCGACAACGTCAATCGCCACTACCTCTCGGGCATAGACGCCACCGAAGCGCCGAAATTTGACGCACTTCTTAAACGGGATCTATCACACGGCGCGGAGAGACCTTTACGATATCTTGGGAGATTGCACTTTGATTGTTTAATTTGGACATTGCGCACCGATCAAAGGTGACTTTGGAACATCCGTGTTGATCCCGACGTGGCCTGGAAGGTCGCTCGTCGTGGGCTGGAAAGCTTTCATCGGGCGATGAGCAGCGGAGTGCGAACCGACTTCAACATCGAACGGGTGACCCCACCGAAGATCATCTCTCTCGTTCTCGAATGACTGTACGCGCCAAGAACCATTAGATCGGCCTTGGCCTGCTCTGCGAATCGACAGAGTGTTTCGGCAACCGATGAACTTCCAGATTCAAGCCGCTCTACGATGGCATCCACTCCGTGGCGGGCGAGAAACGTGGCAACATCCGCGCCTGGCTCCTCGCCATGGGGATCGCCGCTGCGGGCATCGACAACAACGATGTGCACGATCCGCGCAAGGGAAAGCAGCGGCAGCGCGTCGGAAATGGCTCGTCGCGCTTCCTGGCTTGCATTCCACGCCATGACGATGCGATCCATGCGACCTGTCGCGTTCCATCGATCCGGAAGGATCAGGACGGGAATTCCCGTCTTGCGAAGCATGGCCTCAGGCGTCCAAAAGCCCGGCAATTCGTGTTCAGACGCGATGACAAGATCACTGTACTTGAGATGTAGCGGCAAGTCTCCGGCGTCCGCTTCTCGGACGATGCGAAATTCAAAGCCGATCCATTTCCGTTCGACGAGCGACGCGAACATCCGCCGCGCCGCGCTGGACAGGTCGTCTTCTCTCGCCTTGTGCCTCTCGATGATGCGACGGATCGCCAGTCTGCCCCTGACATAGGCTTCGGCCGGATCGACACCCCATCCAGACGGCGCGACATACGCCCCGACCAGATGTGCACCGAACTTGTACGCCAATTCGACGGCATAATTTGCGCGATCGAAACCTGCCCGTGACGGCTCTAAAAATGCGACGATTGTCTTGATGGCCATTGTTCACACTCGACGATCTGGGACGCGCAGCGAAGCTCACACGGTGCGCGGTGTGTTTTTCAATGCAGCGCCGAACGCGACGATCGCTACGCCACAAAACAGGGTATCGAGAGCCAGAGCCGTCGCGGCAATCTGCGGTGATCCCTGCGCCCATGCGAGAGCGGTCCAAAGAGCGCACAGGAGCGTCACAAGTCCGGAGTTCGTCATCGAAGGAGAGGCATCGCTCGGATATGACGTCAAACCGATCCAGATCCGAAAAAGCCCGCAAGCGAGCAGGAATGCGATCATGTATGCAGCCGTGGAGAAACGCAGAAACGCCTCATCCGAAGCGAAGGCGATGCCCGCAAGGATGTAGGCGCCGCCGCTCAATAACCAGTCGCCGTAAGAAGCGCCCCGCGAGATCTTGCTCACGAGAATTGCGATCGCCATTCCACCAAAGATCGCCGAGGAGCCAGCAATGTGGCCGGGAAGATGACGTGGGATGAACGTGTCGAGAAGGCTGAGCGCACTAATCGACACCAGCAGAATACCGAGAAGGACCACCCTCTTCCAATCGCTGTCGCCTGCGAAACGGTACTTGTTCGTATGGCGCGACAGCTTCATCGAGCCTACGAGCATCCGGTACCGATGCGAAGGATCGTGTGGTCGCTGTTTCAGCTTCGCTTGATTTTCCATGATGCACTCTCCTCGATGCACTCTCCTCATCCCGCATCCCCGGGATATCCGGCGCGACCTGTTCGGTCCGAGTTCAGCTCAAAGAGATCGCGAGCTCGACTTAAAGGAACGGAACGTTTCCCTTCCTTAAATAACCGGCTTAAGATAGAAAATCAAGTCCCTTATGACAAACTCGCATTCTCGTTACCCGGAAGCCTACTCATGACGTCACGTCCCCGTGGCCGCATCCCCACCGAACAGCTCGCACATCACGAAGAAGCATTCCTGGATGCGGCTTCGGAGCTCTTTTTCCAGAAAGGATTTGCGCGTGTGAGCATCGACATGCTGGCCCGGGCCGCGCGCGTGTCGCCCAAAACGATTTATGCGAGATACGGCGGGAAGGTCGGGCTGTTCGGCGCGGTCATAAGACGCCGGGTCGCCCCGGTGCTGGCAACGCAGGACTTGTTTGCCGATCAGAAGAACGCAGCCCCCGAGGTAGTGCTCCGGAACGTCGCCGCTGCATTCCTGGATCGCATCCTTCACCCGGATGTTCTGTCTCTGCATCGCATGATGATCGCCGAAGCGACGCATATGCCCGAACTGTCAGAGCTTTACTACAACGAGGCATATACACCGGCGCTGAACAGAATGGCAGATTGGCTGGCCGTTCAGAACACGACGGGACGCCTGACGATTTCGGATTCGAAACGGGCATCCGAAGTCCTTGCTTCTCTTGTCGGAGCCGGCATCCTAGAACGGGCCCTCTTGCTGAACATCGTTCCAGACGCGGCCGAGCGAGCACGATTGCTGGATAATGCCCTGACCATCTTCTTCTCTGCATATGGGCCGACCGACAGACAGTCAAAGTCCGGCCCTGCCAAACGCCGCGGATCGTAAGCTGGGCTTCCAGCATTGCGGACAGCTTCGTCGCTTCTGTTCGGAGCGGCGGGCGTATTATTTCCCGCTCGGAAGACATTTATAGGGGTGGATGCGGCGCCTACCTCGCCGCACCCTCTGCTGGAAAGGCTCCCTATTAATGTCGCCCCTTAAAAAGTCGAATCCGGCGCGTTAAGCGTCCGTCGTGATCGCGCTGCAGCCAGTTATCGTCCGTGAACTGCTCGCAGATTGTCGATACGGAATCCCGCACCGTTTGCTGGTCGGAGGAAAGTTCGAAATCCATCGATCGTTTCCTGTCGTTTGGTCGAACACCCGCGGACCGAGTTTCAATGCGCGTCGACCGGTTTCTTGCGCCCGACGGCAAGGCGGCTTTCGCGCAGTCTCTGGAAGACGACGTAGAGCATCGGAATGACGAAGATGCCGATCGTGCTGGCGCCGATCATGCCGGCGAACACCGAAGTGCCGACGCCCCGACGGCTGATTTGCGCGGCACCATGAGCCACCACCAATGGCGCGAGACCAAGGATGAAGGCGATCGACGTCATCATCACCGCGCGGAACCGCATCTGTGCGCCGGCGATCGCCGCCTCTTCGATGCTCTTGCCGGCTTCGTGCTGCTCCTTGGCGAATTCGACGATCAGGATGCCGTTCTTGGCCGCGAGTGCGATCAGAACGACCAGACCGATCTGGGCGTAGAGATCGAGCGTCAGTCCTGCCATGAGGATGCCGATGAAGGCCGTCAGGACGCCGACTGCCACCGACAGCAGGACGGGGATCGGAATGATCCAGCTTTCATAAAGCCCGACAAGGAACAGGAACGCGAACAGCAGTGCCAGCGCCAGAATGGTCCCGGTCTGTCCTGACGCCTGTTGTTCCTGATAGGCGGATCCCGTCCATTCGTAGGAATAGGACTGCGCCAGCGTCTTGTTCGAGACCTCCTGCATCGCCGCAAGCGCGGCGCCGGACGACGCCCCCGCAGCGGGGCTGCCGTTGATGGTCACGGACCTGTAGTTATTGTAGCGCGTAATCACCTGCGGACCTAGCACGGTCGATACTTCCGCAATGGATCGGAGCGGCACCATCTCGCCGTCGTGGTTGCGCACCTGAATCTGCCACAGTGCCTCGATGTCCCGCCGGTTGTTCGCCTCGCCCTGGATGTTGACCTGCCAAGTGCGGCCGTACAGGTTGAAATCATTGGTATACAAGCCACCGAGGGTGGCCTGAAGAGCAGAGAAGATGTCGCTCATGCCGAGGCCTAGGGCCTGTGCCTTCGCGCGATCGATGTTCAGGTAGAGCGACGGGTTGGTCGTTGTATAGGTCGAGAACACCCGCGCCATCCGCTTGTCCTCGTTGGCTGAGGAGACCAGTCCCTGTACCGCCGCGCCGAGCGCGACAGGTGTCTGTCCCTCCAGCGCTTCCAACTGGTATTCGAAGCCGCCGCTCGTCGACAGACCGATGATGGGCGGCAGATTGAACGGCTGAACCATTGCCGTCCTGATCTGCGAGCCTTCCTGGGACGTTTTCGTGATCAGCGCCTGAGCGGAATCACTCGCGGCACGTCGATCCTCGAACGGTTTCAGCTTGGCGAAGATAAACGCAGCGTTGGACTCCGACGCTAAATCCAACAGGGAGTATCCGAGAACGGTGAACACGTCCCGAACCTGTGGCATCGCGCCCACCAGTTTTTCGACGCTCTTCACCGCCTCGCTGGTCCGCGCCAAAGACGCCCCGTCCGGCAACTGGACGGAGACGAAGAATGCGCCTTGGTCCTCCTCAGGCAGGAAGCTGGTTGGCGTGACCCTAGCCAGACCGAATATCCCGACGCCGCAGGCAGCGATGACGACCAGCGAAACGATCGATACCCGAATCAGGCGCCGGACGACCGACGCGTAGCCATTCTGCGTTTTCTCGATCCCGTGATGGATGTACGCCATGATTCCGCGGCGGTGCCCGGTATGGCGAAGAAAAACCGCGCACAGTGCCGGAGACAGCGTCAACGCGTTGATCGCCGAGATCAGCATCGCTGCGCTGATCGTGACCGCGAACTGCCGGAACAACTGGCCGGACAGCCCTGGAATAAAAGCGATCGGTACGAACACCGACAGCAGCACCAGCGTGATCGCGATGATCGGCGCGGTGATCTGGGTCATCGCCTTCTTGGTCGCCTCCGCCGGACTGAGATCGGGCTCCTCTTCCATCACGCGTTCGACGTTTTCGACAACGACGATCGCGTCGTCCACCACGATGCCGATGGCGAGCACCATAGCCAATAGAGACACGGTGTTGGCCGAATAACCCATCGATAGAAGGATCACGAAAGTCCCGATCAGGCTGACCGGGACGGCTACGGCGGGAATGATTGTGGCGCGGAGATTGCCCAGGAACAGGAATACGACGATGACGACGAGTACGAAGGCTTCGCCCAACGTGTGCAGGACTTCGGAGATCGTGTCCTTCACGAACGTCGTCGAGTCGCCGACGACCTTGTAGGTCATGCCGTCTGGAAAGCGCTTGCTCAACCGCTGCAGCGTGGCGTCGACGAGAGCGGCCGTCTTGACGGCATTGGCGTCGGGCGCGAGGTAGATGGCTGCCGCCACCGTCGGCTTGCCATTGAGGCGGCTGTCGACGTCGTTGTTCTGCGCACCGATCTCCACGCGCGCCACGTCGCGCACGCGCAATAGCGACCCGTCCGGGTTCGCCCGCAGCACGATCTCGCCAAACTGTTCGGGAGTGGTCAGGCGACCTTGGGTCTGGACATTCATTTGGAACTGCTGGTCGTCGCCTACCGGCGGCGCGCCGATGCGGCCGGTCGGCGCCTGCACGTTCTGCGCCTCGATGGCGGCCGCGACATCGGACGGCGAGACGTTAAGACTGATCAGGCGCTGGACGTCGTACCACACGCGCATCGAATACTTCAGGCGCGCGAAAAGCTGCGCCTGGCCGACGCCAGGAATGCGCGAGATTTCGTCCAACACGTTGATTGTAATATAGTTCGCGATGAACAGCGAGTCGTGCTTGTCGCTGGAGAAACCGATGAACTGCAGGATCGCAGAGGATTGCTTGCGGACGGTGATACCCTGCCGCTGGATTTCCTGCGGAAGCTGCGGCAGCGCGGTTTGGACGCGATTGTTGACGTTGACCGTGTCGGTGTCCGCATTGGTGCCGAGCGCGAAACTGACTGTGAGCCGATAGCTGCCGTCGTTGGCGCTCGTCGACTTCATGTACAGCATCTTATCGACGCCGACGATCTGGGCCTCCAGAGGCTGCGCGACGGCGCTTTCGACCACCGCCGCCGAGGCGCCTGGGAAATTGGCCGTCACCAGCACCTGAGGCGGGACGACGTCGGGAAACTGGGCGACCGGGATCTGCGTCATCGCGAGCGCGCCGGCGATCGTCATGACGATCGCGATGACGATCGCCAAGCGGGGCCGGTCGACGAATATCGATGAGATCATGGCTTATTTCTTTCCGTCGGAAGGAGCGTTCGGCGTCATGGGCGCCGGCGAAACGGCAGCGCCGTTGCGAACGCGCTGCAGTCCTTCCACGATGACCTGCTCGCCTTCCTTGAGGCCGTCGATGACGACCGCGAGCGCCGGTGTCGTCGACGGATCGAGCTTGATCCCGCGACGGGAAGCCGTGTTGTCCTTGTCGATCACGAATACGTAGTCGCCGCTCTGATCCGTAAGCAACGCAGAACGCGGAATGGTCAGCCGGCTAACCGGCTCGGCTCCCTCAAGCAATACGGTGACTAGCTCGGCATCAAGCAGGACGCGTTGCGTGCTCTGGTCCGGGCGCTTCGGTGCGCTCGCAGGATTGGGGATGACGGCCCGCAACTGAAGCGTGTCTGAGTTGCCCGTCACGCTGTTGTTGACGAAGTCGAGCTTGCCAGTCTGCTGGTAGATCTGACCATTGGGAAGCCTGATCCGAACTTTCAGGGCGTCGAAGCCGTCGCCATTGTCAAGCTTATCGCGCACCTCCAGCGCGGTCCGGACCGGGACGGGAAACAGAACATACATGGGATCCTGGCTGACGACCGTTGTCAGCGTTCCAGAACTCGGGCTGACGACGTTGCCTTCGGTCACCGACGTTCGGCCGATCTTCCCGTCAATCGGAGAACGAATTTCGGTGTAGGCCAGATTGATCTTCGACTGCCGGAGTTGCGCCTCTGCCGCCAAGACCTGAGCCTGCGTCGACTGTTGCGTGGCCTGTGCGTTATCGACGCTCGCGACTGTTCCAGCATCAGTCTTCAACAGCTGTTGCGCCCGGTTCAACTTGAGATCGGCGTTCTTTAGCTGCGCCTGGAATTGATCGATCGACGCCTGCTTCGCTTGTAGATCGGCCTGGAACGGATCCTGCTCCAGTAGATAGAGCAGGTCGTCCTTCTTGACCTCGGCACCCTCCGTGAACGCACGCTTCGTCAGGAAAGCAGTTACGCGGGGCTGGATCGCAACGCGGCTGATGGCCTGGATGCGACCGAGAAATTCGGAACTTTGAGTGATCGGTTTGAGCGTGGCTTTCGCGACAGAAACAGCGGGGGGCAGTGGAGGCTGCTGGGCATTTGCTGTAGTCGCTACGGCAGCAAGGATGATGACGGAAACATAAGTTGAAAGCTTGGTCATTGAGTCTCTGCGAAACGTTTCAGCATTTTCAGGATCCCCGCGCCGCCCGATTAGTGCCGACGGAGCGCATGATCCTATGGGAGATTCATCAATCGGCTAGAGCCCACGCTTCAGCACGGCGACGGTAGGTGTCGTCGACGCGATTCTTTAGGACAAGTCCGTTCACCTTTGCAGGATTCGCCTCGCCTTCAACGGAAGCGACCTCGCTGTTCCATCGCACCGAGATTTTCGGATGTGCAAACAACCGATCCTGAAGGACCACTCCGCATGCAACGTATCGCGGCGGTGCACCAGCGTGACCGGGCTCGCTATAATTGAGAGAGAGAGACAGCGCCTCTTCAACCGCGGTGTTCCCGCCACCAACAGACAGCGGATCAGCCGACGGTCTGGCCACCGTCGGCAGAGAAGGACTGACCGGTGATGAAGGAGGCCTTCGAAGCGACAAACAGCACGGTGTCGGCAATCTCCTCGGGTGTGCCGATGCGCTTCAACGGAACCAATGAAGCCAAGTACTTCTTGCCGTCGTCGTCAGGGGCGGAACGTTCGAGCATGGGTGTCTGGACTGGACCGGGAGCAACCGCGTTCACGCGGACGCCAAAAGGTGCGGCCTCGAGTGCCGCCGACTGGCCGGACACAACGATCTGCGCATCTTCATTTGCAAAGGCGATAGCAGTGGCTCGGCCAATGCCCGACAAAGCTCCCGTGATCAATACAACCTGTTTTGACATAGCTATTTCCTGACTTTTGAATCGTTGAGTGCGATTGATGACTCGCGAAGCGCCAATATGTACGTTCTAGCGGTAGGTCACTTTGAGGAGTGCGGGCGGCAGCCGCTCGCCAGTGACCTCGATCCCGGCCAGGCGCGCCTCGATAGCGGCCATGTCCTCATCGGAAAGGCTCACCTCGGCCGCGCCGAGGTTTTCTTTCACGCGGTCCAGGCGGCGCGTGCCGAAGATCGGCACGATGCTGGGCCCTCTTGCGAGGAGCCAGGCGAGCGCCACCTGCGCGGCCGTGGCGCCCTTGACCGCGGCGAGCTGTTCGACCGCCTCGACCACAGCCTGGTTGGCCTCCATCGCCTCGGGAGTGAAGCGCGGGGATCCCGCGCGGAAGTCGTTCACACCGAAGCTCGACGTACCCGCAATCTTGCCGGTCAGGTAGCCGGTTCCGAGCGGGCCCCAGGGCACGAAGCCGATGCCCAGTTCCTCGCAGAGAGGCAGCACCTCCGGCTCTGGGTCGCGGGTCCACAGCGAGTATTCGCTTTGGACTGCGGCGACAGGCTGGACGGCATGGGCGCGGCGGATGGTGTCCGCCGCCGGTTCTGAAAGACCGAAGTGGCGCACCTTGCCGGCCGCGATCAGGTCCTTCACCGCGCCGGCGACGTCCTCGATGGGGACGTTCGGATCGACGCGGTGCTGGTAGAGAAGATCGATGTGGTTCGTGCCAAGGCGTCGCAGCATCGCGTCCGTTACGCGCTTGACATGCTCCGGCTGGCTGTTGAACCCGCGGCGTTCGCCCGTCGTAGGATCAATGTCAAAGCCGAACTTGGTGGCGATCACGACCTCGTTGCGGACGGGCGCCAGCGCTTCCCCGAGCAGGGCTTCGTTGGTCCAGGGACCGTAGACCTCGGCAGTATCAAACAGAGTGACGCCGAAGTCGTGGGCGCCGCGAATGACGCGGATGCTCTCGGCCCTTTCCGGCGCTTGGCCGTAGGTCGAAGCGAAGCTCAGTATCCCAAAGCCGAGTTCGGACACCTCGAGGGCGCCCAACTTTCTCGTGCGCATGTTGCAACTCCTATTGAACCGGATGGGCCAAGCGTCGTCAGCGGCGCTGGCCGTCGGTGATGTGGTGTGAAGATGGACTGGCAGCGCGCAGTCGATTAGAGTGGTAATCCTGCATGAAGTTATTAGTCAGGCTTATGAATGCTGAGCAACGAACTGAGCGATCTCGCGATCTTCGCCGCTGTCGCTGATGCCCGCAGCTTCACGCGGGCGGCGGCCAAGCTTGGGAAGTCGCAGTCAGCCTTGAGCCAGTCGGTTCGCCGGCTGGAAGAGCGCCTGAAGCTGCGTCTGCTCACGCGCACCACCCGCAGCGTGATGCCGACGCCTGCGGGCGAGCGACTCTTGAGCACCCTTCGCCCCGCTCTGAGCGAGATTGAGGCCCAGCTTAATGCGCTCAGCGAGCTGCGCGAATTGCCCTCGGGATCGCTCCGGCTCACCGCCGGCCGGCATGCCGTCGAGACGGTGTTGTGGCCCGCCCTGCTTCGGCTGAATGCGCGCTATCCCGACATCAAGGTCGAGGTGTCGATCGAACCCGCTCTCACAGACATCGTCACCGAACAGTACGACGCCGGCGTCCGGCTGGGGGAACAGATCGCCCGGGATATGATCGCCCTGCGCATCGGCCCTGATCTACGGATGGTGGTCGTCGGATGCCCGGCCTACCTCGCTGAACACGGCATCCCGGTCGAACCTCAGGACCTTACGCATCACCGCTGCTGCAACATCCGCCTGCCGACCTCCGGCGGCCTCTATGCTTGGGAGTTCGAGCGCGACGAACGCCGCGTCAACGTCCACGTCGATGGCCCCTTCGTCCTGAATGACATGCACCTGCTCATCGACGCCGCCCTTCATGGCGCGGGGTTGGCGATCGTGATGGAAGACATGGTGGCGCCGTTCATCGCCGATGGACGCTTGGTCCAGGTATTGGAAGACTGGAGCCCGCCGTTCTCCGGCTACCATCTCTATTACCCTAACCGGCGCCACCCCTCCCCGGCGTTCGTTGCGCTGCTGGAGGAACTACGGGCCGACTCTGATCTATAAGCAGGGCGAATGACGACATCCACATCTAGGCCGGCGCCGTTCTCAGGTGGTAACTCGCTCACCGTGACATCAGGACCGGAACAGCCACCTCTTTCTGCAACGTCCGGGTCTTACGACAATCGACGACGCGTGGCGCCTGACATTTGTAGCTGCAGATTTCTTAGTCGGCCCCCAGCTTATCGATTCCGCCGAACGGCCGCTTCGCGTAGAGTCGAGGTGTGACGCGGTAGCTTTAGGTTCGAACATATCTGTTTCCGCCCCTTTCGTTCGGCGGTGCCTTACTGGTTCGACCATGGCCCCGTTTTCACACCTCGCTCATCGAACCGGACGT
>Ga0179594_10000309_pt1 | contig 12304 bp, 2 predicted proteins | sample CZOMad1_1_08_16f_FD_148625 | JGI IMG/M metagenome (GOLD analysis project Ga0179594, IMG submission 148625) | Vadose zone soil fungal communities from Angelo Coast Range Reserve, California, USA - CZOMad1_1_08_16fungal (Illumina Assembly) | ecosystem: Environmental > Terrestrial > Soil > Vadose...
GGGGGTATTACCATATATACCATTTACATTTTTTTCGGACACTTATAGGATGAAAAAATTTATTATTATTATATATTTTATTTCCTTTATTAGAATTTGTTTGGAGGTAGTAGGAAATATTCTCAATTTATTCAAAGTAATTGGAAGTTATGAAGAGAAAGAGTCTATAATTAATAATTGTAAAAATAATTATACAGATAGATATACTAATAATTTATATAAATTTGATTGTAATAATTTATATAGATATAGATTAGATAGAAATAATTTAAGTCAAATTAGAATGTACTCTAGTGTAAAAGTTGGAGTTGGTGCGGATAATGGTGATGATGGTGATGAAGGAAATAGTTATAGTAATACAAATAATAATAATAATAATGTTAATAAATTTGGTAATTTAATTATTCCTGAGGAATATGGATATTTTATTAGATTAAATAATGGTAAAGTAGGAATAAAAGATAAATATATTAAAGTTAATAATGGATTTTCTAATTTAGAGAGTGTAAATTTATTAGGTAGAAATAGAAAAGGTTTTTTAGATTATGTTGATAATATATATGTTTTAGGAGGAATTGAAATTTTATATAATAAAGAATTGTTATATAAAAGATTGGAAGAATTTGTTAAAAATATTCCAGATGGTATGATTATCTCAGTCTTACCTGAAGTTTTAAGTTATATAAAATGTGTTACAATTTGTGAAAGTATGCGTATAATGAATCATATAAATGTTAAAGAATTAAGTGATTATTATTATTCTAAATTGATAGATAAATTAAATAATTATCCAGAAGTAGGTGTTGAAGTTGAATTTGATCAAATAAAAGATTTATTAGATGAAAATGAACAGAATGAAGATTTTAAATTAGTAATATATTATAGAGTATGGTTAGAAAAATCTGAATATAATGAATTAATAATTGAAAAGAAAGAATTGAAGGTTAAAAAAGTTAGAAATTTTATAACGAAAGAAATAAATAATAAATTTAGACAATTATCTAATAAAATTGGTAAAGATAAATTGTATGGATTTAATAATAATAAAAATAATTTAATAAATATTATAAATGTTATGAGTAGTTCTTATAATTCTTTATTTTTAAAGAAAAATTTATATGGATTAGATTTAGATAAATTACTCTTAGATCAGAATGATGATGTAGTGATACAACATGATGTTGATATGAATATTATAAATGTTTATGGTATAATGGATTTAAATTATAAAGATTCATGTATATTAGAAATTAATAGTAAAAATAAATTAGAAAAATTATATATAGTAGTAGATAAGAAAAATATTATGAATGATTTAAAATTATTTAAAGAAGATAATTTAAGATATTATAAATTAGCTTGGATAGATAAAGTATTAGAGAAAGATAGTACGGATATATTTGTTAGAGAAATAATTAATAGAGATAGACAAAAGTATTATTTTAAAAATAATTTACTTATTTATATAGAGGTACCTCAATTTTATCCAGATTTACCTGTTTATATTAGACAAATGAAACAATCTTTAAATTTAGGATCTCTAGATTTTGAAACACATTTAGATTCTAATAATAAATTTATTGTTCACGCTGGTGCTATAAGTTATAAAATGGGGAAAGATGAAATAAAATATATTGAAAAATATACTTCTGAAGATAATAGTCTAATTGGAGATAAATTAGTACTTTCATTAATAGATGAATTATTTAAAGATTTGAATATTAATGGATATATTATTTATAGCCATAATTTAGGGAGATTTGATGGATTGTTTTTAATTACAGCTTTAATCGGAAGTTCTCAATATAAATTAGATGGTTTATGGAAAGATGATGCTTTAATAAAGTTAGTAGTTTTTGATAAAAAGACAAAACAGAAAATAACTTTTTTAGATAGTTTAAATATAGTTAAAACTAGTTTAGATGTAGCTTTAAAAGCATTTAATTGTAGTGTTAAAAAGGGATATTTACCTTATAAATTTTATAATTCTGATACTCTACATTATATAGGAAAATTACCTGAATATAAATATTATAGTGATCTAACAGAATTAGATTATAATAAATTATTAGAAAGTCAGATTCAATTGTTTGATGCTAAAAAGGAATGTTTAGATTATTTACGAAATGATGTATTAGGACTATTAGAATTAATGATTAAAATTTCAAATTATTTTTATAAAAATTACTCTTATAATTTAACTGTTAGAAGTACTTTACCAGGTATTGCTTATGATATTTGGAGTATGGATTATTATAATCAAGAAATAGGATTAAAATTATTAAAGGGAACAATAGAAAAAGATATTAGAGAAAGTTATTTTGGAGGAAATGTTAATGTGTATAAGAATGTTATTAAGAAAGGATTTCAATATGATATTAATAGTCAATATCCTAAGGCTCAATGTAATGAATTGCCAATCGGAAATCCTATTATTTCTAATAATTCTGATTTAAATTATTATTTTGGATTTGTATTTGTTGAAGTTATCCCTCCTATAGAGGTACCAGCTCAATATTATATCTTATTAACAAAAAATGAAAAAGGAGAAAGAATTAATTTACGAACTCCATTTAAAGGAATATATTTCTCAGAAGAATTAAAACAAGCTGTAATAGAATTTGGATATAAAGTAAATGTTATTTGGGGATACCATTGGCCTAATAGATCTAAAGATCCTAAATTATTTGGTAATTTTGTAGCAAATTTCTATGATAAAAAGTCAAAAGCTAGTGAGCCGGTAACAAAAATAATGTCTAAATTAATACTTAATTCTAATTATGGAAAATTTGGACAAGTTAATATAACAAGTAAAGTAGCTATTGTAAGTAGAGTTGAAGGAGAGAAAATAATGAACAAATATAACTATAATCAGAGAATATTTGTAAATGAAAATTTTATGATTATTAGATATGGAGAAAGAGTTAATGAAAATTTACTTAAATTTATTAGAGAAGATGAAAATGAAATATTTCAAATGGAAGGATACAAAAAAAATAGAGGTAGACCAAGTAATATAGCTATTGCTGCTGCTACTTCCGCATATGCTAGAATGTCTTTAAATATATTTAGAAAATTAATTAATATTGTTTATACTGATACTGATTGTATTGTTACTGAAGAACCTTTAGATTCTAAATATATTGGAAGTGAAATTGGTAAAATGAAATTAGAAAATATTATCCAGGAAGGTTACTTTATTAGATCTAAATTATATGCTTATATTACAGAAGATGGTACTGAAAAAGTTGTTGCAGCAGGATTGAAAAAAGCTGCTTTAAAAGTAAAAGACTTTAGAGAATTAGTTTCAGGAAAAGATATAATAGTTAATCAAAGTAAATTCTTTACTAATTGGACAAATTTATCTATTCAATATTTAGATACACCTTTTACTATTAAAGGTTTAAATTCTAATATTAAAAATTCTTTTTCTACTTCTTTAATTCCTTATATAGAAAAAGAACATGCATTACAAATGTTTATATTTAAAAAAGAAAATAAAGCATTAGTACCTTATAATAAATTTGATTCTTTACAATTTACATCAAAAGAAATAATATGTAATAATAATTTAGATGAATTTATTCTTAAATTAAAATTTGAAATAATAAGATATAAATTTGATAAAATAATGGATCATATTAAAAAAGAAATTGAATTATTAATTACTAATAAGTTAGAAGTGCGGAGCGAGAGAATAGATTTACCATTTACTATTATTAAAGATATGCAACCTTTAAAAATTAGACCTAAATTTTTCTATAAATTTGGTAAAAAAGGAACAGAATGTAAAAATAAAATAATTAAAATATTAACACAATTTACGCTAGAAGATTTATTTTTATATAGTCTGGATAATAAAGAAGTTAAGATAATAAAAATAAAAACAAAAAATCATTTTAATTTAAATTTTGAATTTTTTAAGGAGATAAATCTTTATCAGCCTAATACCCTAAATAAAACAAATCTAGAGATTGGACGAATAAGATTAAAAATAGAATTAGAAATAGACAAAGAAGAGGTCGAAACAAGGCCGGTAGGCACAATAAAATATACAATTAAAAATAAATTAAATATATTAGAAAATCTTAAATATCAAAATATAATTAAAAAAACATTTAAATTTAATAAAGTGCATAAGAATAAAAATATATTTATAGAAATACTAAGTCTATGGAAAAAAAATAAGAATGTAAAATATAATTTAATTTTAATTAAAAAACTTAGTGAAGAAAGAAAGAGTGTATTTAATCGTCTTGATAAAAAGACTAAAAAGACATCTTTCACAGATAATTTTATAAATAGTATAATTTTTAAAGATGTTAAAAAATTACACTTACTAGAAATTAGAAAAAGGTCTAGTTTAAATTTAAATTATTTAGAAGGAATAGGAAATAAACGAAGTTTTAATACTAGTCGTTTGGTATTACAAAAGTCTGAGACCTGTCCATTTTGGGGCTATGAGCCTTATTTGCTTAGCCCAGAGCAAGATAAAGAGCCAGAGCAAGCCCTTTCGTCCCTACTCCCTGATGTCCCTTGTACTCTTAACTCTAATGTAAGTGATAAAAGTTTAACTCCTAATTTAAGTGATAAAAGTATAGAGATAAAGGAACAGAGAGAATGGAAAATTTCTAATAAATTTAAATCTTCATATTTAGATTATACTGATTATTTTTATATAAAAACTACCGTTCCCGTATTTAAAACAAACACTGTTCTAAAATCTGAATTTTTCCAAAATAATATAGATAATGATAATAATGTTTCTTTTTACTCTTTTTATTCTAATTCTAATATTTATTATTTTTCAAGTAATATAAATACGACTCAATATGAAAATAGTAAACTTATTTCAAAAATAAATATTTGTACTAAAGAAATTGTGCCCTATCAAGATAAATTTTGGAAGATTGAGATTTTTATAACAAAAGATTTTCTACTTTTATTACCTGTTTTTAAAGTTTTAGATCAACTTTTAGCTCCTTTACACTTTAATGAATATTTACTCACTAAAATTAGTCATACTAAATTTGTTTATTCTATGATTTATAATTATAGTCTAGTTAAATTATTTTTAAAATTAGAATTAGAAAAGAGTATTAGGATTGCTAATCTAAATACTAATAAAAAAAAAGATAAAGAAAGAGAGGAGGAAAAAAATATTAATAAGCGCGGAGCGATAAATAATAAAAATTTTGATTTATTTGCAGCAAGGGACAGAGCAAATTTACTATATTTATATGCAATTGCTAAATCTAATATTATTTTTTCTACATCTACAATTACAACTAATAATATGAACAGTATGAAAAAAAAAAGATTAGTAATACAGAACTTAGAATATCTCTCAGGTTGTTATTTAATTAGCTTTAAACCCCTTTTTCGAGAAGAGCTATTGCACCTTAAATTTTTTTATCTTGGTTCAAGTATTAATTTAAAAAAGAGAATTTTACAACATAAACAAGATTTTTCTAATCCAAAAAGTAAATTCTACTTACAACTTCAACTCAAACTTTGGGAGGAAATAAAGAAAGAAAATCCTTTTTTAAATAACAATTACAACAAAAAAGCTAATGATGCAGAGTTTAATATTTCTTATTTATATTTAAAGACTAATTATTTAGAAAAATTTAAAAAATTATATCCTCAATATAAATTTAGTAAAGCAGAATGATATTTATTAAAACTTATTACTGAAGTAATAATTAGAACTTTAGAAGAATCTTTAATCAAGAAATTTAACCCTAATTTTAATATTTTAGAAAAAGTACCTATTAAAACTTTATATTGGTCTTCTAATGATCTAGACACATATGATACTGAAAAAGAATATAATAAAATTTCTAACTTTCATTTATGAATTAAAAATACTAGAAATCTATCAGTTAATCAAGCATTATGATTATGAATAATCATTCTAATTTTTTCAGAATCAAAAGCGCCTAAAATAAATATTGATATTAAAAAAAAAGAAGAAATACGTTTACGTATTTTAGAGTTACCTATAGGAGAAAAAATTATTATTAAAGATAAATTTTCTACACACATTTTATTTAAAACAGGAAATAATACTTTTACTGAAGAATATGAAACTTATAAAGGTAAAAAAACTTTAAATACTTTAATTTCTAAGTATAAATTTTCTTCAAGTGAAATTTTAAATAATTTGAATACTTATCGTAAATTTAAGACAGGCCAATTTGCTTGTTTAGTTAAAATAGTTAAAAATACTCAAATATAAATTATAACAAGCGCGTTAGGGGAGAGCGAAAGAAGAAAAAAAAAATTAACAAATCATTACATTACTATATTTTAATAAAATAGGTCTAGAATTTTTGATGTATTACTTGCTTATAATGTTAAGAGATAATATATTATAATATTTTATTTTTTAACTTTACCTAAGGCATAGTAAAAGAATAATATAAAAGGATAATTTTTATCCTTTATTAAATATGATACAATGTTTAATATAAAATATTAAATAAATATTAAACATCAGTTAAATTTAATTCAATTTTAAGTTAATGTAGAACATGTAATACTTTTACTAATATTTTTTTAATTTATCTGCCTCCCCCGTAGGAAGTAGGTAAGTAGGGCCCTACGGGAAGGAGAGCCTCCGGCCTTAAAAGTTAAATATTAAAAAAAAAGCCGGAGGGCCCGGAGGGGGAAATACTTTATAGGTAATAAAAAACAAAAAAAAAATAATTTTTATTTTATAAACTTATAATTATAATCAAGACCTTATAAATCCTCTCCCTCTATAGATTATTTTATTTAGAACCTTAATTTAAAATTTTACTATTAAAAAGGAGTCTATTTAATATAAATATATTAATATATTAAAATTTAAAAATAAAAATAAGAGTTAACTCCTCCCCCCCCCCTTAGCTTAGCAAACAAAAAGAAAAAGGGGTGGATAACATAAATAATTAATTTTATTTTTTACTAATTTCGTCTATTTTCTTTTTTAAATCAGTTCCAAATTTTTGTATACTATCAGATTCCAAATTTACTAAATCAGCAACACCTTTCTGAATTTCTTGAGCCTCTGCTAAATTTAAACCTAAATCTTTTAAAGCGTCTACTGTTGCTTGTTCAAGCTGTTTCGCTTCTTCAAATCGTCTTTTAGCTAAATTAAATTTATTTATTTTTTCTTGTAATTCCTCATATATTGTTTGAGTTTTTCTACCTCCAATTAGTCCTTGTATTCCTTTAGCCATTAAAGGTTGAAATATTTTTTCTTGACCACTAGCATCTAAGACTGTGTCTATTAAGACAGACGTACCTAATAAACTAACTCCTCCTGAACCTACTTGGCAACCTACTTTCCAACAATAAAATAACTTCACAGTTAAACTAGCAACTCTATCCATTGGAGAATTCCTTACTTCAAATTCATCTGGATTTTTCCAGAGTTTTCTTATTCCAAAACTTAATTTAATAAAACTAATTATAGTAATTTGGATCATTTGTATTAAAGCTAAAAATAAGATTAAACACTCTAAAATTGAAGGGAAAAGAGTATGTTTTTTAAATAAAACAATCATAATAGATACCCCACCTAAAACTCTTAAAATTCTAATTAAAGGATTATCTAAAAACTTAATTACACTTAAAGGTAAAATAGGTATATTTCATCCTTTGATTATACCTAATTTTATACGTTTAAATAATTCACTTGCTCCGCGCTTCATCTTAAAAAAGACTTATTTTTTTTTAGGTATTTGATAAATAATAAAATTCTTTACAAGTGTGAAGCAGTGTAAGTAATCTAAATATCAAAATCTAAGTTACCTTTTTCTTAAAGGTTATAATTTAAAAAATTATATCTATGTGTATATGTATTCCTATAAATAATTAAAAATTCAATGTTTCCTACTTAATTTAAAATTTAAATTAAGGTTCATATTAAAAGATTTAAAATAAATTAGTATATTAAAACTGTTACTTAATTAAAAAAATATTTTATTTTTATTTTAAATAATCTTTTGATATTTTATTACCTATAATTATTTCAGATTCTTCTTCAATACTTTTTTTTTTAATAAAATAGAGGCAATATTATAAACTGTTGACCTCATATCCCAGTTTACAGAGAAGTATTAACTATAAAAATTATTTTTATTTAAATAAACAGCACTGGCTTCCGCCTTTAACATCTTTAAAACAAGCCTAACTGGCTCCGGTTCTGGCTCCGTTCACTTAAAGGCAAACAAGGCTAAGAAAAAGACTAGCTCCAATGACTCCAGCCACTTGTTATAATTAAAATTAAAGGGGGTACTCTATGAAAATTAAAATTTACTCTCTCTCATAAGCGCTTGTAGTAATTTAAATTGAATTCTCCTTATTTCTTTCCCCCCTATTTTCCTATTTTTGCTGGCTTCTTAGCCTAAGCCCACAATTCTATTAGTCTAGTTAAACTTTAAAGTAATAAGTATAGGAAATAAGAGACAAGCCATAATGTGAAAAAGAAAAGTCATGATTTCCTTTTCCTTTTAACTTTTATTTTTATTAACTAATAAAATATTTAGATTTCATTAATCCTTCTATAAATATTGGATTAGTTCGCGTATCTATAAAACTATAAGGTATTTCTGGTAAGAGAATTTCTTTATTATTATGCTTAATATATTTTTTACCATTTTTTTCAAAAATATCATCTTTAACAAAAGATTTTATTTGATCTATAACATTATTATGCATTTTTTCTAAATATTGCCCTTCAAAATATATACTTAAGAATGTTAATTTTATTAAAATTTCTAAATTTGACATATTATTAGGTGTAGAAGCGAAACAATCATGGATAGTATAAAGAGGAATATTTATATTATTTTCTAATAATGCTTTAATTAATAAATGGATATTACATGCATCTAATGAATGAATTAAATTAGGCATTAACGAACTTTTTAATTTTTGTTTATTTAAAGTTTTTGTAGGTAAAGAAATTGTTACTTTTTCTCTTCCTCTTTTTAATAAATTTATTTTAGTTTTTATATTTTTCATTTTTACATTACTTAACTTTATTACCATACCAGCGGGAGTTATCCAAATTATAGGTAAATTAAATTCTACTAAAATATCAATTAAAGAATCCAAGTATTCTCCTAATAATTTTAATGAAGGCATTTCTTTAGTTAATACTATATAAATAATTTTAGTTAATTGTCCAAATTCTTTATAATTTAATAAGATAGGTTCTTTTCCATCTAAAACTCCTTCTTTAGGTACTAAAAACCCTATATCTTTTTTATTTTCAAAATCTTTTACTTTAGTAAAATGTTCCATCAAATGTTCCCCAACCCCTGTTAATGAAATATTATAAGGTATTGTCATAACTGATCTTTTAATCATTTTTCTAGTTAGATTTATTTTGCTTAATACTGAATTTGATTCTTTTCTTAAAGCTTCTCTAATTCTTTCTAAAGCATAAATATAAAAATCTTGAGGAGGCTCTAATTCAGGATTTTCACTTTTAGCAATTAAATTAACTTGTATTGCCATATCTACCTCCTTAGTCATAGCACTCAAGTGTTGTATTCCACTACATGTAGCATCAAATAAAATAGGATTATTTATCTCTTCTTTTTTCTCAATAAAAATTATTTCCATAGCTCTAAATATACTTATAAGTTGAAAAGGTTCTGAAACATTACTAATACTATCTAGAAAATCTTTACGTTCTTGTTTTAATAAAGTATGATATTTATTAAACATTTCTTCTCCTTTAGATAATCTATCAGACCATGACATCTTATCAAATCCAGCTAAATTAGCAAAGTATATTTTCAATATTTCTTTACCTTTTTCATTAATTTTTTCAGTTTCAACAAATAATAATAAAGCTCTACTTAAATCATGTCCTTGATATGATAAAATACTATTATGAGTATATAATCTACCTCTAAAATCACAAAACATTGGTAAATAAAATTCATGATCTCTGTATAAATAAGCTAAACTTAAAATATTATATAATAATAAATTTTTACTATTATGACTTATTTTCTTATTCTTCTCTTCTTTACTATCATCTATCGTAATTAATAAATTATTATTTAATCTTTTAAATAATTTACTTTCAGGATCATTCCATTCTTCTAAGATAAAATAGAATATTTCTTTATTAATTTTAAATTTTACAGAATTTAAATAATCTACACATGTATTTAATATTGAAGAACTTTCACTTAATTCTCTTTGATTATATTTAGGTTTTATTACACTATCAAAAGGATTATAAATATGGTAAATTTCAGGATCAATGTATGGAGAATAAATATTATCTTTTGTAATTTTTCTAGGCTTAATTAACATTGGTAATTGAGTAATATTTACAGAAGAAATGATTAATTTATTAACAAAAGTACTTTTAGTTTTAATAAAAATTTCTGTATGATCTTTACTTTGTACATAATCTCTTTCAAATATTTTAGTATTTATTAAAATAATTTCTAACAATGTTTCTCCTAAGATTATAGCATCTTCTTTATTTAATGAATTCATAAAATTATTATCCAATCTTATATTTTTTGAAATAATTATTTTCTTCTTTTTAATATAATATTTTACTAATCTTATATATCTTTCAGCCATATTTATACATAAAGAAGTTTCACTACTTTTAAATCCATCTTCCACACTATTCTTCATTAAATCTAATAATTGTTTAAATATAAAATTAATACTTTCCTCTACTCCTATACTAATTAATAAACTTATTATTTTCCCTTTAGAACTACCTAAATCTAATTCTTTTTTTAATTTTCTCATTTTATTAACTGTATATTCCTTAATTAATCTTTCAATTTCCATTTTCATTTTTAAATAAATTTCATGAAGAACAACATTATCAATATCTGTTGAATTTAATAAATTATCAAAGAATTTCATATCATACTCAATTACACTATTTTCTATTAATATCTGTTTTTCTTTAACATCTAAATTTTCTTTATATAAAATATTTTCAATTATATTAAATAATCCACTAGAACTTTTAAATTTATCCATTCTAACATTTTTTTCCATTTTATCTGTCTGTGCAAAAATAGAAAAATATTCCTCAAAATCATATTTCCCTATTTCTTTAAACTCATCAATATTTTCTTCTTTAATTTTATTTAACATTTTTAAAGAACGGGATTCTAAATTAGAAAAAATACTTTTATTAAATATTTTCATAATAATTTTCTTTAATAATATATTTAAACTATTATTAATAATTTTAATATTATTTTCTAATATTATATTATATTCCTTTTTACGTTCGAAAAATAATACACAAATTACCTGATTCAATTTTCCAAGATTTAATTCAAGAAATCTTTTTAAATAATTTTTATAAGCCACACTACCAAGTTCTACCAATTTTACACGCCCTTTTTTAGTAGTCTTTTGATTGAAGAAACCATTAACCATTACATCTTTAAAATGATCTTGAATATCAAGTAAAACATTATTAAATAATTCTTCTAATTTCTCATCCTTTTTAAATAAAATATAATTATAAAACTTATAAAACTTACTATAATCAAAATCATCTATATTTATATTTCTAATTCTAGCACTTTCCTCTAAATTTAAAATAAAATCTAATAATTTATCGTTATTTTTAATATCTTCTAAATTAACATTTTTATTATTCAATCCTTTACTATTTCCTATATCTTTATAAACTTTTATAATTTCTTTAGCAATTTTATCATCATTAACTATCTTATTAATATTAATATTAAACTCTTGACAAACAACTTTAAAATCTCTTTTTTCTATTATATTCATAAACCAAGATAAAAACAATATATTTTCAGTTATTTCTTCACTTAAAATTTTAATATCAATTTTTCCTAAACTCATTAAATAAGAAATATTTTTACTTTCTTTTAAGATATTTTCCACTGTATTAATTAATTGATCTTTAAAATCAAATTTACTTAACCACCTTTTACTTTCATTTAACTTTTCAATAATTTCTAAATATTTTTTATCAACTTTTACACTAGAGTACATTCTAATTTGACTTAAATTATTTCTATCTAATCTATATCTATATAAATTATTACAATCAAATTTATATAAATTATTAGTATATCTATCTGTATAATTATTTTTACAATTATTAATTATAGACTCTTTCTCTTCATAACTTCCAATTACTTTGAATAAATTGAGAATATTTCCTACTACCTCCAAACAAATTCTAATAAAGGAAATAAAATATATAATAATAATAAATTTTTTCATCCTATAAGTGTCCGAAAAAAATGTAAATGGTATATATGGTAATACCCCC
>Ga0179594_10000310_pt1 | contig 12286 bp, 9 predicted proteins | sample CZOMad1_1_08_16f_FD_148625 | JGI IMG/M metagenome (GOLD analysis project Ga0179594, IMG submission 148625) | Vadose zone soil fungal communities from Angelo Coast Range Reserve, California, USA - CZOMad1_1_08_16fungal (Illumina Assembly) | ecosystem: Environmental > Terrestrial > Soil > Vadose...
AAATAGCCGGGAAACATTCGCCTCTACGAACCACACTGGCCCTCTCTGGGTCAGCTTGCGAAAACGCAAGCGGGGTGATAAACACTCGATTCGAAACCGGCGCCGCAACGCCGTCGCCGCCAAATGCTCTCGCTTGGGCTCGGCCCTCAGGCAGAACCACAGGGGGTTCTCAACGAGCGCGAGCAAGGCAGACGACTCCGTTACATAGCCAAATTACGGCCTTCGAACTGTCAAGTTCCTAAAAATGCGAAAATAGCTATAGGTTTTTGGCGGAAAAGATGACTGTGCACGAGAGAATTTTCTAAAAACAAAGGTAAAAGCAAACCAAGCGATAGCGCGGCTCGCATTTTAACGAACTACACGGTTAATTGCGCACGCAAGCGAATCGCAAGCAATGCGAGGACGCATCGTACCGCAAGCGCTGCGTGTGGAAATCCGCGTTAACACTGCGAGGGTTTAACGTTTCGACGCGCCCGAACTCTTGTGAATAACTGTGAATAACTTTCGGAATTTCTGTCCTGTTAATAACTCTTAGGATTCACTAGGGTGCTTGGAGTTGTCGCCCTAGGTGAAAATCAGGCGCTCGATCAGCACAGCGGCGCGATATTTGTATTTAATTTGTATTTACAACGGGTTAAAATTTGATCTAGCATCTTCATCCTCTATGCCCCTGCCCCCCAGTTCTGTCTCCCTGGATCTCCAAAATCAGCCGGGCAGTTGCGCGCAGTGTGGGTCGGCATTGTGCGTTGGTCGCAGTCTTTGTCTCAACTGTCTTCTTCTTGCCGCAGGTGTGGGCGGCAACGGACATCAATCTCAGTCAGATGAAACGCTTGATGACGTGCTCGGCGAACTCGATGTGTGCGATGCCGATTGGCGAATAGGCAATTACCAAATTCTGGAGGAGATCGGGCGCGGCGGGATGGGCGTCATTTATCGGGCGCGACAGCGGCATTCGCGTCGCATCGTGGCGCTGAAACGAATTTTGTCGCATCATGCCGATTCACAGGAGACGTTGGCGCGTTTCCGGCGCGAAGCGCAGGCTGCGGCGAGCCTCGATCATCCGAACATTCTGCCAATATACGAAGTGAGCGAGTGCGATGGGTTGCCATTCTTCAGCATGAAGTATGCTGATGGCGGCAGTTTGAGGGATGCGGCTCCGGCTCTGCGCAGTGAGCCACGGCGGGTTGTAGCTTTGGTGGCCAAGCTTGCGGGTGCGGTGCAATACGCGCATGAGCAGGGCATCCTGCATCGTGATTTGAAACCTGGGAACGTTGTGCTGGACGGGCATGGGGAACCTTTGGTGGGCGATTTCGGTCTGAGCAAATGGCTAGAGGCGACGACTCATCTCACACCGACGCCCACCATTTTCGGGACTCCCGGTTACATTGCGCCTGAGCAGGTGAACGGATCGGCAGGAAAGTTGACTCCGGCGGCCGATGTATACAGTTTGGGTGGGATTTTATTCGATTTGTTAACTGGGCGTCCGCCATTTTTGGGTGAGCACGCGCTTAACGTCATCCAACAAGCGAGCGAGAATCCAGCTCCGAAGCTGCGCACACTGGCGCCGATGCTTGATCGCGATCTTGAAACGATCTGTGCGAAATGTCTGGAGCGGGAACCTGGCGCGCGTTATCGCTCTGCGGGCGCACTGTCCGAGGACCTCGAACGGTGGCTCGAAGGGCGCCACATCGTCGCGCGTCCTGTTTCCCCGCCGGCCCGCGTCTGGCGCTGGTCGAGGCGGAATCCGGTCGTTGCGGGAATGGCTGCGCTCTTGCTGATACTGGGATCTGCGGTCGGTGTGATGATTTGGAACAACGAAATGGCGAGCCCAGCAACGGCAAGTGGCATTGCCGTCCTGCCGTTCGAAAGTTTAAGTGCGGAAAAAGAAAACACGTTTTTTGCCGACGGCGTTTACGATGGTGTTTCCACCAAGCTGGCGAAGGTCGCCGATCTGAAGGTGATCAGTCACAACAGCGTGGCGAAATATCGCGGCGCGCGGAATACGCAGGAAATCGGTCGCGCTTTAAATGTCGCGTACTTGCTCGAGGGGAGCGTGCGCAGGGAAGCGGGCAGGATCCATCTTGATGCCAAGTTGATTGATACGCGCACGGACGCACAGATGTGGGCGGAAGAATACGATCGGGATTTGAAAGACGTGTTCACACTGCAAAGCGAGATCGCGCAAAAGGTCGCAGATCAACTTGGAGCCAAAGTCTCGTCTATTGCTAAAGCCGCAATCGAAGAGCCGCCGACCACTGACCTTGTTGCCTACGATGCGTACCTGCGAGCCAAAGACCTGATCAATGGCATCACGTTTAGCACACGGGCAAAAGAAGATTTGTTCGAAGCTGTGCAACTGCTTGACCAAGCTGTGGCACGCGACCCTTCGTTCTTTGACTCCTATTGTCAGGTGGCCGCAGCGCATGATCGGATTTATTTCCTGGGCTTCGATCATACCGACGCGCGGCTTAAGTTAGCCGAAACAGCCATTCAATCGGTTCGGCGTTTGCGTCCGAAATCCGGCGAGACGCATTTAGCCCTCGCTCAGCATCTTTATTGGGCATTTCGGGATTACGATCGGGCGCGAGAGGAGTTGGCTACCGCCCGGCGTACATTGCCGAACGAATCGCGAATTCCGCTTTTGTCTGGCTACATCGATCGGCGGCAAGGCCACTGGGAGAAATCTCTGGAGGAAATGAAACAGGCATTGGAGCTGGACCCGCGCAATTTCTCCATACTCCAGCAAATCTCTCTTACCTACCAAGCCTTGCACGGCTACAAGGAGGCGCTGTCCACTCTGGACAGCGTGCTGGCGATAGCTCCAAAGGATGTCGCGAGCCAGGTGCGACGGGGTTGGGTTGAGATGGAATGGCGCGCAGACTCAAAACCGATGCATACGACGATTGAAATGATCCTGGCCGAGGATCCGAGCGCAGCGCCTATTGTTTTTAACTCATGGCTCGCCCTTATCTTACGTGAGCGCGATTCCGCAGCGGCCGAGCGCGCACTGGCTGCCATGCCGCCCGGCGGCTGCTACGATGAAAATATTCCGTTTCCTAACAGCTGGTGCGAGGGTCTTGTCGCGCGGCTCCGCGGCGATGAGCCGGCAGCACACGACGCGTTCATTAGAGCGCGAGATGAACTTGAGCAGACCGTACGCAGCCAACGCGGCTATGCACAGGGTCTCTGCGCGCTCGGTGTGGTTGATGCTGCTTTAGGAAACAACGAGGACGCGATTCGCGAGGGCGAGCGGGCGGTCGAGTTAATCCCCGTTAGCAAGAGCGCCATCGAGGGTTCGGTGTTAATCCAATACCTGGCTATCATTTACGCGTGGACGGACGACAAGGATCGCGCAATTGAACGATTGGCGGAAGCAGCCAAACTGCGAGGGAGCCATGTGACTTACGGCTATTTGCGTCTTCACCCGCTATGGGACCCGCTGCGGGGCGACCCGCGCTTTGAGGCAATCGTCGCTTCACTCGCGCCAAAATAGGCAAGCTTGGTAGGGCGCGTTACTCCGTGCGCGCCGTTGTCGATCCCGGGGATGTGCTGAGAACTGGCCCTGCCAAATTCGCGCGCTGGCTTTCGTGTCTAATTGATTGGTCGATCTCGTTACACTCCCCGCATGGATTTGCCCGTTCGCAAGAAGCTGCCGCACACAATTCCGCAGTGAGCCGCTGATGGCAGTTGGTTTTTCAATGGCAACGCAATTTCTTCGATCATCGGGAAGTGTACGAGAAGACGAACTACATTTTGATAAATCCCGTCCGCAAGGGTTTATGTGAACGGGCAGAAGACTGGGCGTGGGTTTATCGGCCAAACGACCGTCAACCTCTGCTGCCCGGCTAGCGAAGCGGCGCGCAGGGGACTGGCGCGCCCTACCTTTCACGTCGATTCCACTTACGCCCCGTTTGCCCTGAGGAGGTCCCATCAACTCGTCCAGTACTGCTTAAGCGCCACGCTAACTCTTTCGTCCTTTATTGTTGACAGTTATTCATACTGCCCGTATGCGTGCGAGCTTATGAAGAACCCAACTGGAATCAGAACACGTTTAGTCGCGGCAATGCTGGTGACTGTAGCAGTTATCGGTCTTAGCGGCTTTGCACTGCATGCGCCCACTCAGAACCAAAACTCTCTGGCTCGTTCCCTGAAGAGCATTCAAACCGATAAGGCGACAATGTTTTACGCGAACGGGCGTCCGGACTGTGCTTGGTTCGTGGAGCAAGTCCTGCCGGGAACCAGTGAGAGTAAGGCCGCGACTGAGAACTTGAAGTTGATCGCAGCGACACTTTAAGCCAGGTCGTTTAGCTGACGAACCAATGCACCAGCCCCGAAAGTTTTCGGGACTGGCCATGTTGTCGCTGGCGCCGCTACCAGCCAGCGTATTGAGACAACAAAAGCGGCGCGCTTATCCCGCCGCCGCAGGGCTACTCGTGCTCAACGATCTCTTATTGATCGTTTGGACAACCGGCTAATCTCCGAGCGAATTTTCATTTGCCGGCGAATCGCGCGAATTGACGCAAATAAAGCTGCGCTGAAATAACGAAGCCCGAAGGAATGACCAAATAACGACCGGCCATCAGGCCACTTCTTCGTCATTCTAGTTATTCGCGTTCATTCGCGCTTTGCAACGCCGAAGGTTTTGCAGAGGCGGGCTATTTGGCGGTAAAAACAATCGCCGAAGACGCAAAATGCCCCTACCGTTAAGGAGATGATTTCCAAGCGCATTTACGCTGCCTGGTTCGTCGTCCATTTCTTCCTCATAACAGCAGTTTGTTTTGCCGGAATATTCTCGGTGGTCGCCGAGGGCAAGACCATGTTGCCGTCAGCGCTGGATAAATACGCGCGCAAGGCTGAGCTGATTGCGGCATCCGTTCTGTGGAAGGAAGCGGCTGCGGCCAGTCCTGTGCGGCAAGGTATCGCCACCTACCTGCACGCTGCGGGTAGCCAATCGGGATACACCTTTTTTGCGCCGAATGTCCCAGGTTACAACAAGTTAACCCTGGAACTCTATTACCAGGACGGACGAGTAGAATATGAGTCGCCGCGCGTGAGCGGAAAAGCAGCCGCTCTCCGCTTGGACAGTCTGTTAAACCGGTTGGCAGACAATCGCTACGAGCCAATACGGGAAGTGGTCGTCAAAATGCTCGCGTTCTCCGTCTGGCGGGAGCACCCTGGCGTTAAAAAAATTCGGGCCATTTTTGGGTCGGTTACCCCGCCGAGCATCAGCGACTTTGAACAAGGAAAAAAAGAATCGTTCCAACCTCTGTTCAGTTACGATTTCAGCCTTCGTAACGAAGAAAAGGAGCCAACAACGCGATGACGCGGCTACGACGATGGCGAAAACGATTGATGGAATTTCTGTTTCCGGCAGAAACCGACAAGTGGCTTGCCGTTTTGCGTATCGGCCTGGGTCTCCAAGTAACCGTTTACGCGCTGTTCTTAAAGAGTGACTGGCACTACTTGTTCGCCGGGACTGGCAAGGGTCTGGTCAGCCGTGAATTGGGAGAGGCCATTATCTCTTTCGACAGTCCTTTCATTCCGAAACTTGGCTGGCTTGTTGCTGTCGGCGGTTACGTCAACATGGGCGAAGAAACAGTACTTTCCGTTGCCTGGGCCTGCCTGCTTGTGGCGGGATGTTGTTTGTTGCTGGGACTCTTCTGCCGCGCGGCAGCCATAGTTGGCTGGTTCGTTCATCTTTGCGCAGCTCAAAGTGGGGGATTGCTGTCATATGGCGCCGATAACTTTATGACGATGGGACTCTTTTATTTGATGTTGTCACCACTGCCCGATCGGTTCTCCCTTGATTACCGGCTGGTAAAAACAAAACCGAAGGATCCACAACTCTTGGGCTTTTGGCGGCGCGTATTACAGGTGCACCTCTGCCTCGTTTACTTTTTCGGGGGCCTGGGAAAATCCCTTGGCAGCGGTTGGTGGGACGGATCGAATCTCTGGCGATCGCTGACACGACCGCCCTTTGACATCATTTCAGCAGATATTCTTATTCGATTCAAATACCTTCTGCCAATCCTCGGAATTTCAATCGTTTTGATCGAACTTGGCTATGTATTTTTCATCTGGATGAAAAAGACCCGGTTCATTTGGCTAGTTTGCATTGTGGGGATGCATATCGCCATCGGGCTGACAATGGGAATGTACCTTTTCGCGCTGGTCATGATCGTATTGAATCTTGCCGCGTTCGGCGCCGATCCTGGATTTGCAGAGCGAAGTTCTCGAAAGATTCGGCAAAAATTCGAACGATCAAAACAAACGCAGTATCGATGTCTGGCCTAAGTCGCGGAGGCGTACCCCGAATGGAGGCGCGCAGACGCGGGACTGCCGAGCTAAGACCAGGTGATCAGGCGCAGTTCGTGCGCTTGCATTAAACAGGGATGGGTCGGCACGACGCGCACGCTGAAACCGTAGGTGCCGCTCTCGGTTGCGGGGACTGTTCCCTGGTAAATGTAGTTCCCGTTCCCATCAGGCTGGCTGCTTTGATTTAGAACTGTGGCAGTGGGATTGCGGATGTCGCCATTGTCCATTTCGCCGTGATACGCTTCCACGCGCACATGTCGGGGATCGACTGCGCCGAGATGCACGCGCGCTCTGATCTGCAGGGCCTCACCAACCAAAATGCTTTGTCGATCTTTGTTGGTTACCTGCACGTCTGAAATCTGGACTTGCGGCCAGTCCTTTCGCATCTGTGTTTTCCACCGGCTCAGTTGCGTTGCGGCGCCGCAGCCGTCACAGGAGAAATTCTGGTACGCCTGGGCTGCTCGGATGTAAAGGTGCTCAGTGTATTCCTTCACCATCCGTTGTGTGTTGAACACCGGCGTGACGCTGCGAATCGATTCGCGCATCAATTGCAGCCAGGCGAGGGGAAGTTTGCCGTCCGGTTTCGCGTAATAAAGCGGAACGATTTGATTCTCGAGCAACTGATAAAGACTGCTCCTGTCCACTTCATTCTGAAATTCAGTCGTGCCATTGTTGATCTCGGCGCCGATGGCCCAGCCGTTGCTGCCGTTGTAGCCTTCGCGCCACCAGCCATCGAGCACGCTCAGGTTAATCCCGCCGTTGGGCGCCGCTTTCATTCCGCTGGTGCCGCTTGCTTCAAGAGGACGCAGCGGATGGTTCAGCCAGAGATCGACTCCCTGCACGAGGCGACGCGCGATGTAGCTGTCGTAGTCCTCAAGGAAAACGACGCGATTCTCCAGACCGGCTTCACGGCTAAATTTGTAAACTTCCTGGATGAATGCCTTGCCCGCTTCATCGCGCGGATGTGCTTTGCCTGCGAAGATGAATTGCACAGGGCGAGTGGTGTCGTTCACCAATCGTTTTAATCGCTCCTTATCGCTGAACAAAAGCGTGGCGCGCTTGTAAGTGGCGAAACGCCGCGCAAAACCCACCGTCAAAATTTCCGGGTCAAGAATGCGATTAACTTTGCGAATGGATTCCGGGGATTCGCCTAGTCGTTCACGACGGTGTCGTTCCCGATCGCGGATAAAGTCAATCAAGCGGCCTTTGAGTTGTTGATGTGTCTCCCAAAGTTGCGCGTCGTGAATATCAATGACGCCCCGCCAAAATTCCGGTTCGGTCAGGTGTTCCTCCCAGTCGCCTAAATGCTTGCGGTAAAGCGCCGCAAATTCCGGCGCCATCCACGTCTTCGTATGAACACCGTTTGTGATGCTGGTGATCGGCACTTCTTGGACCGGAACCCCGGACCAGACATCTTTCCAAAGCGATCGAGTGACTTCACCGTGCAATTTACTGACGCCGTTCGCGTGCCGGCTGAGACGCAGTGCCAGGATAGTCATGCTGAACGGATCGTCCGGATTGAGTCGTGTGTGGCCGAACGAGAACAGTTCGTCGAACGGAATGTTTAGTTCCTTCGCGAAATTGCCGAAATATTTTCGCATCATCTCGCGCGGGAATGAGTCATTGCCGGCGGGAACTGGAGTGTGCGTAGTGAAAACATTAGCCGCCGCTACGACCTGGAGTGCCGAATAAAAATCGAGCTTCTTCTCCACGACATTGAGACGGATGCGCTCCAGCGCGAGGAATGCGGAGTGCCCCTCGTTCATGTGAAACACGTCCGGCTGGATACCGAGTGCGCTGAGCGCTTTCACGCCGCCGATCCCGAGCATGATCTCCTGGCGCATCCGCATCTCAAGGTCGCCGCCATAAAGCTCGGCAGTAATCAATCGATCCTCGGTCCTGTTTTCCGGAATGTCGGTGTCGAGGAGGTAAACGTTTACCCGCCCCACGCGCAATTCCCAAAGTCTGGCAAAAACTTCTCGGTCCAGAATCCGAACTGAGATAAGAAATTTGGTGTCGCCCCTGCGAACTTCGCGGATCGGCAGGTGATAGAAGTTTTGATTGAGGTTAATTGCCTGCTGAACGCCATCCTTGTCGATCTGCTGCCGGAAATAGCCGTGCCGATAGAGCAGACCGATTGCAACGAAATTTAGATCAAGATCGCTTGCCGATTTGCAATGGTCGCTCGCGAGAATGCCCAGGCCACCGGAGTAATTCGGGATCGACTCGTGGAAACCAAATTCGGCGGAAAAATAAGCGATGGGATTTTTGATTGCGCTGCCGGCTCCGGTTTTTCCGTAAGTGTCGTGTCGTCCGAGATACTTTTCGAAATCCTCAAAAACTTGCTTTAGCTCCCGCAGAAAATTTTTGTCCTGCGCGAGTTCTTCTAGCCGTGATTGCCGCGAAAGTTGCAGCATGCGCACTGGATTATGGTTGGTCCGGTTCCACAGCTCCGGGTCCAGATGCCGGAACAAGCGGCGCGCGGCCGGCTCCCACGTCCACCAGAGATTGAAACTCATCTCCCGCAGCGGCTCCAGCGTCGCCGGCAGGATGGGCGTCACATTGTAAGTTTGAAAAGTCGGCATGCGGATTCCTGTAGCCGCCTCCCTGTGCGAGGCGAGCCAGCCCAATTATAGATTAAAGCGTCTCACGCGAACACCCCAGCGAACAGAACCGCAGTTAATCAAGAAAACCTGATCCGGCAAGTCTCCCATGAAGCAGACACGAATAGTATTGGGTTTCAGACAACTAGTCCCCTCCTGCGGAGTTATAAACGCCGGCTAGAGAGCGCGGAGCGAGAACTAGCCCAAGGATAAATCCGGCGGTTAGTCCGCACAGATGCGCCGCCATACTGACCTGTGGCGTCGAAAGATCGAACGCGATTTGGATCACAACAATCATTACGACGTTTCCTAATCGTTGCCTGGCATGTGGTGCGTGGCGATGTCGCATCAGAAATCCCGCCCACGCGCCGACGATGCCCATGATCGAGCCCGACGCGCCGATCAGCTGAGCCGGTTGCACCCAACCCATTAAGGTCAAACCCATAACGCCTGCGCCGGAGGCCAGGCCTGAAATCAGATAACACACGACGAAGCGCATTGTGCCGATGGATCGTTCAAGCGGCGGGCCAAGAACATAAAGCGCAAAAACATTGAACAACAGATGGATGAAACCGCCGTGCAAGAATAGCGCAGTGAAAAAACGCCAATATTCGTGCTGCACGACGACCGAATAGGGCTCGAGCGCTCCGAGCCGATGCAGGACTTCTGGGTCGTTCCAATCGCCCACCGAAATCTCAACGAGGAATGCAACCGCGTTGAGCAAAATAAAAATGAGAACAGCAGGCGCGTGCCGGAACTGACTATGACGCGTGCGACGTTCAGTTTCGTACTCGATAGGAACTGAACTGAAAGCCGCTCCGTGCTTCGCTTGGGTTTCCAAGTGGTGAAACAATCGGACCTGCTCCCGCAATTCACCCGTGGGATGCAGAATTTGAAGAGCCGCCCCGAGTTTTCTGGCCGATCTGTAATTTCTCTGGGCGGCAAGCTCGGTCATTTTGCGCAACCCAATTGCCGGAACAAACAGAAGGACGAACCACGCACAGGCGCCGATGTATCCGGCGGCGTCGCGCAAAAAAAGCCAGGCGAAAGCTGTAATTGCCAGAACGATGAGCGCAGCAATGCGCCAGCCATGGTACGGGGCGCTGGGGCGCCATGCCCGCCCCAACACCAGCAGCGGTGAAATCACCGCAATAAAAAGAAAAATATGATTTAGATTCACAATCAAAGTTGGGGCAAGCCGACGTGATTCGTTACAACGTTACAACGTAAGCCGATTTGATGATTCAACGATGCAGCCTTGTAACCTTTTCAAGCTTGTAACTTTTTTAACCTTTTTAACATTCAGGCATGTCCATCACTGTCACTGATTATCTCGACGTCGTCTCGTCGTGGTGTTTTTGGTCCGAGCCGACATGGGCTGAATTGAAAAAGCGATACGAAGGGCGGATTCAATTTCAGTGGAAGATCGCGTTGATGGATCCGAGCGGTTTGCCTACTTCGCGCGAGCAGGAGCAATGGTTCTACCGGCGTAGCGGCATGATGATGCGCTCGCCATTCATGCTAAATACTGACTGGTACGATCCGAGCCTCCCCGAGTGGCTCGGGCCGAATTGCGTGGCCGAAGCGGCGAAGGACTTTGGTTTTGCCGATGATCGCGTTCGCCTTGCGCTGGCTCGTGCGGCGTTGCGCGAAGGAAGAAAAATCGGTGACTGGGTTGTGGCCGCTCAAATCGGCGCTAAAGCGGGTGGAATCGATGCCGGAAAATTGTTGGAGCGCGCGAAATCGGCGGACATCGAACAGCACGTTCGTGCGGCGACGGCGGAATTCCATGCGCTCCAGGTCACGCAGCGCCCAGCTTTTGTGATCGATACTGAGATTGGCGACCGCGCGGTCTTTTCCGGTGTAGTCAAACTCGAGCCGTTGGCAGCTACAATCGATTCGATGCTTGACGACGCAACTGCGTACGCGGCGCACAAGGCCCATTTTGGCGACCCGCCGGCAAAGTGATCCTTACGGTCGCTGACCCAAATGCGAGATTCCTGCTCATTACAATTCGGTGTCGCTCCTGGATATGTGCGGATCGAACCGCTGCCGGCGGCATGATCGTGGCCAGATCGACATTGGATTGTAACGAGATTCATCTTGCCACCGCAAAATTGTTGCCTACAACTTCCCTTCGGCTCGCGATAGGGCGGGCACTTCGTCGCGGTGAATCGCAGCCGCAGCGAAGCCAGAGTGCCCCGGCGTATGCGAATGCTAAGGCTGGGAATTGCGATGAACGGAAATACGGCGGCGCGGCGCACTCCCGTTTCGCTGGTCAGGAGCTTGATCTAATCTGCAACCACAAATTCGTGTAAACGGTCGGATTCGCGCCCGCGAAGTCCGGGTCATTCTGGGATCCACCAGCGAACAGCTTGGCGTCATGAAATTGAATGAGGCCTTGCGCAGAGCTCAAACCCTTGGGCTCGACCTGGTTGAAGTCGCGCCAACTGCTAACCCGCCGGTGTGCAAGATCATCGATTTTGGAAAGTTCCGATACGACATTTCCAAACACACGAAGGACAAAAAGCCGGCCAGCTCAAAACTAAAAGAAATCAAGTTTCGCGTTAACATCGACGAGCACGATTATCTGACCAAAATCCGGCACGGCGAAGAATTCCTGGATCGCGGAAACAAAGTGCGTGTGCAGCTGCAATTTCGCGGCCGCGAAATGGCACATCAGGAATTTGGAATGCAGCTTGTAGAGAAGGTGCGCGACGACCTTTCCGGTATGTCGCAGGTAGAAATGGATCCCAAGATCACCGGGCGCAATATCACCATGACCCTGGCGCCTCTGCCGGCAAACCGCCGCAAACGAAAATTCACGGCAGCGCCTCAAACATCTGAGGAAAGCGAGAAGGCCAGCGCACCAGCGGGCACCTGATCGCAAAAGCTAAAAACTCAGGGCTTCTTCTTGCCTTGTGGTGAAGTTTTAGGAGCGCTGGGGGCTGATGGAGGAGGAGTCAACAAGGGCTCGGCTGCCGCCAGCTTCTGCTCTATTCGTTGCTTCCGCGCTTTCGCCTCCTGATTGTTAGCGTCGAGCTTCAAAACTTTGTCGGTATCCGCCATAGAGTTCTTCAAGTCGTTCTTTAACTCATAAATATAGGCGCGGTAGTTGTAATAACGGAGTTCATTCGGTTTGACCTTGATGGCTTCGGAGTAATCGGCGAGCGCCTTATCGTAATCATTTATTTTCATTTCAACCGCTGCGCGTTGCTCGTAGATGCGCACATCTTGCGGAGTAAGTTTGAGCGCTTCGCCATATTCAGTGATGGCGTCTTGGTACTTCTGTTCGCTGGCGTCTGCGTATCCGCGCCGTTGATAAACAGCCGAGAGTTCATCCGTGTATTTGTGGTCGAGAGCGGTAG
>Ga0179594_10000311_pt1 | contig 12241 bp, 10 predicted proteins | sample CZOMad1_1_08_16f_FD_148625 | JGI IMG/M metagenome (GOLD analysis project Ga0179594, IMG submission 148625) | Vadose zone soil fungal communities from Angelo Coast Range Reserve, California, USA - CZOMad1_1_08_16fungal (Illumina Assembly) | ecosystem: Environmental > Terrestrial > Soil > Vadose...
ACGTTTTACTCTGAGATGGGCAGCGCAAATGTCTTCGAAAAGCTTTTCGGACGCGGGAATTCTTATTGGCTGACGCGCTTCGTCATTCTTCGGCTGCTGGGTTTTGTTTACGCGGTTGCATTTTTGGTAGCGGCACAGCAACTCGTCCCATTGATTGGGGAGCACGGATTAACCCCGGCGAATCATTTTCTTGCGAGCGTACAAACGCAACTCGGCTCGCGCGCCGCCGGGATACTGCGAGTGCCGACTCTCTTTTGGCTCGGCATTTCCGATCACGGCATGTCGATCTTTGCGTGGACTGGGTTCGCACTCTCCCTCGTTGTCCTCGCCGGCTACGCGAACGCGATCATTCTGAGCGTTCTTTGGGCGATGTACATGTCGATCGTTCACGTCGGGCAGATCTGGTGGGGTTACGGCTGGGAGATTCAACTGCTTGAGACCGGCTTCTTATGCATCTTTCTCTGCCCCTTACTCGATGGCCGGCCATTTCCAAAGTGCAGGCCGCCGATCCTGTTTTTTTGGCTTTTTCGCTGGCTTGGATTTCGAATCATGATCGGCGCAGGGCTGATCAAATTACGCGGCGACCCGTGCTGGCGTGATCTCACTTGCCTTTTCTATCATTACGAAACGCAGCCGATACCTAACCCGATCAGTCGTTATCTTCACTTTGCGCCGCTGTGGTTCCACAAATTCGCAACCGCCTGGAACCATTTCATCGAACTCATCGTGCCATGGTTTGCGTTTGGGCCTCGACACGCGAGGCACATCGCCGGCGTCTTGCTTGTCACTTTCCAAATATTTCTCATCATCAGCGGCAACCTTTCGTTCCTCAATTACCTCACGATCATTCCGTTTCTAGCGTGCTTCGACGATACATTCTTGCGCCATTTTTTACCGACGGCTTTAGTCAGGCGCGCCGAACGAGCGGCTGAGGAATCGGAGCCGTCGCGCATCAACAACACGATCGCGATCGCTTTATCAATCGTGGTTGTCTATCTGAGCGTCGCGCCCGTGCTGAACCTCGTTTCCGGGCGGCAGCTAATGAACTACTCGTATGATCCGCTTGATCTCGTGAACACTTATGGCGCGTTTGGGTCAGTGGGGCGTGAACGCGATGAAATTATCTTCGAGGGAACGGACGACACGCTAATTACCGGTGATACGAAATGGAAGGAATACGAGTTCAAAGCGAAGCCGGGCGATCCGAATCGCAGACCGCCATTCGTGGCCCCGTACCAACCGCGGATCGACTGGCAAATCTGGTTCGCTGCGATGGCTTCACCCGGCGATTATCCGTGGACGCTGCATTTTGTCTGGAAACTTCTGCATAACGATCGCGGCACACTCTCGCTCCTGGCGAATAATCCCTTTCCCGACGCACCGCCTCATTACATTCGAGCCCGACTTTATCGTTATCGGTTTGCCCCCATCGGCGACAAAGCGTGGTGGAAACGCGAACGAATCGGCGAGTGGTTGCCCGCACTCGACATAAACGATCCCCAGCTTCAGCGGTTGCTCGAAGCAATGGATTGGTTGGATTGAAGATCGATAATCGCAATGGAGAAGGTGTTTCATGAAATTTACTCCAGTAATCAGCTCAGATTTTTTAGAGCGAATCGCTGATCCTGCATCGCAATTTCACCCAGGTTACTTGTCGTACCGAAATCGCGAGATCACTAAAGACGAGCTGGTCGCGCGGCTACCGCACGTTGCCATGCTCGGCGACAGCGTCTGTATGGACGCTTACATCTCGTCGCCTTGGAACACCTTCTGGCAGGCGCACACTTGCCGCGGAAGGAATTGGTTTGTCGACACCAGTTCTCCGCACTCAGGCATTCATAGCGTTTCAAAAAGGCTGGAAGAGATCACGCCCTTCGTTGCGCTCCAATATGCCGGTATCGGCGCGCTGGTCGATCATGAGGAGGAGCGACAGAATTTTTTTCGGCGCATCCTCGGGACGCGCAATTTTTCCGGGCAAATCACCCAGCTACTGCGAGCGTCCCGTTTTCCCGATCTGATTTTGATCTCAATCGGGCACAACAATGTTGATTGGGCATGGCAATGTCCGCCTGATGAATTGAATGCGCCGGAGCGGCGCTTGAAGCATCAATGCCAACAGTTCCGGCAAAATTACGCGCGCGAGGTGCGCCGCTTGCTTGGTCGCGCGCGAACCGAGACATTTCGCGTGGCGGTTGTCGTGTTCGGATTGGTCAATTTCGAGTCATATTTCAAAGGCCGCGAGGTGGCCGAACGTCTTCGAGAATCGGACAGACGTCTGTATCCGCACCTCGAAACGACTTACAAATACTTCATCTCTTTTCATCCAGCTTACCGGTGCAACTTGACTCGTCTCGCGTCAATGGTGAACGAAGAATTGCGCGGAATGGTGGAAGAGCTGAATCGCGAGCTTAGGGACGCGGAAAATATCCAATTGAGATATTCCCACGCACTAGCGACGACGGATCTCGCCCGCGCGGAATTACTTCATCCGATCGATGGCTTGCACGCCTCGGCGGAAGGCCACAATGTGCTGGCCGAAGCGGCATTCAGTGACCTTGCGCCGAGCTTGCAATTTCTCGGATTAACTGATCAAAACGCGCCGGCTTCTCCGCTGCGTCAAACGTAAGGGGCTGGTTGGAAACTGCCGCCGTTCGTGGTTCGCAAATCGCCACGCTCTTTCAGCCGCACGAGCGTTTCGCGCATCATCCGATAACCAAAATGGCCCTGGCGCACGCGCAACAGTTCCGAGCCGCGCCATTTTCGCTGGATCGCCTCAATTTGCTCGGCTGGCGCGATCGAATCGAATTCGCCGGTTACGAATAGAACGCGAGCAGAGTCACAAAGTGGCTGATTGTGTAATGGTGAGCTCAGATGAAAATGGCGAGCGATGAGAGACGGCTCGATGTTCGAGCGACGCAACTCGCGCCGGATGAGCCGCGCAGCAGGACTCGCCCAGATCGCGTGTTCGATATTCACAATCGGCGCCATCAAGGCAACGAAACGAAGATCGCGTTCAACCATCGCGAGCAACGCGCCTACCCATCCGCCGTAACTCGTGGCGAGCACGCCGAACTCGCGGCAGCCGCGTTTGCGCAGTGCGCTTATTAACTGCCGCAGCTCGATCACGCCCTGACGGAGCCCTTCCGCGTTGCGAATGAGATCGCACGTGATCGCAAGTTCGCCGTTCCAGTAGCCGCGCGGGACACGCGAAAAATGATACGGCAGATGAAGGAAACATGCATTCCAGCCAAGTTCATTCAAGCGCTCTGCGTCACGTCGATGACCGGTCGGACTGGTGGACATTAGCGCGTGCAGCAGGAACACCGTGGGCGCGTTGATGCCTTGTGGGCACTCAAAGAATTCCGCGTGAGCGATGTTGTTTTCTGCAAATGGTGTTTGAATCGAACTGTTCCATGTGATTGTCGGGCGACCTTCTCCAAGTGCTTTGGCAAGACTGGTGCTGAGCTCAGTCGAAACATCGGCGCCGTCCGGCGAGGCATAATACTGCTGGGCGGTGAGCCGCTCGCATTCCTCCACGTAGCGTTCCATCTCTGCGCGACTGTGCCCATTTAGCCTGTGGCGCGTGTGAAGGAAATTGATCGACGCGCATAGAAATGCATCGACCCCTATTGCGGTGAAACGGCGAAATCCATCCCGTTGAATTGTAGGGCAACCGCTCTGGTTGCCGGTTCTGGGGATGGCAAGCGATGCGCTTGCCCTACAACGGTTCATGCGTTCTCGCGGCGGATGCGGCAAGTCGTCCGTTGTCAGGCGAAATGTTTGTTGCAGTTCCGCGTAAAGATTTTTGAACGCGGCCGCCAATTCGGATTCGATCCGCTCGCGCGCCTGTGGTTTTGGCAGCTCTGGAAAACATAAAATTGGATTCCCGAACGCGATCCAGATCGGCGTGCGACGCAGCGGTAGCCAGCGCTTTATTGAATAAAGGCGATCGCTGCCAAGGATGACGCAGGGCACAATCTGAACGCCAGCAATGTGGGCAAGCGTCGATGCGCCCGGTCGGAGCGGCGCGCCCTGCAGCAGCGAGCGTATGCCATCGCGAATCCCGCCCTCGGGAAAGATACCGACGACGCGTCCGTTTTTCAGGCGCTCGATCGCGGTGCGGATAGTTTTTCGATCAGCGCGATCTCGATCTGCCGAGAACGCATCGACCGCGCGTAAAAGAAATCCCACGATTCGGAACCGAAAAAATTCCGCCATTGTCATCCAGTCGATTTTGCGCCGGAAGGCTAGGGATATGAGAAACGGATCAAAATGACTGATGTGATTCGCCGCCAGCAACAATCCGCCGGCACGATTTGCATTCTCGCGTCCGAGCACGCGAATACGTGTGACGCAGCCAAACAGCAGTTTTACCAATAGCTTACCGGTGCGATAAGATGCCGTTTTGATTTCCACGTGGTCAGTTTTTCGCCACTTTCGTGCGATCGGAAAGCTATTTTTTAGGCTGATTTCCTTTTTCTAACGTGATATCATAGCGACGGTTCACACGCGAGTTGTGGGTCAGAGGATATGAAACCGAGGAGTCCTTCCACGGGCGGCAAGGGGCGATTCCCGCAGACGGACTATTTTTTCCATTCCGGTTTCGGGCACTGGCGTGGTGGGTATTTCTCGCCTTACGATGGAGAAGACAGATCGGGGTTCAGGAATTTTTACAATTTAGGACGCGAATACCGGATCGAAGCGGCGCGGGAACGAGCTAAAGAGATGGCGGTGTTTGCGCTGATTGTTCTCACCTCGGCGTGGCCCGTGCTCTATATGGTTGTCACGGTGGTGAAATTGCTGAGTAAAGGCCGCCCGTAACTCGCCGTCTACGTCTGCGGCCACATTGCGATCTGCCGGTGCTAATACTGCGTGGCAGTCACGACGCGCTCATTGCGGTTTGGGCCACAGAAATTCTGCGCGGTATTCCGGCGTTTGTTCCGGCGCTAGGCCGTGGCTAGTAGTGTTTTCGGTTACCACGCGCGGGACGAGAAAGTTCAGGAGATAGTCTTCGCCACCCGCTTTGGTCCCGCTGCCGCTCATCTTGAATCCGCCAAAGGGATGACGTCCAACAATCGCACCGGTGCACGAGCGATTGATATAGACATTTCCCGTCTCCAGTTGCGCTTTGACGCGCTCGATGTTAGCCGGGCTGCGCGAGAGAAATCCGCCAGTCAACGCGTAATCGGTGCCGTTCGCTACTTCGAGCGCTTCGTCGAGATCGCGGACTTTTAGCACGCTCAGCACCGGTCCAAAAATTTCTTCGCGCGCAATGCGCATGTTTGGTTTCACATCGGTAAAAATCGTTGGCGGAATGAAATAGCCGTGCGGCGGCAAGTCTTTCGCTTGATACGCGAGCGTCGCCTCTCTTTTGCCCACCTCGATGTAGTCCAGAATGCGCCGGTAAGCGGCCTCATCGATCATCGGTCCGACCATAATCCCCGGTTCTTCAGGATTACCAACGCGCAGACTGGCTGCGGCCGGGATCAAACGTTCCATCACGCGATCGTAATTTTCCTCAAGGAGAATCAGACGCGACAGCGCAGAGCACTTCTGTCCCTGATAACCGAACGCAGAATAGATGGAATATCCAATTGCTTCACCAACATCAGCGTCGGCGTCCACGATTATCGCATTTTTGCCGCCCATCTCGCAAATGACCCGCTTTAGCTCGCGTTGACCGGGTCGAGTGATGCCAGCCGATTCCCAGATTTTTAATCCGACTTCGCGCGATCCGGTGAAGGCGATGAGATCGACATCTTTATGGTCAACCAAGTGGGCTCCGATGACAGAGCCACGCCCGGACAGAAAATTCAAAACGCCCGGCGGAACGCCCGCTTCTTCGAAGACTTGCATGAGCATGGCGCCGCAGACGATCGATTGCTCGGATGGTTTCATGATAACGGTGTTACCCGTTACGACTCCGGCCGACGCCATTCCGCACAGGATTGCGATCGGAAAATTCCACGGCGCGATCACGAACGCCACGCCGCGAGGCCAGTAGTGGTGGTAGCTTTCCTCGCCGGGAACCTGTTGTGTAAGCTTCGGGCGCCCGAGACGGCGCATCTGCTGCGCGTAAAAGCGACAAAAATCTATCGCCTCGCGGATATCGGCATCGGCTTCGCTCCACGGTTTGCCTACCTCGAAGACTTCGACTGCGGAGAGTTCGTAGCGCCGGCGTTCCATGATGTCCGCTGCGCGCTCCAGCAAGCGCGCCCGTTCTTCAAACGGTGTCCGGCTCCACTTGCCAAATGCCGCGCGCGCAGCTTTGACGGCCTGTTCGGCTTCGGGAATTCCCGCTTCCGATCCGTAACCGACAATCTCGTCCGGGGCGCTAGGATTCACTGAAGGTGTAAGCTGATCGGTCCAGACCTTTTCACCGCCGATGACGAGCGGATATTTTTCGCCAAAGCGACTGCGCGCTTCACGCAACGCACTGCGCATCTCGTCCTGGCTATCTTTGTAAACGAAATTCACAAGTGGCGAGTTTCGGTAAACATCGCCCGGCGCGCTGTCAAGGGAAGCATCATTTTTGCGATGCTGATTTCGTGCTGTAGCCGGGATCGGTGACCCCGGCGGGATCGCTCCATCTGGTTTTACCAACTCTCTTGGATCGCGCAGCAATTCTTTCGCTGAGACGTTCTCGGCAAATTTTGCGCGCAAAAATCCTTCATTCGACGTGTTCTCGAGGAGGCGTCGAACCAGATACGCCATGCCAGGGAGCAGTTCGCCGACCGGGCAATATTCGCGGACACGATAACCCATTTCCACCAATGCCCGCTTGATCGGCCCGGCCATGCCATAGAGCAGTTGGAACTCGAAGCAGCTGTGATCGATCCCGAGTTCGTCCGCGAGCGCCTGTGCGTGCGCGATGGTGCGAACATTGTGTGACCCGAACGCAGCGGTGACGATGGATTGATTTTCCAAAAGTAACTCTGTGAGAATCTCGAAATTCACGTCGCTCTGCGGCTTCTGAAAAAAAACCGGACAATCCCAGCTATTCTGTAGTGATTTCGTCGTTTCATAATCCCAGTATGCGCCTTTGACGAGACGGACGGCGAACCGCGTGCTGCGGGCGCGGCCCCACTCGATCAGGTCGCGCAAATCAGCTTCTGAATCTCGCAAATAAGCCTGGATGACGATCCCGACATGCGGCCAATCTTTAAATTCCGCCTCGGTGAGAATGGTTTTGAACAGTTCGAGAGTGGTATTTTTGTGCGCGTAACTTTCCATGTCGAAGTTGATAAAAGCGCCCAGCTCTCGCGCGCGACGCAGAAGCGGCCGCAGCTTGGGCACGAGATGGGTAATTGCATCGGCCGGATCGGCCGGATTCATTTGAGAATAGAGCGCAGAAATCTTGACCGATAGATTTACAACTGGAAACAGCTCCGAATTCTTGCCCAGCGGGTCGGTCCAATCTTTTGTGTCGAGCGCGAGTTTCTCTAGTAAATCCAAATAACGGGCCGCATATTCATCCGCGTCCGCTTCGCTAACAACGGCTTCTCCCAAAAGGTCGACAGTAAAGCCAATTTTCTGCGCGCGGCGCTTGCGCAATGTCGCCATTACGTCGTCCGGATTTTTTCCGGCGATAAACTGGTGCGCCATTCCGGAAACGTTCCACCGCAGGATCCGCCCGCTTAGCCACGGAACGACTCCTGCCAGACGAACGCCGGCGTTAATAAGTGGCCCGAAGCCGTTATCGGAGAAATATTCGTTGAGATGCTCAACAATGTCGCGGGAGCCGCGCAGCGAGGGCAGGACATCGACAAAGCGAAACAGTTGCACCTTAAACCGCTCGTCACGCATGGAGAGCGCCATCAGTCGCTGATAAAATCCCGCCTTGCTGAAAAGCGGCTCTGGATGTTTATCGACCAGCTCGAAGATGCGCCTGCCGCGCCGCTCAATTTCGCCTTGGAGCGCCTTCATCTACGAAGCTAGTCCGCCGTGTTCGTTAGGCAAAACGGAACCTGCCGTCTTTCGGGGGATAAGTTTTTTCATAGCCGACACGATCACTTAGCCGCCTGTCTTCGAAATAAAAATGAAACTGCTGCACGCAATTTGGAAGAGCAAAATCGAATGGGATTTGCCTGGCAGACTTTAGAGGCCCAGGGCTCTGAGCTGTCAGGCAATCTCTTCGTGCTTATTGATTGGGAGCACAAAGTGGGTAACAGACAATCGAGATGAGCAACTCGTCGGTGGTGTTCTCCCGATTAAATGATTGAACAGATCTCCAAGGCGGCGCATCTGTTAGGCACGAGGATGAATATATTGGAACGACCTTTACTGTTGGCGGCGGTCTTGCTTGCCGGATGTGGAACCACCCGCAACGTCGCAGTGAGTTCTTATCATGTGACGCGCGACGTTGCCGTCGGTTCGTATCGTGTCGCTACTGCGCCGGTGCATTACGCTTTGGGGCGACGCGAACCAAAAATGGTTGGGACGACAGACGCCACCCCATCAGATGTGACCGAGCCCGGTCAGCCCATTTCGTCGCCGCCGCGCCGGACAAAGCCTCAGACGGAAAGCAGCCAAAGCTCGGCCAGAACAACTCCGCATGTCGCGCACAGGGAAACAACCCAGCCAAATCAAAAGCCATCCTCGCCAGCGCAGACTTCATATCCTCAAACGGAATTTCCGACTGCGAAAGCCGTCCCTGAGAAGCCTGGGTACGTGTTCAGTCCATTTGATTCCAGTGGACGGTATGTCGATGTGAGTGGTTACGCGTCTGGGACGAAAGTAAAAGATCCGTGGACCAACAAGATTTTTGTCGTGCCCTGACGATTTAGGGTGCGTCGACTTTCAAGTTGTAGCCACGGCTCGGTGGGCCGTCTACCGTTTTGACTGCATTATCCTCAGGCCGACCGCCCACAGGGCGGTGGTTACGCCAGCTGGCGCAATGTGTACGGCCCGAATTGCCGCGAACTTGCGCGAGTGCTACGTAATAACATGAGACCGGCATCGAGACTCCTAGCTTGCTCGATGATTTGCTGGTCGTTCCTCGCGGTTGCGTCGCAGGGACTCGCCCAGACGTATCAAGGAAAACAACTCGTCAAGGCAGAGCTCTTAGCTGACACAAACGTAATTGTCCCCGGAGAGCCGTTTACTGTCGGATTGCTGCTGCGAATGGCTCCGGGCTGGCATACTTACTGGAAGTTTTCCGGTGACGCTGGTCTGCCCACGGAATTGAATTGGAAACTGCCACAGGGTTGGAAAATCGGTGAGATTCAGTGGCCCATTCCACTAAAAACAATCGATCCGGGCGATATTGAGACTTACGGATACGAAAATGAAGTCCTGCTCATGCAGGAAATCACGCCGCCGCCAAAAGTTGACAGTTCGACAGTCAAATTAGTTGCCGACGCAAGTTGGCTGGTTTGCGAGAAAATCTGCATCCCTGGAAGCGCAACTTTAAATTTGGAGTTGCCGATATCGACAACCAGCCAGCCGGCGAACAGAGAACTGTTCGATCGGTATCGGCGTTTGCTACCGCAAAACTGGCCGGGAGCGAACGTGGCGACTGCCGAATGGGGCCGAGCTGGATCCGATCTTCGCTTGAAAGTCACGAGCGAAACGCTGGCAAAGTATCCGGCGGCCGATTTTTTTCCATTGCCCGAGCAAGCCACTGTTGTCGGCCATCCAACAATCGAATCACGGAACAAAAATGAAATTGTCTTCCGGATTCCGATCGAGTCGTCAGGGAAGAATTTGTCGTCCATCGCCGGCCTTGTTGTTTTTTCCCAGCGGTCAAACGGTGAGGACCGCGCGGCGTGGCAGGTTACGAGTCCGTCAATTATTTCGGGGTCTCCACCGGCGCCCGTGCGGGGAATTTTCACTTTTCTGCTCTTCGGTTTTCTCGGCGGCATGATTTTGAACTTGATGCCCTGCGTGTTGCCGGTGATTTCGCTGAAGATTTTCGGATTCATTCAACAAGCGGGTCAAAGCCGGCAGAAAATTTTGCGCAGCGGCATCGCGTTCACGACTGGAATTTTCGCGTGGTTCGTCGCGCTTGCACTGCTTCTGATTGCACTCAAAACCGTCGGACGCGACGTCACCTGGGGCGGATTTCAGTTTACCAATCCTTACTTTGTTCTCGTGCTGAGCGTGATTGTTCTCGTGTTCGCTCTGAATCTCTTTGGGGTTTTCGAAATTTCTTTACCGCAAAGCATTACGGGCGGTTTGCTTTCGAGGACCGAACGTAAAGACGACCTTGGCTCATTTTTCCAAGGCGTGTTCGCGACTGTGCTCGCCACGCCTTGCACCGCGCCGTTTCTCGGCACCGCGCTCGGCTTCGCGTTTTCGCAGTCGCCCGCAATCATCTTGGCAATGTTCATCGCCATCGCCGCAGGCATGAGCGCGCCTTATCTGCTTTTGAGCGCTCAACCCGCATGGCTGCGGTTCTTGCCGCAGCCCGGCCCGTGGATGGTGCATGTGAAGCAATTCATGGGCTTTCTGCTGCTGGCGACGTTGCTGTTTCTTCTTTACGTGCTCGGCGCCCAGCGAGGACTGGAGGGAGCGATTTGGGCCAGCTGCTTCCTGCTCGTGATCAGTGTCGCGTGCTGGATGAAAGGCGCGTTTGTTGTGCCTACTGCATCCGCGGCGAAGCGCGGTGTCGCGCTCGTGCTCATGCTCCTGCTCATGCTCGGCAGTGGTATTTATTTCATCGGCAACAAATTTCACTCCGCAAATATGGCTTCCGCCGGTTCACGACTCCGGGGCGACTGGCAGGCGTTCACACCCGAGCGTTTGCAAGCGGAACTCGAGCAAGGCCACCCGGTGTTTGTCGATTTTACGGCCGCGTGGTGTCTCACTTGCAAATTCAATGAAGCGAATGTCCTTGAGAGCGCCGACGTGCGAGAGGCATTCCAACGTCATGCCATCGTGAAACTGAAAGCCGATTGGACCAATGGCGATCCGGTCATCACGAAATTGTTGCAGCAATTTGGCCGCCCCGGCGTTCCGCTATACGTGCTTTATCCCGGGAAAAACGGAGAGCCGATTGTCTTTCCGGAGCTGCTTACCAAAAGCATTGTCTTGGAGAAACTCGAAACCGTCGCGCGCAGAGTCGCGTCAGACTAGGCTGTTAGCACTGCGTCGATGTGATTAAGCGGAATTTTCTCGCCGGACTTCGCAATTTGGCCGAGAAATTCAGCCCGGCTCGAGCTGCGTCTGGTTGACGTTTGCGCTCCATTGCCAATGTGTTACTCGTGAGAAAATTGAACTATCCAAAGAACTTCGCTTTCTAATCAACCTATGAACACGAAAATAACGTTAACCGTTCTTACATCATTGATTGCTACCGCAGTTTTTGCCTTCGATCCGCCTCCAGTCGGCAGCGCTGCACCAGATTTTTCGCTTACGGATGCGAAGGGCAAGGCGCATTCACTATCGCAATACAAGGGCAAATATGTCGTGCTCGAATGGTTCAATCCGGAATGCCCATTTGTGAAAAAGCATTACGGCGGCGGTAACATGCAAAAGTTGCAAGACCAATATACGAACAAAGGGGTCGTTTGGCTGACCATCGATTCCAACGCGCCCGGCACGGAAGGCAGTATCACTCCCGAACAGGCGCAGAAGATCACTGCATCTTGGGACACGCGTCAGACCGCACTGCTTCTCGACCCGGAAGGTAAAACCGGCCGCGCCTACGGCGCCAAGAATACGCCGAACATGGTCATAATTAATCCGGACGGAAAAATTGCCTACGAGGGCGCAATCGACAGCAAAGCCAGCCCAAACCCAGCGGACATTCCAAGTTCCACAAACTACGTGAAGGTCGCGTTGGATGAGTCGCTATCAGGGAAGCCCGTCACGACTCCACAGACAAAACCTTACGGCTGCTCGGTGAAATATAAATGAGGCCCTGGAGGTCGCTGTTGCAGCGATAGTCCGAAGATTCTGAAGCGGCGGTCGAACGCGACCGCCGCTTTTCATTGCTCATGACGAGGCGATGAGAGCGATGCGAAGACGCATCGCATGATGGTAGGGACGCCGCGGTGCTGGGCCTGATGCTTTGGAAATACCGGAAGCGGTTCCGACGCTGCGGGTCGATTTGAACCAGCAGCGTGTCATTTCGAGCGAAGCGCAGCGGAATCGAGAAATCTCTTGCTATTAGATTCAAAACCGAGATTGCTCGATGCAGCCTGTCCTGAGCGAAGTCGAAGGGCTCGGAATGACAAAGAAGCAAAGTCATATGTCCCTTTCGCGCTCTGCATTTCATGTGGAAGCTTCGCCTCCTTGG
>Ga0179594_10000312_pt1 | contig 12236 bp, 12 predicted proteins | sample CZOMad1_1_08_16f_FD_148625 | JGI IMG/M metagenome (GOLD analysis project Ga0179594, IMG submission 148625) | Vadose zone soil fungal communities from Angelo Coast Range Reserve, California, USA - CZOMad1_1_08_16fungal (Illumina Assembly) | ecosystem: Environmental > Terrestrial > Soil > Vadose...
CCACTTGACGGAAGAGTCCCTCTCCGCCGGAAGAATTTCAAAATCAATTAGTTGATCCGACTCCGTTGCAATCTCTGCGACGACGAACGAGCTCGAGTTCGATAGGTTCGCATTTTCGAACTCGACGCCGCAAGACACTCGTGCTCACGCGGCGGCCTGCAGTGTGAAGTCAACGCGGATTGCATCAAAGGGAAACACGAATCCCTCCTCGCTCCGGTCAACGACACCCGCGGCCAGCAATGCGTGCACGTCGGTGTGCACGCCCTTTACGTCTCTGCCTACCCGGCGCGCGATCTCGCGCAGCGCGAGAGGCCCCGCGCCGCACATGGAGCGCAGGATCTCGAGGCGATTGGGCGCTAGCACGCGCCACAGCAGTTCAGGGGAGGCGAAGTCAATGCGCGCACCCTTGTGAGCATTTCCTTTCATCGCGTCGGCCAAGCGCGCCTTCGCACCCACCAACGACTGCACTCCGATGGTCACGGTTTTCATTTGCGCGCCTCCCAAAGTGTATCCACGTCCTTCCAGACTTTCATCTGCACGAACGAACGCTCATCGAGCGCAAAGTGATCGCCGAGCAGAAGCTCCGCGTCCATGTTGTAAAGCATGACAACGGCACGCCTTGTTGTCAAGCATTACAACAGGTGCCGCTATTAGGCCGGCCAGTCGGGCAGGCGCGAAAAGGCAGGGTGCGTACCTATTCAGCTATCGTGTTGGGCGGAGTGTGGATCCGACTTTCAGTCATTCGCCAGCGAAGCTCGAGGGCTGTCCCTGGAGATGCCGCAGCGAGTGGTGGGTCGGAGTCCCAAGCAGACGCCACACGACGCGTTGATGGAACTTAGCCATCCGCCCCGCCCAACACCTGCCTGTTTGATTGCGACCGCGCCCGCCGACCTGCACTTCATCCGCGCTTGCGCGGTTTCGCTCTAGCCTGCTTTAGCAGACCGGATGCATTGGCGGGATCGCGCAGCCAAAGGCAAAGCGCAACCGCGGTGTCTTCGTCCATGGCGTCAACAATCGCACGCTGGCGTGTGGGATTGTCTCGCTGTTCGATGACCTGCTGTGCGGCCGCTTTGACGGCGTCGGGGTCGACCTTCAACTCGTCCAGGCGCTTGACCTGCGCGGTGGCGAACGTCCAGTGCCCAAAAAGTCCGATCAGCTCCGAATCGACATTTGCGCTCATGGTTCGCAATTTACCCGAATCGGCGCCCAAACTCGCGCGGGGACAGGATGTGCACGCCGAACCCCAGGGCCTTGCGGGCCAGCGACAACGGAGCCTCGTCCTCGATCAGCAGCACGGCCGCCTGTGTGACGTCGGACATCGAAACGTCGACAGTGCGCGCAGCGTGCACGCGTGTGCACGCACCTGCACTCTGCCGGTCACGTCGCGGCACGAGGCATCCGACTCCCTGTGGAAAACCTGTGGACGGGACGACGAATTGGCGGAGCGACTATCGAGCGCTTTGGAGAAGCAGTCCCGGCGCGCACTTGACAGGAGTCCGTCTCCGCCAACGTCCGCGTCCGTAGGACGCGCTACCTAGGGTGCCCTCCGAAGCGCGAAGGAGGGCTGTATCAACCCGGACGGTTTTCTCCCGGTCCCTATGAGCCTCCGGCACCTAGCAGGCCGGAAGATTCGCATCCCGTACGCCATCCGAGCGTCTACCTTACGGGAGTGCATTACGTCTATCTGCTGGTAAGAGCGCACAGCAGGAGCCGGCGCTACATCGGCGTCACAACAGATCTGAAACGGCGCCTAACCGAGCCCAATTCCGGCAAGTCACTGCTTAGGGCGCAGTTCAAACCGTGGCGCCTCGTCACCTTTGTCGCCTTCTCCGACGAACAAAAGGCCGCCGAATTCGGGTGCTATATGAAATCCGGCTACGGCCGCGCCTTCGCGGATCGACGGCTGTGGTACCGCTTTCCCAGGTCCGGGCAACCGCCGTGAGAATGGTCTGAGAACGCGGCGAAGAGGGGTCCCGCGTCACGTTGGGCCGCTACACGCGGTCGTCCGGCACGCCCAGAGCGCGCAGCACGGCGGTCCCGAACGCGCTCAGGCGCAGCGGATCGACGCGCTCGATCACCGCGCGGCCGGATCGGCGCTACGGCTCACGCAACAAATTGGCTCTGCGAGGCCGGCGTGCGGGTGTCCATATTGCGGCCGCGGTTCATGTGGTCGTCTATCTCGGCGGCGCAGCCGAGCATGCGTGGATACAGGAACACCGTGAATGCCGCCGACTCCAGCGCCGAGGACGGATACGTTCCCTCGCAGTACGGCCGCCACAGCATCTTCAGCAGCAGCGCCGCGATCACCGCGTCGATGTTGACGCAGTAGACGTTGCGCGAGACGCCGACGTCGAAGAGCGTTTGCACCAGCACGCGGTAGAAGTCGTGGAACAAGTTGTACTCGCCACGCCGCTCGAACAGGTCGCGTATGAAGACCTCGCGCGGGTCGTAATTGACCGGCTTATCTTTGAACACCGGATGATTCACGCCCGGAATCTTCTGGATGTCGAGGCTGCCGACAGACTTCTTGTCGGCTTTGTAGCGCGCATAGCTGTCGACGTACTTTTTGGCGAGCTGCTTCAGGTCGATGCCCTGATCGGGGCTTCCCGCATCCGCCAGCCCGGACTCCCTGAACAGTTCGATCAGGAAGGAGATACCCTCGAAGCCGTTGCCGCCGTGGGTGTAGCCGGTGTGAGACAAGAAGCCGATCAGGCACTTGTTGAGCTGTACGCGTTCCGGATCCTCGGGGCCGTCCGCCGAGACCGCACCCTTGGCTCCCTGGGCGGAGATCGTGCCCGGACCGTTGGACAGCAGCAAGCCGACCAGAACCTGGAAGGTGAACAGGTCAGCCGGTTTCGGTTGCAGGCCGAGCAGCGCGACAAAGGCCACTTCACCGAGGGTGCGGCGCTCGAGGATATCGGACATGTCCATCCCGCAGAAGCGATCCGGCGTGTGCTGTTGCGCCGGCGCCGAAGCACCGATCAGGGCGCCAAAGAGGCGGATCCACCAGGGCAGGCTTTCGGCCGTCAGGCGCGAGATGCGTCGGCGCATCAGAGGACTCCACGCTAGCGTCGCTGCGATCGCCGCCAGCACGGCGTCCGCAGTCGGGTGTCCTGGAAGGCCGCGCAGGATGCGCACGAAGACCGACTTGGCGCCGCGCGCCTCCAGGCCAGCGAGCATCGCCTGCGCGAGCGGATCGGCGGCCTTGCCGGTCAGCAGGGCCACATCGATTTTCAACTGCGAGGTGTCGAGCCCCTCGTCCTGAGCGTCGCGCAGGCCGGCGTCGGCAAACTGGTCGATCAGCATGCGCATCGCCCGGCGCGACGCCTCCTGGGTGCGCGGCCCGAACGTTGTGGCGGCCGCCGCCAGCACGGCGTTGGGTGCATTGCCGGCGTCGCGCGCGGCCTGTGCGGCGGCCAGCGCCGGGTGACCGTTCAGGTTCAGGCCCGCCCCGATCGCGACGTTGATCAGTCGGCAGCCGTTCTCTGTTCCCGGCTCGTGCAGCAGCGCCAGCAGCACGTTGGCTTCGAACGGATGCTGGGCCGCTTCGAGCATCGAGACGCCGTACAGCCTGCTGATCTGTGTCCCGGGGTCCATCTGCGACGCTCCCGAGGCATCCTTCATCGGCTGGCGTGGCGCGACTGCGCCGATCTGCCGGTTCAGCGCCGCGATCTGCTCGTCATAGGGCGCTGCGGCGACGACCACCGGAAGGTCCAGTTCGGGTGGAAGAGCGATCCCCTGGTTTTCGCCGAACCACGCTTTCAACGCGAGGTTTCCCTCGGGCTCGAAATCGGCACGGGCGGCGTTCTCGCGCATCACCGCGCTCAGCGCCGCCGGAATGTGCGCGATGTTCGTAACGACCGCACCCTTGGCCGACACCGCCGGATGCTCGGGCGTGAACACACCATCGACGCCGAACTTCTCGACGAACCAGCGCTCCTTGGCCACGGCATCGTCGGCTCCGCCCGACATCGCGCCGGCATGACCGACCGCCCGCGTGAGGCGTGACTTCCAGCGCCCGACGACGCAGGCGACGACCGGCTTCGTGAACTCGGCGTCCAGCTCGTAGTAGCCGCCCGGTTCGACGTACAGGACGGCGGCCTTGCTGCGCGCATCGTTGGCCAGCGCGAAGGCGAATTCCGGAGCGGCGAAGTGGATGTATACGTCCTTTCCGCTCGAGATCAGCGTCGTCGTTCCCCAGCCCGCCATGCGCAGGTAGGTCGCGATCGTCGACGTGAAGTTGCCCGAATTGGAGAAGATCGCGATCGAGCCGCGCCGCAGGGCCTCCTCGGGATGATCGCCGCCGAGCGCGCCGCCGATCCGCACGCGGTTCCACGCGTCGGCAACACCCAGGCTGTTGGCGCCGAAGACGTCGATGCCGTTCTGCTGGCCCATTGCGCGGATCTCGCGCGAATCGTGAACCGAGAGTTTCTCGGTCACGATGAAGATCTTGCGCAGGTCCTCGTTTACGCGGATCAGCTCCGCCACGCCATCACGCGCCGCCGACGGCGGCAGGTAGACCACGCCGCAGTTGAAGCGGTGGCCGTCGTTCAGCCCCTCCAGCACGTTGTTGTAGACCGGCACCGGGCCAAGCGGCGTCTCGAGCGCCTGGCCGCGCCGTCCGGGAGAGGTCCCGAACACGACGTTGCCGCCCGAGTACGCATGGCCGACCGGCGTCACGTCGCGCGATTCGCCCCCCAGTATGTTGAGCACGCAAGCCCGGTCTTCGCGCGTTGCGACCTGGGCTAGCGAACCGATGCCGACGTAGTACTTGAAATCCCCAACGCCCCGTTTGTACATCCCGCTCTCCTTGGCACCTGGTCGGTAGTTCAGCTTGCGCGCCCGCCCGCGATGCCAAGCCGGGCCGCGATCTGCACCCGACCGCCGGATTTCATCCAGGCGTCGGCGCCCCGCGCGTAGGCGACGACCTCGCTGATATCGGAATCGAAGCCGAAGATCCGGTACGGCAGGCCGAGCGCATCCATCGTGTCGCGCATCGCGCCCATGCCGCGCACCAGGTTCGGGCCGCCGCGCCCGATGACGACGTAGAGCGGCGTCGGTCCGCTGCGGCTGAACTGCTCGCGCAGCGCGTCGGCCATCGCGCGGAACGTCTCGAAGATATCGGTGTTGTTCGATTTGCCGCCGATGATGAACAGGACGTTGGCCTGCTTCAGCCAGTGCTTGAAGCAGATGCGCGCGACCTCTTTCATCTTCGCGTAGGGCGGGTTGCCGCCGAAGTCGGACGAAATGATCGCGTCGTCGCCGAGCATCTCGGTCACCAGCGAGTTGGCCCCTCCGCCGAAGGTCGGTGCCAGGATCGTGCCGCCCCGATTGATCACGAACACATCGCTCTGACCCTGGTAGGTGCGCAGCTGGTTGATTTCCTGCTCGAAGTCGGAGTAGTCGTCCGCGAACAGGTGACCGGGCAGGCCCAGGCGCTGCCAGCGCAGATCGTCGCGGTCGAAGCCGCACTTGAAATCGCAGGCGACCGGAACCATCCGGCCTTTGTCGTCCTCGCTCATCCGGATTGGATTGAGCTCCAGCGTTGTCATTCCGAAGTCGTGATACAGCTCCCACAGCTTGGGCAGGTGTTGGACCAGCGGCGAGATGATCTGCTTGGGCGCTCCCAGCGCCGACAGCGCATTGGCGACGACGAAAGCCTTTAGTCCGGTCAGCGGATCGAATGGCACGGTGGCGACCTGGCTCCTGTCGAGCTCCTCGATGTCGACGCCCCCATGATGCGTGAGCGTCATCGTCGGGGCGCGGAACCGCGTCGAGTCGGTGATCGAAAAATAAACCTCGTGCTCGGCTGGTACTCCAGCCTCGAAGGTGACGCCATTGGCCTTGGCGACGGTGTTGCCGACCCGGTGCTCGACGAAGAACAGGCGCTCCTTCTCTTTGAGCGCGGTTCTGAGGTCCGTCGCACGGCCGACCAGGCCCGCCTTGCCTTTCTTGCCGACGCCGCCCTTGAAGACCGGCTTGATGAAGACCATGCCGGCGCGCTCGATCAGAGCGCGAATCTCCTCTTCGCTCGCACCGGGATCGAGGACCTCGGTGGTCGGATACCCGACGAAACGCAGCATCCGGGCTCCGTACAGCATGCCGGCGACTTGCATCTGATGCCTCCCTCCATCGCGCATCGACAGGATGCGGCAGCGCAGCTTTCCGGCAGCTTTCAGCGGGTGTCGCTTTTTCGCGCCAACCGGCGCAGCACTGAAAGCGAACCGAAAGACTTCGCCGCCTAAGCTGCGCGGCCAGCGATCGGCACGGACCCAGCTTGCAAAGCGGGCCGGCTGCGCTAGCTGGCCGGGCTATGGCACCGCATCCGGTTCCAGGCTCGGGATGCCAATCGAAGTCATGGAGGAGAGACAGTGAAACGCACTGAACGCGCTCGTTCCAAACGTGGGAAGCAGACGCTGCACCGATTGTGGGTGCTGCTGGCGCTCGCCACGCCACTCGCGCCGCTGACGGCGTGGGCCGATGAGACGTCCGACCTGAAGGAGCAGATCAAGGCGCTGACCGACCGTCTGTCGCGCCTGGAAGCGGCACAGTCGCAGCCGGCCGCTACGTCGCCAGCGGCCGCGCCCGCGGCGCCGAAGCAATTGGCGCAGGCGCAGCCGACGGAGACGCCTCCACCGCCGAAGCCTGCTGCGCCGACCGTGGCGGCCTCCCAGGACCCGCTGCTGTACGACCAGAACGGGAACTACATCGGGGTTTTGAAGAACCCGGTCATGCTCTACAGCGACACCAAGACCAGGATGACACTGTACGGCATCATCGAGGCGACGATCAGCCACGTCGATCACCAGAACAGCGCAACCGGCGGCACTTCCACCGAGACCGGATTCCAGGTCGCCTGGTTCAGCGGCAACCGCCTCGGTTTCGATGTCGACCACGCGCTCGACTTTGGCGATGAGATCGGCTTGCCAAACCTGAAGGTGATGAGCAAGCTGGAAACGGAGTACGAGCTGCCCACGGGCGGTTCGGACACCAACGGCGTCCTGTTCAACCGCGACGCCTGGCTGGGTTTCTACAGCCAGGATCTGGGCAAGCTGACGTTCGGCCGGCAGAACACCTTGACGCGCGATTTCACGCAGAACTGGGGCGACCCGTACGGCACGTCCGAAGTTACGTTGCGCGAGGGCGGCTACAGCAACGTGAACAACTTCAAGCAGCTGATCTACTATTCGGCCGCTGCCACCGGCACGCGCGTCAACAGCGGCATCGAATGGAAGAAAAAGTGGGGCGACCACTGGCTCACGGGCCTGGGCTGGGCGTTCGGCTCGCAGGGCAACGGCGGCAGTGCCGACCCCGGCGCCGGCGGCACCGTGCCGGGCAATTTCCGCCAGGGCACGAACCAGGCCGCCTCGGTCGCGTACAACGGCCTGCAGGTCGGGCCGGGCAAGTTCAACCTCAACGCCAACTACGACCAGGACAGCCGCGGGCCGGCCGCTGGGCCTGACCTGAAACACCGCTCGGAACTCTTCGGTGGCAACTACGTAGTAGGCCCCTATCGCATCAACGCGGGCTGGATCCATTACACGGCCGAACAGGGCCCCAACAACAGCCTGGGCACGCGGACCGACCGCTCCTGGACCATGTCGGGCAGCGCACGCGTCGCAAAGACCGTCTTCTCGCTCGGCTACCAGCGGATGGGAGGAGAAAACGCCGGGCACAACGGCGCCGGCGTCGTTCTCAATCCGATGTTCGGCAACACTGCGGCCGCGACAGGAACCTATGCGAGTGGCTCCAAATCGACCGTGTACGGGGCGGTCATGTACCAGGCGGACCGAGCGCTCGATCTGTACTTCGCCTTTGACCGGATGAACGTCAACGGTGGCTGGATCGTCGGCGATGCACAGGGTAACGGCACGCTGATCGGCGCCGGCCGACCCAACCAGGACCAACTGGAACTGGCGGTGGGAGCGCGGTTGAAGTTCTGACGTCGCCTCGCGCGACGGCGCCCGCGGGCGGCGCCGTCGCCGGGGCCGTCGGCGCGGCCCTTGCGCACGCGGTAGCATTGTCTCGCGCGCGTCGGTGCCGGCCGGCGCCATTGCGTTGCGCCCGCCACGAGTTTGGCATGCGGATTCTGCTGGTCGAAGACAATTTGCAACTCGCCGAATGGCTGGGCCGTACGCTGCGTCAGCGGCGCTACACGGTCGACTGCGTGTACGACGGTGAGGGTGCCGATGCCCTGCTGATGACGCAGCCGTACGACGCGGTGATCCTCGATCTGTCGCTGCCGCGGCTGGGCGGTCGCGACGTGTTGCACCGCCTGCGGGAGCGCCACAACGGGGTGCCGGTGCTGATCCTGACCGCCACCGCGACGCTGGAGAGCCGGGTGGGCGCCCTCAACTCGGGCGCCGACGACTACCTGATCAAGCCGTTCGAGATCGACGAACTGGAGGCGCGCGTGCGCGCGATGCTGCGCCGGGTCAGCCAGCACAAGGACCCGGTACTGCACTGCGGCGACCTGAGCTACGACAGCAATTCGCGCGCCTTTTCCGTACGCGGCTGGCCGCTGTCGCTGACCCCGCGCGAACACGCGGTACTGGAAGTGCTGATGACGCGCTGCGGCAAGACGGTCGGCAAGCAGGCGCTCGCCGACAGCATCAGCTCGGTCAACAACGACATCGCTCCTCAGGCGATCGAGGTCTACATTCACCGCCTGCGCAAGAAGCTCGATCCGAGCGATGCCGCGATCATCAACCTGCGAGGACTGGGCTATCTGCTGAAGCGGCGCGATGAGGGATAAAAGCCTGCGCGCCCAGCTGTTGCGCTGGGTGCTGGTTCCACTTCTGGTGCTGGCCATTCTGGACACCGGACCGGCCTACTTCAGCGCCAGAGGCACCGCCACCGAGGAGCAGGATCGCATGCTGCTCGGCTCCGCGCGAGTGATCGCCGAGCGTCTGTACGAGCAGGAAGGCCAAGCGTTCCTCGATTTTCCACCGGCGGCGTTCGAACTGCTGCGCACCGAAGCGCGCGACCTCGTCTATTACGAGGTCGTAACGTCCCGCGGGGTAGTCTTGGGGGGCCACTCGGACCTGCCGCGGCCGCCGCACGCGCTCGCGCCCGAGCAGTCGATCGCATTCGACGCCACGTATGTCGGCGAGCCGGTGCGCGTGGTGGCGTTCTCGCAACCTCAGCTCGAAACACCGGGGAACGCCTCGGTACTGGTCGAGGTCGCGCAGACGCTGCATTCGCAGAGAGCGCTGACCTTGCATCTGTGGGCGCAAAGCATCTCGTATCAGTGGCTGATGATCGCGCTGGGCGGTGCGATGATCTCGATCGGAGTGCGGCGCGAAGTGCGGCCGCTGAAACGGCTCGGCGAACGGCTGCGTCAGCGCCCGGTCGCCGCGCTCGAGCCGCTCGGCGCGGAGGATGTGGAGGATGTGCCGGCCGAGCTGCAGCCGGTGATCCAATCGCTGAACGACTATGTGCGCAGGCTGCACGACCTTCTGGCGGCGCAGGGCCGGTTCATCGCCAACGCTTCGCACCAGCTGCGCACACCAATGACGGTGCTCAGCACGCAACTCGACTACGCGCTGCACGGCGCCGATGCGAGGGGCCGCGTCGAGGCGCTGCAGGCGATGCGGGCGACGCTGCAGCACGGCATACGCGTCGTCTCACAGATGCTGAGCTTTTCGCGGGCCGAGGCGCACGTGGACCCTCCCGCGCAGAGCGGAGCTGCCGATCTGACCGACGTAGCGCGGCAGGTGGTGGAGGAGGCAGTAGTGGCCGCGCTGAAGCGCAACGTCGACCTCGGCTGCGAACTCGACGGGCCGGCGCTCGTGTCAGGGTCGCCACAGTTGTTGCATGAGTTGGTCGCTAACCTGGTCGACAACGCGCTGCGGTACGGGCGCGAAGGCGGCGTGGTCACCGTTGCCGTGCGCAGCAACGACGACCGCGTACGGCTGTCGGTCGAAGACGATGGTCCCGGCATCTGCGCCGAGCAGCGTGAGCTCGTCTTCGAGCGCTTCTATCGTCTGCCCGGCGAGATCGGCGAAGGCAGCGGGCTGGGGCTTTCGATCGTGCGCGAAATCGCGCTCGCGAGCGAAGCGACGGTCGCCCTTGCCGACGCGCCGTCCGGGCAGGGTCTCCTGGTCAGTGTCGACTTCCCCGCTGCCCGGGCGGTGGCCGAGCAGGCGCAACCGGCCGCTCCGCTTCAGTAGCCTGTCTCGGCGAACTGCGGCGGACGCCACTTCAGCAGCACGTTCTCGAGGCCCTCGATCAGGTATTCGGCGCCCAGCGCGACCAGCGCCAGGATGATCATCGATGCGAACACGCCGGCCGCGTTGAAGGCACCTTGCGCGGTGGCGATCAGCAGCCCGATGCCCTGCTTGGCACCGAGGAACTCGCCCACCACCGCGCCCACCAGCGCGAAGCCGAAGCTGACGTGCAGGCTGGCCAGGATCCAGCTCATGGCCGACGGCAGCACGACCGTGAAGGTCACCTGGCGGCGCGATGCACCCAGGATGTGCGCGTTGGCGATCAGGTTGCGATCGGCCTCGCGCACGCCCTGGAAGGCATTGCCGAACACGACGAAGAACACCATCACTACCGCCAGCGCCACCTTGGACGCCATGCCGAGGCCGAGGGCGATGATGAACACCGATCCGAGCACGACCCGCGGGATCGAATTGGCTACCTTGATGTAAATGCTGAACACGTCGGCGAGCAGCTTGTTGCGACCCAGCGCAATCCCCGCGATGACTCCGGCCACCGCGCCGATCACAAAGCCAAGCAGCGTCTCCTCCATCGTGACCAGGATCTGCTTCCACAACGATCCCTGCGAGGTTCCCTCGGTCGCCCAAACCCACATCTGGTCGACGATCTGCGAAGGCATCGAGAAGAAGAACGGGTCGATCCATCCCGCCCTCGCGGCCAGTTCCCACGCTCCGAGCGTTACCACCAGGATCCCGATCCGCAGCGTGTAGACGAGCACCTTGCGGCGTGCGAGCGCCTTGTGCACGCGCTGCTGCTCCTGCGCCAGATCGGTGCCGGCGGTCGCGACAATCTCGGCCGTGCTCATGCGTCTCCTCCTCTTCTCATGCGTTCTCCGTTGTCCTTTTCAACCCTCAGATCCGCACCTCGCTTCGCAGGTCGTCCCAGATGCGGTGCGACAGCTCGACGAAGCGCGGCAGGTAACGCGCGTCCGCGACCTTGCGCGGCCGCGGCAAGTCGATTTCGTACACGGCTTTGACGGTAGCGGGCCCCGCCGTCAGCACGATGACCCGGTCGGCCAGCGCGATGGCCTCATCGATGTCGTGTGTCACGAAAACGACGCACCCTCCGTGGGACCCCCACAGCGTGAGCAGCTCGTCCTGCATCACCGCGCGCGTCTGAACGTCCAGCGCCGAGAACGGCTCATCCATCAGCAGCAGCTGCGGCTCGTTGATGAAGGTCTGCGCCAGCGCCACCCGCTTGCGCATGCCGCCCGACAACTGATGCGGATAGTGATGCTCGAAACCGGCCAGGCCCACCCGCCGGACCCAGTCCATTGCGCGGGCGTGCGCCTTCTTCCGCTCCTCGCCGCGGTAGATCGGGCCGGCGGTGACGTTGTCCAGCACATTGCGCCACGGAAAGACGGCATCGGTCTGGAATACGAAGCCGATGCGAGGATCGATGCCCTCGACCGGCCGGCCCCACACCCGCACCGTGCCGCTGTTGGGTCGGCCGAGCCCGGTGATCAGCCCGAGCGTGGTCGACTTGCCGCAGCCCGTGGGCCCGACGATCGCGCAGAACTCTCCCTGGCGCACCGTGAGGTTGAAGTCACGCAGCGCCGGTACGACCTTGCCCTGCGGACTGACGAAACGCCGGCTGACGCCCTGAATTTCGATCGCAGGGACGCCCGCCGGAGGCCGCTGAGTTGCAGATTCCAGGGCCATCTGCGGCCTCCTGTGCGTTCAGCGGGCGGCCGACACGAACTCGGTCGTGTAGGTCTTGGACAGGTCGATCTTCTTGCCCATGACCGCACGGTCGAACGACGACAGTACCTTCAGCACGGTCTCCGGTCCGTTGGCCGGCATCACGCCGTCGGCAGTGAACTGCGATTTGCCCGCCGCCAGCGCGCTCACATAGAGCGCCTGGTCCTTGCCCAGGTAGTCGGGCGGCATCTTGGCCGCGATCTCCTCGGCGCTGTGCGAGGCCATGAACTTCAGCGTTTTGACGAAGGCGTTGGCCAGCTTCTGCACCTCGGCATGGTGAGCGTCGACCCAGGCTTTCTCCATGTAAAG
>Ga0179594_10000314_pt1 | contig 12223 bp, 7 predicted proteins | sample CZOMad1_1_08_16f_FD_148625 | JGI IMG/M metagenome (GOLD analysis project Ga0179594, IMG submission 148625) | Vadose zone soil fungal communities from Angelo Coast Range Reserve, California, USA - CZOMad1_1_08_16fungal (Illumina Assembly) | ecosystem: Environmental > Terrestrial > Soil > Vadose...
CGACGAGGAGTTGAAGAAGCTGCGCGCGGCCGGCGTGCGCGAGGTCCGGACCATCTACATCAACGACCTGGACCAGGGCGCATTCATCTCGAACACGGTGCGGATCGACGAGACCGCCGACCAGCTGTCGGCACGCATCGCGATCTACCGGATGATGCGGCCGGGCGAGCCGCCGACCGAGGACGCGGTCGAGACGCTGTTCCGGCGCCTGTTCTTCGACGACGAGACCTACGATCTGTCGCGCGTGGGCCGGATGAAGGTGAACAGCCGCCTGGGCCGCGACGAAATCACCGGCCCGCTGGTGCTGACGCACGAGGACATCATCGACACGATGAAGGTCCTGGTGGAACTGCGCAACGGGCGCGGCGAGATCGACGACATCGACCACCTGGGCAATCGCCGCGTGCGCTGCGTGGGCGAGCTGGCGGAGAACCAGTTCCGCGCCGGGCTGGTGCGGGTCGAACGGGCCGTGCGCGAGCGGCTCGGACAGGCCGAAACCGAGAACCTGATGCCGCACGACCTGATCAACAGCAAGCCGATTTCGGCTTCGATCCGCGAGTTCTTCGGGTCCTCGCAGCTGTCCCAGTTCATGGACCAGACCAACCCGCTGTCGGAGATCACGCACAAGCGGCGTGTGTCGGCATTGGGACCCGGCGGCCTGACGCGCGAGCGCGCCGGCTTCGAGGTGCGCGACGTGCATCCGACGCACTATGGCCGCGTGTGCCCGATCGAGACGCCGGAAGGGCCGAACATCGGTTTGATCAACTCGATGGCCTTGTATGCGCGCCTGAACGAGTACGGGTTCCTGGAGACCCCGTACCGGCGCGTCGATGGCTCCGTCGTGACCAACGAGATCCTGTACCTGTCGGCGATCGAGGAAGGCCGGTACGTGATCGCGCAGGCCAACGCGGCGCTGGACCGCGACGGCCGCTTCACCGACGAGCTGGTGTCGTGCCGCCAGAACGGCGAGTTCGTGCTGCACACGCCGGACCGGGTCGAGTTCATGGACATCGCGCCCAGCCAGATCGTGTCGGTGGCGGCCTCGTTGATCCCGTTCCTGGAACATGACGATGCCAACCGCGCCCTGATGGGCTCGAACATGCAGCGCCAGGCGGTTCCCTGCCTGCGTCCCGAAAAGCCGCTGGTCGGCACCGGCGTGGAGCGCACGGTCGCCGTGGACTCCGGAACCACGGTGCAGGCGCTGCGCGGAGGCGTGGTCGATCACGTGGACGCCAACCGGATCGTGGTGCGCGTGAACGAGGACGAGAACGTCACCGGCGAAGTCGGTGTCGACATCTACAACCTGGTCAAGTACACGCGCTCGAACCAGAACACCAACATCAACCAGCGGCCGATCGTGAAGAAAGGCGACCAGATCGCCAAGGGCGATGTCATCGCCGACGGCGCCTCGACCGACCTCGGCGAGCTCGCGCTCGGCCAGAACATGCTGGTCGCGTTCATGCCGTGGAACGGCTACAACTTCGAGGACTCGATCCTGATCTGCGAGCGGGTGGTGGCCGAGGACCGCTACACCTCGATCCACATCGAGGAGCTGAACGTGGTGGCGCGCGACACCAAGCTCGGCCCGGAGGAAATCACGCGCGACATCTCGAACCTGTCGGAATCGCAGCTTGCCCGGCTGGACGATTCAGGCATCGTCTACATCGGGGCCGAAGTCTCGGCCGGCGACACGCTGGTGGGCAAGGTCACGCCCAAGGGCGAGACCCAGCTGACGCCGGAGGAAAAGCTGCTGCGCGCGATCTTCGGCGAGAAAGCCTCCGACGTGAAGGACACCTCGCTGCGGGTGCCGTCCGGCATGACCGGCACCGTGATCGACGTGCAGGTGTTCACGCGCGAGGGCATCCAGCGCGACAAGCGCGCCCAGCAGATCATCGACGATGCGCTGAAAAGGTACCGCCAGGACCTGAACGACCAGCTGCGGATCGTCGAGTCGGACGCTTTCGCCCGGATCGAGCGGCTGCTGCTGCGCAAGGAGGCTACCGGCGGCCCACGCAAGATCACCAAGGGCACCGTGATCACGAAGGAGTATCTGGACTCGCTCGAGCGCTATCACTGGTTCGACATCCGGCTGTCCGACGAGGCGGCCGCGGCGCAGTTGGAGGCGCTGAAGGAATCGATAGAGACCAAGCGCCGGCAGTTCGACCAGGCCTTCGAGGACAAGAAGAAGAAGCTCACGCAGGGCGACGAGCTGCCGCCGGGCGTGCTGAAGATGGTCAAGGTGTACCTGGCCGTCAAACGCAGGCTGCAGCCGGGCGACAAGATGGCCGGACGCCACGGCAACAAGGGCGTGGTCTCGCGCATCGTGCCGATCGAGGACATGCCGCACATGGCCGATGGCACGCCGGTGGACATCGTGCTCAATCCGCTCGGGGTGCCGTCGCGGATGAACGTGGGCCAGATCCTGGAGACCCACCTGGGCTGGGCCGCGAAAGGGCTGGGCGCGCGCATCGGCGAGTTGGTGCGCGCCAGTCAGATCGCGCACTGCCGCTCGTTCCTGCGCGACGTCTACAACAAGTCCGGCAAGAGCGAGGACATCGACCATTTCTCCGACGGGGAAGTGATCGAGCTGGCCGAGCAGCTGAGCGGCGGCGTCCCGTTTGCGACCCCGGTGTTCGACGGCGCTTCGGAGCGCGAGATCCACTCGATGCTGGACATCGCGTATCCGGAGGACGTTAGGAGCCGGCTCCAGTTGTCGCTGTCCCGCACCCAGGCGACGCTGTACGACGGGCGCACCGGGGAGGCGTTCACCCGGCCGGTCACGATCGGCTACATGCACATGCTGAAGCTGCACCACCTGGTCGACGACAAGATGCATGCGCGCTCGACCGGTCCGTACTCGCTGGTGACGCAGCAGCCGCTCGGCGGCAAGGCCCAGTTTGGCGGGCAGCGCTTCGGGGAGATGGAGGTCTGGGCGCTGGAAGCCTACGGCGCCTCTTACACCTTGCAGGAGATGTTGACTGTGAAGTCCGATGACGTGAACGGCCGCACCAAGGTTTACGAAAGCATCGTCAAGGGCGAGCACTCGATCGAGGCCGGCATGCCGGAGTCGTTCAACGTGCTGGTGAAGGAAATCAGGTCGCTGGGCATCGATATCGATCTGGAGCGAGATTGACGCCGCAGACTGAGATCGCCATGACCCTCCTTCGCCCCTTACGGGGCTTCGGAGGGCGCGACCGACCTGAGCACGCCCGGAACGGGAGAAACACATGAAAGCGCTATTGGATCTGTTCAAGCAGGTACAGCAGGACGAGCAGTTCGACGTGATCAAGATCGGGATCGCTTCGCCCGAGAAGATCCGCTCGTGGTCCTTCGGTGAAGTCAAGAAGCCCGAGACGATCAACTACCGCACCTTCAAGCCCGAGCGCGATGGTCTGTTCTGCGCCAAGATCTTCGGGCCGATCAAGGACTACGAGTGCCTGTGCGGCAAGTACAAGCGGCTGAAGCACCGCGGCGTGATCTGCGAGAAGTGCGGAGTCGAGGTCACGCTGTCCAAGGTGCGGCGCGAGCGGATGGGCCACATCGAGCTCGCCTCGCCGGTCGCGCACATCTGGTTCCTGAAGTCGCTGCCGAGCCGGATGGGTATGGTGCTCGACATGACCTTGCGCGATATCGAGCGCGTGCTGTATTTCGAGGCCTATGTGGTCGTCGACCCGGGATTCACGCCGCTCAAGCGCGGCCAGCTGATGACCGAGGACGATTTCATCGCGAAAACCGAGGAATACGGTGACGAGTTCCGGGCACTGATGGGCGCCGAAGCCGTGCGGGAGCTCTTGCGCGCGATCGACGTCGACAAGGAGATCGAGTCGCTGCGGAAGGAACTGTCCGAGACCGGGTCGGAGGCGAAGATCAAGAAGTTCGCCAAGCGCCTGAAGACGCTGGAGGGATTCCAGCGCTCCGCGATCAAGCCGGAATGGATGATCCTGGAGGCGCTGCCCGTGTTGCCGCCGGAGTTGCGGCCGCTGGTGCCGCTCGACGGCGGCCGCTTCGCGACCTCCGACCTGAATGACCTGTACCGGCGCGTCATCAACCGCAACAATCGCCTGAAGCGCCTGCTTGAGCTGAAAGCACCCGAGATCATCGTGCGCAACGAGAAGCGGATGCTGCAGGAGGCGGTCGATTCGCTGCTGGACAACGGCCGGCGCGGCAAGGCCATGACCGGGGCCAACAAGCGGCCGCTGAAGTCGCTGGCCGACATGATCAAAGGCAAGGGCGGGCGCTTCCGGCAGAACCTGCTGGGGAAACGCGTCGACTACTCGGGCCGCTCGGTGATCGTCGTGGGCCCGCAGCTCAAATTGCATCAGTGCGGCCTGCCCAAGCTGATGGCGCTGGAGCTGTTCAAGCCGTTCATCTTCAACAAGCTCGAGCTGATGGGGCTGGCCACCACGATCAAGGCGGCCAAGAAAATGGTCGAGTCGCAGGAGCCCATCGTGTGGGACATCCTGGAGGAAGTGATCCGGCAGCACCCGGTGCTGCTGAATCGCGCACCGACCTTGCACCGCCTCGGCATCCAGGCCTTCGAGCCGGTGCTGATCGAGGGCAAGGCGATCCAGCTTCATCCGCTGGTGTGCGCCGCATTCAACGCCGACTTCGACGGCGACCAGATGGCGGTACACGTTCCGCTGTCGCTGGAGGCGCAGCTGGAGGCACGCGCCCTGATGCTGTCGTCCAATAACATCCTCTTTCCCTCGAACGGCGATCCGTCGATCGTTCCCAGCCAGGACGTCGTGCTGGGGCTGTACTACGCGACGCGCGAGAAGATCAACGGCCGCGGCGAGGGCGCTTTCTTCCGCGATGTGGCTGAGGTTCACCGCGCCTACGAGACCGGCCAGGTCGAGCTGCAGACGCGCATCACGGTACGGATCCGCGAAACCGACATCGACCGCGCCAATGGCGAGGCCGGCGAGCGCGCCACGCGCTACGAGACAACGGTTGGGCGGGCGCTGCTGTCGGAGATCCTGCCGGCCGGGCTGCCGTTCGTGCTGTTGAACAAGCCGCTGAAGAAGAAGGAGATCAGCCGGCTGATCAACGCGGCGTTCCGGCGTTGCGGGCTGCGCGACACCGTGATCTTCGCCGACCGGCTGCTGCAGTCGGGATTCGCGCTGGCCACGCGCGCAGGCTTGTCCATCGCGATCGACGACATGCGGGTGCCGGAGCAGAAGGAGGAGATCATCCGGGCCTCGGAAAAAGAGGTCAAGGAGATCGAAGCCCAGTACACCTCGGGCCTGGTCACTCAGGGCGAGCGCTACAACAAGGTGGTCGACATCTGGGGCCGGGCCGGCGATCAGGTCGGCAAGGTGATGATGGAACAGCTGGCCACCGAGCGCACGCGCGACCGCCACGGTGCCGAGGTGAGCCAGGACTCGTTCAACTCGATCTTCATGATGGCCGACTCGGGTGCGCGCGGGTCGGTCGCGCAGATCCGGCAGCTGGCCGGCATGCGCGGACTGATGGCCAAGCCCGACGGCTCGATCATCGAGACCCCGATCACCGCGAACTTCCGCGAAGGCCTGAACGTGCTGCAGTACTTCATCTCGACGCACGGCGCCCGCAAAGGTCTGGCCGACACCGCGCTGAAGACCGCCAACTCGGGCTATCTGACGCGACGTCTGGTCGACGTCACGCAGGACCTGGTCGTGACCGAGGAAGACTGCGGCACCGCCAACGGCGTAGCGATGCGGGCGCTGGTCGAAGGCGGCGAGGTGATCGAAGCGCTGCGCGACCGGATCCTCGGGCGCGTGGCGGCGGTCGACATCCTGAACCCGGACACGCAGGAACTGCTGTTCGCGGCCGGCAGCCTTCTGGACGAGGACGCGGTGGACCGGATCGAGCAGCTGGGGATCGACGAGGTCAAGGTGCGCACCCCGCTGTCGTGCGATACGCGCTACGGCATCTGCGCCGGGTGCTACGGCCGTGATCTGGGGCGGGGCTCGCTGGTCAATGTGGGCGAGGCGGTCGGCGTGATCGCGGCGCAATCGATCGGCGAGCCGGGCACGCAGTTGACGATGCGCACGTTCCACATCGGCGGCGCGGCTTCGCGGGCCGCGGTGCAAAGCGCGATCGAGGCCGATCGAGGCCAAGAGCAACGGCATGGTGCGCTTCACCAGCACGATGCGCTACGTGACCAACGCCAAGAGCGAGCAGATCGTGATCTCGCGTTCGGGCGAGGTGACGATCGTCGACGACAACGGTCGCGAGCGCGAGCGCCACAAGGTGCCCTACGGGGCGACGCTGAACGCGACCGACGGCAAGGCCGTGCGGGCCGGTGCCCAGCTCGCCCAGTGGGATCCGCTGACACGCCCGATCATTACCGAGTACGCCGGCACCACTCGCTTCGAGAACGTCGAGGAAGGCGTCACGGTCGCCAAGCAGATCGACGAGGTGACCGGGCTGTCGACGCTGGTCGTGATCGACGCCAAGCGGCGCGGCGCCAGCGCCAAGGGGGTCCGGCCGCAGGTCAAGCTGATCAACGAAGCGGGCGAGGAGGTGCGCATCCACGGCACCGATCACGCGGTGACGATCTCGTTCCCGGTCGGCGCGCTGATTGTCGTTCGCGACGGCCAGCAGATCGCGGTGGGCGACGTGCTGGCGCGCATCCCGCAGGAGTCGCAGAAGACGCGCGACATCACCGGGGGGCTTCCGCGCGTGGCCGAGCTGTTCGAGGCGCGTTCGCCCAAGGACGCCGGCATGCTGGCCGAGGTCACGGGAACCGTGTCCTTCGGCAAGGACACCAAGGGCAAGCAGCGGCTGATCATCTCCGACCTCGAGGGCAAGGAGCACGAGTTCCTGATCCCGAAGGACAAGCACGTGCTGGTGCATGACGGGCAGGTGGTGAACAAGGGCGAGTTGATCGTCGACGGATCGGCCGATCCGCACGACATCCTGCGGCTGCTCGGGGTCGAATCGCTGGCCCGCTACATCGTGGACGAGGTCCAGGACGTGTATCGGCTGCAGGGCGTGAAGATCAACGACAAGCACATCGAGGTGATCGTCCGGCAGATGTTGCGCCGGGTGCAGATCGTCGATGCGGGCGACGCCCCGTTCATCCCGGGCGAGCAGGTCGAGCGGGCGACGCCCCGTTCATCCCGGGCGAGCAGGTCGAGCGCTCGGAGCTGCTGGACGAGAACGACAAGGCGATCGCCAAGGGCGGGCGGCCGGCGGTGTACGAAAACGTCCTGCTCGGCATCACCAAGGCCTCGCTGTCGACCGACTCGTTCATCTCGGCGGCCTCGTTCCAGGAAACCACGCGGGTCCTTACCGAGGCGGCGATCATGGGCAAGCGCGACGAACTGCGCGGCCTGAAGGAAAACGTGATCGTCGGTCGCCTGATTCCGGCCGGCTCAGGGCTCGCCTATCACAGGGCGCGCAAGGAGCGGGAGGAGACCGAGGCGGCGGAGCGCGAGGCGCTGGCTGCTCTGGAGGCGAGTGGACAGTCGCAGGAAGCTGCGGCGGTCGATGTCGCCGCCGAGGGCGAAGGTACCGAAGCGGTCTCCGGGTCGTAACTTCGAACCGCCTCCCCCTCCCATGCGTGCGTGGGTTGGGGAGGCGGTGCTTCTCCGAACGTCGTCTGAGCGGGCGCAGGCGTTCAAAGCCCTCTTGCATTGCCCCGCACCCCTGGGTCCCTTTTTTTTCGCGGGCAAGGGGCATTTCGACATCGCTCTTCTGAAGTCTGCGCGGCGGGGTGACCGCGGCCGTTCCCGATGCCTCCGGTTCCTTGCGAGGCTACCAGCCGCGCTCGCTCGCCCCTTGAGAGCTTTGAAAATCCGATGGGAGCGACACCATGACCGTTCCGTTACGCACTCTCGGCGCTTCCGGCCCGCGCGTCTCGGCGATCGGGCTGGGCTGCATGGGGATGAGCGATTTCTACGGCCAGCGCGACGAGGCCGGATCGATCGCGACAATCCGGCGCGCATTAGATCTTGGGATCAACTTTCTCGACACTTCCGACGCCTACGGGCCGTTTACCAACGAGGAGCTGGTCGGACGCGCGATCCACGGCCGTCGCAGCGAGGTGTTTCTGGCGACCAAGTTCGGCATCGTGCGCGATCCGCGCGATCCATCGGCGCGCGTCATCGACGGCAGCCCTCAGTACGCGCGCAAGGCGATCGAGGGCAGCTTGCGGCGCCTGGGCGTGGACCACGTCGACCTGTACTACCTGCACCGGGTCGATTCCAGGGTGCCGGTCGAGCAAACGATGGAGGCGCTGGCGGACCTGGTGCGCGAAGGCAGGATCCGCCACGTGGGACTGTCCGAGGCGTCGGCACAGACGCTGGAGCGCGCCCATCGCGTTCATCCGGTCACCGCGCTGCAGTCGGAGTACTCCCTGTGGACCCGCGATCCGGAGCGCGGCGTGCTGGCCGCCTGCCGCCGCCTGGGCGTGGCTTTTGTCGCCTACAGCCCGCTGGGACGCGGTTTCCTGAGCGGAGCGATCGGCAGTGCGGATGCGCTGGATGCCGGCGACTACCGGCGCGCAACGCCCCGCTTCCAGCCCGAAAATCTTCGCAAGAATCTGGGCCTGCTGCGCGAGCTGGAGGCCGTGGCCGGGCAGGTCGGAGCGACCACGGCGCAGGTCGCGCTCGCCTGGGTATTGGCTCAGGGCGACGACATCGTTCCGATTCCCGGAACCAAGCAGGTGCGTTATCTGGAGCAGAACGCGGCGGCCGCCCAGATCGCGCTGAATGCGGAGCAGCTGGCGCGCCTGGACATGGCGTTTCCGCCCGGCGCGGCCTCGGGCGACCGCTATCCCGAGGCAATGATGCCGTCGGTCGACCGCTGAGCACGCGTGCGCCGCCTGGGCGCATTGACCCGTGTACGGGCGCTCGGCTAGAATGGAAGGCTTAGCAAAGGGTCCGCGCAGGTCCGAAATCCGGACGCAAGCAGGGTAACGGCGGCAGGGGAACAGCGGAAACCGGAACATGCCAACGATCAACCAGCTGGTACGAAGGCCACGCGAGCTTGCGCGCGTGAAGAGCAAGAGCCCGGCGCTGAAAGGCTGCCCGCAGCGGCGCGGCGTGTGCACCAAGGTGTACACGACGACACCGAAAAAGCCCAATTCGGCGCTGCGCAAGGTGGCCAAGGTGCGGCTGACGAACGGTTTCGAGGTGATCTCGTACATCGGCGGCGAGGGCCACAACCTGCAGGAGCACTCGGTCGTGCTGATCCGCGGCGGCCGCGTGAAGGACCTGCCCGGCGTGCGCTACCACATCGTGCGCGGGTCGCTGGATACGCAGGGCGTGAAGGATCGCAAGCAGGGCCGCTCCAAGTACGGAGCCAAGCGGCCGAAGACGGACTAGGTCAGCAGTAAGTCGGGGCCCGTCAGCATGGGGCCCGCCCGTTGGATCAGGACCCAGGAACCAGGGCCGAGGTCGCGGTTCGACTGAACAGAAAGGAAGCGTATGCCGCGTCGTCGCGAAGTTCCGAAGCGCGAAATCCTGCCGGATCCGAAATTCGCCAGTTCGGACGTGGCCAAGTTCATCAACGTGATCATGCTCGACGGCAAGAAGGCCGTGGCCGAGCGGATCGTGTATGGCGCCTTTGCGCAGATAGAGCAAAAAAGCGGCAAGAACCCGGTCGAGATCTTCACGCAGGCACTGAGCAACGTGAAGCCGTCGGTCGAGGTCAAGAGCCGCCGCGTTGGCGGCGCCAACTACCAGGTGCCGGTCGAGGTGCGGCCGGTGCGTCGGATGGCGCTGGCGATGCGCTGGCTGCGGGAGGCGGCCAAGAAGCGCGGCGAAAAATCGATGCCGCTGCGCCTGGCCGGGGAGCTGATCGAGGCCTCGGAAGGGCGCGGCGGCGCGATGAAGAAGCGCGAGGAAGTGCATCGGATGGCCGAGGCCAATCGGGCCTTCGCCCACTTCAGGTTCTAGATTCGCAGGTTCTAGATTCGCTGGTGAACTCAATGGCCAGAAAGACCCCAATCGAACGTTACCGAAACATCGGTATCTCCGCACACATCGACGCAGGCAAGACGACGACGACCGAGCGCATCCTGTTCTACACAGGGGTCAATCACAAGATCGGCGAAGTGCACGACGGCGCCGCGACGATGGACTGGATGGAGCAGGAGCAGGAACGCGGCATCACGATCACCTCCGCCGCCACCACCTGCTTCTGGAAGGGCATGGACCTGTCGCTGCCCGAGCACCGGATCAACATCATCGACACGCCGGGGCACGTCGACTTCACGATCGAGGTCGAGCGCAGCATGCGGGTGCTGGACGGCGCCTGCATGGTCTATTGCGCGGTCGGCGGAGTGCAGCCCCAGTCGGAGACGGTGTGGCGGCAGGCCAACAAATACCGGGTGCCGCGTCTGGCGTTCGTCAACAAGATGGACCGCACCGGGGCCAACTTCTTCAAGGTCTACGAGCAGATGCGGATGCGTCTGAAGGCCAACCCGATCCCGATCCAGGTTCCGATCGGCGCGGAGGACACGTTCCGCGGCGTGGTCGACCTGGTGAAGATGAAGGCCATCCTGTGGGACGAGGCCAGTCAGGGGATGAAGTTCTCCTATACGAGCATTCCGGCCGAGCTGGCCGAGCTCTGCGCCGAGTGGCGCGAGAAGATGGTGGAGGCCGCGGCCGAAGCCAACGAAGAACTGATGAACAAGTACCTGGAGACCGGCCAGCTGACCGAGGCCGGAATGGATCAAGTCGGCGCTGCGCGCCCGCACGATCGCCCACGAAATCACGCCGATGCTGTGCGGCTCGGCGTTCAAGAACAAGGGCGTGCAGGCCATGCTGGACGCCGTGGTCGACTACATGCCCTCGCCGGTCGACATTCCGCCCGTCAAGGGCATGAACGACCGCGACAAGGAGACGTTCCGCAAGGCGGCCGACGACGAGCCGTTCGCGGCGCTGGCGTTCAAGATCATGACCGACCCTTACGTCGGGCAGCTGACGTTCCTGCGCGTGTATTCCGGCGTGCTGAACTCGGGTGACACGATCTACAACGCGGCCAAGGGCAAGAAGGAACGGATCGGCCGCATCCTGCAGATGCACGCCAACCAGCGCGACGAGATCAAGGAAGTGCGCGCCGGCGACATCGCCGCCGCGGTCGGCATGAAGGATGCGACCACGGGCGACACGCTATGCGATCCGCACAAGATCATCACGCTGGAGCGCATGCAGTTTCCCGAGCCGGTGATCTCGCAGGCGGTCGAGCCCAAGACCAAGGCCGATCAGGAGAAGATGGGTATCGCGCTGAATCGGCTGGCGCAGGAGGACCCGTCGTTCCGCGTGCACACCGACGAGGAGTCGGGACAGACGATCATTTCGGGGATGGGCGAGCTGCACCTGGAGATCATCGTCGACCGTATGAAGCGCGAGTTCGGCGTCGAGGCCTCGGTCGGCAAGCCGCAGGTCGCCTATCGCGAAACGGTCCGCAAGACGGTCGAAAACGCCGAGGGCAAGTTCATCAAGCAATCGGGCGGCCGGGGCCAGTACGGGCACGTGGTGCTGCGCGTGGACCCGCAGGCGCCGGGCACCGGGTTCGAATTCGTCGATGCGATCAAGGGCGGCGTGGTGCCGCGCGAGTACATCCCGGCCGTGAAGAAGGGGGTCGAGGAGACGCTGAAAGCCGGCGTACTGGCCGGCTACCCGGTGGTCGACGTAAAGGTCACGCTGCACTTCGGTTCGTACCACGAGGTCGATTCGAACGAGAACGCGTTCAAGATGGCCGCCTCGATCGGCTTCAAGGACGGCATGCGCGCGGCCAGCCCGACGCTGCTCGAGCCGATCATGGCGGTGGAAGTCGAGACGCCCGAGGAGAAGATGGGCGACGTGATAGGCGACCTGTCGTCGCGCCGCGGCGTGATTCAGGGCATGGACGACATAGCGGGCGGTGGCGGCAAGGCGATACGCGCCGAAGTCCCGCTCGCCGAGATGTTCGGCTATTCGACCACGCTGCGTTCACTCACGCAGGGGCGCGCCACGTACACGATGGAATTCAAGCATTACGCCGAGGCACCCCGGAATGTCGCCGAGGCGGTGATCAACGCCAAGTCGACCGATGGGTCGAGACGCTGACCCCAGACGCTGATCCGATCATCCTGACAATCCGCCTCTGTAAGGGACTATAACGATGGCCAAGGGCAAATTTGAGCGGACCAAGCCGCACGTGAATGTAGGCACGATCGGGCACGTGGACCATGGGAAGACGACGCTGACGGCGGCGATGACGGCGGTGCTGGCGGCGAAGTTTGGCGGGG
>Ga0179594_10000315_pt1 | contig 12209 bp, 11 predicted proteins | sample CZOMad1_1_08_16f_FD_148625 | JGI IMG/M metagenome (GOLD analysis project Ga0179594, IMG submission 148625) | Vadose zone soil fungal communities from Angelo Coast Range Reserve, California, USA - CZOMad1_1_08_16fungal (Illumina Assembly) | ecosystem: Environmental > Terrestrial > Soil > Vadose...
GTCACCGGGTGCGCGGGCTTCATCGGCAGCAATTTGGTCGACCGCCTGCTCGCGTCGGGCCGGGACGTCATCGGCGTAGACGATTTCTCGACGGGCCAGAGGCGCTTCATCGCATCGGCGCTGAAGGATCCCCGATTTCGCCTGATCGAAGCGGATCTGCTGGACTTGCCCACGCTGATCAGAGCGTTCGTGGGCGCCGATTTCGTCTTTCATCTGGCCGCGAACGCCGACGTGCGCTTCGGGACCGAGCACCCGCGCAGGGATCTGGAGCAGAACACGATCGCAACGTTCAACGTACTGGAGGCAATGCGGGCCAACGGCGTGAAGCAAATCGCTTTTTCGTCGACCGGCTCCGTCTACGGCGAGCCAGAGGTTTTCCCCACCCCTGAAGACTCGCCGTTTCCGGTTCAAACGTCGCTGTACGGCGCGTCCAAGGTCGCTGGCGAGGGCTTGATCTGTGCCTACTGCGAAGGCTATAGCTTCCGCTCGTGGATCTTCCGTTTCGTATCGATCCTGGGCGAGCGGTACACGCACGGGCACGTTTTCGACTTCTACCGCCAGCTGCGCTTGGACCCGACCCGCCTGCGCGTTCTTGGCGACGGCAGGCAGCGCAAGTCGTACCTGTATGTGCAGGATTGCATTGACGCTGTGCTGGTCGCGATCGAACGCGCGCAGGATCCGGTGAACATCTTCAACCTCGGCGTCGATGGCTATTGTGAAGTGAACGACTCCATTGGCTGGATCTGCGAGACGCTGGGGGTGCGGCCCGACCTCGAATACACCGGCGGAGACCGCGGCTGGATCGGCGACAGCCCGTTCATCTTTCTGGATGTCGCCAGGATCCGGGCCCTCGGATGGGCGCCCAAGCTCGACATCCAGCAAGGCGTGGTTCGGACCGTGGAGTTCCTGAAGGCGAACGAGTGGGTGCTGGAGGCGCGTACGTGAAAGTCTGTGTTCAGGGCCTGTGGCACCTGGGTACCGTCACCGCGGCAGCCTTGGCGTCAGTGGGTCACGAGGTGGCAGGTCTCGACTACGACGCGGGAACGATCGCAGCTCTGAACCAGGGAATGCCGCCGCTGTTCGAGCCGGGGCTGCAGGAGCTGATAGGCCAGGGGCTGGCATCGGGCGGTTTGCGCTTTGTTGACGATCCGGCTTCGGCCGTCCGCGGTGCCGAGGTGCTGTGGATCGCGTACGACACACCCGTGGACGACGACGACGTCGCCGACGTCGATTTTGTCCGAACCCAGATCGAACGCACATTGCCTCATCTCTCATCCGATACGGTTGTGCTGATCTCGTCGCAGATGCCGGTGGGCTCCATTCGTTGGCTCGAATCGCGGATGGCTTCCGGCTGGCCGAACCGGAGCATCGGCTTCGCCTGCTCCCCGGAAAATCTGCGGCTGGGCAAGGCGCTGGACGCTTTCTTGAAACCGGGCCGGATCGTGGTCGGCGTACGCTCGGCGGCCGATCGCGAAAGGCTCGGACGCCTGCTGCAATCGATTACCGAGCGCATCGAGTGGATGTCCGTGGAGTCGGCCGAGATGACGAAGCACGCGATCAACGCATTTCTCGCCATGTCGGTCACATTTGCCAACGAAATCGCCGCGATTTGCGAAAGTACCGGTGCCAACGCCACGGAAGTGGAACGCGGTTTGAAGACCGAGACGCGCATTGGCCCGAGGGCCTATCTCTCACCCGGTGCGGCGTTCGCCGGAGGCACGCTAGCGCGCGACGTGGAATTCCTCAAATCGGCCAGTGTCAGTGCCGGGCTACGAAGCCGGCTGCTTCACGCAATAAAGGCAAGCAACGACGAACACAAGCAATGGGCCAGGCGCAGGCTGGCCGAAGTGTTCGGCGACCTGAAAGGCCTCACCGTCGCTGTGTGGGGACTGACATACAAGGCCGGCACCAGCACGCTGCGGCGTTCGCTGTCGGTCGAACTGTGCAACGATCTGCTCGAGCATGGCGCGCTGTTGCAGGTACACGATCCGGCGGCCGAGGCGCTTCCGGTCACATGGGCCGGTCGCGTGCAACGGATGGCCGACCCGATTGCGACGCTGGCTCGGGCGCAGGCGCTGGTGGTGGCAACCGAATGGCCTGAATATCGCCAGGTGTCGGTCGATTCGATCTCGAATCTGGCGCCGGGACTTGTGGTGCTCGACGCCAATCGCCACCTGGCGGCCTGGAGCGCCGTTCCTTCGATCCGTTATATAGCTGTCGGGAGCGTTCTATTGGCGACGCCAAAGGCAAAGCGATGACGATTTTGCTGAGGGACCGGGTCGCCATCATTACCGGCGCCAACCGGGGTCTGGGGCTGGAAATAGCCCGTCGCTATGCCGCGGTCGGAGCCTCGGTTGTCTTGTGTGCACGAGATTTCGGATCACTGGCGCAGGTGCGAACGCAACTGCAGGTGGACCAGAGTGATGGCCAGTGCATCGACGCAATCGCGGCAGATGTCTCCAATCCATCCGACGTCGATCGGCTGGTTGCACATACGCTGGCGCGCTTTGGAAAAATCGACGTGCTGGTTAACAACGCCGGCATATACGGGCCGATGGGCACTATCGATGACGTCGACTGGCGCGAGTGGGTACGCACCCTCGAGATCAATCTGCTCGGCTCCGTGCTGATGGCTCGCGCAGTGGTTCCCGCGATGAAGGCGCGTCGCGCCGGCAAGATCATCCAACTGTCGGGCGGAGGCGCGACCAATCCTCTGCCTCGAATCAGCGCCTACGCCGCGTCGAAGGCGGCGGTCGTGCGCTTCGCGGAGACTCTGGCAGAGGAATTGCGGGATTTCGGCATCGACGTGAACTCGATCGCGCCCGGAGCACTGAACACGCGCATGCTAGAAGAGGTTCTTGCAGCTGGCCCGGAAAAGGTTGGGGCAGCGTTCTTCGAGAAGTCCGTCAGGCAAAGGCAATCCGGCGGAGCCGGACTGGAGCGAGGCGCATCACTGGCTGTCTTTCTCGCGTCCGAAGCCAGCAACGGGATTACCGGTAAGCTGATCAGCGCGCTCTGGGACAAATGGGAAACCTGGCCGGAACGTGTGGCGGAACTGACGTCGAGCGACATGTACACGCTTCGCCGCGTTTCAGGACGCGACCGCGGCGTCGACTGGGGCGACAAGTGACCCTGCGAGTCGGAATCGTCGGCTGCGGTCTGATCGGACAGAAACGTGCGAAAGCGATAGGCGGCGCTGGTCGTATCGTGGCCTGTGCCGATCTGGACGAGAAGCGAGCGCGCGCGGCGGCAGTGCATGAGGGCGCGCGGATTTTTTCGGATTGGCGAGAGCTCGTGGCGCTGCCGGACGTCGACGTTGTGATCGTGGCCACCCGGCACGATACGTTGGCGGCGATCACGCTGGCCGCAGTCGAGACGGGGAAACACGTTCTCGTCGAAAAGCCCGCCGGACGCTCGCCGTCGGAATTGGAGCCGGTGATTGTGGCTGCCGAGCGGCATGAAGCTAGAGTTCACGTCGGGTTCAACCACCGGTATCACCGGGCTATGCGCAGGGCCAGGGAAATATTCGATTCCGGTGGGATCGGCGAGTTGATGTTTATCCGCGCCCGATATGGGCACGGCGGACGGACGGGATACGAAAAGGAATGGCGAGCGAGGCCTGAGATTTCCGGCGGCGGCGAACTGATCGATCAAGGTCCCCACCTGATCGACCTGGCCCGCTGGTTCCTGGGCGACTTCAGCCATGTGCAGGGATTCGCTCACACGTACTACTGGGACATGCCGGTCGACGACAACGGCTTTCTGCTGCTGAGAACGCCGACGCAGCAGGTCGCGTTCCTGCATGCATCCTGCACCGAGTGGAAGAATCTCTTCTCGATGGAGATCTACGGCCGCAACGGCAAGCTCGAAATCTCCGGCTTGGGGGGAAGCTACGGCGTCGAGCGCTTGACCTGGTACCGAATGCTGCCGCAAATGGGACCGCCCGAAACGATCGCGTGGGAATACCCGATGAGCGACGATTCGTGGGAAGTTGAAACGGCCGAGTTCTTCGAGGACATTCGGTTGGACCGCGTGCCGAAGTCGGGACTGCGCGACGCGTCCGAGTGTCTGAAAATCATCCAGCGCATTTACAGGGAGTCCGGTTTTGATCATAAGTCGTAGTCCGTTGCGAATCACGCTCGGCGGCGGAGGGACTGACCTTCCCTCCTACTACCGGGAACACGAGGGATTTCTCGTTGCTGCGGCGATCGACAAATACGTCTATGTCACCGTGACGCGCCCGTTCACGCCCGGCATCTATCTGAAGTACTCGCAGCTCGAACACGTGGAGCAGGTTCGGGACGTGAAGCATCCCATCGTGCGCGAAGCGATCGAGATGCTCGAATTCAAGACGCCGCAAGTGGAAATTACGACGCTGGCGGACATTCCGGCCGGCACTGGCCTGGGCTCATCAGGCAGCTTTACGACTGCATTGCTCAAAGCGCTGTATGCGCACCGCAAGCGCCACTTGAACCAGGACGAACTGGCCGAACTGGCCTGCCACATCGAGATCGACCGCCTTGGCGAGCCGATCGGAAAGCAGGATCAGTACATCGCTGCGTTCGGCGGCATCACTTGTTTCACGTATCACCGCAACGACACGGTGACCGCCGTTCCGCTGAAAATCAGCATGGACACGCTGCTCGATCTTGAAGACAACCTGCTGCTTTTCTTTACCGGTTTTTCACGCAGCGCGGGCGACATACTGAAGGATCAGAACGCGCGTACCAAGCAAAGCGACAGTGAGATGCTGAGGAACCTGCACTACGTGAAAGACCTGGGGATTCGCAGCAAGGAAGCGCTGGAAGGCGGCGATGCGCCGCGATTTGGCGAACTGATGCACCAGCACTGGGAACACAAGAAGCGCCGCTCGGGCGGAATGACCAATCCCAAGATCGACGAGTGGTATGACTTGGCGCTGAAGAGTGGCGCGGTTGGCGGAAAGCTGGTGGGAGCCGGAGGAGGCGGCTTCCTGATGTTCTACGCGGCAGATCGCAACCGGTTGCGGCATGCAATGAGGGCGGCCGGCCTCGAAGAAGTGCGCTTCCGATTCGATTTCGAAGGCGCCAAGGTCGTGTTGTCATCCTGATGCTGCCGGTTGCGATTCTGGCCGGAGGCCTGGCGACTCGGCTACGGCCACTGACCGAGGCGATTCCCAAGGCGATGGTCGAGGTCAACGGCGAGCCGTTTGCCTTCCATCAGCTCCGGCTGCTGCGGCGGCATGGCGTCGAGCAGGTCGTTTTCTGCCTCGGCTATCGTGGCCAGCAAGTCGCCGACGCAGTTGGCGACGGGGCGGCCTTTGGCGTGCGGGTCAGCTATTCGTTCGATGGACCGACCCTGCTTGGCACCGCAGGCGCGTTGAGGACGGCAGCGCCCTTGCTCGATGGCGACTTCTTTGTCGTCTACGGGGACGCCTTTCTCGACTGCGACTACGGCGCGGTCGAGCGCGCCTATCGGGCCGCGGGCAAACCCGCGCTGATGACGGTTTTCCGAAACAACGGACAATGGGACGCGAGCAACGTCGAATTCCGAGAGGGGCGCATAATTGCCTATTCGAAGGCGCAACGTACGCCGCGCATGCATCACATCGACTATGGCTTGGGTGTGCTATCGCCGAGCGTTCTTGATGGGGTGCCTTGCGACCGACCAACCGATCTTGCGACGATCTATGAGCGGCTGGCCGCCTCGGGCGATCTGGCAGCGTTCGAGGTGACACAGCGCTTTTACGAGATCGGCTCGTTTGCCGGCTTGCAGGAATTCCAGCGCCATCTGAATGGGGCCTAACACCAATGAGCTACGCGCGCCAGCACCTGGACGAGGCGGCCGAAATCGTTCGCCGTATCGACATCGACAGGATCGAACGCCTCGCTGAGAGTCTCGCCACGCTGCGGGCACAAGGTGGACGATTGTTCTTTCTCGGCGTTGGCGGCGGTGCGGGCAACTGCTCGCACGCCGTGAACGATTTTCGCAAGATTGTCGGGATCGAGTCGTACGCGCCGACCGACAACGTCTCGGAGCTCACCGCTCGCACCAACGACGACGGCTGGGACACGATCTTCTCGGAATGGCTGAAAGTGAGCCGTCTTACGGCGCGTGATGCTGTTTTCGTCATGTCCGTGGGTGGCGGCAACCTCGAGAGAAACATAAGCCCGAATCTGGTGAGTGCGTTGAAATACGCCGAGTCGGTCGGCGCCGGAATTTTTGGAATCGTCGGACGCGACGGCGGCTATACGGCCACGGTCGCGGATGTCGCAGTGATCGTGCCGACCGTCAACGCGGATACGGTCACGCCGCATACAGAGGCGTTTCAGGCCGTCGTTTGGCACCTGTTGGTGTCGCACCCAGCCTTGAAGGCTCGCCAGACCAAGTGGGAGTCCGCCGTCAAATGACGCCGGCGGTCTTTGTCGACCGGGACGGAATACTCAATGTGGCCGTCGTCAGGTCCGGCTTGCCTCATCCGCCGACCTCGGCCGAGGAATTGAAGTTCGTGCCGCAAGTGCGCCAACGGCTGGCCGAATTGAAGAGGCTCGGTCTGCTGGTCGTTTGCGTGACCAATCAGCCGGATGTAGCCAGGCGTACGGTGACCCGAGCCGCGGTCGACGAGATCAACGCGCGCGTGCGGGCCGAGATGCCCCTGGATGATTTGGTCGTCTGTTATCACGATGACGGTGACGAATGCGATTGCCGCAAGCCTCGGCCGGGCTTATTGCTCGAAGCGGCCGGACGCCTGGGCATCGACCTTGCGCGCTCCTATATGGTCGGTGATCGCTGGAAAGACATGGCCTGCGGTAGCGCCGCCGGCTGCACCACGGTGTTTGTCGACTATGGCTATTCCGAGCTGTATCAGGGGCCGCCTGCGAATCACATCAGCCCAAGCGCGGCGGACGCGTTCGAGTACGTATTATCGAGGGAGCAGCACCGATAATGAAAGCGATACCGCTTGTCGGTCTCCACAGCCTTCGGTGAATGCAGCCGACCAACTTTTGGATGTGCGCGATGAAACCTCTTGATCAGCTGGGCGTAAAAATCTTTGCCGATGGCGCGGACAAGGCCGGGATGCTCGAAATGCACGCCAAGCCTTACATCAAGGGTTTGACGACCAATCCCACGCTGATGCGCAAGGCGGGCATCACGGACTATCGGACGTTCGCCAAAGAGATCCTGGACCTGATTCGCGACAAGCCGATCTCGTTCGAAGTCTTCTCTGACGATTTCACCGAGATGGAGCGGCAGGCGATGGAAATTGCATCGTGGGGCCGGAACGTCTTCGTGAAGATCCCAATCACGAATACAAAGTCCGAGAGCAGTTGCGATCTGGTGCACCGCCTGGCCGCGCGGCGCGTTCAGCTGAACATCACGGCGTTGATGACGCTGCAGCAGGTGCGCAGCGTCGTCGACGCGCTGCAGGCCGACACTCCCGCGTACGTGTCGGTGTTTGCGGGGCGGATTGCCGACACCGGCAGGGACCCGATGCCGTTGATGTCGGCTGCAGTCCAACTGCTGGCGCTGAAACCAAGGGCTGAACTGATCTGGGCCTCGCCGCGCGAGCTTCTGAACATATTCCACGCGGACCAGATCGGATGCCACGTCATCACTGTGACGAACGACATCCTGAAGAGACTGGAACTGGTCGGGAAGGATCTAGGCGAGTACTCGCTTGACACCGTCAAGATGTTCCGCAGCGACGCGGTTGCGGCGAATTTCAGGCTTTGAGTCGCGGTCGGACCGGCGTTAGTGGCTGGCGTCGGCAAGACCTCTTCGCACCTGGACGAGCAGCCACCCCAGACACGCCAGCCCCAGCGCAAAGCCGGATATCGCGAGCGCGGGGTATCCCAGCACCGCCAGCCTGTCCATGATCAGCGGGGCCCGATCGAAGCACAGGACGCTTCCGGAGAAGACGTAGTACTTGTCATTGCCCTTGGTGGCGCAGCCGGTGAACAGGGCCAACTGCGCCCACAGCGCGAACATGTGGAACGCGAACGCATAAGCCAGCAGGGCGGCCAGCAGTGGCCGAACCCGCTGGTGCGCGGCGATCGAAGCGATGCCCAAGCCCACCGCCGGCGCAGCCCACGGCATCAGGATGTGCAGATACCATCCTCCGGTCGATCCAAGCCCGTACAGTGCGATGTACGTGACCGTGTGCCAGAAGAGGCCGGCCACGAACAGCGCGAACATCCAGACCGGCAACCAGGCGGTATCGGCAAGAGGTCGGCGCGCCAGCTGTCGCGCATATGCGATCACCACCCAGCCGGCCAGCGCAGCCATCGGAACCTGATAAACCTCGGGGAGCCGCGTGACCGACCAGGTTCCAATCCACTGGTACGAGGCGAGCGGCATCAGGGCGCCGCGAACCAGCTGGAACAGCGAGAAGTGACGCTCGAAACCAGCGACCAGTCCGCCCTGACGTGCGAGCTGGACCGAATCTTCGGACCCGGTGAGGTCCCCGTACGTCAGCAGCCTGTAAGCGTACCAGCCGCCACCCACCAGTACGGCGGCCAGCAGGAGAAGCACCGTGCTTCCGAGCCGCTCGCCTGCGCTCGGTGTTGACCGGACCTGCCACAGCCTGATCGCCAGGAAGATCCCCAGGCCCATCGTGATGGGCAGAAAAAACGCCTTGGTGAGCAAGCCCAGCCCAAGCACGACGCCTATCGCCAGTGCCTTGCCGGGATCGCGATCGTTTTTCAGCCACCCGGCAAGAAGCCAGGCGGTCACGCCAGCGAGCAGCAGGCACAGTGAATCGTTGCCGATCCGAGCAAACGCGGGAAAGAACATCGGCAGTACGATCAGGTACAGCACAAACCCGATCACGGCGGGATTGCGCTCGGGCGGACTATCCGGTCGATTGACCGCCGCCAGGCCGAAGGCCACACCGACCACCGCAAAGGCGAACGAGATCAGCCGAAGAACGAAGAATTGCGCGGTGAAGGACAAGCCGTCCAACCCACGCAGCACCTGCGCCAGCAGCAGGTAGTACAGCGGAGGATGCTGCGCCTGCCAGTTTGATTCGCCGCTGGGGCGGAATGCGAGGTGCGGACTCGGGCGGCGGTAGTACTGCTGAAAATGCGCGACCAGATCCGGCCGGGCGAAGAATTTCGGATAGACCAGCCTGCGATCGAACGGCGGATTGCCGGTTTCGTAGGGCATGGGGCCCTGGTAATCGACGACGCTTTGATCGAGATAGCTCTTCCCGAGTACCGGAATTCTTCCGGTGTCCGCGATCTCGCGCAGGCTCGAGTAGTGTGCCGTTTCATCGAAGCCCTCGAAAGGCGGTGTGATCGAGATGTAGCCGATTCCGATCCCGAAAAGAAAAAGAAGATATGCGAGTGCAAAGGCCCGTCGGCTCCGCGCAATGCACGCGAATTCGCGTATCGAGAAGCCTTTCAACTGGCGAATCCCCCCAAAGCGCGAATTTGCGAACGAACGAATCCGCTGGCCAGAGCGCCGGCCGCCAGCGTCAGCGCCGAAACCAGCACCAGCTGAGCCAGCCCGATCGCGTTGCGCGGCAGCGGGTCCAGCCACCAGGCCAGCAGCGCCGCGGCTGCGACCGAAGCGACCGCGACTGGAGCCACATCCCGCAGGTACCAGGCGGCCAGTTCGCCGCGCAGAAGGCGTCGATGGATCAATGGCATGCTGATTGCAAAGAAGCCCACATTCAGCAGCAACCAGACCGAGGCGGCGCCAATTGCGCCGAACCGCAGCGCAGCCCAAGCAGTCGACGGGACTGCGATCAGGACGGCGACAACCGATTGGATCAGGCCGAATCGGGTCTGTCCGTACGCCACTTGCAGTGCCCAGGCCAGCAGCATCGTGGCGTTAATGGCGTAACCGGCCGAAAGGATTGCAAGAATCGGCGCACCCATCCGGGCGATGTCATCGCTGGTGGTCCACATTCGCAACACGTCGCGAGCGAAAACCGCCAGTACGACCGCGGCGGGAACGATCGCCACCGCGACGACCTGGTTGCTCGAATGATAGAAAGTCCTCAGTCGACCCGTCTGGTTCAAAGCAACCAGTTCGCTGAAGCGAGGCTGCACGGCGGCGGTGATTGGCGCCGCCAGTCGATTGATTCCGTAGGCCAGGGTCGCAGCCAGCATGTAACCGCCGAAATCCGCCAAAGGCAGCAGGCGCGAAAGCAGCACGCGGTCCGTTTGCGACAGCAAGAACGTCAGCAGGCCGACCACGGCCAGGCTGACCATGAATCGACGTCCCTGGCTTAGAGCCCTGAAGTCCAGTGGCAGATTTCGTCCCGTTTTCGGAAGCGCCCTCCTCAGGGCGCGCGCCAGTACCAGGGTTTGCACCGCGCCCGTGATCGCTTGCCAGGCAAAAAACACCTCGGTGGTCGGCGCAATCAGAAGCAAAGGCACGAACACGCCCACTTGGCGAAAACTCCATATGCTCAAATTCAGCGTGTTCAGCAGCAGTTGCTTTTGCAGCCCGGCCAGCCCGGCGCTGTAAAAAACGATTGGAAACTGCACCGCAACGGCCAGTCCCATCCACTCGACGGCGCGGTCAAAATGCGCCTCTACGGAAGTCGGGGCGCGTAGCCACTGGTTGGCAATCCAACTGGCCGACGCCGTCAGAACGATCCCAATCAATACGCAAAGCGGCCAGTACGCGGCCTCGAGGCAGCGCACCAGGTTCATCAGCCTTGCGTGGCCCGGGCTCGCGGCAGTGCCACGCGCCAATTCCCGGTTCAAGGTGCCCGACATACCCAGGTCGAGCACCGCCACTGCCGCCTGCAGCACGACGAAAAACGCGATCAGGCCATAGCCGGCAACGCCCACCACGCGCAGGTAGAAGGGTGTCACGGTCAGCCATAGTACAAACGCCCAGACCTGACCGGCAAAATTTGCGATCGTATTGACGCGCAGCGTATTCAGTCGCGGCGGCATCCTAGTCCGGCCGGCGCGCGTGCCCGATGAACTCACCAGTGTCGATGTTGCTCATCGCTTGTCGCAGCCCGGGCGGGACGGGCCGCGGATTTTGCGACAAGGCGGTGCAAGTCGCGACCACCCGACCCGTCGGTGTTGTGCGGCGGCGCAATGTACCGCATTTGGGCTAATTGATGATTCGCAGGTAATCGATGCAGCATCGATAATGGGACCGTTCGCATGTGCGATCATGCGCGCGAGCCTTTCGTGACACGCATTGCTCCGCAAGAATTCATGCTCCGCAGCCGAGATGGGACCCCGAGGATAATTAGCATGAATCTCTGGCAGGATTTCAAAACGAATGAAGGCAAGGTCATTCATAAATGGATGCACTATTTTCCAATTTACGAGCGACATTTATCGCAATGGCGCAATAAGACGCTAACGTTCATTGAGATAGGTGTGTTCAAAGGTGGTTCGCTCCAGATGTGGCACAGATTCTTAGGTCCATTGGCGACAATTGTCGGGATCGATGTAAACCCTGCTTGCGCTAAACATGAAGAGCCCGGGATTCACATAAGAATCGGCGATCAAAGCGACGCAAGCTTCTTGGAATCGATAATTGCTGAATTTGGGCAGCCTGACATCGTGTTGGATGATGGTAGCCACATGATGAATCACGTAACCAAATCTTTTGAGTTCCTGTATCCAAGATTGTCGAAGAACGGCTTATACATAATTGAGGATCTGCACACAGCATACTGGGAAGAATTCGGCGGCGGCAGCTTCAATGAGGATTCATTTGTAAACATCAGCAAGGGTTTCATTGATCAACTAAATGCTGATCACTCACGTGGAGTCATTGAGCCCGATTTCATGACCCAACACACTTTCGGAATCAGCTTTTACGATAGCGTTATCGTTTTTGAAAGAGGCTCGATTCCCGCGAAAATTGCGCCTCAAACCGGCAAACCTGATCTTGATCTTCGTATTCGCCGGTTGGCTCGCCCCATCGTAAAACCTCTTCGATCGGTCGCACGGAAAATAAGGCGCATTGTTGAGTAGAGTTGGCGCTGCGCTGAATGAAGAGTCCTGAAACAAGGGCGAGCCGGACAGAGCACCCTTTCCCATTCAAGCCTGATCATCGGCTCTCAGTCAATTAGCCCCTGGCGCCGGCCCAGCGCGATATTCGCCGCCAGGAACCCTGCCTTCGATCCGCAATCGAAGCGCGTTCCGGTGAAGCGCCGCACGATGACTTCTCGCTGCGGCACGCGGCGGGCGATCGCATCGGTGAGCTGGATTTCGCCGCCGCTGCCGCGCTGCGTGGTGGCGAGCTCC
>Ga0179594_10000316_pt1 | contig 12179 bp, 29 predicted proteins | sample CZOMad1_1_08_16f_FD_148625 | JGI IMG/M metagenome (GOLD analysis project Ga0179594, IMG submission 148625) | Vadose zone soil fungal communities from Angelo Coast Range Reserve, California, USA - CZOMad1_1_08_16fungal (Illumina Assembly) | ecosystem: Environmental > Terrestrial > Soil > Vadose...
TGATTCCGAGAAGCGATGCAGCAAAGCGCCTTAAATGTCCCGTGGCTCGGGTGCTCCAGCCAGTAAATGCGGTTTTTAATAAAGGTCATTTTGTATCCGGTGAATCACTACTTTTCCACTTCTGCATAACGCGCGCCTGCAAGGCGAAGATTCGCTCCAGTTCCCGGCGGGCCGCCTCGGCCGCGCCGGGTTGCCCCTCGCAGATAGCTTTCATTTGGCGATGCATGACGGCGTCGATTTCCATCGTGAGGGCGAGCAGTTCCAAGCGGCACTCCGCCTCCACTCTGGCGGCTTCGGCCTGCCTTTTTAAAGTAGCGTTTATCTGGAGCGCGTAGCGGATACTCTGACCGATGCAAAGCCCGATGAAAATTAGTGTAAGCGACGTCCCCCACGGCTCCGGATAGCGCGGCAAAATAAGCCCCATCGGCAAGAGGATGAGCGCCGGCCATCGGCCCAGTGTGCCCCCCACCCGCTTTAGAGCGCTAGCCCACGTTTGCGAATCCATGCTTCAAGTTCCAGTTTTGCGCGATCGAGGTCGAAATAATAACGAGGAAAGCCGTCCGCGCCGTCGATATAGGTGCCCGGCACTTTCGGATCGAAACGAATGTCGGGCTTTGCGTAGTAGCGGCCCCGGTCGCAATAGCCAGGACGCTTCTCCAGGAAGATCCGACCGTTTTTGCACTCGCATTCAAACCAGGAATGCCCGGCGGGTTCGCCGTCCGGGTAGGTATCGACTTCTTTCCATGTCATATCCAAGTCTCCACAAGGGAAGGGACATCTCCGGGCATCGGCGCCAAAGGAAAAAGCCCATAGGGAAGAAACTGGCGGACGAGCTCAAGGGTTTCCGCGGCGTAGGCTTCATTCGTGGGGGTCTCGCCGTCGAAACGCCGCAAAATGTATTTGCCAGGCGCATCCGCCGGGTTTTTGAAGATCGCCCAAACCTGCAAATTGTCGGGCGAACTCATAAGTACTTTTTGAGGTGCTTCACAAGTTGCGCGTCGGCCACTTGGCGAACCTGGCCCAGGACAATACTGACCATAGGCGAAGTCCCGTTGCGGAAATCGGCGCGGCTGGTGTGGTTCTCTAAAGTGAGGCCGGCCTTCTTCAGGCGATAGGTGACCTGTGAGGGCGAGAGATCCGTGCGCTCGCAAATATAGCGCGTGGAGAAGCCTAAGGACGCCAAAAGAACGCAGGTGTGGTCGTCGACGTCGTCCCAGAAATCAACCCGGCGATGCGCGACCGGGGCGCCGTTGCCATTAACTTCGTTACTCATGCGGCGGCCTCCTTTTTATAGATAATCGGCCCCACCGTACCGATTTTGAATCCCATCGACTGGGCAATGTGGGCGACACTTTCCCCGGCGGCCTTGCGCCGCTTCATCTCCGCTTTTTGCTCAGGGGTAATTGAGCCGGCGGGCAATTGCTGGCGTTTTGGTTTCGGGACAACCAGAGCGGGGGCAGTCTTGGGTTTGGCGGCGGTCTTAGAAGCGAGGGCCTGCAAGCGCTCAAGTTCAACTCTTTTGCGAGCGGGATAAATAGCGGTTTCTGACAAGCCCATTTCGGCCATGATCTCTTTAAGCTGTCGGCCCTGGGCGCGGCCTTGGTCGACGCGGCGGACGATTTCCGCGGGCGGGAGTTTCACTTTGGGCTTAGGCTTGGGCGCGGGCGACTCGGGCCGTGGTTCCAGCTTGGGCATTTGCGGCATACTCAGTTCCATGGCTCGCGCGATCAGGCCGACGTTGCAGCCGCATTGGGGGCAAAAGGTGATGCCCGGTGACGTTGGTTTATTCATGAGATAAAGGGGCCCTTTAAGCCCACTCCCGGGCCTTTACTGGTCAAGGGCATAACCTTATATGTTCCGTTTTAGACGGAACACGTTGGCCGGATCAATCCCTAATTTGGCACAAATGGCACAAAAAAGCCCCGTCCTGTTTAAAGGACGGGGCGAGGGATGGGTAAGAGCTTTTACTCCAGGACGGGGAAAATCCCGTCTTGGTCCGGCCCGGCGTAGGCTCCGTCCGGACCGCGGAAAAAGTCGCGGAGGTGGTAACCCTCGGTTTCGGCGGAGCTCACTGTGCGGCCGGAGACATGCGCCCACCGGACGAATTCAAGTGGGCCTGAGTCGTTGGGCGTGCGAAAGGCCGCTCCAGTATTGCGAGGGTCTTGCGTATCCCAGTATATGAGTTTTTCGGTTTTCATTTTGTTTTGCCTGGCGGGCGTCCGCCCTTTTTGCCGTTGGCCGCGGAGCTTTTGGCTTTGGCTTTGGAGACGGCCGCCCCTCCTAAGGAGCCAATCCGCGCAAAGTGCGCTCGGGCCTCGGGTGTCCGAAACATCGAGAGGATTTGCTTCGCTTGGGCGTGGGCGTCGTCGGCGTTCATGCGGTTTTCTTGCGCTTGCGTGGGTTAATGCGTACTAAATCCGAAATTTGGCTCGCATGCAGTAAGGCGACTATACCCAGGTCGCCAAGGACAACGACGGTGCGGCCAAAGGCAGGAACGTCCAAGTGATCGGGCGTAGGAATTGGATAAGATCGGCCGGCCACGGTCACGATTTCGAAAGGCTCGAAAGGTGCATTGTCTCGCATAGCGCGGACACTGGCAAAAATCTCGTCCTTGGTTTTCGGTGCTTCGGATGGTTCGTCTTCTGGATTCATGAGGAAATGCAGGCTAGCTGCTTAGGTTATGGATAGCAAGGGAGATTAAGACGCGGCCCGGATAGCGGCATGCAAACGCGTCCAGGCGTCGGCTTTGACTTTGGTGGGCGCTGCGTCCAGGTAGGCGGCAGATAATGCGCTGGCGGCGGCTAGGAGCTCGGGAGAACCGGCAATAAGGCACGCGTTTGCGTCCGCCGTTTCTGGTTCGGTGGGAGCACCCGGCCGAAAATCGGTCGAATCGAGCGTCGTTTGCGTTTGGCAGACCACGGAGCCGTGGCCCCATATAATATGCTTGCCGTCGATTTGCGTGCGCGTCCAAGGGCCGGGCGTGTGTTTGGTTTGAGTAGTGGTATTCATGAGAGAGTTAATGTTCAGCCGAAAGCCCCGCGACTCCTTAAGAGTTTGCAGGGCGATGGGGGCCGAGGTTTGCGCTTTAGATAATGCCAGCGGCGCGGAATGAGTAGTATCCGAGGCCTTGCGGATCTTCGTCCTTGTCGCCTAAAATGACATGGTCAACCAGGTCAATTCCCACGTGCTTTGAAGCCTCGCGCAGTTGGCGCGTGACTTGAATGTCCGCCGCGCTAGGCGACGGATCGCCTGAGGGATGATTATGCACGCAAATAATTGCGCACGCATTACTCATGATCGCTGGGCGGAAGACTTCGCGCGGGTGAACGAGCGAGTTGGTTTGCGTGCCGAGGGTGACAAGGTGGCGAGCGCGAGCGCGGTTTTTACGGTTAAGGCAAATCACCCAAAAACTTTCTTGCTCGGGTCGTTCGTCGAAAGCTCCCGCCATATAGCCGGGCACTTGGTCGGCGCGATTGACGTGCGGAGCTTTGCCGTAGTCAGTTTCGGAAACGCAAATATACTGAAGCTTGATTTCGTAAGTTTTCATGAGGCTGGAAAAACGGTATTGAAAGAGTGGTTACTGATGGAAATTAACGGCTCACGAACGACAATTCGCGAATCGTAGCCATCATGGCTCACGAGTGCTCGGTAAACGTAATCGGCGTCACAATCGGAGGTGAAAAAAACCGTATTGATGAGCTTAGAATTCAAATAAACATTCCAGGCGATAGAGGGCATGTGGAAATGAGTTGAAGGGGGAAAGTGAATACAGATTAGGAGGCGTGAATCTTGCCATCGTCGCCTAGGTAAAGATCAGTCGACCCATAAACCTTCGCGTTTTCGGACAGGCGACGGCCGAGCTCGCCCAGGCCTTGGTCCCAGAAGCCGGAACCGTGGCGGTTTTTCGTGAGCCAAAAATCATGCCCAGCGGCCTCCATTCCGGACATTCTGACGCAATAGCGCCTAAGGTCCTTTTCGTGGGCGTGCATGAAATCGCGACACTCGCGAGCCATTGAGAGGAGAGAGGAAAAGGCGATATCGTCTCGCGAATAGTTCGCGTCAAACGGCTCACCGCCTGACTCGGTGGAATTATCGCAAGACGACCAAAGGGCGCAGGTGAGAAAGCCAATGAAGAATTGGCGGAAATCAGAATCGGTTTTTGTTTTCATGAGAATTGCTTTGCAGCATGGAACGCCTAGCGAAGTAGGCGTTCGGTGCTGGAAATCAGAGCTCGCCGCTCAACTCTCCCGCGTGCATTGCTTGCGCGTCGGCGAGTAGTTTTTTGAGATCAATTCCGTTCGAGTCTGCGAGGTGCATTAGGTCCGTGAATAGGTCCTGCATCACCTCCCGGAAACATTCCGGGTCACCCGTTGCTAGGTCGCGATCTTGACGCGTTACTTTGGCAAAGGCGAAAAGGGCTTTTTCGGCCCAATCTGCGCGGTCTAAGTTTGTTGGATTCATGGTTTAAATCAGAGTGAGTAAGAGCGGAGGTAAAACGGTTCGGACGAGTAGCTATCAGGAGAAAAAACCGAGTAGGTTTGCGGAACGAAGGGAGCGCGGAAGGATTCGCAAAACGCCTGCTGTTCTCGGTTGTGGCGGGCGATCTCGGCGCATTCGGATGCGTTGAGTTCAGAGGCGAATTGCGTGGCGGCTTGGCGAGTGGCGAAGGATGCGACGCTCGCGCCGTTGAACGGAGAGAGGACGAGATAGTTCATTTTCCTGGGAAGCGAAAACCTTTGATTGGAAAGCGAAACCAGAGGCAGTCGCCCGCGAGCGTGCCCGCGTCGTTATGCGTGCGGAATTCATTTTCCTCGGAACACCCGCAACAGGAGAGGAGTTTGCCGGCATACGAATCAAACCAGGCGTCAACCTGTGCAATTTCCGCGTCTTCCAAGCCGGAAGAATCGCCATTAATGAGATAACTCGCCCAGCATTCCGGCAAAAGATAGTCGCGAAACCCATCAGGAGGGTTTCCCCATGAGGGAATGCCGTAGTCGGAGTCTGAATACTCGGCAAGATCAGCGGAAATGGCGTCAGAGATGCCTTGCTCAAACGCCTCCCAAAGTGCTTCCGAGTTCTCCTCGTCAGAGTTGAATTCGTGGGCCGTGAATTCGAACGGGGAATAGTCCCGCGAGTTACTCTCCGCAGCGTAGCAGGCGTCTTGATGCACTTCGCGAATGTTTTCCGCGTCAACGGTTACCCGTCCAAGCGCGTCAGAGAAAACCTTTGCGCCGAGCTCTGGGACGTTATGGCAGGCGAAACCGTGTCCGTGGGACCACCCCTTGCGATAGGCAGAGGTGAGTTTTTCGTCGGACGCGTAGGCGTCGGGAATGGATTCAGGAGAGGAAGAGCTTTTCATAAGGAGGATTTGAGTTTTGCTGGATTTGCAGCGTGAACGGCTCGCCAGTGAAGCAAGCCGTTAGCGGTGGAAATCAGGCGTCTTACTTTTCCAGGGTGGTTTGCAGGTTTCCGCGCGCCTCTGCGAAACGGCAAAGCAAACGGCAATCGGCTTGCTCGGAGAGACGGACTTCCTGAATCCACGCATCGTCAAGGTTGCACGGTTCGCCTGCATTTCCTAGAGATGCCCACGCGTCGTGCTCGTCTTGCGTTGCGCTTTCCTGCTCTTCCGCTGACACGAGAAACGAGTCACCTAGGCCTGAGTCGATGAGTTCATCGAAGGCGTCTTGCTCGCAATCCGACCAGACCGCGCCAACCGAACCATAAACGTTACCGATAACAAAAAGACGAACCTTGTGAGGGTTGAACTCCCAAGGAAGGATAATGTTATTGCAGAGAATCTGACTGTCTGAAAGGTCGCTAATTTCGCGAGCGGGAGCGCAATTGAAAGCGCCCCCATTTTTAGGCTGAAGGGAAAGAATAGTAGGCATGAGAAGTGAAGGGTTGAGGCTGTAGTGGAGAAAGGGATACGAGTTACCTGACCGAGCGACTGGCAACGACGGACCGGCCGTAGGCGTCGACAAATTTCGAAGTTGGCGAGACGACACGAAATTGAGCATCCCCATTTGGGAGCACGTGCAAAAAGCCGTCTTTACTGACAGCTGCATGGCGACACCTGAGATTGCCGGCCGCAAAGCCTGCCCCTACCAGGTAAAAGCCATCGGGCAGGCTGTTGAGCTCGCGAGCGAGACGACGGAGATAAAGAGCGGACGAAGTTAAGAGGAGTGGTTTCATGCGAATCCACGAATAACCTAAGCGCGCTTAGCTTGTCAAGCCCATTACGATTCACATTACTGTCAAGTAAAGCAAAGCTTGACAGAGCGCCGAACGGGTAAAACGCTCGCGCGCCATAGGGTTTCGGAGCTTTTGAGCGAGTTGTGCGAGCGCCCAAAAAAGCGCAGAATCTGTCCCCTCCGAGGTAAGCGGCAGCGTAGGCTTGGCGGAGCGCTAGCGCACCGAGCATCTCAGGGGGTTTGACGGGTCGTTTGGTTCTCGCTAACGAAATCGTCATGGTGAGCACGAACACAAGAAAGCCACGGCAGCATTACAGCGCGGCCGTAATAGCCAAATGCAAAGCACTATACGTAGTCAAGGGACTGAACCCCAAAGACGTGTCGGAACGGACTGGGGTGAGTTGCGACGCACTTGCCAATTGGACATCGCGATACGGTTGGACCGCAGAGAAGCGAGCTAGGCTGAGTCGATTGGAAAAAACGGCCGTCACGCGTGCGGAAGACGCAAACGCTGGTTTTCTTGAGTCGATGGGAACCCAAGCGGAAGAAATTGCCGAAGACGCAATGCAGATGAGCCGTGAATACGCTAATGCACGCGATCCGTTCGCAGCAAAGAACCTTCAGAGCTCAACTCAGAGCGTAAAGAACATGGTTGACGTGTTCTTTAAGGCGCGAGGACTTGACGGAAAGGCGACTGGCTCAACCGTGAATATCGGTTCGGTTTATGTGAACAACGCTCCGCTTCAGCGCGACGCGAAACCCGTTGTGGACCTAGGCACGGTCGAACTTCCCGAGGGCAACGCGTAGCTTGTGCCCCGTTGTGCCGGTTATGCGAGGGTTTACCCTTGGCGCTTGACCCTCCGGGGGAGGGGGGCACCCCCCGCGCCACGAGCCCCCGCTTTCCCCGCTCAGCCCTAACCACAGTGTTGCTCGCATGTACGGGGCCTTGACGCCTGTGGTATGGTAGCGGCTCTGCTCGGATCGAAACGAGGAGCCGTCCGTATTCTAGAGGACGGACCTGATCCTGAAAGCCACTTCAGATCGCGACCCTGTTGGCAAGTGGGTTCAAGTCCCACCGAGCAGATTTACCCTCACCACATTCGTTCTCGTGGATTTAACTACACCTCGTTTGTCGGCAGTGTGCGTAGGCTGGTGTCCTACGTCGGTGGACTGCAAACCCATCGCATCGAGAGGACGCTCTCGGCCAACGTCGGAAATAGCCCCGGCCTGCCGACTCCAACCCCTAGGCGGCGGCCAGTTTAGCGTGGACGTCTTTTGGGTTTTTCATGCGGCTCACTCTTCGGGGCGGGATAGGTGAGGTTAAACCAGTCTTGGTAACGGTCGTAAATAAAGCGGAGGTCATCGACGTTGACCGTCACGGTTTTTTCGCCCTTTGCTTCCGCCGTTTTGAGGGCCGCTCCGAGGCGACCACAGAAGGGGGTGTTTTTGATTTCGCTCATGGGTGGGCCGCCTTTTCCAGTTCTGCCAACTGTTTTTCTAAGTCCTCGATCCAGGTAATCGTGCTGTCGCGGTGCACCCGGCAAATTGTGATCGTGTTGGGCGAATTGAGGCCACTTTGCTGGAGGTCTAAGAGCATCGCGTTGAGCTCGGCCAAAACCTCTTTCTTTTTAGCGAGGACCGCTTTTGTGATTTCGAGTTGGTCGTTCATGAGATTTTCCCTCAACGCCCCGCCTGAGTGGAAAACTCAAGGCGGGGCTTTTTTCTCTAGGCGCCCTTGCTGCGCGTCGCCCTGTTCTGCCCTGCCGGAGCGCTGCGATCCTTCAGCTATGCCTTCGCCTTGCAGTGTTACGCCTTGCTGTGCCTGAGCAATGCGAGACCGGGCCTCGCGACGCTTCGCTTTTGCCTTGGCGCGCTCTGCAATGCATAGCCTTTAGCGGTGCGGAACCTTGCTTTGCTTTTGCTGTGCAAGACTGAACGGGGCCGTGCCTCTGCTTTGCCTAGCGTTACCAAGCCTGTGCGCCGCGTCACTTGACCGCGCTTTGCCGTTGCACGGGCGTTGCTGTGCTTTGCCTTGCCTTTGCTTTGCGCAGCTATGATCCGCTTTGCCTTTTGCACGGCCTCGCATCGCAGTGCTGAGCCCACGCGCTGGCTCGGAGCCACGCCTTAACTCGTCACCTCCCACTTGAAGCGCCCTTTGGAGCTATTGCGCCACTGGCCCAAGCCCCGCATTTGACCGTAGTCGAGCCATTCGACCACCGTTTTTTCGAGGCTGTCGGCTAGTAGTTTGATTTCCACTTCGAGCGTGGAACCCGCCGGGGCGGTTTCGGAACGAGCCAGGGCGATTCGGGGGCCCTGGGCAGTCTCGGCTCGCAAGGGCCGTTCGCAAATCCCGATTTTTTCGGTTGCGGGCAAGTTGATAAAAATAAAGCGCGGGTAGACAAAGACCAGCCCGTCGATCCGCGTCTTATAGGCCTTAAGGTCCTTACTGCGGGTCCCGTCGGCGTTGCGTAAGGCCGAACAAGCGTCTTTAAAAAAGCCCTTGATTTGGTAGTCGTAAATCCCGATCCGGTTTTCCATTCGGTGAAAAATCGTCGTCCCGGCCTCTTCGCGGTGTTCGGCGGTATCCAGTTCTTGGCGACGAAGGTCGTCGTCGGGGGCTTTCGAGGCGATAAAGTCGGCGAAAACATCTTTATTGGCGGCCTTGGTTCCGAGCATTTCTTCCAGCAGAGTCAGACGAATTTTCAGGGTCATAAAAATAGTTTATTCTTGCGCTCACTCTTGTCATGGCAGCTCCTCTCGCGTCCCGGTAAATTCGTGCACCGTGCGCCCCTCGTCGCGGACTAGGTGACCGATCGAGAAGTGGAAGGCCTTCATCCAGGGGTCATGCATCGTCAGGGTCGCGGTCACTTCCGGCGTGGCTTTAAGCCCCGGCTGCTCTTTAATCCAGGCGAGGTAGTGCATCAGGGCCGAGGCGACCGCTTCGGCGAGGCGTTCGGTTTCAGGGTCCACGCTCATGGCTCTCCTCTATTAGTTTCGCCATCACCTCATCAAAAGCTCCGCGCCGGTTCACGTCGTCCATTAAGGCCCGCCACGTCTGGCCGAGAAGCGACACCTCCTCCGCGTCCAGGGTGACCCCGGTCTTTAGTTCGTCGCACCGCGCCATCTTAAGCATGATGTCGCGGATAAGGATAGGTCGGTCGGGTTTCATTTTTTGTCCCTTTGAATTACTCGGTCCAAGTCCTCGCGGGTTATGATCAGCCCTGGCTCGGGACCCACCACGCCATGGTCGACAATGATCACGTCGGTTTGCTCGCTAAAAAGGAAGTCCACCCGGGCCTTGTCGGCCTGCGGTTCCGTAACCGCCGCTTCGTAGGCCTCTAGTTTTATCCACACATCGAAGGCATCCGGGTCGCGGTTCTCCGGGTCTTCCATCCAAGCCCGTAAAGCCGCCGCCAGTTCATCGGCTGATTTTAGTTTATCACTCATCGTCCACCGCGTCTTTGAGGGCCTGGAGGCGTACCGCCATTTTCATCACGCCATCGTGAAATTCTTCCCATTGCCGCCCGGGGAGGTTGTTACTTGCCGTGATCTTGATTCCGGCGTCCTCGGCTAAATCGCGCGTGAGCTCGAAGGCGCCCTCGCGCAATTCCTCTAACTCCTTCACTCGCGCCTTCAATTCTTCGGACTTTTCCAGCACCACGCCCAAGAAATCAATGTAATCGTCATACAGGGCCAAAAGTGCGCGCAGTTCCTCCAGCCCCAGTTCGCTCTTAGGCTTCGCCAAATACACCGCGCGGCAATTCGAACACTGCCAGCCAAAAAGCGGGGCTCCCGTCGCCTCGACTTTTCCGCCGCACTGCGAGCATGGGTCCATCTTGCTCATGGTTCTATCGCCAAAAGGATTTTCACAGCTCGCACCACCCTCACTCGCGCCTCGGGCGTGAGGGGCATAAGCGCCTCCACACACTTTTTCATGGCGGTGAGTTCGGCGTCGAGACTCAGGTCGTAAAGATCGTCCGGATGTTCAGTTTTCTTAGTCATGGCGTGGGGCCGCCCAGGTCGTCCAGCCCGGCGATTTCCAGTCCATCCATCGCGGTCTTTTTGGCCTCGGCTTCGGCGGAAGTCTTAAATTTCCATTGGCCTGTATCATCTTCTCCAATACGCCACTTTCGATTGAGGAGCACTTCGACCACGTGGGCGTGCTCGACTTTGATCCCCTTGTCCTTGGCGGCCAAAATGAGTAGAGTTTTAACGCGGGTTTTGAGTTTCATTTTCGCGCGCAGTTAGTTTTTCCATGGAGGCCGAGAGGACCGCGATTAGGAGCGCTAGTTCTCCGGCCTTGACCGTGACGAATTCCCCGGGGGTTTTCGTGGCCAAAAGTTTCTCCATAAAGTAATCGAGCAGTTCGTCTAAGTCGGGCGGCGGGCCGTCCGTGAAGGGATTGGCAGGTCGGTTAGTTTTCATTTTGCTCGTGGCTCACGTGGAGTAAAATATTGACTGCCCGTAGGACGGTGACCGCGTCGACAAAGCGCACCGTCACGGTGGGGTCGCCAAGGTCATAGGCTTTGTCTAACTCTTTTTCGAACCGCTCGATTGCTTGGAAGACCGCCCCGGTTTCCTCCGGCCCCGGCTTAGGTTTCAACCCGGTTGTCATCAGTATAGAGGCCTTTCAGGGTTACGCGCCATAACTGAACAATTGAGAAATTATTTCTAGTTTGTCTAGGAGTTTTTTGCGGGAGTCGGGCTTAAGTGCGCCCGGGGATGTGCCGCTACCACTCATGGTGGTAGTAGTAGAGGACTTTGGTTCCCGGGGAGCGTGGGGGCTGTTGCCCTTGCGTTTCCCGGGGCGCGCACCGCCGAACTGGGGCCAGCGCTTGAAGGTTCCACGTAGAACAACGGGTTACCCTTGGGGATTGCCATAAGAATGCCATTCTTATAGGCGTCGTCCCAACGAATGAGTGACGGCTGGAAAAAACCGCCCCCGGGCCACGACCTAATATATGGGAGTTTTTGGCCCAAGGGGATGTCGCTCTTGCCCCTGGAACTAGCCTGTTACCGCGAGAACCGCTTGCCTATCGACGGCGGCCTGGGCGCCTATAAACATTTCCGCAACGCCTGGCGGATTCTTTGGCCCCACTTTGAATGGAACGACTGGGCGAAGATCCTCGTGGAAGCGTGGTGTGAGTACTCGCGCCCCTCGGTCATGGGCCACGGCGCGGCCGGCAAGACCTACGTCCTCGCCTTTTGCGCTTATCTGGACTGGTTCGCCGAGCCCTTCGCAACCATGACGAGTTTGACCACGGTCACCGCCGATGGCCTGAGGCTGCGGATGTGGGGCGACTTGATGCGCGCCCACGAGTCGGTGGCGCCCGAGGTGAGGCAAATGCTCAAAGTCTACTCTTCGAGTAACCGGATGAATGTGATGTTCGACGTCGAGGCCGCCGGGGGGATGAAGACCCACGAGTTCGATAAATATATTATCGAGGGGATGGCGACTAGTCGCACGGCCGATGCCAGTGGGCGGATTCGCGGTAAGCATGCCCCCCGGCGCCGGGTCATTTTAGACGAGGCTGACGACATGCCGGCGGTCATCTACGAGACCTTCGCTAACGTGCGGACCGACCCGGACGTGAAGATTGTCGACATGAGTAACGCGATCGACCGGTACACCGATTTCGGCAAGGCCTGTGAGCCGATTGGCGGCTGGAGTGCGGTCCACGACACCGATTTACTTTGGAAAACTAAACAGGGTGGAATCTGTATTCACTTAGACGGACTGCAGAACCCAAATTTAAAGGCGGGGCTTATCGACGGGAAAAAGAAGTACCCCTATATGCTTGGTCCCACCGAGATCGAGGACATCCGTAAGCAATTTGGCGAGGCGAGTAAAGAGTGGTGGAGCTACGTGCGGGGCTTTTTCCCGCCGGACGGGATCGTCGCTCGGGTCTGGCCCTCGGCCGCGATCGAGCGCGCGCGCCAGGTCCTGGCGTTTGATTTTGCCCCCGAGCCCTGCGCCGCCTTGGACCC